>Ga0070734_10003449_pt1 | contig 16557 bp, 9 predicted proteins | sample Coa_R1_8_FD_66444 | JGI IMG/M metagenome (GOLD analysis project Ga0070734, IMG submission 66444) | Surface soil microbial communities from Centralia Pennsylvania, which are recovering from an underground coalmine fire - Coalmine... | ecosystem: Environmental > Terrestrial > Soil > Unclassified ... | reverse complement strand
GAGTTCCCGGTGGGGTTCCGGGAGGCAGCGAAAGTGGAGTCATCGGAGGCGTGCTGGGCGGTCTTGGCACCGGAGCCCCTCCGCCACCGCCACCAAAGCCCAAGGTTCCGACGCGAATTCGCGTCGGTGGCCAGGTGGAAGCGGCCAAAGCGATCTACCGGCCGATGCCTGTCTATCCCCCACTGGCCAAAATGGCGCGCATTCAGGGCGTTGTTCGGCTAGAAGCGGTGATCAGCAAGGATGGCACGATTCAGGACCTGAAGGTTTTAAGCGGCCACCCCTTGTTGGTGCAGGCTGCCTTAAATGCGGTGAAGCAATGGCGATATGAGCCGACATTGCTGAACGGCGTTCCAGTGGAAGTGGTCACTGAGATCGATGTGAATTTCACGCTTTCGGATTAACAACATCGCGGGGTTCTTTCTCCCTCACCCGCACCTTCGAGTGAGGTAGCGAAAGGGCCGGGAGTGATGAACCGCCGGCTTTCAGCAAGCATGCTGAGGCGTTTGCTGAAGGGTGGGGGTTCATTACAGAATCTGATTTTTTAACAACCTTTTCAGGAGGATAAAACATTATGATTGGGGCGAAATTCCTTGCTTTAGGAGTTTGGTTATTTCAGGAACAGGGCGCGGTGGGCTTTGACCCGATGAGCATGTGGCATTCCATGGGCTGGCCGGCGCGTGCGGTCGTGATTGTGTTGTTCATCATGTCGGCCTGGTCGATTGCGGTAATGATTGACCGCTACATTGCCTTTCAGGCGGCGCGCAAGCAGTCTCGGCTTTTTGCGCCGGCGGTGGCGGGTGCTTTAAAGGAAGGCAAAATTGATGAAGCGATTGCGATCGCGGAGCAGAACAAGCGAAGCCATTTAGCCAAAGTCGTTACGGCAGGCTTGCAGGAATTCCAGGCGCATCAGGCGACTGCGGAGATTTCCGGGGAAGAAATTGAAGCATCCAAGCGGGCTCTCGAGCGGGCCTCGGCCATCGTACACGCGGAATTGAAGCGAGGCGTTCCGGCGCTCGCAACGGTAGGCTCCACGGCTCCGTTCGTGGGCTTGTTCGGAACGGTGCTGGGCATCATCCACGCGTTTGAAGGCATTTCAGCCGAACATACAACCGGGTTGGGTGCGGTCGCGGGCGGCATCGCCGAGGCTCTGGTTACCACGGCCATCGGCCTTCTCGTTGCAATTCCGGCCGTTTGGCTCTATAACTACTTCAGCAGCAAGCTGGAAGCCTTCGATGTTGAGATGGATAACTCTTCATCGGAGCTGATCGACTACTTTATTAAGCGGACCGAACGGGGGAAGAAGTAATGGCTGTCATCGGCAAAGCACCCAGTGAAGTGTCGGACATCAACGTTACCCCGCTGGTGGACGTGATGCTTGTCCTGTTGATCATCTTCATGGTGATCACCCCGATGTTGCAAAAAGGGGTGAGCGTGGACATGGCGAAGGCGGTCAATGCGGTTGATATGGCCAATGCCAATAAGACGAATGCCGTTGTCATTGCCATTACGCGCGACGGGAAAATTTACCTGGGCTCGAAAGTGATCAATGCCGACGAGGTGACGAGCAAAGTCAAGGATCAGATCGAAAACAAGCTCGATAAGACGGTCTATCTAAGAAGTGATGCTCGCGCCAAGTATGGTGACGTGACCAGTGTGGTGGACGATATCCGGGCGGCAGGCGTAGAGGATCTGGGTCTGCTCACCGAAAAGGTCGAGCGCCGGCCGGGGGTTCCACCTTCCGCAACTCCATAACTCACTTGACGCAATCTGGGTCGTTCCCGGATTGAGGAGGGTATCTCTATGGCAATGGCCGTTGGTAAGAAGGGCGGCCCCATGAACGATATCAACGTGACGCCGTTGATTGACGTGTTGCTCGTCTTATTGATCATTTTCATGATCATCGTTCCCCGCACGCCCCACGGGTTGAGCGCGCTCGTTCCGCAGCCGAACAAGAATAAGAAGCAGAACGAGGCGGTCTTGGAACGAACGGTCGTGGTGACGATCGACGCGAATCAACAGATTGCGATCAACCAGACGCCCGTTACCATGCAGGACCTTGGAAATCGTCTGGAAAATATTTTCAAGACCCGCAACGAGCGAATCATGTTTGTTAAGGGCGATCCCAATATACCTTTTGGGACGGTGGCTCAGGTGATTGATATCGCGCATGGCGCGGGAGTAGACAAGATCGGTCTGATCACCAAGCAGCTCGAAAACCAGTAATCCCCGCTCTTCGGCCAATGGATGGAGGATTCCATATGAAAGTCTATAAGTTTGCCCCAGTGGGTATCGCGCTCCTGCTGGTGGGGCTCTCAACCGGATGCAACAAGCTCAAGGCGCGTGACCAGCTCAATAAGGGTGTAATCGCCTTTCGAAATGCACAGTTTGCGCAGGCCGTGGAGCATTTCCAGCAGGCTGTTTCCCTCGACCCATCCTTGATCACTGCCCGGCTTTATCTCGCAACAGCATATGCTCAGCAGTATGTTCCAGGCGGGGAGAGCGCGGACAACCTCAAGATCGGCAATCAGGCCATCAAGGCATACGAAGAAGTCTTGCAGATTGACCCCAACAACACCAATGCCCTGGGAAGCATCGCTCAGATTTATTATGAGATGAAGAATTTCGACAAGGCGAAGCAGTATCAACTGGAATTAATGAAGCTTCAGCCTAACAACCCGGACCCCTATTATTGGATTGGAGTGTTGGACTGGGTTCCATGCGCCAAGCGGCAGATGGAGCTTCGGCAGAAGCTTAACCTGACGGTTCCGAAGAATCCTGCAAATCCTGACACGCTGCCACCCCTTCCCAAAAAAGCGCGGGAAGAGTTGGCCCAGCAGAACGAATCGCTGGTAGACGAAGGCATTAAGTCTCTGGAAAAGGCGATTGAACTTAAGCCGAACGATGGGAACGCCTATTCCTATCTGAATCTGATGTATCGGCAGAAAGCGGATCTGGAGCCGACGGAAGAGGCGAGGCAAGCTGACCTGAAGAAAGCGGATGAATTGACGCAGAAGGCGCTTGCTTTGATGAAAGCGGCGGCCGCAAAGGCCAAGCCGAGCGCGAGCTAGCTTCCCACGCTGAAAGCAACGCCTAAATCTTGAAAAACGAAGTTCTGTAAAAGCCTCGGTGTCGTCGCCGAGGCTTTTCTGTTTTTTATCATTTGATTTGGGTTCAAGAGCCTGAGGAACTGCAAGTTGCGCCTGTGATTCCAAGATGCTTGCTTGAACCCAGTCTGAGCCTGCCCTAGAATGAGACCAAGAGATGTCGATGTTGCAGATTGATAAACTCCTTCAGAAAGTTGCAGCTTCGCGTCCGGCGGATGATCTCACGCTTCTGCGCAAGGCTTATGAGTTCAGTGCCCGGGAGCACCAGGCCCAGAAGCGCCTTTCCGGCGAGCCTTACCTTTCGCATCCACTTGAAGTCGCCAACATCCTGGCTGACATGAGGTTGGATGTGGTCTGCCTGGCGGCAGGTATGCTGCACGATGTGGTTGAGGATACCCCTGCCACCATCGATCAGGTGCGTCAGGAATTCGGTCCTGAAGTGGCGCGAATCGTTGAAGGGGTTACGAAAATCAGCCGCATTGAGTTCTTCAGTCCGGAGGATAAGCAGGCGGAGAATCTCCGCAAGATGGTGCTTGCCATGGTGGATGATATCCGCGTGGTACTGGTCAAGCTGGCGGATCGCCTTCATAACATGCAGACGCTTAACTACCTGCCGCCGGAAAAACGTGAGCGGATCGCACGAGAAACTCTCGAAATTTATGCGCCGATCGCTCACCGTCTCGGAATGGGGAAGATGCGGGGCGTCTTGGAGGATCTGGCTTTCAAATACCTGGAACCCGAAGCCTACGATGAGGTCAAGCGGGCGGTGGAAAGCCGTCGCAAAGTAAGCGAGGAATTCCTGGCCGAGGTCAGCGCCCAGGTCGAGGCCAAGATGCAGGAACATAAGATCCCCGCCCGGCTGGAAGGGCGAATCAAGCGGCTATACAGCATCTGGCAGAAAATGAAACGCCAGCAAATTTCGATTGAGCGGGTCTACGACCTTCTGGCGGTGCGCATCATCACCGATTCCGTCAAGAACTGTTATGCAGCGCTGGGCGTGGTCCATAACACCTGGCGGCCTGTTCCGGGCCGCATCAAGGATTTCATCGCCATCCCAAGACCCAACCTGTATCAGTCCCTTCACACCTCGGTCATTGGCCCGCATGGCCAGCCTTTTGAGGTTCAGATCCGAACCGAAGAAATGCATCGCCTGGCTGAGGAAGGCATCGCTGCACACTGGAAATATAAAGACGGCCATCGCATGAGCCCGAAAGACGAGGAGCGGTTTGCGTGGCTGCGCCACCTGGTGGAATGGCAGCGGGAAATGCGGGACCCGGGAGAGTTCCTTTCCACGTTGAAGATTGATCTCTATCCGGAGGAAGTTTATACGTTCACGCCCAAGGGCAAAGTCATTGTGTTGCCGCGGGACGCGACGCCGATTGACTTTGCCTATGCCATCCATACCGAGGTGGGTCATCGCTGCGTTGGCGCCAAGGTGAACGGGCGCATCGTGCCGCTGAAATCCCATTTGCGAAACGGCGACGTCATCGAGATCATCACGCAGGCTGGGCACCATCCCAGCCGCGACTGGCTGGCGGTGGTGAAGACCTCGCGGGCGCGCAATAAGATCAAGCATTGGATTAATGTCGCGGAGCGGCGCGAGGCGGTTGAGATTGGGAAGAAGCTCCTCGAGAAGGAGGCGCGCCGATACGACTTGAACCTCAAGGATGCCGCGGAAGAACTCGTCGGGCGGGTGGCCGCGGAATACGGCTGCCGCCACCTGGATGATCTCCATGCCGGAATCGGCTATGGGAAATTTTCCGCGCGCCAGATCCTGGCAAAACTCTTTCCTTCCGTGAAGGTTGAGATGCAGCCGCCCTCAAAAACGGGCGCTGCCGCGCCTCAACCTCCCAGGGCAGGTCACGATGTTTCCATCAAAGTTCATGGTCATGACGATCTGATGGTGTATCTGGCCAAGTGCTGCAACCCGATTCAGGGAGAGGAAATTATCGGCTACGTGACGCGAGGGAAAGGTATTGCCGTTCATTCGCGCTCGTGCCCCAACGTGGAGAACCTGCTTTACGATGCCGAACGGCGTATTGACGTCGAATGGGCAGGCTCCCGACAGAATCTCTATCCCGTGAAGCTGACGTTGGATACAGCAGATCGGCAGGGATTGTTGGCGCAGGTGACTTCGGTGATCAGCGATGTCCACTCGAATATTCAGAATATCGAGGCTCGCACGGGCGAGGATCGCGCCTCGATTGAGGTGACGCTGGACATCTTCGATGTGCAGCACCTGAATCAGATTATGTCTTCTCTCCGCAAAATAGACGGCGTTTACCAGGTGCGGCGCGTGATGAACTCCTGAAGGTCTGACTTACACTCCAACCCGCACTTGAGTGCTCAAGTTTGGTTGCCTATTCTGTGCGCTGATCTTCCAGGGCAAGAAAGCGTCTTTTTTATGTTGATTATGTTCTGATTGTGTTATACGGAGGCTTGAAGTAGGTCTTGGGAGACCTAAGGGATGGGAAGACTAGCCAGGGTTGGATGCTGACTCACCTGAAATGAGAGCCACGAGCCGACGGAACGGCCGTAAGCCCTTTACCGTTAGAATCCGCGTTCGAGACAGGGAAATCCCAGGAACTTTCGAACTTGTAAGGAGGGTACAAAGGCAGAATGCATCGCCGTCTTTTTCTGAGTAAATCGCTTGCGGTCGCTGGTGCTACCTATGGGTTTGGGCAAATGGAAAGTTTTCCCCATGACATGAGGGCACAACAACCGGAGACAGAATCGATCGGTGGAGAGAGTCGATATGAAGCACTTGCAAAGGCATTGGATCGAGAAGCGATGCAGCGTGGCTGGTTGCAAACGGTCATTCCCAGCTATCGTCACGCGCCGGATTCGGCCATCGAAGCCTTTAAGGATTTGAAATTTGGTATCCGTATCCACTGGGGCCTTTATTGCATGATCGGCAGTGATGCATCCTGGGCGTTGGCCGGAGCGAATCGAGAATTCTGGAACATTTACAATGTGTTGTATCAGTTTTTCAATCCCACTGACTTCGATTCCGATGCTTGGATGGATCTTTTTGCACGCGGGGGGATCCGGTTTTTCACCTTCACGACCAAGCACCATGATGGATTCTGTATGTGGCCTACGAAGACCGTTCAGAAATCGATCCGGTTGACACCCCAAGGCTTCAGTCACGGGGTGGAGCATTATGAAATTGTGAATCTGAATTACAGCATCATGGACGGACCTTATCGAAAGGACATTGTGCGGGCGGTCGTCGAAGCGGGTCGGAAGAAGGGATTAGGCGTCGGATTGTACTACTCGCATGTCGATTGGCATGATCCTGCCTTTGCGTGGGACCCTTTTAATCAATACTATGATCCTGGCTTCACGCCGCAATCCGACCCGGAACGCTGGCGGACTTTTATTGATCATGAGCGACAACAGCTCAAGGAATTGATGACGGAGTATGGTCGGATTGATTACCTGGATTTTGATATCGGCTGGCCGGAAGCGGCGGCGAAAGACATGGCACAGATCGCAATGATGGTCAGGAATCTGCAACCGCAGATCATCATGAGAAATCGCGGCATCGGAGCCTATGGGGATTACTATACTCCCGAGCGAACGATACCGGAAGGACCGTCACACGGTCTGTGGAAGGTTATTTACCCCTGCGGCGAAGCCTTTTCGTACCTGCCGAACGACATCTACAAGCCAGCGGAGTGGATTCTTGAGAGCCTGATTGGCATAACAGCCAAGGGAGGCAATTTCGAGGTAGGATTTGGTCCCATGCCGAACGGGCGATGGCCGCAGGAAACCGTCGAGCGGCTGGAATACTTGGGGAACTGGTTGAAAGTCAATGGCGAAGCGATTTACAACACACGCCCGCGAGAAATCATCCGCGAAGGCAACCACATCTGGTTCACTCGCAGCAAGGATAACCGATACGTTTACGCTATCAGCACCGTCTGGCCTGGAAGTAATTTCGTTCTCCAGTCAGTGCGACCTGCACAGGGATCGGCTGTGTTCATGCTCGGCGTGAAGCAACCCTTGCAGTGGCAGCAGAGGGGGCAAAGCTTAGTGATTGAGATTCCCCAACAGGTCACGGAAAACAAGCCTTGCAAGCAGGCATGGGTGTTCAAGATGGAAGCGGAATCAGCATGAAGGGCAGAAATTTGTAATGCTGGGCAGGGGTCACTTGGCGATTCGACCGCTTCGGATGCACGAGGTGCAGACCATCAGCGTTCTGTGGGCTCGGTTTACCACAGCCTTGACCCGGCGCAGGTTGGGTTTCCAGCGGCGGGAAGTAACATTGTGGGCGTAACTGATGCGATTGCCGTAAATGGGCCTTTTGCCGCAGATCTCGCACGAACTCGCCATAAATCTTAAAACCTCTCTGAGTGACTGGAATGGGGGGAGTTACGAAGGAATCCTGAGCTCCAACCTGCAAGCCTCAAGTATAGCAGAGTTTGACGAGGTGCAGAAATGGTGGTAATCTCTCAGTAAATCGCGGTGCGCGGTTCTTCCCTCCAACGTGCCCGCAGGCAACTTTCCCCTCGATTAAAGACGAACTTTCGATGCCGCGGAGGAAGTTCATTTCTTTTGATGAAAGGCGCCGAGTCACTGGGAAGCGACAGTTGCCATTGGCATTTTCACAAGAAATTGACTTGGCCGCGAAAAAAGAGAATGTTTAGGTTCCGCGATTGGTAAAAATAAGCTAGTTCATTGGAAACAAAGACAGTTTTGGCTTTTGTTCGCTCTTGTTTTACCAACAATTCCAAAATCTCATGTATCTTAAAGAATCTAAAAGGCTTATTAAGTCAATTTGTTTGTTTCGCGCAGTTGACAGAAGAAAAAGACTTAAACAGAAAACAAGGAAATTGTTCGTCATTTTTTGAAGCGTAATTGGGCAAAGCGGATCCCCGGGCTGGCTCAACGACAGAGGCGGGAATTGTAAATCCTCTTCTTTGGATACGGAGGGGGATAGGGTGGGTTAAATAGGACAATATTACAACGGCAGTTGGTTCAGTTGTTTGAACGGGCATGCGTATAGCGAACGAACGACCTGATCTCTGCGACTCTCAGTCATTGTGAAGAAATGAAACTCGTAAGAAAAATGGATAGAAGTAATTGAAAAAACCGGCAATGAGCTATGATTTCAGGCTTGCAACAAATCGCCATCTCCGTTACGCTACCCCCACCCTTCCGAGGGGTCGTCTAAGTAGCGTCGCTGGGCTTGCGGAATCCGTTGCAGCGCCGGGAGATGCAATCTGGGAACCCATCTTCTTACAGGGGGTAGAGGTAAGGGAGGCGTAGCGCAAATCCTGAGCCTGCGTGTGACCGCCGCGAACCGAAAGTGGTTCTTGAATTGCCAGAAAGAACGAATCGCTGATGACGTGGATGAAAGATAAGAGTGGAAGATTGCTCTTAATCGTCGGGCTTGTCCTGGCGTTGAATAGTGCCTATCTGGCTGCCTTTGCCACGCCTGACCTTTTTTACGTTATCAACAGCCTTATTCATCCGCTGCTTGGGATCGTTGCAGCGGCCTTGCTGGCTCTCTTTATTTCCCAGCGCTGGGAGGATTTCAAGCACCGAATCGGCATGGCGCTGATTTTCTTGGCCCTCGCCGCTACGGTTTCTGGAATTTATCTGACTGCTGTGGGAATGACGCACCGCCACTCCCTGGCTCTCTATTTTCATGTAGGCTTTGCAGTGGCTGCTCTGTTCGTCGTTTTGGTTCTGCTGCGGCAATGGGTGCGCAAGCTGGGTCCTGCAGCAGCGGCCGAAATGCAACCAGAGAATTCTTCATCTGCTTTGGCGGCATGGCGGTGGGGTTTTTGGGGGCTGGCCGCCTGCGCGCTTTTTTATGGGGGGGCGGCTGCTCATCACTTCTTCCAAAATCCCGAATACATCATCCGCAACCCGTCGACCCCACCCCTCAGCATGAGTCAGGAAGGAGGCGGCTCAAATTATTTCACATTTCCGAGCTCAATCGAGACCAATACCGGCAAGCCGCTGCCGCAGAAGTACTTTATGGACGCAAAATCCTGCCAGCCTTGCCATCCGGATATCTACCGCCAGTGGTACAGCTCGATGCACCACTATTCGTCGTTCAACAATCAGTGGTATCGCAAATCCATCGAATACATGCAGGATACAGTCGGCATTAAGCCTTCGCTTTGGTGTGGCGGGTGTCACGATCAGGCTTTGGCTTTGACGGGTTATATGCAAAAGTATCCCATTCGTGAAATTGAAGACACACCCGCCGGTCAGGCGGGGCTGACCTGCATTTCATGTCATAGCATCATTCATGTGGGCAGCACCATGGGCCAGGCTGACTTCGTGATGGAGTATCCTGCGCTCGCCGCTTACGCAGAGAGCCAGAACCCGGTGATTCGGTTTTTGCATTACACGGTTGTCCGGCTCGATCCCAAATCTCACCGCAGCGTCTTTTTCAAGCCCTTCCACTATGAACGGCAGCAGCAAGCTCTGTTCTGTTCGGCCTGCCATAAAGTACACATGGATGTCGCTGTGAATCACTATCGCTGGCTGCGGGGATTCGATGAATACGATAACTGGCAAGCGAGCGGGACGGACTGGCTGGGCGCGCGATCGTTTTATTATCCTCCCAAACCGCAGAACTGTGTGGATTGCCACATGCCCCTGGTGCGGTCGAACGATTTCGGGAATACAAACGGCTACGTCCATTCCCATCGTTTCGCAGCCGCTAATACGGCGGTTCCCATGTCCTATGGGGACGAATCGCAAATCGCCGCTGTCGAGCATTTCCTGAAGGGTTCTCTCAGCGTGGATATCTTCGCCCTAGCCGAAGAGCCTTCCGCCAGCCACATGGGGCCAGGCAACGTGAAAGCGCCTGGGATGCCGGAGACTCCTCAACTGGCCACTACTTATGCGGTAGGCGAAGAATCGTCTGCGGGCATGCGCTCTTCTGTAATGACCGTAGGTCAGCCTGCAAGGCTGATCGCTCCGCTGGGCAGGGCAAAAGTGACACTTCATCGCGGGCAAACCGTACGGGTGGAAGTGGTCGTACGCACGTTGAAGCTTGGGCATTTCTTCCCGGGCGGTACGGTTGACGCCTACGATTGCTGGCTGGAGCTCCAGGCGAAGGATAATCGAGGACACATCATCTTCTGGAGCGGCGCGGTGGCGGATAACGGCCGAGGGCCGGTTGATCCCGAGGCGCATTTTTACCGCTCTGAACAGCTCGACGCGCACGGCAATCTTATTAATAAGCGCAACACGTGGTTTACGCGCGCGGTGGTTTACACGCACCTCATTCCGCCCGGCGCGGCGGACACGGTTCATTACCGGCTGAAAATACCTGAGAATTGCGGGGATGAAATCACGCTGACCGCCAGACTCAATTACCGCAAGTTCCGGTGGTGGTACACCCAATGGGCTTTTGTCGGCGTCCATGACCCGAACAGCGCCCGGTTGGGAACCAGCTATAACTATGATGACAGCCGCTGGAGTTTTACCGGCAATCTGTCTGACGTGGCTGCGAAATACAAACAGGTTCCAAATGTGCCGATCGTCATCATCGCCGAGAAGAGTATTACGCTGCCGGTAGCGGCCGGCGCAGCTCGAGGTGAAACTCCTTTTGTCGAGGATATCGCCCTCAACTCCGGAGACCGTGATCGCTGGAATGATTATGGAATCGGGTTACTGTTGCAGGGCGACTTGAAGGGTGCCGAGCGGGCTTTTCGAGTCGTCACAAGACTTGATCCGAACTATGCGGACGGCTGGGTGAATGTGGCCCGCGCCATGATTCAGGAAGGGAATACGGACGCTGCAAAGCCCCTGCTGCTCAGGGCGTTGAGACTCAATCCGAAGCTCGGAAGCGCGCACTACTTTTACGGACTTGCACTCAAGTCAGATGGTGAATACCCGCAGGCTTACCATCAGTTTGCTCTGGCCGCCGAACGTTACCCTTACGATCGTGTCGTGAGAAATCAGATGGGACGCCTGCTTTTCCTGCAACGCAAATACCGACAGGCCATCGAGCAGTATGACAAGACTTTAAGCGTTGATCCGGAAGACCTGGAAGCTCATTACAACTTGATGCTCTGCTATCGAGGTTTGAATGATGATAAACTGGCTGCGCGAGAGGAGAAGCTCTACCTGCGCTTCAAGGCTTATGAGGCGTCGGTGGCGATCACCGGTCCCTATAAACTCTCGCATCCGGATGATAATAATGAGGCCCAACCGATCCACGAGCATACGTCGATAGCGCTTGCGGGCTTGAATCCGACCGGCACCGCAGAACATAATGCAGCGCTGAATGGAGGCGGATTGTCGTCAAAAACGCGCCGCGCCGCACGCAAAGCCAAAGAAATGTTATCCCGTCGTCAGGCTTATGCCGGACGGTTGAGGTCTTCCCAGGGAGGTTTCCAGTCGTATTGAAGCCAGAATTTAATCTTACCCGTCGCAACCTTCTGAAAGGCTCACTGGCCGCGATTGTTGCCGGCGGACTGGAGCAAATTGCCGCTTTCGCAGTTCCTGAGACCCAGCCCATTCGCTATCTTGATGTCACACGCCAGGCAGGCATCCGCTTTATTCACTACACAGGCGCTTTCGGGAAGCGTTATCTCCCCGAGACTATGGGCTCCGGCTGTGCGTTCATCGACTACAACAACGACGGGCTTCCTGATATCCTGCTGATTCAGGGCAAAGATTTCCCAGGGCATTTCCGGCGGCATACGACACAAAAACTCTATCGCAATAACGGTAATGGCACCTTCACAGATGTCACTCAGCGAGCGGGGCTCGGGATCGAGATGTATGGCATGGGCGTGGCGGTCGGAGACTATGATAATGACGGCTACGACGACATTTATATCACCGGCCTGGGCGAATCTCGCCTGCTTCACAACGAGCGTAACGGCACTTTTAAAGATGTCACAAAGAGCGCCGGCGTGGACAACACCGGCTTCGGAGCCAGTGCTGCCTGGGTGGATTACGACAAAGACGGGCGGCTGGACCTCTTTGTGTGCAACTACGTGAAGTGGTCGGAGAAGACCGATATCTATTGTTCACTCGATGGACGCAACAAATCCTACTGCACGCCGGAAGCCTATCCGGGCGATACGTGCCGGCTGTTTCATAACCTCGGCAACGGCCGGTTTGAGGACGTTACAGGCAAGGCTGGCATTTACGATCCGACTGGAAAAAATCTGGGCGTTGCGATAATAGATTATGACAACGACGGCTGGCCCGACCTTGCCGTTTCCAACGACACGCAACCCACCAAGCTTTACCGCAACAATCACAACGGTACATTTTCGGAGGTGGCCGTTGAGGCGGGCATCGCTTTTAGTGAGGATGGCATTGCGCGCGGCGCCATGGGCATCGATGCGGACGATTTTGACGATTCAGGTCATCCCAGTCTTGCCGTCGGGAATTTTTCAAACCAGATGCTGGGCCTCTATCACAACGAAGGCAATCGCTTTTTCATCGATATCGCACCTTCTTCTGAAGTAGGCCGCGCCAGCCTTCTTTCGCTCTCCTTCGGTCTCTTTTTCTTCGACTATGACCTTGATGGTCTTCAGGATCTTTTTGTGGCGAACGGCCACATTGAACCTGATATTAACCGCGTGCAGCCGCAGGTAACCTACGCTGAGCTTCCGCTGGTCTTTCACAATGAAGGCCACAGCCATTTTCAGAGTGTCGGCAGGGCGCTGGGTTTCACCCAGAAACTGGTTGCGCGCGGCGCGGCTTATGCGGATATCAATAATGACGGCGCTCTGGATATTTTGCTCACCACGAATGGCGGCCCGGCCCGCCTTTATCGCAATGCAGGAGGCACTCAGAATAACTCCATCCGCATCAAAACGGTGGGGACGCGTTCGAACCGCGATGGCATCGGCGCGCGAGTGCGCCTGAAAACCCCTGCGGGTGTCAATGAACAGAGAGTGCATTCCGGATCGAGCTACTGCTCTCAGAGCGAACTGACACTGACTTTTGGTCTGGGGAAGGAAGATCAGGCAACAAACATTCAGATCGAATGGCCCAGCGGCCACCAGGACGAACTGAAATTTCTGAAAGCGAACTCAACCTACACGGTCCAGGAAGGCGGCAAAATACTCTCCGCAAAACCTTTCAAGCGATAAGTCCGCCGGAAACCATTCCCACTTTGAAGTCAGCATTTCGGATTACCGTTTGCGGGGAGTCGCATTTGAGATACACTTGCGGATTGACAAAACAGGATGAATCCCAGTACTGTATCGCATTTCTATGAAAATTCTGGTCCTGGGTTCTGGCGGTCGCGAACACGCGCTGAGCTGGAAGCTGCGGCAAAGCCAGTTAACTGAAGAAATCTACTGTGCTCCGGGAAACGCGGGAATCGGACAGGAGGCAGAATGCCTTCCTGTTGATCTTTCGAATCCCGAAGAGATGCTCGATTTGGCCAAACGGCTGCAGGCGGATCTGACGGTTGTTGGCCCTGAGGCGCCACTGGCCGCAGGCGTGGTCGATGTGTTTGAGAAGGCGGGGCTGGCCATTATCGGGCCGACACGGGCGGCCACGTGTTTTGAGAGCAGCAAAGTCTTTGCCAAACAGTTTATGCATCGTCGAGGCATTCCGACCGCACGTTTTGCGACGGCGCAGGAATTCGACGAGGCCATTCAGGCGCTGAAAAAGTTTGCGCTGCCTGTTGTCATCAAGGCGGATGGCCTTGCCGCCGGAAAAGGCGTGGTGGTTGCGAAGACCCATGAAGAAGCCGAGCAGACATTGGATAATTTCATGCGGCGAAAGATCCTTGGCCGCGCTGGCGACTCCGTGGTGATCGAAGAGGCCCTGGTGGGCGAGGAACTTTCTTTCATTGTGCTTACCGATGGCCGCAGCATTCTGCCTCTGCCCCCCTCGCAGGATCACAAGCCGCTGCTTGATCATGATGAGGGCCCGAATACCGGCGGGATGGGAGCTTTCAGCGATGACGTGCTCGTCAATGAAGGTCTACGCGCTGAAGTTCTTCAACGGATTGTGCATCCTACTCTTGCAGGAATGGCAGAGGAGGGAATCCTCTTTCGAGGATTTCTCTACTTCGGCTTGATGATCACGCGTGAAGGACCGAAAGTGCTGGAGTATAATGTCCGCCTGGGTGATCCTGAGGCGCAGCCCATTCTTATGCGGCTGCGGTGCGACCTGGTGGAATTGTTTTCCGCCACTCACCAGGGGACTCTTGGGGCACACGAAGCACACTGGAGTCCTAATCCAGCCGTCTGCGTTGTTTTGGCTTCCCAGGGATATCCCGGAAAACCAGTAGTCGGTAAGACGATTACCGGCTACGATCTGGCTGAAACCATGGGCGGCGTCAAGGTATTTCATGCAGGCACGGCCTTCAGGGATCATCAGTTGATCACCACGGGCGGCCGGGTGCTGGGCGTCACAGCAACCGGTGAGGACCTGTCTGCTGCCATTCAACAGGTTTACGCAGCGGTGAGCAAAATCAGTTTTGAGGGCATGCAATATCGGCACGATATCGGTGCCAAGGCTTTCCAGCGTCATGCGAGTTTGCTGCGCAGGAGCTCTGTCAATCCAGCGACCCCAGCGGCTCAGAATTCGCAAAAATACTGCTGATCGTCGCGTTTAAAATTCCTCCCACTCATCACCAGGATCAATGAGCAATGGACTTCAAATCGTCAGATAGCTTCAGCATCCTGGTGCCCCTTCTGAAGTATTCACTGATTCGTTCGAACTGCGGGCCATCGAGCCCCACGCCGATATTATTCAACACGACAACCAAAGGTAGATCGCGATTACCCTCGATAACAGTCAGCCGCTGACTTTTCGTTCAACCTCTCTCCTGAGTCGGAAGTGAAGGTTTCTTTCGAGAGCCATGTTTTTTGCCCCCGCAGTGGGGGAAAATGGGGCCATGGGAAGTCGAGAACCTGGCCAGTTCAGGAGAGCGGTGAGAAATTTAGTGCTGCGAGCTTATTTCCCGACGGCAGCACTGGTTATTTTTCTCTGCTCAGCTGGAAGCAGCGGCAGCATTGCTTGGGTCATCCGGCCTTCAATCCGTCTGGATCGCATGTGTCGGGCCTTTTCCATCGCGGCTTCTTCTCAGTCACGGCGTCTTCAAGGCAGCCTCACGGTCAAGGTGGTGGATGAAGATGGCGTGCCAGTTGCCTCCGCGCTACTTACGCTTTCCCAGGGCGGGGGGCACGCGATTTTCAAAGGGGAAACTGACTACGCCGGTCGGGTCTCGTTTCTCAGACTCAGTGCAGGTCTTTATCAACTTCAGGTGGAAAAGGAGGGCTTCTACTCCGCAACGGTGGACAAGGTTCACGTGGGTAAGACTGGAAGCATTGAAGTGACGATCAATCATCAGCGCAAGTATGTGGAATCCGTGCGCGTCACCTATTCACCGCCGATCATTGATCCTACCCAGACAACTTCCAGCGAGCAACTGAACAGCCGGGAAATCATTGATCTCCCCTATGCCGTGCCGCGCGACATCCGATATGCGCTTCCGTTGCTCCCCGGCGTGTTGCAGGACGCGAGCGGCCAGATCCACATTGACGGATCCGCCACCAATCAGGTTTACGACGAACTGGACGGTTTTGATATCACCGATCCGATCACCAGTTTTTTTAATGTTCGCATTGCTCCGGAGGCTCTGCGCTCGGTCACCGTGCAGGACAGCCGTTATCCTGTGCAGTATGGAAAGGCCTCTGGAGGAATTCTGGCTCTCGAATCCGGGATGGGCGATGACCATTTTCGATTTGCTGGCATCAATTTTCTTCCAGGTTTTGAAGAGCGCAGGGGCTTCCACTTGAGCAACTGGACACCCCGCATGACTTTTTCCGGGCCATTGCACAAAGGCAGGGCGTGGTTCATGGACGGTTTTGACGGAGAGTATGAGCTGAACATCGTCAACGAACTTCCTCCCGGCGCAGATCAGAACACCGTGCTGCGGTTCAGCAATCTTTCAAAGGCGCAGGTGAATCTGACGTCTTCCAATATTCTCACCGGCAGCTTTTTGATGAATCACTTTCATGCCCCGCACGAGGGGCTTTCGCCTTTCAACCCGCTAGAATCAACCATCAATTCAACTCACGGAACGTATATCCTGACTCTGAAAGACCAGGCCTTCTTCGCAAACAAAACACTGCTGGAAGTTGGTCTTGGAGCGACACGACTCCACGACGCCAGCCTGCCTCTGGGGAATATGACTTACGTGCAGTATCCAGGGTCTGTAAGCGGCAACTACTTTGAAACTTCGCGCGCCGAGGCAAGCCGCATCGAGGAAATGGTGCACGTCTTTCTTCCGCCCAGACACTGGGCGGGACAGCATGAGATCGAACTTGGAACCGAGGAAGACCAGATTCGCTATCATCAAGCCTTGTTCCGAAACCCTTTTCAGATTGACCGCGACAATGGGACTCTTCTCCGCCGGGTATCCTTTCTTGGCGGGCAAGCATTCGCCGTCCGGAATTTTGAAGTGAGCAGTTACGTTGAGGACCGATGGTCTCTG
>Ga0070734_10003448_pt1 | contig 16571 bp, 11 predicted proteins | sample Coa_R1_8_FD_66444 | JGI IMG/M metagenome (GOLD analysis project Ga0070734, IMG submission 66444) | Surface soil microbial communities from Centralia Pennsylvania, which are recovering from an underground coalmine fire - Coalmine... | ecosystem: Environmental > Terrestrial > Soil > Unclassified ... | reverse complement strand
GTCGTGCGGGCCTTGAAGCTGTCCGTCATGTAACCTCCACCGAAAGATTCGAAAGGGAACAGAGGCGCTCGGGTTCGCGCGGCGCACGCGCCGCGATGACGCCGCCGCCCAGGCAGAGCTCCTCGCGGTAGAACACCGCGTACTGTCCCGGGGTGACCGCGCGCGCGGGCGTGTCGAGCACGACGTGCCAGCGGCGCGCGCCGAGATCGCGGATGCGGCAGGCCTGATCGGTCTGGCGATAGCGCGTCTTGACCATGCACGCGACGCCCTCGCCCGAGTCGTTGCTCTCATCGTCGCGCACCGGCTCACCCGGCTGCTCGCGCGGATCGGCGAGCCAGTGCGCCTCCTCGATCAGGAACTCGCGCGAGAGGAGCCGGGGATGGTCGTGCTCCTGCACGACGATGAGTGCGTTGCGACGCTCATCCTTTGCGGCGACATACCACGGAGCTGCGGCGCGGCCGGCGCGCCCGCCCACGCCGAGGCCGGAGCGCTGACCCAGGGTATAGAGCGCGAGTCCTCGGTGCTCACCGACCAGGTGCCCGTCGGCGGTCTCGATCGGACCTGGCTGCAGGGCGAGGTAGCGGCCCAAGAACTCGCGAAACGGGCGCTCGCCGATGAAGCAGATTCCAGTGCTGTCGGGCTTGTCGTGTACGGCGAGCCCGGCCTCGTGCGCGAGCCGGCGCACCTCCGCCTTGCGCAGCTCGCCCACCGGGAACAGCACCCGCTCGAGCCGTCGGGGGTCGACGGCGTGCAGGAAATAGCTCTGGTCCTTGCCGAGGTCGCGCGCCTTGAGAAGGCGCGGCGTACCCGGGCCATGCTCGATGCGCGCGTAGTGGCCGGTGGCGAGCCACGCGGCGCCAAGACGGCGCATGTAGTCGAGCGCGAGGCCGAACTTGACCTCGCGATTGCACAGGACGTCGGGATTCGGAGTGCGGCCGGCGGCGTACTCCTCGAGGAAATGGGCGAACACGCGCTCGCGGTACTGCGCGGCGAAGCTTACCCGATGCAGCGGAATCCCGAGGGTTTCGCACACGCGACGCGCATCCTGAAAATCCCGGGCCTGCGTGCAGTAGGCATCCTGCTCGTCCCAGTTGGCCATGAACAGGCCCTCGACCTCGTGCCCGGCTCGCTTGAGCAGCAGGGCGGCAACGGCCGAATCGACACCACCCGAGACGCCGACGAGGACGGTCCCGGAAGGGGGAGCGGGAGTGGGTGCAGGCATCCGCGCATTATAGCTGCGGAGGCTGCGCGACGGGACGCGAGTCCTACATGAGCATTTGTCGCATCTGCGACTCTTGCATGCTCGTCTGCCAGACCTCATCGAAGAAGTTGAGATATCGACGCACCACCGCGGGATCGTTCATGTCGGCGATGCCATCCCAGCGATCGGCTTGCAGGCGGTACACGATGGCCTTGTCGTCGGCGATGATGAACGCGCCCGCGCTCGCCGGATACTCCGGGCTCATGGCGCGCAAATCGATGCAGCTCGTCAGACGACGCGCGAGCGCCAGAAAGCGATTGTTGTCGACCATCGCTCGGGACGGATCGGCGAGCAGCACGCGCACCTTGGCATAGGAGCGCGCAAGCACCAGGCGCTTGATCGCCTCGAGGAAGGGCTCCTCGCCGTAGATCAGCGGCTCGAGATCCTGAGTGAAGATCGACAGCAGGCGTTGCGCGGATTTGGCGACGCGCAGGCTCGCCTCACGCACCTCGGGCATCGTCGAGAGAATCATGCGCGTGCTGTTTGACGTAACGTCGCGTGCCGCCGCAGCGGTATCCCCCGCGCTCGATTTGGTGCTGTCGTCCGAATTGACCGGCATTGCTCGAATTGCCTCGGGGTGAAAGGAAGGCGCTTCTTTCGACGCTGTAATTTCACGGTGATAGTACCGTCGGCCGTCGGCACCCTCGTGCCAACTCCGTCACGTTTCAAGCGGCTGAGGGGTGCGCTTCTGCACGCGTTCGGGGCCTGCGTCCGCAAAAGACAGCGCGATCCCCGCGCCGGCATCGCCGCGTGCAACGCCTGGTGAGCGCCCGGCCCTCAGGGCCGGCGGCGCGCGAGGCTGGGTGCGAGCCCCAGGTAGGTGCTCGGCGTGAGGTCGAGCAGGCGCTCTTTATCGTGTGCGGGCAACGGCAGGGACTCGATGAATTGCCGCAGCGCACTCTGCTCGATGCGCCGGCCGCGCGTCAGCGCCTTGAGCTGGTTATAGGCCTCCGGCAGGCCGTGCGCGCGCATCACGGTCTGGATCGCCTCGGCGAGCACTTCCCAGGCGTCGGCGAGATCTGCAGCGATGCGCTGCTCGTCGATCTCGAGCTTGTCGAGGCCCACCATGAGCGCTCGATAGGCGAGCACCGCATGGCCGAGCGCGACCCCGAGGTTACGCAGCACCGTCGAGTCGGTGAGGTCGCGCTGCCAGCGCGAGAGCGGCAGTTTCTCGGCGAAGTGCGCGAGCAGCGCATTGGCGACGCCTAAGTTGCCCTCGGCGTTCTCGAAATCGATCGGGTTCACCTTGTGCGGCATGGTCGAGGAGCCCACCTCGGACTCGATCAGGCGCTGGCGAAAATAGCCGAGCGCGATATAGCCCCAGATATCGCGAGCGGCATCGATGAGCACGCTGTTCACGCGCACGAGCGCGTGACAGTACTCGGCGATCCAGTCGTGCGGCTCGATCTGGGTGGTGAGATCGTTCGGCTCGAGTCCAAGCGAGGCGATGAAACGGCGTGACACCTCGAGCCAGTCGACCTCGGGAAGCGCCGCGACGTGCGCATTGAAGTTGCCGACGGCGCCGTTCATCTTGCCGAGGATCATCACCCGCTCGAGGCCGCGCAACAGCCGCTCGAGCCGGGCGGCGAAGTTCGCCATCTCCTTGCCGAGCGTCGTTGGGCTGGCGGCCTGGCCATGGGTGCGGGCGAGCATGGCCACCCCGGCATGACGCGCCGCGAGCGTATCGAGGCGCGCGAGGATCGCCTCGAGCGGGACGAGCAGCGCGCTTTCCCGCGCCCGCTTCAGGAGAAGCGCGTAGGCGATGTTGTTGATGTCCTCCGACGTGCAGGCGAAGTGCACCCATTCGAGCTGCGCGGGGGTGGCACCGAGGTGCGCAAGGTGCGCTCGCAGCCACACCTCGACGGCCTTGACGTCGTGGTTAGTGTGCGACTCGATCGTCTTGATCGCCTCGACGTCCGCATCACGCGGGTCGGCGCGCAACGACTCGAGCCGGGCACGCGCCTGCTGCGGCAGCGTCCCGAGCACGGCCTCTGCGGGGCCGGCGGCGAGAGCGAGCACCCAGGCGCATTCGACGCGCACCCGCTCGCGCACCAGCCCCGCCTCGCTGAACAGCGCGCGCACGTCGGCGAGCTTCGCCGCATAGCGACCATCGAGCGGGGAGAGGGCGTCGAGCTCGTGGGACAACGTCGAGACCTGCGGCTCAAGAATGCTAGACTGCCATCTTAGCGTAAACGCACTTCCACGGCGGCTTCGGACGCGATGACGAGCTCCCAAGAAAGACCGGGAACTCGCATCGAGCGGGACAGCATGGGTCCGCTCGATGTGCCGGCGACGGCGCTCTGGGGCGCACAGACCCAGCGGGCGCTCGAGAATTTTCCCGCGAGCGGCCTCAAGCTGCCCCGGGCGGTCGTGCGCGCGCTCGGGCTCATCAAGCGCGCCGCGGCGGCCGCCAATGCGATGCTCGGTGATCTGCCGCCGCAGATTGCCGCCGCGATCGAGTCCGCCGCGCTCGAGGTGGCGGACGGACGCCATGACGAGCACTTCCCGGTCGATGTGTTTCAGACCGGCTCGGGCACGAGCAGCAACATGAATGCCAACGAGGTGATCGCGATGCTCGCGAGCCGGCGCGCGCAGCGGCCGGTGCATCCGAACGACCACGTCAACATGAGCCAGAGCAGCAACGACGTGATCCCCACGGCGATTCACGTCGCGGCGGTGCTCGTGCTCGAGGAGAAGCTCCTGCCGGCGCTCGAGCATCTCGCGGGCACGATCGAGCGGCGCGAGAAGGAGCTCAAGGACGCGGTCACCACCGGACGCACGCACCTCATGGATGCGATGCCGATCAGCCTGGGCCAGGAGCTGGGCGGCTGGCGGGCGCAGATCGAGGCCGACATGGCGCGGCTGCGCGCGGTCGAGCCGCGGCTGCTCGAGCTCGCACAGGGAGGCACGGCGGTCGGCACCGGCATCAATGCGCGCCCGGAATTCGCCGCCGCCTTCTGCCGCGAGCTCGGGCACGCGACCGGGTTCAATTTTCGCCCGAGCCCCAACTACTTCGCCGCGCTCTCGAGTCAGGACACCGCCGTCGAGCTGTCGGGCCAGCTCAAGGTTCTCGCCGTGAGCCTGATGAAGATCGCCAACGACCTGCGCTGGATGAACAGCGGACCGCTCTCGGGCCTGGGCGAGATCGCATTGCCGGCGTTGCAACCGGGCAGCAGCATCATGCCGGGCAAGGTGAACCCCGTGGTGCCGGAGGCGGTGACGATGATCGCCGCACACGTGATCGGTCTCGACGCCGCGATCACGGTGGCGGGCCAGGCGGGCAACTTCCAGCTCAACGTCATGCTGCCGCTGATCGCCCACGACCTCGTGCAGAGTCTCGAGCTGCTCGCGCTTGGGAGCCGCAATCTCGCCGACCGCGCGATCGCCGGCCTCCAGGTGAATCATCAGCGGCTCGCGGCGGCACTCGCGCGCAATCCCGTGCTCGTCACCGCACTCAACCGCATCATCGGTTATGAGCAGGGCGCGAAGATCGCGAAACGCGCTTACGAGGAAGGCCGTCCCGTGATCGAGGTGGCGGCCGAGATGACCTCGCTCAAGCGCGAGGAGCTCGAGCGCCTGCTCGATCCGAGCGCGCTTACCGCCGGCGGCATCCAGCCCGGCGGCGGCGGATCCGCCGGGGGATGATGGACCCGCTCTACAGCAAGGCGCATATCCGCGAGTCGGTCCTGCCGCAGCCCAGTGGGGCGGCGGATGACATGCTCTGGCTCGCGGGCTCGCGTGAGGCGCAGGAGCGGCTGCGAGCCAGCCTCGGCGAGCGCGAGATGCTCCCCGCCGCCGTGCTCGTGCCGCTGGTCGAGCGCGAGTCGGGCCTCACGGTGCTGTTGACGCAGCGCGCCGATACGCTCAAAGCCCACGCGGGGCAGATCAGCTTTCCCGGCGGGCGCATCGAGCCGACGGACGCGACCGCCCGCGACGCGGCGTTGCGCGAGGCGCGCGAGGAGATCGGCCTCGAGCCGGGCTTCGTCGAGTTTGCGGGCTACCTGCCCGATCACTGGGTCGGCACCGGCTTTCGCGTGACCCCGGTGGTCGGCTTCGTGAACCCGGCATTCGAGCTGCGCATCGCGACCTCCGAGGTGCACGATGTCTTCGAGGTGCCGCTCAAGTACATCCTGGACGCGGCCAATCACCGGCCTCGCACCCGCCGCTTCGGGGAGATCACCGTCGATACGTTCGATATTCCCTGGGGCGACCGGCTGATCTGGGGTGCGACCTCCGGCATGCTGCTCACCTTTCGCCGCCGGCTGCAGGCGCGCCGATGAGCTCGCGCACGCCGATCGATGAGCTGCTGGCGATCATGGAGCGCCTGCGCGCGCCCGACGGCTGTCCGTGGGATCGTGAGCAGACCTTTGCGAGCATCGCACCCTACACGCTCGAGGAAGCCTACGAGGTGGCCGATGCGATCGAGCGCGAGCACCTCGAGGAGCTGCGCGAGGAGCTGGGGGACCTGTTGTTTCAGGTGGTCTTTCACGCGCAGATGGCGCGCGAAGCGGGTCATTTCGACTTCAATGATGTCGCCCGCTCGATCGGCGAGAAGCTCAAGCGCCGCCATCCTCACGTGTTCGGCAGCACGGGGCCGCTCTCCGTCGAGCAGCAGAGCGTTGCCTGGGAGGAGAGCAAGGCGCGCGAGCGCGCCGCGCGTGCTGCGGGGGGCGCGCCGAGCGCCCTCGATGGAGTACCGCAGACGCTACCCGCCCTGATGCGGGCGCACAAGCTCAGCCAGCGCGCCGCCCGCGTGGGCTTCGACTGGCAGCAGGCGAGTCAGACGGCGGACAAGGTGGCCGAGGAGCTCGCCGAGGTGCGCGAGGCCGCCGGCGCGGCCGCGGTGCGCGAGGCCGCAGGAGCCGGGGTGCGCGAGGCCAGCGGGACGAGCGCCCCGGCGGCGCAGCCGGTTGCCAGCATGCTCGGGCATGCGCAGATCTTCGAGGAGATGGGCGATTTGCTCTTTGCGGCGGCCAATCTCGCTCGCAAGCTCGAGGTCGATGCGGAGAGCGCGCTGCGGGCGGCCAACGCCAAGTTCGAGCGCCGCTTCCGCGCAATGGAGAGGCTCGCGCGCTCGCGCGGCCTTGACTTCGCGCAGCTTCCTCTCGATGTCCAGGAGGAGCTCTGGCAGGAGGTGAAACGCGGTGAATGAGCCCGGCTCGAGCGCCTCGGTGGCCCGCTCGACCGCCGCGCCGCAGACCTCCCGCGGGGGTTCTCCTCTGAGCTTCAGACGCGATCCCGAGCTGCCGATCAGCGCGCGGCGCGAGGAGATTCTCGCATCGCTCGAGGCGCATCCGGTGCTCATCGTCGCGGGCGAGACCGGCTCGGGCAAGAGCACGCAGCTGCCGCAGTACTGCCTGGAGCTGGGGCGCGGAACGGAGCGGCGCATCGCCCACACCCAGCCGCGACGGCTCGCGGCGCGCGCGCTTGCGAGTCGTATCGCGCACGAGCTCGGACAAGCGGTGGGCGCGACGGTGGGCTTTCGGGTGCGCTTCGCCGATCAGGTCTCCGAGCAGACCCGCCTCGTGCTCATGACCGATGGCCTCTTGCTCGCCGAGCTCGGGCGCGACCCGCGGCTCGAGCGCTACGACACCGTCATCGTCGATGAGGCGCACGAGCGCTCGCTCAACATCGACCTGCTGCTCGGCGTCCTCAAGCGGGTCCGCCCGCTGCGCCCCGACCTCAAGATCATCGTCACTTCGGCGACGCTCGAGGTGGAGCGCATTGCGCGCTTCTTCGACGATGCGCCGGTCATCGCCGTGAGCGGGCGCGGCCATCCGATCGAGGTGCGCCACGTCGAGTCCTGGTCCTCGGGCGCCGGCGCGGAGAGCGCGCAGGGCAGCTCCGAGGAGCTCGATCTGCCGAGTGCGGTGCTCGAGGCCTATCGGGTGATTGCGTCCGAGCCGGGCAGTCTCGGTCGAGGCGACGTGCTCGCCTTTTTGCCGGGTGAGCGCGAGATTCGCGATGTCGCGGAGCTCCTCGAGCGCGAGTGTGGTGCCGGCGTCGAGGTGCTGCCGCTTTACTCGCGCCTCACCTGGGAACAACAGAGCCGCATCTTCGAGCGCGGCTCGCGCCCGCGCATCGTGCTTGCCACCAACGTCGCCGAGACCTCGGTGACGGTGCCGGGTATTCGCGCGGTCATCGATTCGGGTCTTGCGCGCATCAGCCGATATAGTCTGCGCAGCCGGCTGCAGCGGCTGCCGATCGAGCCGATCTCACGCGCGAGCGCCGAGCAGCGCAAAGGGCGCTGTGGCCGAATCGGACCCGGGCTGTGCCTGCGCCTGTACTCCGAGGCGGATTTCGAAGCTCGCCCGGCGTTCACCGAGCCCGAGATCCGGCGCACCAACCTCGCCGCGCTGCTGCTGCGCCTCGCGGCCGACGGGCTCGGCGAGGCGGAGCACTTTCCGTTTCTCGACCCGCCGGAGGCGCGCTCGCTGAACGACGGCTACCGGCTGTTGCAGGAGCTCGAGGCGCTCGATGCAGAGCGGCGCATCACGCGACGGGGCGAGCAGATGGCCCGTCTGCCGCTCGACCCGCGGCTGGCGCGGGCGCTCCTCGAGAGCCGGCGCTTCAAGGCCGAGGGCGAGCTCCTGGCCATCGTCGCCGGGCTCTCCGTGCCCGATCCGCATCAACAGGGCGAGGAATCCGGTGCGGGCGATGCGGGGATCGCCGCCTCGCTTGGCGAGGACGCGCGCTCGGAGTTCTTGACGCTGCTGCGGCTGTGGCGCGCCTATCGGGCGAAACGCACGGCCGGGCCGCGGCGCGAGCTCAAGCGCTGGTGCCGCTCGGCGCGACTCTCGCTGGTGCGCATGTCGGATTGGGACGATGTCTTTGCGCAAGTGGCGGATCGGGCCGCCGAGATCGGCATTCGCGACGCACGCCGCCCTGCGAGCTATGGGGCCATCCACCGCTCGCTCCTCGCCGGCTTCAGCACGATGATCGGCGTGCGCGGCGACGAGGGCGTGTATCAGGGGGTGCGCGGGCTGCGCTTCTACGTGTGGCCGGGCTCGCCGCTCCGGCGACGCCGCCCGCGCTGGGTCATGGCAACGAGCATCGTCGAGACCAGCCGCGTGTTCGCGCGCCGCGTGGCCGAAGTCGAGCCGCAATGGATCGAGGGCGCGGCCCATCATCTGATCCAGCGCGAGTATCTCGAGCCCGACTGGGACGAGGAGCGCGAGGAGGTGGTGGCGCGAGAGCGCGTCACGCTGCTCGGCCTCACGCTGGCGGCCCATCGGCGGGTCAACTACGGGCCGATCGCCCCGGAGGAGGCCCAACGGATCTTCGCGCGCGAAGCGCTGGTGCACGGGCGGCTGCGGCGCCGCCCCGCGTGGCTGCAAGCCAACGATGCCGCGATCGCCGCTGCGCAGCGACTGGAGGAGCGATTGCGGGTGCGCGATCTGCTGCATCCGGCCGAGACCTTCGTCGAGCACTATGCCGCGGCGTTACCCCGACAGGTCTCGAGCGGTGCGACGCTCGAGCATTTCTCACGCCATCTCACGAGCGCGCAGCGCACCGCGCTCGCGCTCACCCCCGCGCAGATCCTGGCTCGCCCGCCGGATCCCGAGGCGCTCGCGGCCCGTCCGGAGACGGCCGTCTTGAGCGGGCTCACGGTGCCCATCGACTATCGATTCGCGCCTGGCGAGGCCGATGACGGCGCAACGCTGCGGGTACCGCTTCTGGCGGTGCCGAACCTGACGCGGCCTGAGCTCGATGCGGCGATTCCCGGCCTGGTCGCGCCGCGCGTCGAGGCGATGCTGCGCTCGCTGCCCAAGGATGCGCGCCGACGGATCATCCCGGTGGGCGAGACCGTCTCGCGCTATCTTGCCGAGCCCGGAGCCGCGGCCGATGCCGAGCAGCTCGGCGCCTGGCTCAAAAAGCATCTCGGCGTCCCGGGCGAGCTCCTGCGCTTCGATCGCACGCAGGTGCCGCCTCACCTCGTGCCGCGAATCGCGGTCGAGCTCGAGGGCCTGGAAGCCGAATCGGTGAGCGAGCTCAAGGGCTTGAGGCGCCGGGCCGCGGCCGCCGCGCGCGCCGAGCTCGATCGACGGGCGGCGGCCGAGCATCCCGAGCCGTGGCAGCGTTTCGAGATCGCAGATCTCCCGCAGTCGACGAGGCTCACGCTCGCGACCGGCGAGCTCACGGTGTATCCGACCTTGCGTCTCACGCAGGGCGCGCTGCGGGTGCGCTTCGACTGGAGCCTCGCCGAGGCGGAGCGCCACCTCGAGGAGGGCGCGGTGCAGCTCGCGCGACTGCGTCTCGAGCCCCAGGTACGGCAGCTCGCACAGGCGCTCGGGCGCGAAACAAGACTGCTGTTGGCGGCGGCACCCCTCGTTGCGGGACGTCAGCTCATCGAGACGATCCTCCAGCGAAGCGTGCGCGCGGCGTGCTTCGGCGATGCGCCCGCGCCGCGCTCGCGCGAGGCCTTTGAACGCGGCGTGGAGCGCGGCCGAGCCGATCTGCATGAGCGCGCCGACGAGGTCACGGGGCTGCTGGCCGACTGGCTCGAGCAGGCGCGCTCGGTGCGCCGCGCCCTCGAGGATCCGCGCGCGATGCGGGGCCACGCGGGGGCGGCGGAGGAGACCCACGCCCATCTGCAACGATTGTTCGCGCCGCCGCTGCTCGCGACTCTCGCGCCGGACTCGTTGCGGCAGCTCCCGCGTTATCTCAAGGCCGAGCAGCGCCGCTGGGAGCGATTGCTCGCGCGCGGTCGCGAGGCGCCCGAGATCCTGCGCGAGCTCGATCACTGGACGGTGCGTCTCGCCGAGCTCGAGCGCGAGGTGGCGAGCGAGCAGCGCTGGTTGCCCGAGCTCGAGGCGCTGCGCGTATGGATCGAGGAGTATCGAGTCTCGCTCTACGCCCAGGAGATCAAGACCCTGGGGCCCGTCTCGGCGCCGCGGCTCGAGCAACGGGCGGCGGCGGTGCGAGCGTGGCTCGAGCGCTAGAGCGGCGTCGAGATCGGGGCGCGGGGCTCGGGAAGCGGCCCCGGGAAGCGGCCCCGGGAAGCGGGGTCGGTCAGAGGTCGAACTTGATTCCCTGCGCGAGCGGCAGCTCGGCGCTCCAGTTGATGGTGGTGGTCTGACGCCGCATGTACGCCTTCCACGCATCCGAGCCCGCTTCGCGGCCGCCGCCGGTGTCCTTCTCGCCGCCGAACGCACCGCCAATCTCCGCGCCCGAGGTGCCGAGATTGACATTGGCGATGCCGCAGTCGCTCCCGTCCGCGGAAAGGAAGCGCTCGGCGATGGGCAGCCGATCGGTGAACACGGCCGAGGAGAGTCCGTAGGGCACGGCGTTGTGCAAGGACAGCGCCTCATCGAAGGAGTCGACAGCCATCAGATACAGAATGGGGGCGAAGGTCTCCGTCTGCACCACGGGCATGTCCGGGTGGGCGCGCACGATGGCGGGCTCGACGAAGAAGCCGCCCCCGGCTCGCTCGACGTTCCGTCCGCCGCACAGCAGGGTACCGCCCTGGGACTGCGCGGCCTCGAGGGCGGCGTGGTAGCGCTCGACGGCGGCGGCGTCGATGAGAGGACCCATCAGCGTTTTGGGGTCGAGCGGATCGCCGATCCGCACCTGGGCATAGGCGGCGATGAGCTTGTGCTCGAGCTCCTGGGCGCGCTTGCGATGCACGAGCACGCGACGCGTCGTCGTGCAGCGTTGACCCGCCGTGCCCACGGCGCCGAACACGATCGCCGGGACCGCGAGGGCGAGATTGGCGTGCTCATCGACGATGATCGCATTGTTGCCACCGAGCTCCAGGAGGGACTTGCCGAGGCGCTGCGCGACCTTGACCGCGACCTGGCGCCCGACGTGGGTCGAGCCGGTGAAGGAAAGGAGCGCGACGCGACGATCCTCGATCAAGCGCGTCGCCAGGTCCGTTCCCGCATCAATGAACAGCTGGAAAATGGCGGGCAGCTGCAGGCGCTCCATGACCCGATTGCAGATCCGCTGCACCGCAAGTGCGCAGAGCGCCGTTTTCGGCGAGGGCTTCCACACGGTCGCGTTGCCTGCGACGGCGGCGAGACAGGCGTTCCAAGACCACACGGCCACCGGAAAATTGAAGGCCGTGATGACACCCACCACCCCGAGCGGTTGCCACTGCTCGTACATGCGGTGCTGCGGACGCTCGGAGTGCATGGTGAGGCCGTAGAGCATGCGCGACTGGCCCACCGCGAAGTCGGCGATGTCGATCATCTCCTGCACCTCGCCCTCGCCCTCGGCAAGGATCTTGCCGTTCTCGAGCGAGACCAGGGTGCCGAGCGCCTTCTTGTGGGCCCGCAGCTCCTCGGCGAGCTGGCGCACGGCCTCACCGCGCTTGGGCGCCGGTACTCGGCGCCAAAGGGCCGCGGCTTCCACGGCGCTTGCGAGCACGCGCTCGTAATCGGCGGCGCCGGACGCGCGAACGCGCGCCAGGACCGCTCCGGTGCTGGGATTCACCGACTCGATGGGTGCGGCCTTGGGCTGTGCCGACCAGCCCTCGGCGCCCGACCAGGTGCCGGGGTTCGTCTCCTCGAGTCCGAGCGCGGCCAGGGTTTCTGCGATGATCGACATAGGTCCCTCGTGAGCGGGGGCCGCATTGTGTAGCATCTGGGGACGATGTCCAAGAGTCCTCAATTGACCGACTGGCACCCGGCGAGCTGGAGCGCGCGTCCCGCCACCCAGCAACCGACCTATGCCGATCCGAAAGCGCTCGAGCGGGCGGTTGCAGCGCTCGGCCGTCTGCCGCCCCTCGTCGTCTCCTGGGAGGTGGAGGCCCTGCGGGCCAAGCTCGCCGGCGCGCAGCGCGGCGAGAGCTTCGTCCTGCAGGGCGGGGATTGCGCGGAGAGCTTCGAGGACTGCGAATCGGACAACATCGCCAAGCGGCTGAAGATCCTCCTGCAGATGAGCCTGGTGCTGCTCCAGGGCCTGAAGAAACCGATCGTGCGGGTCGGGCGCTTTGCGGGCCAGTACGCCAAGCCGCGATCCGCGGAGACCGAGACCCGCGAGGGCCTCACGCTCCCTTCCTACCGCGGCGATAACGTGAATCGTCCCGGCTTCACGGCGGCGGAGCGCGAGCCCGACCCCGAGCTCTTGCTGCGCGGCTACGAGCGCGCCTCGCTCACCCTCAATTTCATCCGTGCCCTGATCGATGGCGGCTTCGCGGATCTACATCATCCCGAGTACTGGGATCTGGGATTCATGCGCCATGCGCCGCTGCGTGACGCCTACCAGAAGATCGTCGACTCGATCGCCGAGTCGCTCGAGTTCTTCGAGTCGATGAGCGGGCAGGCGGTGCATGCCGCCTCCAGGGTCGATTTCTACACGAGTCACGAGGGCCTTCACCTGCTCAGCGAGCAGGCTCAGACGCGCTACATCGAGCGGCAGCGGAAGTGGTACAACCTCTCCACGCACATGCCCTGGATCGGCATGCGCACCGCGCAGGTCGGCGGCGCACACGTCGAATACTTTCGCGGCATCGCGAACCCCATCGGGCTCAAAGTCGGCGTTGCCATGGATAAGGAGTGGCTGCAACAGTTGATCGCCATCCTCAATCCGCAGAACCAGCCCGGACGGCTGACCCTCATTCATCGCTTCGGCATGAGGGAGATTGAGCACCGGCTGCCCGAGATGATCGGCGCGGTGCGCGAGAGCGGTGCCCAGGTTCTCTGGGTGTGCGATCCCATGCACGGCAATACCGAGACCACCGCGGGAGGCATCAAGACGCGCCGGTTCGACAATATCCTCGGCGAAGTGGAGGCCGCCTTTCGCATTCACGAGGAGCTCGGCTCGATGCTCGGGGGGGTGCACATCGAGCTCACCGGGGAGGACGTCACGGAGTGCATCGGTGGAGCGCGGGGGCTGGCCGAGGCGGACCTTGCACGCGCCTACCGCTCGCAAGTCGATCCACGGCTCAATGCCGAGCAGGCCCTGGAGCTCGCGATGCTCATCGCGCGTCATGCCGGCACCCGTCTTCAGGCTATAAAAACTAAATAATATCAATAGTATAAAGATACAATCTCGAATCCATAGAGATTGTGTCATGCAGTTTGGAAAGCCGAGGGTTGCCAGGCCCGGCGCAGGTGCTATTCTGCGTCGCAAACCTTTCCCGCCCTTGTATTTCGAGCGCGGTAAATCGTTCCCCCCGGCTAGACCGGAAGCAGCACGGATCGATCGGATTATTTGGTCCGGGGCAGGAATCTTTATCGCCGGCGCGGTCCAACGGAGGGGTCGTCCTCGGGGGTCCGGTCGTCCGAACGGTCGACGCAGGGCAGCGAGGGTCTGGAAGGCAAGGTTGGGTTGCGCTCGGGTTAGTCCAAGTCCAGGCGCGATCGACGGCGGGCTACACGGAGCACCGTGTAGCCCGTTTTTTTTGCACGAGATGAGGGGAGGGTGGTGGACGCGCGCCTTGGGGAGAAGCTGCCCCGCTCGATCTACGATGCCGACTGCCGGCGCTGTGCCCGCCTCGCCGGATTTCTCGACGCGGTGCATGCCGAGCACCCGGACTACTTCTGCAAGCCCGTGCCTCCCTTTGGCGACCCGCAGGCCCGTATCCTGCTGGTCGGCCTCGCCCCGGGCATGCACGGCGCGAATCGCACCGGGCGACCTTTTACCGGGGACCATGCCGGCATCCTGTTATACGCGACCCTTCACCGCTTCGGCCTGGCGAGTGCTGCCGCCTCGGTGAGTCGGAACGACCGGCTCGAGCTCAAGGGGGTGCGCATCACCAATTCGGTGAAATGCCTGCCGCCCGAGAACAAGCCCCTGCCTGACGAGATCCGGCGCTGTAACGAGTACCTGAAGCACGAGCTCGCCGCGAGCCCGACCGTACGCGTGGTGCTCGCCCTGGGTGCCATCGCGCACGGTGCGGTGCTGCGCGCCTGCGCTCTTCGCCCGGCCGCCGCCCGCTTCGCGCACGGCGCCGAGCACGCACTTCCCGAGGGTCGACTCCTGCTCGATTCGTATCACTGCAGCCGCTATAACACGCAGACCCGACGTTTGACGCCCGCGATGTTCGAGGCGATCATCGCGCGCGCGCACGCTCTCGCGGGCGCACCCCCTTGACCCATGAATACGACGACCGACCGCCCTGCCGCTCCGGAGGCCAGCCCCGTCCCGCCGACGGGCTTGCCGGCTGCGCCGTTCGATCCCAAAGCGTTCGTCGAGTCGCTGCCCGCGCGCCCCGGCGTCTATCGCATGCTCGATGCCCAGGGAGTGATCTTGTATGTCGGCAAGGCGCGCAACCTCAAGAGCCGGGTGAGCACGTACTTTCAGCCGAGCAACGTGCAGCCGAAGGTGCAGGCGCTCCTTGCCAAGACCGCCTCGGTCGAGGTGACGATCACCAACTCCGAGACCGAGGCGCTGCTGCTCGAATACAATCTGATCAAGAAGCATCGGCCGCGCTTCAACGTCGTGCTGCGCGACGACAAGAGCTTTCCCTACCTGCACCTCGAGACCGAGCATCCCTTTCCGCGCCTCGTGTTCTACCGCGGCTCACGCAAAGAGCCGGGCCGCTTCTTCGGTCCGTACCCTTCCGCGGGGGCGACACGCGAGAGCCTGCAGCAGCTGCAAAAGCTCTTTCGGCTGCGCAACTGCGAGGATGGATACTTTGCGCATCGCTCGCGCCCCTGTCTGCAGTATCAGATCCAGCGCTGCACCGCCCCGTGCGTCGGGCTGATCACCCAGGAGCAATATGCCCGCGATGTGGACGCGGCGATCAAGGTGCTCGAGGGACGCAATGATGAGGTGCAGCAGGAGCTTGCGCGTCGCATGGAGCAAGCCGCCGAGCGGCTGAACTTCGAGGAAGCGGCGCGGGTGCGCGACCAGCTCGCAAACCTCAAGGTGATCCAGGCGCAGCAGATCGTCACCGCCGATCTCGATCATGATGCGGACGTCATCGCGGTCGCCATGGCCAACGGGGAGTTCTGCGTGGCGCTCATGTTCGTGCGGGGCGGGCGCAGTCTCGGCAGTACGACCTTCTTCCCGCGCGCTCCGCTCGCCGAGCTGCCCGAGGTCCTGGCGGCGTTCGTCGCGCAGTACTACCTCGAGCGCGAGGCGCCGCCCGAGATCATCGTGGAGCACGACTTCGAGGGATGCGCCCTCTTGCAGGCGACACTCGCGGAGCGCGCCGGCCATCGGGTGAAGATATCGAGCTCGGTGCGCGGGATCCGCGCGCGCTGGCTCGAGATGATGCAGCGGAACGCCGAGCAGGCCCTCAAGATGCACGGACTCGAGCGCTCCGAGATCGAGTCGCATCTCGAGGAGCTGCGCGATGCGCTCGGTTTGCCGCTCACGCCGAAGCGCCTCGAGTGCTTCGACATCAGCCACACGGGAGGCACCGATACGGTCGCCTCCTGCGTCGTGTTCGGACCCGAGGGCGCCCTCAAGGGGGAGTACCGGCGCTTCAACATCTCGGGAATCCAGGCGGGCGATGACTACGCGGCCATGCATCAGGCGCTCGCCCGGCGCTACAAGCGGGTGCGGGACGGTGAGATCGATCCGCCCGATGTGCTGTTGATCGATGGGGGGAAGGGCCAGCTCGCAGAGGCCACGCGCGTGCTCGAGGAGCTCGGTGTATCGGGCATCACGCTCGTCGGGGTCGCCAAGGGCGCCGATCGACGGCCCGGCCAGGAGCAGCTCTTCTTGCCGGACCGCGATACGCCGCTCATCCTGCCACCGGACTCCGGCGCGCTGCATCTCATCCAGCGCGTGCGCGATGAGGCGCATCGCTTCGCTGTCGCCGGTCACCGACGCAAGAGAGCCAAGCGCCACAGCCAGTCTATACTCGAGAGCATTCCGGGGTTGGGGCCAGTCAAGCGCCGAGCGCTGCTGCGCCAGTTCGGAGGACTGCAAGGAATCCTGCGTGCGGGCATCGACGACTTTACACAGGTACGGGGACTGGGGCGCGAGCTGGCCGAGGTGATCTATGAGCATCTCCACCCCGGGCAGTGAGGCGCGCAGCCGCTGGAACCTGCCCATTGCCCTCACCTGGCTGCGCATCCTCATGATCCCGGCCATCATCGTGCTGTTCTACGTGCCGTACTGGTGGAGCGGGCCGGCCGCTTGTGCGGCTTTTGCGCTCGCCGGCATCACCGACAGCCTGGACGGCTATTACGCGCGCAAGTGGGGGCTCACCTCGCGGCTCGGCGCTTTTCTCGACCCGGTGGCGGACAAGCTCATCGTCGCTGTTGCGCTCGTGCTGATCGTCAGCAGCGATCCAAGCAAATTCGTCGTGCTGGTCTCGATCGTGATCATCGGACGCGAGATCGCGGTTTCGGCGCTGCGCGAATGGATGGCGGAGATCGGGGCGCGGGGGCGCATCAAGGTGTCGGTGTGG
>Ga0070734_10003446_pt1 | contig 16576 bp, 10 predicted proteins | sample Coa_R1_8_FD_66444 | JGI IMG/M metagenome (GOLD analysis project Ga0070734, IMG submission 66444) | Surface soil microbial communities from Centralia Pennsylvania, which are recovering from an underground coalmine fire - Coalmine... | ecosystem: Environmental > Terrestrial > Soil > Unclassified ... | reverse complement strand
AGGTCATCGACGAGTTGCCGCAGCCCGGCGTGCAGGGGTCCGTCCAGCGCCGCCCAGTCCAGGCCGTTCTCCTGCGACCACTCGCCGCGCTGCCCGAACTCGGACCCCATGAACAGCAGTTGCTTGCCGGGGTGGGCCCACATGTAGGCGAACAGCGCCCGCAGCCCGGCGAACTTGTTCCATTCGTCACCCGGCATCTTGCCGAGCAGTGACCCCTTGCCGTGCACGACCTCGTCGTGGGACAGCGGCAGCACGAAGTTCTCGCTGAACGCGTACATCAGCGAGAAGGTGATCTCGTTGTGGTGGTAGTTCCGGAACACCGCGTCGTGCGCCAGGTAGTTCAGCGTGTCGTGCATCCAGCCGAGGTTCCACTTGAAGCCGAACCCGAGCCCGCCGAGGTGCACCGGCCTGGTCACGCCGGGCCAGGCGGTGGACTCCTCGGCGATCATCATGATTCCGGGCAGCCTGCGGTAGCAGGTGGCGTTTACCTCGCGCAGGAACGAGACCGCGTCGGTGTTCTCCCGGCCACCGTGCTCGTTCGGGGTCCACTGGCCAGGCCCGCGGGAGTAGTCGAGGTACAGCATCGAGGCCACCGCGTCCACCCGCAGCCCGTCGACGTGGAAGTCCTCCAGCCAGTACAGCGCGTTGGCCATCAGGAAGTTGCGGACCTCGGGGCGGCCGAAATTGAAGATCAGCGTGCCCCAGTCGGGGTGCTCGCCGCGGCGCGGGTCGGGGTGCTCGTACAGCGGGGTGCCGTCGAACCGGGCCAGCGCCCAGTCGTCCTTGGGGAAGTGCGCGGGCACCCAGTCGAGGATGACGCCGATCCCGGCCTGGTGCAGCCGGTCGACGAGATAGCGGAAGTCGTCCGGGCTGCCGAACCGGGCGGTCGGGGCGTAGTAGGACGTGACCTGGTAACCCCAGGAGCCGCCGAACGGGTGCTCGGCCACCGGCAGGAACTCCACGTGGGTGAAGCCCATCTCGGTGACGTAGGCGGTCAGTTCCCCGGCGAGTTCCCGGTAGGACAGGCCCGGCCGCCAGGAGCCGATGTGCACCTCGTACACGCTGACCGGCTCGCGGGTCCGCTCCCCGCGGCCGCGGGCGGCCAGCCAGTCCTCGTCACCCCAGGTGTATCCGGAGGTGTACACCACCGACGCGGTGGCGGACGGCCGCTCGGCGCGGCTGGCCATCGGGTCGGCCTTGCGCCGCCACCGCCCGTCCGGCCCGCATATGTCGAACTTGTAGTGGGTGCCGTCGCCGACGCCGGGCACGAACAGCTCCCAGATCCCCGAGCCGCCCAGCGAGCGCATCGGGTGGCCCCGGCCGTCCCAGTGGTTGAAGTCGCCGACGACCCGCGCACCCCGCGCGTTCGGCGCCCAGACGGCGAACGCGGTCCCCGTGACGTTGCCGAACCCGGACCCTTCGGAGCCGTACTCGCGCACGTGGGCGCCGAGCACCCGCCATAGTTCCTCGTGCCTTCCCTCGCCGATCAGGTGCAGGTCGGTCGCGCCGAGCGTGGGCAGGAACCGGTACGGGGTGTCGACCACCGTCTCCGGCGTCGTGGTGCCTGGTTCCGGTCCCGGGTAGGTGACGGCGATCCGGTAGTCGGGCACCTCGGTCAGCGGCAGGGTGGCGGTGAACACGCCCTCGTACAGGTGGGACAGGGGGAAGCGGCGGCCATCGGCGAGTACCACGGCGACCGTGGCGGCCAGCGGCAGCAGGGCCCGGACGACGACCCCGTCTGGGCCTGGGTGCGCACCGAGCACGGCGTGCGGGTCATGGTGGAGGCCAGCGGCGATCCGGTCGATCTCGCCCGGGCGCACGTCGTCCGCGGCACCAGGGCTGACCGGCTCGGCCTGGCGGGGCCCGGTCATGCCGCTCCGTCGGCGATCGAGCCGAGCGGGATCGGCAGCCAGGACGGCCGGTTTCTCGCCTCGTACATCACTTCGTAGACCGCCTTGTCCAGGGTGAGGGCGCGTACCAGGATCCCATGCTTACCCGGATCCGCCCCGCCGGCCCGGGCGTACCCGGCGCAGAACGCGGCCTGGTTGCGCCGCGCCCAGTCGCGCGCCGCGGCCCTGACCTCCTCGGGGTTCTCATGCCCCGCGAGCTGGAAGTGCGCGGCGTAGTCCAGGGAGCGCATCATCCCCGCCACGTCACGCAGCGCGGGAAAGTATGACCTCCGGCGCTCCAGCGGAACCGCGGGCTCCCCCTCGAAGTCGAGCAGCACCCACCCGGTGTGGGTGCGCATTACCTGGCCCAGGTGGTAGTCGCCGTGGATCCGCTGCACCTCGAGCGGGTCGGTGAGCGTGGCCACCTCCTCGAACGCGGTCCGCAGGACCCGGTCGTGGCGTGCCAGCCCCGGCACCGCGGCGACCGCCTGGTCCAGCCGGCCCAGCATGCGCGCCGACATGTCGCGGTAGGAATCGGCGGGCAGTTCCCGGGTCCCGAAGGCCGCCGCGAGGTCGCGGTGCACCTCGGCGGTCGCCTCGCCGAGGCGATGCGCCTCGCCGGAGAAGTCCCCGCCCGCCTGCGCCGCGTTCGCGGTATCGCTCGCGTAGTAGTCACGGACGCTGGTGGCGGCCAGGGACCAGCCGTCCACCGCGTTCCGCAGGTAGGACGACAGTACGGCGAGGACCGTGGGCTGGCCCTGGGCCTGCGTGGTGATCCAGCCCAGCGGCGCGGCCACGTGCTGGGAGCCCATCCTCGCCAGCGCGTCCGGCACCTCCAGATCGGGATTGGGGCCGGGGGAGAGCCTGCGGAACACCTTGAGGATGGCCTCCTCGCCGAACAGCAGGCTGGTGTTGCTCTGCTCGGCGGTGAGCACGAGGCTCTGCAGGCCGGTGTCGATCTGCGCGCCTGGCCGGCAGGCGAACCGCAGCGGCCCGATGGAGTCCCCGCCCGCCATCGCCTCGAGCAGCACCGCCGCCAGGCCGGGGTCGTGCAGCCCGTCATAGCCGGCCAGCCCTCCGTCCACCGGGCCGATCCGGACATGCTCAAGCCGGTCGGGCAGATCCGCCCGCAAGCCCAGGAACAGCTGATACGAGTCCGTTCCGGACGCCTGGGTGACGGCGACGATGAGGTGCCGTAGGCCGGGATCACCCGAAATCAGCGTGGTCTGCGCGACCACGGCCAGATCGGTGATCGGTGTTCCCTTTCCGGCGAACCAGCGTTGTCCCGGCAGCCAGGCGGCCAGGGTCTCCTCAAACGTCATGACTGCCATCTACCCCGCCGTAGCGGATTCACCGGCCCTGCGGGCCGCATAGCGGACTTCGGCGGCGGTCATGGCGCCCGGCCGGTCGGCTTCGTCCCCGCTCAGCCCTGGTGTTCCTGCCGGAGCCCAGGAAGCTGGAACCAGTAGAATCCGTGCCCCGGCAGGGTCAGCAGGTAGGGGAGGTCCCCGATGGGCGGGAACGTCACCCCGCCCATGCACTCCACGGGCGTGACGCCCTTGAACCGGCGCAGGTCAAGCTCGACCGGCTGGGGGAACCTGGACAGGTTGTTGACGCACAGGATGTGGTCGGCCAGATCCACCCCGTCGTCTGTCACCGGGGCCGTGTACTCCCGGACGAACGCCAGCACGCTGGGGTTGGACGAACTCAGCTCCGCGTACCCCCCGAGGCCGAAGACCGGGTGGCGCTTGCGGATCTCGATCATCCGCTTGGTCCAGTGCAGCAGCGAGCCGGGGTTGCGCTGCTGCGCCTCCACGTTCAGCGCCTGGTAGCCGTAGATCGGGTCCATGTTCAGCGGCAGGTAGAGCCGCTGCGGGTCGACGGTGGAAAAGCCCGCGTTGCGGTCCGGGGTCCACTGCATCGGGGTGCGGACGCCGTCCCGGTCACCGAGCCAGATGTTGTCGCCCATGCCGATCTCGTCGCCGTAGTACATCACCGGCGAGCCGGGCAGCGACAGCAGCAGGGCGGTGAACAGCTCAAGCTGGTTGCGGTCGTTGTCGAGCAGCGGCGCGAGCCGGCGCCGGATCCCGATGTTCGCCTTCATCCGCGGATCTTTCGCGTATTCGGCGTACATGTAGTCCCGCTCGTCGTCGGTGACCATCTCCAGCGTCAATTCGTCGTGGTTGCGCAGGAAGATCCCCCACTGGCAGCCCGAGGGGATGGGCGGGGTCTGCGCCATGATCTCCGAGATCGGGTAGCGCTGCTCCCGGCGCACCGCCATGAAGATCCGCGGCATCAGCGGGAAATGGAAGGCCATGTGGCATTCGTCCCCGCCCACCGACGGGTCGCCGAAGTACTGCACCACGTCGGCCGGCCACTGATTGGCCTCGGCGAGCAGCACCCGGTCGGGGTAGAGCCGGTCGATCTCGGACCTGACCCGCCTGAGGTACTCGTGGGTCTCCTTGAGGTTCTCGCAGTTGGTGCCCTCGCGCTCGTACAGGTAGGGCACCGCGTCCAGCCGGAACCCGTCGATGCCCAGGTCCAGCCAGAACCGCAGCACCTCCACCATGGCGTCCTGGACCTTCGGGTTCTCGTAGTTGAGGTCGGGCTGGTGGGAGAAGAACCGGTGCCAGTAGTACTGGCCGCGGACCGGATCGTAGGTCCAGTTCGACTGCTCGGTGTCCACGAAGATGATCCGCGCGTCTGCGTAACGCTCATCCGTATCCGACCAGACATAGAAGTCGCCATACGGGCCCTCGGGGTCGGACCGGGACGCCTGGAACCACGGGTGTGCCTCGCTGGTGTGGTTCATGACCAGGTCCGCGATCACCCGGATGCCCCGTTCGTGGGCGCCGTCCACCAGTTCCACGAAATCGCCGATAACGCCGAACTCCGGCAGGATCGAGGTGAAATCCGCGATGTCATAACCGCCGTCCCGCAGCGGCGAGTTGTAAATGGGCAGCAGCCAGATGCAGTCGATCCCCAGCCATTGCAGGTAGTCCAGCCGGGACGTGAGCCCGCGCAGGTCCCCGGTGCCGTCGCCGTTGGAGTCGTGAAAACCGCGGACCAGCACCTCGTAGAACAGGGCGTGCTTGTACCAGTGCGGGTCGCGCGGCTGGTCGAAAGAGAACGGATCGGGAACCGGCTCACCGGGCGGCGTGTTGAAGGTTCCCTGACTTGTGGCGGGGGGCCGCCCGGCAAGCCCGGGCTGTGTTGGTTTCGGTTGTGCGGCCACTCGCTTCTCCCCTAGCGACGAACTTGTCCGCCGTCACACCATCGGGCCAGGCGTGACGGTGAAGATGTGGGCTGGTGCAGTCGCCGGATCGAGGCGCACGTAGTTGGCTTGACCCCACCGGTATGACTCCCCGGTCAGCTCGTCCGTGACGACGAACTGCGACCGATCGTCCACTCCGAGTGCGGACAAGTCAAGCCATACGGTGGCCTCTCGCGGCTGGTGCGGATCGGTGTTTACGACGGCCAGCACGGTGTCCGCGTCCCGGCCGCTGCGCTTGGAAAAGCACATCAGTCCGGGCTGGTCGGCGTAATGGAACCGTAGGTTACGCAACCAGTGCAGCGCCGGGTGGGATCTCCGTATCAAATTGAGACGCGAGATGAACGGCGCGATGCCCATCGGCCCGCGTTCCGCAGCCGCCCAGTCCCGCGGCCGGTAGGCGTATTTCTCCGAGTCCAGGTATTCCTCGCTGCCCGGCCGCACCGGCACGTTCTCGCACAACTCGAATCCCGAGTACATGCCCCAGGTCGGCGAGAGCAGCGCGGCGAGGGTGGCCCGCACCTTGAACGCGGCCGGGCCGCCGTGCTGCAGGTACTCGGTGAGGATGTCGGGTGTGTTGGTGAAGAAGTTCGGCCGCATGTACGCGGCCGCCTCCCCGCTCAGTTCGCGCAGGTACTCGGTGAGCTCTGGAACGGTGTTGCGCCAGGTGAAGTAGGTGTAGGACTGGTGGAAGCCGATCTTGGCGAGGGTGTGCATCATGGGCGGGCGGGTGAACGCCTCGGCCAGGAAGATCACGTCAGGGTCGGTGCCGTCCACCTCGGCGAGCAATCGATCCCAGAACGCCAGCGGCTTGGTGTGCGGGTTGTCTACCCGGAATATCCGCACCCCGTGGCTCATCCACAGCCGCACGACCCGCAGCACCTCCGTGTACAGCCCCTCGGGGTCGCGGTCGAAGTTCAGCGGATAGATGTCCTGGTACTTCTTGGGCGGGTTCTCCGCATATGCGATGGAACCGTCCGCGCGCGCGGTGAACCAGTCCGGGTGCTCGGTGACCCAGGGGTGATCCGGCGAGGTCTGCAGCGCGAGGTCGAGCGCCACCTCCATGCCCAGTTCACGGGTGCGGGCCACGAACGCGTCGAAATCGGCGAACGTGCCCAGCTCGGGATGGATCGAGTCGTGGCCGCCGTCGGGTGACCCGATCGCCCAGGGCGAGCCGGGGTCGCCCGGCCCCGCGTGCAGGGCGTTGTTGCGGCCCTTGCGCGCCGTGGTGCCGATGGGATGGATCGGCGGCAGGTAGACCACGTCGAACCCCATCGCGGCGATCGGCTCCAGCCGGCACATGGCGGTCCGCAGGGTGCCGCCCCTGGGCTCGTGGCCCATCGGGTCCGGCTGGACGCCCTCCGAGCGGGGGAAGAACTCATACCAGGCCCCGTAGAGCGCCCGCGTCCGGTGCACCACCAGCGGGTACACGGCCGACCTGGTGAGCAGTTCGCGCAGCGGCGCCGCGTCGAGTATCGCGGTGATCTCTTCGTCGTCGGCGGCGGCCAGCCGGTCCCAGACGGGGATCCCCGGGTCACCCAGCCGCGCTGCCACGGCGGCGAGCGCCGACCGGTGCGGGATCGGCCGCGTCGGCGACCGGGACGCGCGATCGAACAGGATGGCCCCTTCCGCCAGCATCAGTTCCACGTCCTGGCCCCGCGGGATCTTGATGCCCGCGTCGTGGCGCCAGTGGCCGATCGGGTCGCCCCAGGCCTCCACGTGGAACCGCCACCGGCCCTCGGCGTCCGGCGTGACCTCGGCCGCGTACCGGTCCAGGCCGGGAAGTATTTCGCGCATCCTGGCCAGCGGCTGGCGCTGGCCGTCCGGCCCACGCAGCACCACTGCAGCCCCGGGAACCTCGTGTCCCTCACGGAACACGGTCGCGCTGACCTCGAAGGTTTCCCCGACGACGGCCTTGGCCGGCCGGCGCCCGCAGTCGAGCACGGGCGCCACGTCACTGATCACTATCCGACCGATCACTCCAGAACGCTACCCAGCAGGACGTGGGTGCACTCATGCCGCCCCCGCTCGCAATCTGCGTATAGGGTCGCTCTGCGTGAGAGCCATCCGCACCTTCACCATTCGGGCCTCGCTGCCCGAGCCGCTGGCCCCGTTGCACGACCTGATGCTGAACCTGCGCTGGTCCTGGCATGCCGGTACCCGGGAGCTGTTCTCCGCGCTCGATCCGGCCGGCCGGGAGCGGGCGGGCCACGACCCGATCGCCCTGCTCGGCGAGGTGCCCCCCGAGCACCTGGCCGCGCTGGCCGCCAACGCGGAGTACCTGGACCGGCTGCACCGCACGACCGCGGACCTGCAGGAGTACCTGTCCGCGGCGCGGTGGTATCAGCGCACCGGCGGTGGGGCCGCCGGTGCGCCGCCCGCGGCCATCGCCTATTTCTCCCCGGAGTACGGGCTTGCCGCCGCGCTGCCGCAGTACTCCGGCGGGCTGGGCATCCTGGCCGGCGACCACCTCAAGGCAGCCAGCGACCTCGGGGTTCCGCTGATCGGGGTGGGGCTGCTGTACCGGCACGGCTACTTCAGCCAGTCGCTGTCCCCGGAGGCCTGGCAGCTCGAGCGGTACCCGGCGGGCGACCCGAACGGCCTGCCGCTCACCCTGCTGCGCGGCGCCGACGGTTCGCCGGTAACCGTGGAGCTGGCGCTGGGCGAGGGCGGCCTGCTGGCGGCGCAGGTGTGGCTGGCGCAGGTGGGCCGGGTGCCGCTGCTCCTGCTCGACTCCTACGTGGAGCAGAACGAGCCGGGCCTGCGGGAGGTCACCGACCGGCTCTACGGCGGCGGCAGCGAGCACCGCCTCCGCCAGGAACTGCTGCTCGGCATGGGCGGAGTCCGCGCGGTTCGTGCCTACTGCGCGCTGACCGGCCATCCGCAGCCCGAGGTCTTCCACACCAACGAGGGCCACGCGGGCTTCCTCGGCCTGGAGCGGATCCGCGAGTACGCCGCGCAGGGGGTGAGCTTCTCCGAGGCGATCGAGCTGTGCCGGGCCGGGACCGTGTTCACCACGCACACCCCGGTGCCCGCCGGGATCGACCGGTTCGCCAGGGATCTGGTCGAGCGCGAGTTCGGCGGCACCGCCGCCGACCCCGCGCTGCCGCTTGACCGTGTGCTGGCCCTCGGCGCGGAGACCTACCCGGGCGGGGACCCGGCGGTGTTCAACATGGCCGTGATGGGCATGCGCCTGGCCCAGCGGGTCAACGGTGTGAGCAAGCTGCACGGCCAGGTGAGCCGGGAGATGTTCGCGGGCCTGTGGCCGGGGTTCGACGCCAGCGAGGTGCCGATCGGCTCGATCACCAACGGCGTCCACGTGGCCACCTGGGTGGCCCCGGAGATCCTCGCCTGCGGCAAGGGCGACCCCGGGGGGCAGCCAGGCCCGGGGCCGGACGACGGCCCGGCGTGGGACGCGATCGCCGAGGCAGGCCCGGCCCGGCTGTGGGAGATCCGCGGCATGCTGCGCCGCCGCCTGGTCGCCGAGGCGCGGGAAAGGCTGCGCGCGTCCTGGCGGCAGCGCGGCGTGTCCGAGGCGGAGCTGGGCTGGACCCACCACGCCCTGGACGAGAACGTGCTGACGATCGGCTTCGCCCGCCGGGTGCCGTCCTACAAGCGGCTCACGCTGATGCTGCACGACCCGGAGCGGCTGACCGCGCTGCTGCTCGACCCGCAACGCCCGGTGCAGCTGGTGATCGCCGGCAAGGCGCATCCCGCCGACGACCCCGGCAAGCAGCTCATCCAGCAGATGGTCAGGTTCGCCGACGACCCCCGGGTGCGGCACCGCGTCGTGTTCCTCCCCGACTACGACATGGAACTGGCCGCGGCCATGGTCGGCGGCTGCGACGTATGGCTGAACAACCCGCTGCGGCCGCTCGAGGCGTGCGGCACCTCAGGCATGAAGTCGGCGCTGAACGGCGGCCTCAACGTGTCGGTGCGGGACGGCTGGTGGGACGAGTGGTTCGACGGGGAGAACGGCTGGGCGATCCCGTCCGCCGACGACGTCGCCGACCAGGCCCGGCGTGACGAGCTTGAATCCGCTGCCATGTACGACCTGCTTGAGCAGTTGGTGGCCCCGCTGTTCTACGACACCGGTGCCGACGGGCTGCCGCAGCGGTGGCTGGAGATGGTCGCGCACACCCTCGCGGTGCTCGGGCCCAGGGCGCAGGCCGCCCGGATGGTCCGCGAGTACGTGGAGGCCCTCTACGTGCCCGCCGCGCGCTCCTCCCGTGCCCTGGCCGGTGACCACGGTGAGGGCGCCTTCGCAGCAGCACGTGACCTGGCTGCCTGGAAGCAGCGGGTCAAGGCGGCCTGGCCAGCGGTGGGGATCGAGCACATCGAGGCGGGCGACGGGGATCGCGGCCCGGGTGAGTGGCTGCCGGTCCGGGCGAGCGTGGCCCTGGGCGAGCTGTCCCCGCAGGACGTCAAGGTCGAGGTGATCTGCGGCCGGGTGAACGACGAGGAGGACATCGTCGAGCCCGCCGTCAGCGCGCTGGCGCCCGACGGGCCCGCCACCGCCGAAGGCGCCTTCCGCTACGCCGGGGAGGCACGGCTCGGCCGGCCTGGCCCGTTCGGGTACACGGTGCGCGTGGTGCCCAGCCATCCGCTGCTGGGCAGCACCGCCGAGCTGGGCCTGGTCACCTACCCCGACGCCCCGGAAGGGATGACGAACGGAGATCTCCGTTAGGCCGGGTGAACTAGGATCGGTTCCCCGGCACGGGAGGTGCGCATGGGCGAGTTCGTCCGGGTCGAGCGGGACGAGGCGATCGCGACAATCCGGCTTGACCGGCCACCGATGAACGCGCTCAACACGCAGGTTCAGGATGAGATCGCCGCGGCCGCCGCGGAGGTCGACGCCGACCCCGCGGTGCGCGCCGTCGTGCTCTTCGGCGGCGAAAAGGTCTTCGCGGCCGGTGCCGACATCAAGGAGATGGCGGAGGCCACCTTCGCCCAGGTGGCCATGGACAGCCGACGGCTGCAGGCCGCCTTCTCCACGGTGGCCGGGATCGGTAAGCCGGTCGTGGCCGCGGTCACCGGCTACGCGCTCGGCGGTGGCCTGGAACTGGCGCTGTGCGCCGACTTCCGGGTAGCGGGCGAGGGTGCCAGGGTTGGCCAGCCCGAGATCCTGCTCGGCATCATCCCCGGGGCCGGCGGTACCCAGCGGCTGCCGCGGCTCATCGGTCCCGCGCGGGCCAAGGACATCGTCTTCACCGGCCGCTTCGTCGGCGCGGTGGAGGCGCTCAACATCGGCCTGGTGGACAAGGTGGTACCGGACGCCGAGGTCTACCGGGTGGCGCACGACCTGGCGGCCCGGTTCGCGGGCGGTCCCGCGGTGGCGCTCCGCGCGGCCAAGCAGGCCATCGACGCCGGGCTCGAGGTCGACCTGGACACCGGCCTGGAGATCGAGCGGCTGAACTTCGCCGCACTGTTCGCAACCGAGGACCAGCGCGCGGGAATGCGCAGTTTCATTGAGAATGGGCCTGGGAAAGCCACCTTTGCCGGGCGCTGATTCGGGGCAGGTGGCGGGCAGCCCGGGCAAGGAGCAGAGCCGATGCATCCGCTGATGATCACCGGTCACCGCCGGGGGCGGCCATGACCGAGCCCGGTGACGGCCTGTCCCTGGAGGAGATCACCGCCGCCCTGCGCGCGGACAGTGCCGACGTCGCGCTGTACGCTCGCGTGCTCACCGAGTCCCTGGGGGACGCGCTGCCGCCCGGCTGCGTGGTGGTGGACCGGGACCGGACCATGTCGGACCGGATGCGCGGCCGCCCCGGCCAGGTCACGAAGGTGACGGTGCGGCTCGGTGAGAAGGTGCTGACCCTCGCGGTGCAGCCCGGCCGCCCGCCCGCCGCGGAGATCTGCCGGGAGGTACGCGGCGTCGTCCTCTCCCGTCAGCCCGCTGGCCTGGAGGAATGGGTGGACGAACTGGCCAGGGAACTGGCCGCCCACGCTCAGCAGAACGCACACGCGGCCGAGGTGTTGCGCAAGCTCGTCGCGGGTTCCTAGGACATCACCCCGGCGGCCGCAATGGCCGATCCGGGCGGGGAAACGGAACGGGGGTCCGTAGTCTGGAACATGCCATGAACGATCAGGACCTGATGCCGGAACGGCTTGGGGAATACCGCCTGCTCGACCGGATCGGCGAGGGCGGCATGGGGGTTGTCTTCCTGGCCCGCGACCGCCGTCACCGCACGGTCGCGCTCAAGGTCCTGCGTTCCAGCGTGGCGGGCGATCCGACGGCGCGGCGGCGGCTCGCCCGTGAGGTCGAGACGATGCAGCGGGTGCGCAGCCCGAACGTGGCCGAGGTGATCGACGCCGACCTCGACGGGGGCACGCCGTACATCGTGACCAGGTTCGTGCCCGGCCGCACCCTGGACGATGCGGTGACCCAGGACGGCCCGCTGCGCGGCCCGGCGCTGTCCCGGCTGGCTTGCGGGCTCGCCGACGCTCTTGTCGCGGTGCACGCCGCCGGTGTGGTCCACCGCGACGTCAAGCCCGGCAACGTGATGCTGTTCCAGGACACGCCCGTGGTGATCGACTTCGGGATCGCGCAGGGGCCGGACGCCACCCGGCTGACCATGACCGGCATGTTCATGGGCACCCCGGGCTACCTGGCCCCCGAGGTGATCGAGGGCCGGCCGAGCAGCGAGGCGTCGGACGTGCACGCCTGGGGAGCCACGGTGGCGTTCGCGGCCATCGGCCGGCCGCCGTACGGCACCGGCCCGTACGAGGGCATCTTCTACCGCATCGTGAACGGGCAGGCCGACCTGAGCGGGGCGCCCGCGCCGCTGATCCCGCTGCTGGCTGCCTCGCTCGCCAGGGATCCCGCGCACCGGCCATCCGCCGCGCAACTGCACGCCCAGGCGGCGGTGCTCGACCCCGGCACGCTCGTGATGAACCATGGGCAGGCCGGCCAGGTGGCACCGGGGGGCGCGGACGGCGGCAACGCGACGAGATCGGACGCCGCGGCCGGTGCCGTGCCGGGCGGGCCGGTGGCCTATGTGCCACCCGCTCCCGTGGCGAGCGGGCCCGCGGGCTACGTGCCGCCGACCGTCGTCGCCCCTGGCGCCGGCGGCCCGACCGTGCTGCCCGGCACGCCCGGGGTGGCCTGGCCCGGCGCGGCAGCCGGCAATGGGGCGGCCGCTGCGGAGCCCGGGACATCCAGGCCCAGCACCCGCCCGATCGCCGAAGCACCGCCGCTCCCGGACGACCTGGCGGACGTGCTCACCCCGGTCAGCTACGCCGGGCGTGGCGTCGCACCGCAGCCGGCGGGCGCCGCGGCCGCGCCGGCCCCGGCCGGGGCGGCGCGGCAGGCGAACGCGCCAGCGCCCGCCACCCGGATGCGCGGGCAGTCGATCATGGTGGCCGCCGCGATGGTGCTTGTGGCCAGCCTCAGCGTCATCCTGCCGGTGGCGGGCACCGCGGCCGCGCTGCTGCTGATCGCGGCGCTGCGCACGGCCGGCCTGATCCAGCGCCGGACCACCGCGCGCCGCGTCGCGCGCGGGGCCAGGGCCATGGACCCGGTCGTCACCGTGGTCACCCTGCCCTGGTCCTTCCTGCGCGCCCTGTTCGCGATGCTGATACTCGCGCCGTTCGCGCTGGCCGCCGGCGCGCTGGCGGCCGGTATCGCGGTCGTGGCCTTGCCCGGGGCGTGGCCGTACCACGCCCTCGCCTACGCAGCGGGCGCACTGGTGCTTTTCTACGGGCTCGGGCCGGGGTCCGGCATGCCGCGAGCCCAGCTCCGGCGGTTCTTCGGCACGTTCACCAAGAGCTCCGCGAGCCAAATCGTGGTGGTACTCGGGCTGGCCGCGCTGGCCCTCGGGGCGCTCACCGCGGCGGTGTCCTCACCCGCGGTCTACTGGCCGACCGTGGTCCCCGCAAACTTCATCCACTTCGGGGTGACCCATTTGGGGCCGCTGCGCCGTCTCGGCTACCTGACCCATCTCAGGTAAGGGATCAGGCGGGCCGGTGGCTGATGCCGTTGGGCTGGCCCGTGCTGCGGAAACCGTCAGACTGCCCGGCTGGCCGCGCCGTGCGCCTGGGTGGCGGCACCACACTGGGCACGGGGCCGGTGGCGGGGGGCTCGGCACGGTCGGCCGTGCCTGATTGCGGTGGGCGGTCCGCGCGCTCGGCCGGTGGCAGGGGACGGACCAGGCCGAGAGCGATCACCTCGTTGGCCAGCCTGACCCGCCGGTTCTGGCCCTCCGGGATCCGGAACTTCTGGTAGAGGCGCAGCAGGTGCTGTTTGACTGCCGCCTCAGTCACGACAAGGTCGGCCGCGATCTCCCTGGCCGTCGCGGGAGCCACGAAGGCCTCGTCGGACAGCGCGGGACGGCACAGGGACGTCAGGACGTCCAGTTCGCGGCGGGTGAGCTCGGGGCTCGCCGAGCGCCGCAGCTCGACTTCGGCGGAAATGTCTTCCCTGGGGATGCCGCCTACCCGGCAGCGTGCCGCGCCGAAGCTGAGCACGTCGCCTTCCTCGAGGACCCGGCGGGCTACCAGCCGCCCATTGACCCGGGTCCCGTTACGCGATAAACCCAGGTCAGCGACGTATGCGTACGGACCGTGGCGGACGATCTCGGCATGCAACCGGGAGACACTGGGATCGGCCAGCCGAATGTCGACCCCGCTACCGCGCCCGATCGTGGTCACCGCCTCGGCCAGCGGAACGACATCGCCGGTCTCTTCGATGCGAATGTAAGGCCCCTCCACAAGGTTCTCCTGCCTGCCCATGTAGCGACTGAGTTCTTACGGTCTGGTTACCCCTTCGGGGCTACCTCCTAATCACCCGTGCCGCGATTGGTCCCACCGCACGGCCACCGGCCGGCGGCCCCTCCGGCGGTCCCGTGGGGCTTACGCGACTGGTCGCGGGCGGTCGCCAGTACACTGCCGACGGGTCATGTGGAAGGAAAACAAAATGGCGGACAAGCCGGCCAGGGGCCTTGCGGACGTCATCGCGGCCTCGACCGCGGTCAGTGACATTGACGGCCGGGCCGGTCTGCTGTTCTACCGCGGTTACGACATCCATCAGCTCGCCGGCGCGGCGACCTTCGAAGAGATCGCCTACCTGCTCCAGCGCGGCCACGCACCCTCGGCGGGAGAACTTGACGCCTACCGGGCGGAGATCGCCGGTGGCCGGGTGCTCGGCAAGCTCGTCACGGCGTTCCTGCCCGACGTGGCCGCCGGCCAGGCCCCGATGGAGGCGCTGCGCACCCTGGTCTCGCTGGCCAGCGCCGACGACCCGGACAAGAACTCGAACTCCCCGGAGGCGAATGCGCGCAAGGCGGTGCGGCTGACCGCGCAGCAACCGCTTCTCGTCGCCGCCTATCACGCCGCGCGCAGTGGCCGCGAACCGCCGCCACCCGGCGAAGGCCCGGGGCTGGCCGCCAGCTTCCTGTTCCAGATGCGGGGCACACCGCCCACCGAGCACGAGGCGCAGGTGCTGGACACGTGCCTGGTCCTGCACGCGGACCACACGATGAACGCCTCGACCTTCGCGGCCAGGGTCTGCGCGGCCACCCTCTCCGACATGCACTCCGCCGTGGTCGCGGCAATCGGCACGCTCAAGGGCCCGCTGCACGGGGGCGCGAACGAGCAGGTCATGCGGACTCTGACCGAGATCAGGAGCGCGGAACCCGGCGACCCGGTGGGTGCGGTGGAAGGTGAGGTGGCGCGGCGCCTTGCGGCCGGCGAGAAGATCATGGGCTTCGGCCACCGGGTCTACAAGACCGAGGACCCCCGGGCCACTTACCTGCGGGCCATGTCCGGGGAACTGGCGGCGGAGTCCGGTGACGACACCTTCTACCTGATGTCCAGGCGGATGGAGGAGGCCGTGCTCGAACAGAAGGGCCTGCTGCCCAACGTCGACTTCTACGCCGCCACCGTCTATCACTACCTGGGGATTCCGACCGACCTGTTCACCAGCGTCTTCTCGGTGAGCCGGATGGCGGGCTGGACGGCCCACGTGATCGAGCAGCACGCGGACAACAGGCTGATCCGCCCGGACAGCGAGTACATCGGCGAGCGTGGGCTCACCTGGATCCCGGTCGGCCAGCGGTGAACCGGCCGGCGTCAGACACCGGAGGATGGCTGCCCTACCTGTTCATCGTGGCCGGGGTCGCGGCCGTCTGCGCCTGGCTGTGGGCGGGCGGTGAACACGCCGCCAAGGGGGGTACGTTGGCACTGGCGGGCCTCATGTTCGCCGCCGCACTTGCCAGGCTGGCGCTGCCGGAAAGCCGGGCCGGCCTGCTCGCATCGAGGAAGCGCCGTACGGATGTGGTCACGCTGGCCGCCCTGGCCACCGGGCTGCTTGCCGCGGGGCTGCTGCTCCCGGTGCCGCTGTGAGGTGAGACAAGCCACTGCCTGCTGGCCGATGAGGGGGATGGGGAGGCGGGCGGGAGTTCTGGCCAGGACGGGCCGGTCCGGGCCGCGCGTGACAACGGTGTCAGGCCGCAGAAGGGAAGGAACAAGCCGCAATGCCCAAGATCAAGGTAGCCAATCCCGTCGTCGAGCTCGATGGCGACGAGATGACCAGGATCATCTGGAAGTTCATCAAGGACAAGCTCATCCTGCCTTACCTGGATGTGGACCTGAAGTACTACGACCTATCGGTCACCCATCGCGACGAGACCGACGACCAGGTCACCGTGGACGCGGCGAACGCGATCAAGAAGTACGGGGTCGGGGTCAAGTGCGCGACGATCACCCCCGACGAGGCACGCGTCGCCGAGTTCGGGCTGAAGCGGATGTGGCGCTCGCCCAACGGCACGATCCGCAACATCCTCGGCGGCGTGGTGTTCCGCGAGCCGATCGTGGTGCACAACGTCCCGAGGTTCGTTCCCGGCTGGACCAAGCCGATCATCATCGGCAGGCACGCCCACGGCGACCAGTACCGGGCCACCGACTTCGTGGTCCCCGGCCCGGGCCGGGTGCTGATCACCTACGAGCCGGACGAGGGCACCGACGCCAACGGCTTCGAGCTTGAGGTCAGCCGGTTCACCGGCGGCGGCGTGGCCTTGGGCATGTACAACTACGACGACTCGATCAGGGACTTCGCCCGGGCCACCATGCGGTACGCGCTCGCTCGCGGCTACCCGCTGTACCTGTCCACCAAGAACACGATCCTCAAGGCCTACGACGGACGGTTCAAGGACCTGTTCGCCGAGATCTACGAGTCCGAGTTCAAGGCGGAGTTCGAGGCGGCCGGCCTCAGCTACGACCACCGGCTGATCGACGACATGGTCGCCCAGGTCCTCAAGGGCGATGGCGGCGTCGTCTGGGCGTGCAAGAACTACGACGGGGACGTGGAGTCCGACGTGGTCGCCCAGGGCTTCGGCTCGCTGGGCCTGATGACCAGCGTGCTGATGACCCCCGACGGCCGCACCGTCGAGGCCGAGGCCGCGCACGGCACGGTGAC
>Ga0070734_10003443_pt1 | contig 16594 bp, 11 predicted proteins | sample Coa_R1_8_FD_66444 | JGI IMG/M metagenome (GOLD analysis project Ga0070734, IMG submission 66444) | Surface soil microbial communities from Centralia Pennsylvania, which are recovering from an underground coalmine fire - Coalmine... | ecosystem: Environmental > Terrestrial > Soil > Unclassified ... | reverse complement strand
GCCGCTATTCGTCGAGGCCTTGGTTGGGCTCGGTCAAATCGCCGCTCTCGAGGGACGCTTCTCGGAAGCCGAGACTTATTTCCGCCGTGCGCAGGACACCGATCCAAGGGCGCCGATTCCAGTTGCGGCGCTGGCTGGGATCCGCAAAATGACTGAGGCGGACCGCGATTGGCTGGTAAAAGCCTCGACACTGGCCGACAGTGGTCTCCCGCCGACGGAAGAGGCCAGCCTGAGATTTGCCATCGGTAAGTACTTCGATGACGTCAAACAGTTTGACCGAGCGTTTCAAAGCTATCGGCGGGCAAACGACATGCTCAAGCTTTTGGGCGATCCTTATTCGCGCGATCTTCGTAAGGGCTTGGTGGACGAGCTCATCCGCAATTACTCCCGCGAGTCCGTCTCGCGACTCGCCGCTGAAGGCTCATCCGAAGAGACCCCGATTCTGCTGGTCGGCATGCCGCGTTCGGGAACCTCTTTGGTCGAGCAGATACTCTGCTCCCATCCAGACATTCGTGGTGCCGGGGAACTCGCTTACTGGAGCAACAAGTTCGCCCATCACGCGCTACTCAACCCTTCGAATCTCGATGCGCCGTTGCGCCAGACTCTCGTCAGGCAATATATGGAGACTTTGGCGCGACGGGCTATCGCAATCAGCGACAAGCGTAGCTCTTCAGTGACGGCAAAGCGAATCGTCGACAAGGCGACGTTCAATGCCGATCTGTTGGGTTTTATCCATGGTGTACTGCCGCGCGCTCGCATCATCTATATGCGGCGCGATCCGATTGACATCTGCTTGTCGTGCTATTTCCAGCAGTTGCCGTTATCGCTGAACTTCACCTTGGATCTTTCCGACCTCGCGCACTACTACCGGCAGCACACGCGGATCGTGGAGCACTGGAAGGCCATTCTTCCTAAGGAGTCGCTCCTCGAGGTGCCATACGAGCAACTTGTGAAGGATCCTGCTGGCTGGACCAGCCAAATGCTCGAGTTTGTCGGCATGCCATGGGACGATCGGTGCCTCAACTTTCAGGACACGCAGCGCGTCGTGGCGACCGCAAGTTTCTGGCAGGTTCGTCAGAAGATTTTTACGGGATCCGTCGCGCGCTGGCGCAACTACGAACAGTTTTTAGGTCCCCTCCGGGATCTGAAATAGACCCGAGCTCGATTTCCGGGTTCGACTTCTCAGTCCGACTCAATGCCTAGTTTCTTGATGCGGTATCGCAGAGCGCGAAAGCTCATGCCAAGAAGCTTAGCCGCAGCCGTCTTGTTGTAGCGGGTCTGCTCGAGCGCCTTGAGGATTGCATCGCGCTCGATATCTTCCAGGTGGTCACCAAGCGGACCGCTCACGGGTGCTACGCTCGCCAATGGACTAGTGGCTGCAACCGGCGATGGTCGCAGCTGGATGTCGGCTGCGCGGATCTCTCCGCCCGTTTTCAAAGTGATGGCGCGCTCCAGGATATTTTCGAGTTCGCGTACATTGCCGGGAAAGGCGTAGGTCTGCAAAGCTCGTATTGCATCTGCGCCGAGCTGCGGCGGGTCGATCTTCATGCGCCGGCCAAGCCGCCGAAGCACGGCCTCTGCGAGTTCCGGCACATCCTCCGCCCGCTCGCGAAGGGAGGGGACGCGAAGCTCGATGACATTGACGCGATAGAACAGATCCTCCCGAAACTTTCCTTCAGCGACGAGCGAGCCCAGATTCTTGTGGGTCGCCGAGAGTATCCGCGCGTCGATCGGAATCTCAACGGCATCTCCTATGGGGCGAACTGCCTTCTCCTGAATGACCCGCAGGAGCTTCACCTGCATATGCAGTGGGAGATCGGCAATCTCATCGAGAAACAGAGTACCGCCCTCGGCGCTCTGTATGAGCCCCTTCTTGTCACCCACCGCGCCGGTGAAGCTGCCGCGCTTGTGCCCAAATAGCTCGCTTTCCATGAGCTCCGTGGGAATGGCGCCGCAATTGACGGGCACGAAGGGTCCTTCGCGTCGTGGACCAGACTCGTGAATGAGCTTGGCCACGAGTTCCTTGCCCGTGCCCGACTCGCCGTAGATGTGCACAGGAGCCTGGCTGCGCGCAACACGCGCGATCATCTCGCGCAGATGCTGCATGGCCGGTGATGCGCCGAGCAGCCGCGGACCGAACATGCTTGTATCGCCCTCGAGCTTGTCGGAGAGCTTGATCGCAGTCGTGACAAGTTTGCGCAGCCCGGCAAGATCCAAGGGCTTCGAGACGAAGTCGAACGCCCCGGCCTTGAGGGCGCGCACGGCGGATTCCATGTTGCCATGGGCGGTAAGCACGGCAACCGGGACGCTGGGCGTGTATTGCTGCATCCACTCGACCAGCTCGAGCCCGTTGCCGTCGGGAAGCTGCATGTCCGTGAGGCACAAGTCGAACTGTTCGGTTTTAAGCATGCGCTGGGCGGTGCCTAGGTCGTGGGCGCTTCGGGGGCTCAAGTCCATGCGGGTTAAAGTGATCGACAGCAGCTCGCACAGATCGGGCTCGTCATCGACCACCAGGACGGCGGGTTTCGGCATGCTAATATTCTAGCGCCAGGCCCTCTGGGTCACCGCGCTATTCCTCCCAGCGCTGGGGATCGCTGAAGACGATCCGAAAGATGCTGCCGCCGCCGCTACGCGGCTCGTACAGAAGTACGGCGCGGTTGAGCTGGCAGAGCTCTCGCGCAATGAAGAGCCCCAGCCCGGTCCCGCCTTTTCGTCCCGTAAAGAAGGGCTCAAAGATCCGATCCACCGCATCGGCCTCGATGCCCGGGCCGCGGTCCGCCACTTCGAGATAGGGTCGCAAACTCGGATTCAGTCGCCCCACCTTGACGGCAACCGCGATGCCCGCCTCGGGTGCAGCGTACTTCAAGGCGTTGTCGCACAAGTTCCATACGGCCTGATGCAGGTGAGTGGGGTCGAAGCGCACCTCGAGATCATCCTCCGACTCATCGATCTCGAAGCGCGACTCGGGTACCTGCATGGTTTCGGAAAACTCCCGCACGAAATCATCGAGCCACGCGCCGAGCGATAAGCGGGTGGACTTGGCAGATTCTCGCCGTGAAAGCTGTAGCACATTGCCAATGATCGTGCTCACGCGCTCTGAGTTGCTGCGAATGATATCGGTAAGACGGCGCTCCTCCGGTCCAAGCAGGGGACTCTCCGCGAGCAGCTGGCCGGCATGGCTCATCGCGCCTACGGGATTGCGGATCTCATGAGCGATGCTTGCCGAGAGGCGCCCGAGCGCTGCGAGCTTGCTTTGCTGTACCCGCTCGGTCATGAGAGTCGTGTCCTCGAGGAAGATCAGCGTGGGACCCGGAGCCAGTCCCAAGGGTGCGAAGTGCGGCTGGATAACACGGGCACCATCGGCCGCGACGAAGGTGGGCGGAGCCTCTTCGGGCTCGGACGCTTGGCGCCACGAGCTCAAGGAATACAGGAGCCGCGGCGATACCTCCCCCGCCAGCGCTCCCGGAACGGCATGAGAATCTCCGAGAATCTCCGCGGCGCTTTCGTTGATGAGGCGAATTCGGTCTGCGGCATCGACCACCAGCAGACTCTCGCGCAGGTGCTGCACGATGTACTGCGAAAGCTCGGCGAGGTTCGCAAGATCGAGCTCCTTCTGGCGCACGAGATCCTCGCTCTCGCGCATGCGACCCGCCATGACGCTTGCCGCGGCCGCGATCGTGAAGAGCACCACGCCCAAGAAACCGGCCGTCGCATAAGCCGTGATGTCAAGATAGCCGTTGAGCTGCTGCCAGATCGTGTCGATGAGCACGGCAAGTGCAGCGACTGCTGCGAGGAACAGTGAGCTGCGCGGCGGAAGAAGGAATGCCAGGCCGCCCACAGGCACAAAGAGTAGCAGTCCAAGACCGCTTGCGATGCCGCCACTTGCGTGCACGAGCAGCACCAGCGTCGCAATGTCGAGCGTCGCTTGGACGATCGTCTGAATGCCGGGCGTGGTGAATCGCCGGCGCACCATGACGATGCTGCAGAGCCCGTAACACAGATAAAAGAGAGCGACTGCGAAGAACAGCTGGGGGTTCTGTACGGACAGTCCGCGATGCGGTCCGCCGAGCGAATATAGGCTCAGGAGCACGAGCGGTACGAGCACACGATACAGATTGAGAAGCCCGAGGACGCGCCAGTTGAGCGCAATCCATTCGCTCGTGCGGTCAACCGGACGGTTCAAGATGTTCACGGCGTCGGGGGATGGATCCGGGTGTGCTTTTGCGCTCACGGCGAGGTTAATTCAAAATAGGCAGTCTAGATGCGAACCGGTCGACACTCGAACGACAGGATATTCCATTGACCGATCCACGGCGTCTGCGCTGTGTCATGGCGCAGCTCAATATGGTCGTCGGTGATGTCGAAGGCAACACCTTACGCATCATCCGCGCCGCCCATGAGGCACGCGATCTGCACGGTGCCGATCTCGTCATGGTCCCGGAGCTCGCGGTGTCGGGCTATCCACCCGAGGATTTGCTGTTTCACGGGGGTATGCGCAAGCAGGTGGCGCGCTCCATCGAGCGGTTGAAGAGCGAGGTGCGGGGCATCACTCTGATCGCCGGCTACCCGGAGTACGTCGACCAGCACATCTTCAACGCCGCCATTGTGATAAGTGACGGGCGCGTGCTCGCCAATCATCGCAAGGCCTGCCTACCCAACTATCGGGTCTTCGATGAGAAGCGCTATTTCACACCCGGCGATGCGCCAACCGTGTGCACGCTACAGGGGATCGAAGCCGGCATCTTGGTCTGCGAGGATGTGTGGGACCCCGGACCCGCGGCGCGCGCGCGGGCTGCAGGGGCGCAAGTGCTACTCGTCATCAATGCATCGCCCTATGAAGTCAACAAGCAGACGCAGCGCGAATGCGATATCGGGCGTGCCCGGGTGAGCGAATCCGGACTGCCGCTCCTTTTCGTGAACCTGGTCGGTGGTCAGGACGAACTCGTCTTCGACGGCAACTCCTTCGTCATGAGCGCGAGCGGCGAGGTTGTCGTGCGTGCCCCCGCCTTCACCGAAGGGCTCTATGTCGTCGATCTGGCGGTCGATGCCCAGGGGAGTGTGCAGCCGCAACCGGGGGAGGTCACACCGCTTCAGGGCGAGGAGGAGAGCGTCTACGGCGCGCTCGTCCAGGGAACTCGTGACTATGTGGACAAGCATCGCTTCCCCGGGGTGGTGCTCGGGCTCTCGGGCGGCGTCGACTCCGCTCTCACCCTATGCATCGCGGTCGATGCGCTCGGTGCGCCGAGGGTGCACTCGGTGTCGATGCCTTCCCGTTATACCTCCGCGATGAGTCGAGAGGACGCCGCTTTGCAGGCCTCCTGGCTCAAGGTGAAGCACAGCGAGATCTCGATCGAAGGCATGTTCGAGGCGACACTCGCGGCGCTCAAGGAGGAGTTCGCCGGTCTGCCACCCGATACCGCGGAGGAGAATATCCAGTCGCGCTGCCGTGGGGTGCTCCTCATGGGCATCTCGAACAAGACCGGGCGGATGCTTCTCACGACCGGCAACAAGAGTGAGATGGCGGTGGGGTACGCGACACTTTATGGCGACATGGCAGGTGGCTTCGCTCCCATCAAGGATTGCAGCAAGCTGCTCGTGTATCGGCTAGCCGCTTGGCGCAATGCGCGCTCACGTGCCATCCCCGCGCGAGTCATCGATAGGCCTCCCTCCGCCGAGCTCAGGCCCGACCAGAAGGATACTGACAGCCTGCCGCCGTACGAGGTTCTGGATCCGATCCTCGAGGCTTTCATTGAAGAGGATCTGTCGGTCGATGAGATTGCCGCACGCGGCTTCGATCGGGCGACGGTAGGGCGGATTCTCGATCTGGTGAAACGCAACGAGTACAAGCGTCGTCAAGCGCCCCCCGGCGTCCGGGTCAGTGGCCGAGCCTTCGGCCGGGACTGGCGCTACCCGATCACGAGCGGTTACCGGGCATAGGGCTAAAACGCAGCCGCCCCCTGAAAATTGGCGACTGATCGCAAGATTTGTGGCCGAGCACGTGGAATAAATACCCCTCCGTACCGCGTTGCGCGCTGAGGGAGTTTTGCCACAAACGATTCCGACCCACGGAACTACCACCGACTCCCCGGCACGGTTCACATTTCGCGCGGACATCGAGGGCCTGCGAGGTGTTGCGGTGCTGCTGGTGGTGGCTTGCCATTGCGGTTTGCCTGGATTCCGCGGCGGCTTCATCGGGGTTGACGTCTTCTTCGTCCTCTCGGGTTATCTGATCACCGGTCTTCTGGAAAGGGAGATAAGTAGGACGTCGCGCATCGACTTAGTCACATTCTATGCGCGTCGAGCGCGGCGACTCCTGCCTTCGTGTGCCCTGATGCTAGTTGCCACCATGTTAGCGGCGATCAGCCTCTCCGCTCCCCAGGAGACCCTGTCGATAGCACGCGCCGCATTCTTCACTTCATTGAATCTGAGCAATGTCTTTTTTGACTGCAGTGCTTCGGATTACTTCGCCGCGGACGTGATGAGCAACCCTTTGTTGCATACCTGGTCGCTCGGCATCGAAGAGCAATTCTATGCCGTGTGGCCTGCGCTGCTGTTGCTTGCTCGTCGCAAGACCTCGATGCAGGGATCACTGATGGCTGTTCTCAGTATTCTTCTGGTGTTGTCATTTGTATGTTCGCTCGCGCTAGCACATATCGCGCCGATTTTTGCGTTCTATGAACTGCCGAGCCGGGCATGGGAGTTTTGCGCTGGGGGCCTTCTTGCGCTCGCTTCCCTGAAAATCGGGGCTAACACCCGCTTTGCCGTTAGTGGGGCGGTGGCGGGCTTCGGGTTGTTAATCGGGGCTACACTCTTCATCAGGAGTGGTCAGGGCTTCCCGGGATGGATCGCCTTGCTGCCCGTGGGCGGCACGCTCGCCTTGCTCCAGGCCGGTGCGAGCACCGAACGGGGGCCTATCGCGCTTCTTAGAAGCTCCCCGTTACAGTTTTTGGGAGCACGATCCTATTCCTGGTACCTGTGGCACTGGCCATTCATTGTGTTCGCTACCGCGCAATTTCCGACCCTTGAAGCGGGGGGCAAGGCACTCGCCGCGATAGCTGCCTTGATCGTAGCCACTATAGTTTTCCGCTATCTTGAGCGGCCCATACGCCAAAATTCCTGGCTGCAAACACGTCCCAAAGTGACATTGATATCTGCGACGTCGATCTCGCTGGCCGCAGTGATCGTTGCATTCTGGGCGAATCTAGCCGCCGGGCGGCAAATCGTGCTCGATCACCGATTCGAGAAGATTGCGGTGGCCAGCCGTGACGTGACGAGCATTCCACACGGCTGCTGGGGCGATGGGCCAGATTTCGGCGTGAAAATCTGCACCTTTGGGTCGGAAGACGCGCCACGTTCGGTCGTACTGTTTGGAGATTCGCATGCCATTCAATGGGTGGACGCTTTGCTGGAGGTTGCTAAACGCAAGTCTTGGCGACTTATCACACTGCTCAGACCCGGATGCCCAGCGAGCGATATCAATCCCCACCGGCAGCGTGTCGCTGAGAACCACTGCAGGGAGTGGCGTGTCCACGCAATTGAAAAGATCGTTGCCCTGCAACCGTCATTGATCGTAATGGCAAGCTACAACGGCGCAACGGTCAAGCAAGATGATTACATGCCCGATCTTATGACCAGCGAGGAAGTACGGGACGGTACCGAGTGGACGGTGCAACGTCTGCAAAGGGCCACTGTGCCAATTGTGATTTTGCGGGACACGCCCATCCCACCGTTTAATATCCCCGCGTGCCTGGCGCGACGCGAAATGAACCATATCGAGTCATGTGATTTCGACACCTCGAAATCGCTCAATACCGCTGCTTATGAGGCAGAAAGGGAAGCTTCTGCAGGATTCTCCCGAGTCTACCTTGTCGACCTTACCGATTCGATTTGTCGAGGGGCGCTCTGTCCTGCGACCGTACATGAGCAACCGATCTATCGAGACGACAATCACTTGACGGCCGCGTTCGCTGCATCTCTCGCTCCGATCCTTGAGGCTAGACTAGAGAATGCTGTAAACGGCTCGCTGGATGCGGAAGACAAGCGCTGAGGAGCGAGGACGTTCGCCTTCTGCGCTTGTGTGTTTGCTACAAAATGCGGCGCCACCAGGATTTCTTCTCCTCGACCGCATTCACGCTGCCGGGGTAGTTCGCGACATAGACCTTCTCGATGTTCGCCGCGAGGTCCTGCATGCCGAGCGCCCGATAGGCGTTCACGAGCACCTGCATGGAGCCCTGCACGGCCGGCGCGCCGTCGTAGTTCTCGACGCAGAACTTGGCGCGGTTGAGCGCTCCGACGTAGGCGCCGCGCCGCATGTAGTAGCGCGCGACGTAGAGCTCGAAGTCCGCGAGTCGGTTGCGCAGGAAGATCATGCGCTGGCGCGAGTCGGCGGCGTAGATGCTGTGCGGATACTTCTTCACGAGCTCATCGAAGGAGTCGTAGGACTTCTTGGTGTTGATCGGCGGGCGGCGCGACAGGTCGACGCGAAACCAGCGCTCGAGGAAGTTCGCCTGTCGCTCGAAGTACACCAGTCCCTTCATGTAATAGGCGTAGTCGGTGCGCGGATTGGTTGGATTCTCGCGAATGAACGTATCGGCCGCATCGACCGCCGGGTCGGTCTCGTGATTCTTGTAGTAGGCGTAGATCAGGTCGAGCTGCGCCTGGCGTGCCGCCTCGGAGAAAGGGAAGCGCGATTGCAGGGTCTCGAGCTCCTTGATGGCGGTCGCATAGCTCGAGTTCTTCATGTCTTTCTGGGCCTTGGCGTAGATCACCTCGGGCCCGGACTTCGACTCTTCGCTCCGGTGGCTGCGGCAGCCGCTGGCGGTGAGTGCCAGCGCTGCTGCGAGCACTAGAAGACGGTACGGCCGAAGCAGGTGACGAACTCCCACGAAGATTCCTTACAATGACGTCAAAGCGGTTGTCGAGCGGTTTTTTAATTCAAGCGCCGCGGTGGGGCCGCCAACCGCTCGAAGCGCCGCAGTATACCCGATGGCTCACGTGCCAAGCTTCGAGTGATCTCATGAGCGCAGAGTTCCAACGCATCGATCTTGACGTTCCTCCCGCGCTCGCCGGTCAGCGACTCGATGCCGTCCTCGCGCAGATGCTGCCCGAGCACTCGCGCACCCGCATCAAAGGGTGGATCGAGGCGGGTCGCGTGCGGGTCGGACGGCTTCCCTGCAAGCCCCGGGATCTGGTACGTGCCGGTGCGCATATCGAGGTCGAGATCGCCGCTCGAGCGCCTGATCCGGAGGTCGAGGCCGAAGCGATGGCGCTTGCCGTGGTGTACGAGGATCCCGAGGTGCGCGTCATCGACAAGCCTGCGGGACTGGTGGTGCACCCGGGCGCAGGTAATCGCAGCCACACACTACAGAATGCGCTCCTCGGTCTCGATGCCTCGGCGGCGAGGCTGCCGCGCGCCGGTCTGATTCATCGGCTCGACAAGGATACGAGCGGGCTGCTGGTCACGGCCCGTACGCCCGAGGCGCAGACAGCACTCACGCGGCAAATGGCGGAACGCACGATCGCGCGGACCTACTTCGCGGTGTGCGTCGGACTCATGATCGGCGGCGGCACGATCGATGCTCCGATCGGCCGCAATCGGCGCGATCGGCTGCGCATGAGCGTGCGGGGCGATGGGCGTGCGGCCATCACCCACTACCGGGTGCTCGAGCGATTTCGTGGCCACACTTACCTGCGAGTCGAGCTCGAGACCGGGCGCACGCATCAGATCCGGCTGCACCTCGCGCATCATCGCCACCCCCTGATCGGCGATCCGCTCTACGGGGGGCGCTTTTCCCGGCCGCGGGCCGCGAGTGAAGCGCTGGTTGCGGCGCTGCGGACCTTCAAGCGCCAAGCCCTGCACGCGGGCCAGCTCGCTTTCGATCAACCGCGCACGGGCAAGCGCCTCACCTTCACCGCGGCGCCGCCGGCCGACTTTCAGGCGCTGCTCCAGGCATTGCGCTCCGATGCGCGCGCGGGGCGCGAGGCGTGAGCGTCGAGGTCCTCGTGCCCGAATGGCCGGCGCCCCCCGGGGTGCGCGCGCTCGCGACCGGCCGTGCGGGCGGCGTCAGCGTCGGGCGCTACGCCTCGCTCAATCTGGCCGCCCACGTGGGCGATGCACCGGCCGCGGTGAGCGAGAATCGGGCGCGGTTGAGGACTGCCGCCGCGCTGCCCGCCGAGCCCGGTTGGCTCGAGCAGGTGCACGGCACCCGCGTCCTCGATCTGGACGCCTGGGGTGCGGGGGGCGCCGGACCTGCCGATGCGGCCATCACCCGCCAGATGGGGCGCGTCTGCGCGATTTTGAGCGCGGATTGCCTGCCCGTGCTGCTTGCGGCCCGCTCCGGCACCGCGGTGGGTGCGGCGCACGCCGGCTGGCGCGGTCTTGCCGCCGGGGTGATCGAGGCGACGGTGCGAGCGCTCGCTGTGCCTCCCGCCTCGCTCATTGCGTGGCTCGGCCCGGCCATCAGCCCTGAGCATTTCGAGGTCGGTCCCGAGGTGCGCGCGGCGTTCCTGGCGGTCGATCCGGAGGCCGCGACGGCGTTCGTCGAGAATGCGCGCGGGCGCTATCAGGCGGATCTTTACCGCCTGGCTCGACTTCGGCTCGAAAGGGCGGGGGTGTCGGCAGTTTTCGGGGTGCAAGCGTGCACGTTCGCGGATGCGAATCGCTATTTTTCGCACCGTCGGGAGGGGCCGACCGGACGGCAGGCGACGCTCATCTGGCGCGAGCCGGCTCCGTAGCTTTCTCGCTCAAATCAGGTGCCTTACCCCGTTGAATACTCGTTGCGCCATCCCCACTTTCGTCGCACACACTCGATGAACGGCAGGTGATCCAATGCGAATGGACAAGCTGACCACCAAGTTCCAGGCGGCGCTCGCGGATGCGCAGTCGCTCGCGGTGGGGCGCGACAATCAATATATCGAGCCGGTGCATCTGATGATGGCGCTGCTCGAACAACAGGGCGGCACGGCCCGTCCTCTGCTCGAGAAGGGCGGAGTGAACATCGCCCGTATGCGCTCCGAGCTCATGGCTGCACTCGATCGCTTGCCCACCGTCGAAGGATCCGGGGGTGAGGTGCTGATCGGGAACGACCTCTCAAAGCTTCTGAACGTGACGGACAAGCTCGCGCAGCAGCGCGGCGATCAGTTCATCTCAAGCGAGTTGTTCGTGCTTGCAGCCATCGAGGACCGCGGCGAACTCGGCCGCATCCTGAAATCCTGCGGTGCGACCAAGGCGGGCCTCGAGAAAGCGATCGATGAGGTGCGGGGCGGCGCCAAGGTCGAGGATGCGGGCGCTGAGGAGAATCGACAGGCGCTCGAGAAGTACTCGATCGATCTGACCGAGCGTGCGGAGCAGGGCAAGCTCGATCCGGTGATCGGACGCGACGATGAGATCCGGCGCACCATCCAGGTGCTGCAGCGCCGGACCAAAAACAATCCGGTGCTCATCGGCGAGCCCGGGGTGGGCAAAACAGCGATCGTCGAGGGGCTCGCGCAGCGCATCGTCAATGGCGAGGTGCCCGAGGGTCTCAAGAACAAGCGCATCCTCGCCCTGGACATGGGGGCGTTGATCGCGGGTGCCAAGTTCCGCGGTGAATTCGAGGAGCGACTGAAGGCGGTGCTCACCGATCTTGCGAAGCAGGAGGGGCAGATCATCCTCTTCATCGATGAGCTGCACACGATGGTCGGTGCCGGCAAGGCCGAGGGCTCGATGGATGCCGGCAACATGCTCAAGCCTGCGCTCGCGCGCGGTGAGCTGCATTGCGTCGGCGCGACGACCCTCGATGAATACCGCAAGTACATCGAGAAGGATGCCGCGCTCGAGCGGCGCTTCCAGAAGGTGCTGGTCGATGAGCCCTCGGTCGAGGACACGATCGCGATCCTGCGGGGCCTCAAGGAGCGCTACGAGGTGCACCACGGGGTCGAGATCACCGATCCCGCGCTGGTCGCCGCGGCGACGCTCTCGCACCGCTACATTCCCGACCGCCAGCTGCCGGACAAGGCCATCGATCTCATCGATGAGGCGGCCTCGCGTATTCGCATGGAGATCGACTCCAAGCCCGAGGCGCTCGACAAGCTCGACCGGCGCATCATCCAGCTCAAGATCGAGCGCGAGGCGCTTAAGAAGGAGTCCGACGAGGCCTCGCGCAAGCGCCTGGCCACTCTCGAGGAGACTCTCTCGAGTCTCGAGAAGGAGTACTCCGACCTCGAGGAGATCTGGAAAGCCGAGAAGGCGTCGGTGCAGGGTGCCGCTCATATCAAGGAGGAGCTGGAGCGCGCGCGCACCGAGCTCGACGCCGCGCGCCGTGCCCAGGATCTTGCGCGCATGTCCGAGCTGCAGTACGGCAAGATTCCCGAGCTCGAGCGGCGTCTTGCACAGGCGCTCGAGGCCGAAAACAAGCCGAACCAACTGCTCAGGAATTCCGTGACGGAAGAGGAGATCGCGGACGTGGTCTCCCGCTGGACGGGTATCCCGGTGTCGCGGATGCTCGAGGGAGAGCGCGAGAAGCTCCTGCGCATGGAGGAGGTCATCGAGAAGCGCGTCGTCGGCCAGGACGAGGCGGTGACGGCGGTGGCCGATGCCATTCGCCGCTCGCGCGCCGGCCTCTCCGATCCGAACCGGCCCACCGGCTCGTTCATGTTCTTGGGTCCCACCGGCGTCGGCAAGACGGAGCTTTCCAAAGCGCTCGCCGAGTTCCTCTTCGATACCGAGGATGCGCTGATCCGCATCGATATGTCGGAGTTCATGGAGAAGCACTCGGTCGCTCGCCTGATCGGCGCGCCGCCGGGATATGTGGGTTACGAGGAGGGCGGCTACATCACCGAGCGCGTGCGACGCCGGCCCTACAGCGTGATCCTGCTCGATGAGATCGAGAAGGCGCATCCGGATGTGTTCAATGTGCTTCTGCAGGTGCTCGACGACGGGCGCTTGACCGACGGTCAGGGCCGCACCGTGGACTTTCGCAATACCGTCATCATCATGACCTCGAATCTCGGGAGCCAGGCGATTCAGGAGCTCTCGGGCGAGGGTAACTACGAGCAGATGAAGGGCGCGGTCATGCAGGTGGTCACTCAGCACTTCCGCCCCGAGTTCATCAATCGCGTGGACGACATCGTCGTGTTCCACCCACTCGGGCGCGAGCAGATCCGTGCGATCGTCGACATTCAGCTCGCGCGGCTGCGCCAGCGGCTCGCCGAGCGCGATATTGAGCTCAGGCTCGACGATGCGGCCCGTGATCGCATCGGTGAGGCGGGATTCGACAGCGTCTACGGTGCGCGGCCCCTGAAGCGGGCGATCCAGTCGCAGATCGAGAACCCGCTCGCGCAGCGGATCTTGAAGGGAGAGTTCATCGCGGGCGATCGTGTCGTCGTCAAGGCCGGCAAGCGCGAGGGTCTCGTGTTCGAGAAGGAGCGGCTGCACTAGGTAAGCGCTGGCCGTTCGCGGCTGCCGTCCGCGCTAGGGGGGTGGCGCGCAGGTCGCTATACTTAGTGGTTTTGGGACAGGCGCCCGGTGGCGCCGCGCTTTGAAGGACAGACATGCCGTTCTACGAGTATCAGTGCGAAAGCTGTGGCCACCACCTGGAGGCCATGCAAAAGGTGAGCGATGCGCCGCTCAAGAAGTGTCCGGAGTGCGGCAAGAGCCAGCTCAAGAGGCTCATGTCGGCGCCGGTGTTTCGCTTGAAGGGGAGCGGCTGGTACGAGACGGACTTCAAGAGCGAGAAAGAGGACAAGCGCAATCTCGCCGAGCGACCCGAGGGCAAGGAGGAGAAGAAGGACGCGGTCGAGCCCGCCCCGGGGGCGGCCGAGGGCGCAAAGACCGCGGACAAGAAGGAGACCGTGGCTGAGAAGCCGACCGATAAGCCCGCGGACAAGACCGTGATCGCGGCGCCCTCGAAACCGATCGATACCCAGAGCTCGAGCGCGCGCTCCGCGAGCGGCACCACCGGCTCCCCACGGTCCGCGAAGAGCGCGCCACGCGCTGCGCGTCCCGTGAAGAAAGCCGTGAAGCGGCGTCTCGCCGGGCGCTCGGCGCGACGGCGCTGAGCGGCGGCTGAAGATCGCGATCCTCGCGGAGCCTATCCATGCGGACCCACTACTGCGGCGAAGTCAACGAGTCGGTGAGCGGCGCCGAGGTCACGGTCGCCGGGTGGGCGCATCGGCGGCGCGATCACGGGGGGGTCATCTTCATCGATCTGCGCGATCGCAGCGGCCTTGTGCAAGTGGTCTGCGACCCGGACAACCGTGAGGTGTTCGCACTCGCCGAGCGTGTACGCAACGAGTATGTGCTCAAGGTCACCGGGCTTGTGCGCATGCGCCCCGCAGGCACCGCCAACCCGCACCTGAAGTCGGGTCAGGTCGAGCTGCTGGTGCGCTCGCTCGAGCTCTTGAACCGCTCCGAGCCGCTGCCCTTCCAGCTCGATGAGACCGTGAGCGAGGAGGTGCGGCTGCGCTACCGGTATCTCGATCTCCGCCGCGAGGAGATGCGCGAGCGGCTGATGTTGCGTCATCGCATCACGCGCGCGATGCGCCACTATCTCGACGAGGCGGGCTTCATCGACATCGAGACGCCCATGCTGTCGAAGGCGACCCCCGAGGGCGCGCGCGACTATCTGGTTCCGAGCCGCACGCACCCGGGGAAATTCTTCGCCCTGCCGCAGTCGCCGCAGATCTACAAGCAGCTCCTCATGATCTCGGGGTTCGACCGCTACTATCAGATCGTGCGCTGCTTCCGGGACGAGGACTTGCGCGCCGATCGACAGCCGGAGTTCACCCAGCTCGATATCGAGACCTCGTTCCTGGATCAGCACGAGATCCAGGCTCTGATGGAAGGTCTCATACGGCAGCTCTTCAAGGAGGTGCTCGGTGTCGAGCTCTCCGCGCCGCTCCCGCGCATGACCTACGCGGAGGCGATGCGGCGCTTCGGCTCGGATAAGCCTGATCTGCGCGTGCCCTTGGAGCTCCTCGACGTCGCCGATCTGGTGCGCGGCTGCGAGTTCAAGGTGTTCGCGGGACCTGCGGCCGATCCCGACGGGCGCGTCGCGGCGCTGCGAGTGCCGGGCGGCGCGGATCTCACGCGCAAGGAGATCGACGATTACACCGCCTACGTCGCCCGCTATGGGGCAAAGGGACTCGCGTACATCAAGGTCAACGAGGCGGCGAAGGGCCGCGAGGGTCTGCAGGCACCGATCCTCAAGTTCCTGAGCGATGCGGCGATTGATGGGATTCTTGCCCGCACCGGCGCCCGCGACGGGGATCTCATCTTCTTCGGCGCCGACCGGGCGAAGGTCGTGAGCGATGCGCTCGGCGCGCTCAGACTCAAGGTGGGCCATGATCGGCGGCTCCTTGAGCCCGGCTGGCGCGCGCTCTGGGTGGTCGATTTCCCGATGTTCGAGTGGGATGCGGAGGCGCGACGCTGGATCGCCATGCACCACCCCTTCACGAGCCCGGTCAACCTCGATTATGCCGCGCTCGCGGCGGCGCCCGGCGAGGCTCTTGCCAAGGCCTACGACCTCGTGCTCAACGGCTCGGAGATCGGCGGTGGCTCGGTGCGCATTCACTCCCAGGAGCTGCAGGCGGTGGTGTTCGACCTGCTCGGTATCACGGCCGAGGAGGCGCGCGAGAAATTCGGCTTCCTGCTCGATGCGCTCAAGTTCGGCGCCCCGCCCCACGGGGGGATCGCGTTCGGACTCGATCGCCTTGCAATGCTGATGGCGGGCGCGGACTCGATCCGCGACGTCATCGCTTTCCCGAAGACGCAGACCGCGGCCGATCCGCTCATGGATGCGCCCACCGCGGTGAGCGAGGCGCAGCTGCGCGAGCTGCACATCCGTCTGCGAGTTGCGCCCAAGGTCGAGTAGACACAAGCGCCGAAGCGAAGTCGAGTCGAAGGTGCAATCGTTTCGGCGCCCCGAATCCGTGCTCATCGTGGTGTACACCGCGGGCGGCGAATTCCTGCTGATGGAGCGGCGCCGCCCGCCCGGTTTCTGGCAGTCGGTCACGGGCAGCCTGGACTGGGGCGAGAGCGCCGATGAGGCGGCGCGGCGCGAGCTCGCCGAGGAGACCGGGATCATCAATCGCGGCTTCTTGCGCAACCTGCAGTGGACGCAGAGCTACGAGATCCTGCCCGCGTTCGGCAAGGTGTTTGCACCCGGCATCACCCGCAACCTCGAGCACGCCTTTGCCTTGAAGCTTCCCGAGCGCGAGCCCGTGACATTGAGCGAGCACGTGCAGTATCGGTGGTTGCGCGCGCCCGAGGCGATTGCGCTTGCCTCCTCGCGCACCGACCGGGCAATCATTCAGCATTTGCGCCATTGACGGGAATGGCGATGCGCACCGCGGTCGTTTATGTGCATGGCCTCTGGGTCGGGGGCTGGGAAACCGTCTGGCTTCGCGCTCGCGTTGCGCGAATCATCGGCGGTGAGTCGCATGCTTTCGACTATCGCTCGGTGAAGGGCACGATGGCCGCTCACGCGGCCGCGCTCGCACGGCTCCTCACCTCGCTGCGCGCCGATACGCTGCACCTCGTCGGCCACAGTCTGGGCGGCCTCTTGATCCTCGAGTGCTTCAAGGCTCATCTTGTCCGCGAGTCGCTGGCGCCGGG
>Ga0070734_10003441_pt1 | contig 16597 bp, 16 predicted proteins | sample Coa_R1_8_FD_66444 | JGI IMG/M metagenome (GOLD analysis project Ga0070734, IMG submission 66444) | Surface soil microbial communities from Centralia Pennsylvania, which are recovering from an underground coalmine fire - Coalmine... | ecosystem: Environmental > Terrestrial > Soil > Unclassified ... | reverse complement strand
GCCGTGAAATGCAGCGACAGGTCGAGACCGGGGACGAAATCCTGCTGCACGCGCAATTCAGGAACAAAGAAGGAGTGCCCCAAGTCCTTTGAGTGCATCAGCAGATGGATTTCCTTGTTCACGGGGATTGCCATTTCCGCAGCGACGATGTCGTCTTTGGAGGCAGCGTCGTTCGTCGTGTCTAAGCCGAAATAGTTCTGGTTGCCTTCGTTGATCAGTTCCGGATGCAAGGGACCAAACTTCCCGTCTGGGCCGGGATAGCGGAAATAGAATGCAAACTGACCGGCCTGCACTTGTATCGGCAACGCGTCCGCGGCAGGCGGCTGGAAATACACACTGGCCCAGGCTTTGGTTCCGAAAACACCAAGCGCGAGGACCTCCGTACCCACCAACAGGAACCCAGCAATCACCATTGCCTTTGCGCCACCGGGAAAGTAGCCGAGCTTGTCTTTCGTGGTGTGGTTGCCAAACGACCAGATGAACCATGCGAGCAGGATTTGCGAGGCCAGAAATGCCACGCCCGCTTCGATCATGGTGTCTTTCATCTGGTGGTCAATCAGATAACCATGCGTGGAAATATCCTGCGGCGCTGCGGTAAACCAACTATTGGCAATAATGGGATATGCCGAAGCAATGGCAATGACGAAAATCGTGACCGCAAAAAACTTGGCCATGACGAAACGCCTCCGAGCGAATTGAACGCGTGTTGCTGAGACCGGAACCGGGAATCCGGATTTTCAAATCTCTCAAGCGGACTGTTGTGTGAGAGATTTAAAAATCCGGCCGCCGCAACCAAATTGCAGCGGCCAAATCTTATTTCGCCTTGAACGTAAAGTTCGCGCTCGCAGCCTTGCCCGCAGCGACGGTTACCTGCTGCGTTTGTGTGCCATAAGTTTCCTGCCATGCAGTCAGGGTGTAGCTTCCGGGGGCTACATTCGACAACGTGAAGGCGCCACTGTCATCGCTCACCCCATAAGGCCCTTTCACAACTGCGATATAGCCGTGCATCCAAGGGTGAATATTGCACTTCACAGGAACGGCGATTTCCTCGTTCGCCCAAGTCACGTCAAACGGCGCCGATCCGGGCGGTTGTGATTTATTCCACTCCGCATTCTTCGTTGGCTGCGGGTGAATGTTGTGCGAAGTCGAGTCGGAATTGACGACCTTCATGTGCTGACCGGCATCGAGGGCCACAACGTGCGGAATATATTGACAGCCTTTTTGCGTCAAGGTAACGGCATCGGAAGAGGCCGCTTCGTTACCGCTCAACCCCTGGCTAATGTAAACCACTACGTTGGCCAAACCGCCATTTGCGCCAGCGACAACCGACTCCATCATTGCCGGTTTGTCTTTATGGATCGCCGCGCAGCTGGGTTCCTTGGACATGTCAATACCCTTTTGGTGCGGAGCCACGCCATCCAGTTTCACGGTTCCAGTGATGCTGGAACCTGACGGCGGAGCCGCACTCACGCTACTCCCCAAGATCAGCGCGCCCATCATCATAAACACTACGGCGAATAGTACAACAACTGATTTTTTATGACTTTTCATTTACTCCCTCTCCTGATTGCGAAATTGTTTTACGGTTGACCGCCCGACGATGCAGCCGGAGCTGCCGGCGCAGGAGCGTTCGGATCAATCGGTTTCAAACCAAGCTGCTTGGCAATGGCTCTTTCTTTCATGTTGTAAGCATTCTTGGGTTGGAGCGTACGCAGATAGAAAACGAGATCCCAAGCCTCATCTGGTTTCACATTGTCAATGAAGGATGGCATCGGTGTGCCGTCCAAACCAGACATGAAGATCTTGTAGATGTCGCGATCCGTGCTTCCGCATTTAGGCCGCGAGCCTTCGGTGAAATTGTACGGCTTGATGGGACGATTTTGATCGTCCTGAAGGGTGTCCGACGATGGCCCATTTGCCCGACCTTCGACACCGTGACACTTCCAGCACTCCAGCTTTTGGAACAAAGCCTGCCCCGCTTTGACGCGGTCAGCTGTAACTTCTGGTTCAGCCGGAATCGGGAAAACTTCTCCAGCCTTTTCGGTGGTCCACTTCGATGAGAAGTGTTTGACGTAGGCCACTAAATCAACTTTGTCCTGATTGGTGAGCTGGTTCCAAATTGGCATGACCGAACGGTCAAAACCTCGCCCGACGGAGTTGTAAAGGTCTTCGTCGGTCGGCAGGGTACCACTCGGCGTCGAGCGGCACTTGAACTGACCCAGCGTGAAGTTGCGGGGTTGAGGATCAAGCCATTGGGCATTTTCACCTTGGCCGTCGCCCTCGACGCCGTGACAGCCTACGCAATAACGGCGGTAATTCGCCTGAGCATCGGCGGCGTGTCCGGTGTATTTGCCGACGTGGGCTTCCATGTTAAGCCGTTGATCTTCCTGGTACTTTGTCATTTGCGCCCAGGAGACCGCGGACATCAAGAGCAGCGAAGCTGCCCCCAGCAGTAACGACGATTTCATGAATTTGGTTTCCATCGTTTTCTCTCCTAGAATGCAAAGTCAAATCCCAGCAACAACTCGCTGCTGGTCAGGTCTGTGCCATCTGGCGCCGCCTTGGACTGTCGTAGCCAGTTGTACTCGTTATGCCAGGCAAAACCAGCCCGGCTGGTCATGATCGGCATGTAGCGGTAGCCGATCGTGAAGGTCTGAATATTGCCCGCGTCGGAGGGTGTCGCCGCCAACGCTTGCTGCGAAACGTTGATGCCCTCATATCTCCCGATGAAAATAAGCTGCGGACTGAACACGTAATGGGGCTCAACCAGGAAGCCATTCCATGTCGCATTCCGCGCTCCAGCGGGAAGCGCTCCCGAAGGTACGTTACCCGGAACCGGGTTGTAGGGCGAAGTTGCAGTTGCGAAATACTTGTCATCGGAACCGTGCTGCGTAACCACCTGGAAGTCAAGTTTTCCTAGGTATATTTGGCCGGTAAATCCATAGCGGCTGAAACTCTTGTTCCCAAAACCCGTGCCGGGAATCGGAACCCCTCCGGAGCTTAGGAATTGGGTCGGAGCCTCGCCGACCATGGCATAGAAGCCGAGCCTTTGCACGCCCAACTTTCCAGTATCAAAAGCTTGGCTCGCTGCAAAGAATCCGCTGTAGGAATTGCCGGCAGGCAAGCCGACCGTCCCGTCGTTCGAACTTAACAAGGCTGCCGAAACGCGGGTGCGGTCGTTATAGGAGTGACCCATGTATTCCACGCCCAGTTGGTTGTCGCCGATCTGGCCATAGCCGTTGGTGTCTCCCAGTGGCGAGAAGTGATAGAGCTGATAAATTCCACCGTTCCCAGTCAGAGTCAGAATGCGCTTTTCGGAGAGCAGGTTGTCCAATTCAAACTTACCCAGCTTCACGTTGAGCCACGTCGAGCCGAACAGGTTGTCGAGCCGGGCCATCACCGTTTCAAAGTGGAAGGAAGCAGTGTTGTCGGAAGAAGGGAGCACGTAAAACGAAATATTTTTATCCAGCGTGCCGCCGGTATGGAAGTCGAGGCCACTTAGGTCAAAACCGTGAGAAGTAATTTGAACTTCGCCGGTGTTCGGCCCTGCCGCCGTATCTACGCCAACCTTGTCGGTGCTTACACGATGCCAAATTGGAGTAATACGAAAGGTCACCGGCCAGTAAGAAGGGTTTTGCCAGATTGGGGCATCCCTGTCATTCATAAGCTGGTAGCCATTGTCTTTAAACTTTTGACCAAATGGATTCAGTTGGGGCCACGCTTCGTGGCAGGCAGAACAACGCAGTCCGTACTTGCGAGCAAAAGCCGGTAAGGCATGGGCATCACTAAAACCGGCAAACACAAAGCAAGCAAGGAAAAGCAGGCCCGCGACCCACTTACGGGGGAGACTCATTCGATCCTCCTGAAACGGAAGCATTTTAGAAGCAAGCACTGAGAACACGCGCAGTGACCGGGAGTTATTTTCTAGTGCACGTGGACGCACTAATTATCATGAGAAAAAATTTGGTGTCAAGGGGAAATATCAAAAGCAGTAGTAGATTTCTTTTCGCAGGGAGAAAAGTGCCGCCAAGATTCGGCTAACAAGAGACCGCCAGAATGGTTGCAAGCCGAGTTGCAACGTCCCTTTCGCTATGCCGGTCACGGCCCAAAACTTCCGGACGGAGGAAGCCGAATACAAACCCGAAGACCCCTATTGCGCAAGTCATGTTCTTCATACCGCCTTCCTGAAGACGCTGCCCCTCAGGAAAATGCTTCAGACGGCCAGTCATCGCGCGCATTCTGCCGGACTCGACAAGTTCGCCAAGTACTTTGCCTAGGGAAGGATCCACCATGGCTCGCGACACTACAATGCGAAGAAAATCGCGGTCCTCCCACATGCGGTCAATTTCCCATTGAACCAGCCGCACGAATTCTTGAGCAAAATTTTGGGCATGTGGTACCCGGTTTAAGTCATTCATTTCCAGCCGCATGCGGTCGCGAACCAAAGCCAGCAGCAATCCGGCTTTACCGCCGAAGTAGCGATGAATCAATCCCTCGGCGCAACCCGCAACCGTGGCAATCTCTCGGGTAGTTGCTGCCTCGTAGCCTTTGGAAGAAAAAAGTTTGATGCCCGCGAGCAGCAAAGCTTTTTCTTTGGCAGCGCGATCACGAATTCGTGGTGCCGAAGACCGATTTTTTGCCACACGCAGCGCGCTATTGATGGCTTCTTTGGTAGAGTTATGTTCCTGAAAATGCATGGATAGAAGATCGCCCCTAACGAATTGAACGGACATTAGCACAGCCTGATAAAGGCATTTGTCAAAAAATTGTCTCCTCGGTTAATTTTTTAAGATTTTTTGCGGCAGGTTGACAGTAGCCGTGCTTGAAGAGTAACAATCCATCAGATTAGTTACGCCATACAGGAAAGAACCATTTTGCTCCAGCCCCGATCATTCCAACGAATCTTCGCGACACTTTTGTTCCTTGCCATGTGCGCCGGGATTGTTTCCGCAAGAGAGAAGAAATCGAAAGAAGACGCAGGCCTTGGTTTTACCGCCGAAGTCACTGCTTCCACGGCCGAGTTAACGGAGGCCGTGCAGGATGTTATTAACAACGGGATCATCCAAGGCAGCAAGGAATACGACAAAGATCCTTATGTCACCGGAGCAAATTCAGCCGAAAGCTCACCGCTGTTTCCAAAGTGGACGGGCCCGGGGGATGTTTACTTTAAAGTACGCACCGATGTGATCGCCCCACGGAATTTTGTGGATAGCGGCGATCAAGGAACCTTGGCGGTGCGCTACATCGTCCAGCCGAAAGATGCGACCAGAAGCATTTTGCGCATAGATGCTGTATATGTCGAAAACGAGCGCCACACAGTCCATCCCTCCAACGGAACGGTTGAAACCAGCGAATTTCACGATATCCAGGACCGGGTTGATGCCATTCAACTCAAGAAAAAACAGGCAATTGAGGGCGAAAAGAACCGGCAACAAGAAATTGCTCGCCGGGCCCTTGAGCAACGCCAGCAGATGGATGCTGACAATCTGGCTGCATCCACCAGTACACAGCAGGGACTGGAAGAAAAAGTTCATAGTTTGCGGCAACAATTGGAGCGCGTCGTAAAAGGCCCCGGGGTGCAGCTTAAGACTGCGCCTTACCGCACGGCAGCAAATTTAAAAATACTTCCGCCGGGAACTCAAGTTGTGATCGTCGTTGTGACTCCATATTGGCTTGGTATCGAGACTGAAGATGGTCTACATGGCTGGATTCATCACGACCAGTTGGAGATCCTGCCCTGAACACATTCGTTAAGGCGTCCCTATTGTTGGCTGCTTTGCTTAGCTTGGAAGCATTTGCCCAGAATGCGAACGTGCGAACTTTCTCGCAACCTAAAGCTGCAATTGAGAAGGCTCTTCACAGCCTGCAACCAACTTCGGGCCGCCTCCCCACTCTCGAAGGGTTCGTCCAAGAGGAAGGACAGAATCTCAAACAATTTCAGAGGGGTTTCTACGAATGTTCTGTCGCCGTCGCAGCCAATTCTTCAGGCGGATCAACTGTTCACGTGCAAGCCAAAATTACGGCTTGGTACCAAGACCCGACGGCGGCAAAGTCGGGCTATCGCGCCCTGCCCTCCAACGGAAGGCTGGAAGCCGACTTGCTCGATCGTCTCGACGATGCGTTGCAGAATGGCGCCGCCCCGGTTTCATCCGCGAAACAGCCAAGCAATAGTTCGATTGCTTCCAAAACCAGCGATTCCGATTCATCCGCGCCCAAATTGATGGCCCCCATGCCTCAGTTGCCCACGGTGAATAATCCCCTGACCGGTTCCAGTATTGGCGCGCCGTCGAGCGACAGGAATGGGGTTTCACAAACTCAGCGGCAGCCACATCAAGGCCCGGATGGGCAACTCGCGGCATTGCTCAATGAAGAAAAGAACCTGGAAGAAATTTTGCGAAACCAGAATCATCCTAATAATTTGGCTGCGGTAAAGAAGAATGGCGCTCCCGTGCTGGCCAGCCCCGCGGAAGGCGCAAAAATTTTATTTACCGCCGCGCCAGAAGACGAATTTGAAGTACTCGATGAAAACACAAGCTGGGTGCATGTGCGGATTTCTGGCCTGTCGCGCGGCTGGATTTTACGCGCAAATCTTGAAATGCCGGGAGATGCCGTGCAGGGCAAATCTTCTGAGCCATCCCAGCAATTCCGCGTGACCAATGACCAGATCGTCTCATTTCCCGGCGACTGGGAACCGCTGCGTGGAAAGACGGTCAAGATCGTTTCCGTGCAAGCGACTAGCGATTCGATTATCGGATGGCGCGCCAAACTCGATTACGCCAAAACAGTATTTCGAAACGACTACGAAGCTTTGGCCGCATCAGGTGGTGAGTCGGGTGAAGTGCTCATCTTTGATGCGCAGGATGGCGGCATGATCGCTGCAACTTTGGAAAACGTTAAGAAATGGCGTGACGGCGCGCTCACCGATGACGCCTTCTGGAAGATTTGTTATTTTGACCCGCCGGAGACGTTTGGAGCCGCAAGCCAGTAGGACTCTCGCCTTATAAAACGTAGAGTTTCAGCATCCACCAAACCAGAAAAAGCGCGATTAAGGCAACGACAATGTGCTTAATCCATTGTTTTGGAGTTTTCGGATTGCTTTCGTCGATCACAAAGTCCTCGTGGGTGATGAGGTTTTAAGTTGGAGGCGCGGGTCGGAATCGAACCGACGCATAAAGGTTTTGCAGACCTCTCCCTTACCACTTGGGTACCGCGCCTTGCTTTCTAAATTAACGGGCTTGGGCGAAAAAGTCCACCGCAGGAGCAGGCCGCTAAATAGCTCAATTGTGAGGGAAAATGGAGCGGGAGACGAGGGTCGAACTCGCGACATCGACCTTGGCAAGGTCGCGCTCTACCACTGAGCTACTCCCGCCCTGCGTTTTCAATTATAAACAAGCATCCGAATTGCAGCAACGCGCGCGCGTATATTCGACCAGAACGCAAGAAAAAGGCCCGGTTGGGAGAAACCGGGCCTGAGCAACCGCACTTCTTACATCTGCGAACTACTGCGTTACAGTGAAGCTGCTCGTGCTTATCCCCGTACCACCCGGTGTTAAGACGCCGACTGGCCCAGTGATGGCGCCCGAGGGAACGGTCGCAGTAATTTGCGTGTCTGAGTTGACGGTAAACTTGGCGCCTACACGATTGCCAAATCCGACTCCCTGCGACTGAGTCAGACTCACTCCCGTGATCGTCACAGTCGTTCCTACTGGACCGCTCGGAGGATCGAAGCTTAGAACCTGCGGTGTGACCAGGAACTTGCGATTGCTCTTAAGCGTGCCTCCGGAAGTTGCGACGGTGATAAACCCTGTGGTCGCACCTGTGGGAACAGTCGCCGTGAGATAAGTATCCGATACAACTTTGAACGTAGCCGCAGTGCCATTGAATGAAACCTTGGTTGCGCCGGTGAAACCCTGGCCTAGAATTTCCACCGTCTTGCCGACTTTACCCGTCCAGTTGACGAGCCGGGCAAAAGGACTCAACCCCATGTCCAAGCTGTAGAAAGTGCTGCAACACAGAGAATTCCCGCTGGCATTTCCATAAAACTTCCCGTTCGTGTGCTGAATCAAGGCTGTGACGGGATAGATTCCGTCAATGCAACCTTTCAGTGAACAGAAGTTGTAGAGAAGGCTGTATCCGCCGGCCGTGGTGACCTGGAAGATCGTGCCGTAGTTATGCACGCCGCCTGAACCAGTCACGCCGTACATGTTTCCATCCGTGCCCAAGATCAGCCCCGCCTGCGGAAGGCTGCCATCAGTGCCACCACCTGCAAAGTTGTGGATGATGGACAAAACGCCAGAAGCCGAAATCTTAAAAACTGTACCGAGATTATTCGATCCGCCCTCATAGGTTGTTCCGTAAAAATTCCCATCGCCTGCCTGAATCAAGATTCCCTTGGGTATAGTGCCATCGTTGGGATAGCCCTTGAAGGCGTGCAGCAGCGAGATCGTGCCGTTAGCTGTAACTTTGTAAATCGTGCCGCAGCGGCAAGTGGGATCTCCTCCGAGCTGGGCACTTCCATAGAAATTACCGTCGGTTCCCTGGGCGGGAAGGTTGGGGTCGGCCCCATTGGCGTAGTCGAAGGGATATGGCGTCAGTTGTCCCTTCGGCGTGATCTTGTAAAAGACTCCGTAGGTACCGGAGTAAACTCCCGCGTCGGTGCCGTAGAAATTTCCATCGAGCCCCTGAAGCGGAGCATAGTATGGCGCTCCGTCATCGTTCATGCTTCCGGCGGTAAAGTCCCAGAGTTTGGTCCATGAAGCGCCGGATGTGACTTTGAACACGGTGCCATCACCATAAACGCCGCCTCCGGTGGTCGTTCCGTAGAGTTCGCCATCCGTGCCGAGGGTGACGCCGCCGGAAGGATTTGCGCCTGTGGTTGCGCAGTGACCACCCTCCGAACAGAAGCTGTAAATCAAGCTGTACTGCCCTGCCGTGGTCATCTGATAGACGCTTCCTTCATTGGCAGACCCATTTGTTTGTATGGTGTTGTAGAGATTTCCGTCCTGGGCCTGTGAAAAGACACTGGTAGGAACAATGCCGCTGCTGTTGTTGGAAGTGTTCGGATAGGTATATAACGCGGTGACGGTTTGGGCATGGAGCGCAGTCGTAAAGCACGCCACGACCATAAAGATAAACGCTACTGTAACTTGTATTCGTGACGCACAATTCTTCTGCATGAGATTCTCCTGTGTTTTATCTATTGTTCAAACTCCGGCACGGTGCGGATAGCAAGCAGTTCACCGCCCCGGTCAAACTCCGCCTCGACAACCATGCCTGCATGCGGCGGGGTCGTGGACTTCCATAAGCCGCTCAACGAGAAGGGATATTGCCTGCCTTCCACGATCAGTAAGCCTAGCCCTGCGGACGCATCGCGCAAGATTTTGCCGCGCTTTCTGTCCTCCGGCGGTGCGCCCCGGAACAGGGTGCGAACCAGAGATTTTGCTGCAAGAAATTGCATATAGCCTCTTGGTTGCATGGGCGAAGAAACGATGCTGACATTTCGGGGCTTCGGGGCGGAAGGACTCGCCCCGCCTCCCCTTCGGAGGCATCCCCCAAGATGGTCTCCACTATGCATTGCGCAAAAGTTCGGGGAAAACCGTCATGGCATCGTCAGATTGGCTAGGAACGGGATGGGTAAGAGGAATTAACCACCCTGAAGCAGCCCGGGCAGGCTGCTAAATTCCAATAAAGCTTAGTATTTCGAGTTCGTTCCGGATTGCTGTAAGCGTTCGTTTGCTTCCGCAGTGATTTGATTGCGGACGTCCCACAAGTTTTTGTAAAAGAGGTGTTCCATTCGCTGGTGCAAAACTTCTACAGGTGTGCCCATGGTACCAATCACGCCTCCGCCAATAATCCGTTGCGCCAACTTCAAATGATGAAAGCGGAACAGATGCATGCGCTCGTCGAAATCGAGTAAAGCTTCGGCGGTTTCGTGCAATCCGAAAAATTCATCGTGACGGCGGTACATTTCGATCAGGCTGACACCCGCTTGTTTCAGTTGTTGATGAAACGCGTCGCCAAGACGCGGCCCCATGTGAAGCAGAGAAAGAAATCCCGGCGAATCGAGGCCGCTGCCGTGTCCTAACCCTGCGCGAATGATCTGGTAATCGAAGGGAGAGATCGTCTCCAACAGGTGCAGGAGCGTAATGCAATGCTCAATCATGGGATTCGCCCGCCGCATCAGACGACAAGCGTTTCCAAAATCGGCAGCCTCAATGTATTCGCGCGAACGGCCCAGCTCCCACGCCGCGCCCTTCATCAATAATTCTTCCGATTGATGCACGACGAAAAAAAGCATCTCATCTTTGTGGGAAAGCGTCCCCGGCGTTTTTTGCAGGGAGAGCAGAACATCGGTGCTGAGATAGCGCTCGTAATCAGACGCGCCTTTTCCCGGCAAAATCGGTTTCTTCATGTCTTCATTCATGAGCAATGAACTCCCAAAACATTTCGCAATACGCGGGTATTATTTTGTCACTCCAGCCCACTGAGGATCTTTTTCCGGCGGCACAATTCCACCGTCACGCATGTGGATGATGCGGTCGCCATAACGCGCAGCCTCCGGATTGTGGGTGATCATGAGTACGGTTTGACCTAATTCCTGATTGGTCTGGCGCAACATTTTAAGAACAATTTCAGAATTTTCGGAATCGAGATTTCCTGTCGGCTCGTCTGCGAGCACGAGCGCAGGTTTATTGATCAGCGCACGGGCCAACGCCACGCGTTGCTGCTCACCGCCCGATAATTCTGAAGGACGATGGGGCAAGCGCTTCGATAAACCCAGCAAGCTCGTTATCTTTTCAAAGTTGGCTGAATCATAGCCGCCGTTCGCTCCCGCAATATCAACAGCGATCTGAATGTTCGAGCGGGCATCCAACGTCGGCAGCAAATTAAATTTCTGAAATACGAATCCAATTTTTTTCTTGCGCAGGCGTGTGCGTTCAGCATCGGAGAGCGCGGCAAAATCATCGCCATCCACAAAAATATGGCCGGAATCCGGACGCGCCAGGCCTCCTAATAAATAAAAAAGCGTGGATTTTCCGCTGCCAGATGGGCCTACGATGCTGACAAATTCGCCTTTGGCAACATCGAACGAAACCCCACGAAGTGCCGGGACCTGGATTTTCCCTACGCGATAAGTCTTGCGCAGATCCTGCGCTTGAATAAAGGCTGACATTCCGTTGATTGAGGGCCCCGCATAAAGTTTACACGAAGGCTGGCGACAGTCTCGATTGTTGGTGCTTTGAAATTCTGTTTAGGCTATGCCAATTTGGCTGACTGTGTTCTTAGGTTGATCGATGTGGCGTTTTGGGCCGCGCTTCCGCACCAACAACAAGCGAATGCGCTCGAGCAATTCGGCGGGAGCGCACATGCCTTTAGGAAGAAACGCATCGGCGCGTGTGTCGTGTTGATAGATTTTGGCCTTACCGGAGGTGAGAATTACGGGAGTGTGCGGAGATAGGCCTTTGATTTCTTCGATCAAGCGCGCTCCATCCACGCCGGGCATGATCAGATCGGTCAGGACGAGGTCCACTCCGCCCTTTCTGAAACGGTCTAAAGCGTCCTGCCCGTTGCTGCACGTAATCACACGATAACCGCGGGTTTCCAACATCACCTTGCGGATGGAGAGACATTGCTCATTGTCGTCAATGCACAAAATCGTTCGTTTCGGCTTCATTCTTCCTTCTGAAGTGGCATGAGGACGGCGGCCGGGACGCGCGCGCAGGTCATGATCTTTAATTTATTTTTTTGGAATACCAGAGCGAACTGAATCCTAACGGGGTAATGCGTGCGTGTAAAGTAACGCGGATGCTAATGGACAATTTGGGTGATTGAAAAATTTCCTCATGTGTGCGTACCGCGCTTTTTCGCGCATGCGCGAGAGTTTCTCTTCAGAAAAAAATTTCTCCGCGTAAAACTTCAACAACATTTCCACCGACGCGCACGTTAACCACTCTGTCATCCTGACGGGAAGCACGGACGAAAATTCGACTGGGGCGAAACATTTCGACTCCTTGCTCGATGATTACGCGCTCATCCGGCTTTGCGACGCCGTGCGCGACCATCCAAGCCGTTGCACAACCAGCCGCCGATCCTGTCGCTGGATCCTCACCGTTGTAAAAAATCATGCGGGCATGAAGCCGCGCCGAGGGATCCACAGTTTCCCGAGTAACAAAATAAAAAAACTTCCCTCCTGTACGTTCGAGGTAGGCGGCAGATGAAGGCACATCAATGTGCAGTGTTTGTGCGATGTCCAATCCGCGCAAAGGAACAATGGTGAAGGGCACGCCCGTAGAAACGGTCTGAATGGGCAAAGAAGGATCTATATCGCCGTCGCGTAACCCAGCGGCGCGAGCTACCGCTTCGCGATCATGCACCGGACCAAACTCCGGGGGACGCTGGGTCATCTCGCCAAAGACCGGCTTCCCTTTCTCTTGTTCAAACGTTACGGGAATTTTTCCAGCTTTGAGATCCAAAGCTATTTCTGCGGCGTTACCGGAGCCGCGAAGAACAAAGGCGGTCCCCAGCGTCGGATGCCCGGCGAAAGGCAACTCTTCTGCAACGGTAAAAATGCGGACGTGCACGCCAGATTCGCGCTCGACCGCTGCCTCGCGCGGCAGAACAAATGTGGTTTCGGAAAGATTCATTTCGCGGGCAATCGTCTGCATTTCTGCGTCGCTTAGGCCGCGGCCATCGGTAAAAGCAGCAAGCGAATTGCCTTCGAAGGGCGTTGCAGTAAACACATCCACTTGCGTAAAAGAGTAGCGGCGTTGGGTCGGGCTCATGGGCAACATTCTACCGTTTGCAAAAGGGTAAATTGTGAACGTTTGACGGCATTTTTTGGGCCGCGTATCTTGATAGGTGAGTATGCAGCTTCAATCCATGCCGGCTTGCGAGCGCTGTTGTATGCAGGCTCCGGCGTGTGGGTAACTGAGAATTTCCGGACCCACCCGGCAGCGAATCGGGTGGGTTTGCAGTTGCAATCTCTCACGGTTGCCGGCCAGGCGGGTTCTGACAACAATCCGGGTTCACCGGACGAACATTGCAAAATCTTAAGGAGATATTATGAGCACCGGTTCTATTCCCCGCATTAATGACACCGCCCCCGACTTTACCGCCGAAACGACGCAAGGTACGATTCATTTTCACGAATGGATCGGCGACGGCTGGGCGATTCTGTTTTCCCATCCCAAAGACTTCACGCCGGTTTGCACCACTGAGTTGGGCGCAATGGCAGGCCTGCAACCTGAATTTGCCAAACGCAACACAAAGATCATCGGATTGAGCGTCGATCCCGTGAGCAGCCACGGCAAATGGGCCGTGGATATCGAAGAAACTCAAGGACACAAAGTCAATTACCCAATGATCGGCGATCCGGAGTTAAAGGTGGCGAAACTTTATGGCATGTTGCCAGCGGAGAGCGGTAGCACTTCGGATGGCCGCACTGCAGCCGACAACGCCACGGTTCGTACTGTCTTTGTGATTGGCCCGGACAAGAAAGTCAAACTACAACTAAGCTATCCAATGACCACAGGCCGCAACTTTGACGAAATCCTGCGCGTGATTGATTCGCTTCAGTTGACCGCCAAACACAAAGTGGCAACGCCCGCGAACTGGAAGCAGGGCGATGACGTCATCATCAGCGGATCGGTTTCCAACGAAGATGCGCAGAAGATTTATCCCAACGGGTGGAAGGCTCCCCGGCCTTATTTGCGCATCGTACCGCAACCCAAATAACAAGCTGGAGCGGGCGCGCAGCGCCCGCTTAACTCATGGGTCAACATATCGAAACCCAATGCTGCATTGTTGGCGGTGGCCCGGCGGGCATGGTGCTCGCTCTGCTTCTGGCACGCATGGGCGTAGATGTCGTCGTTCTTGAGAAACATGGCGACTTCCTGCGCGATTTTCGCGGCGATACCATTCATCCTTCCACTCTAGAAATCATGTACGAGCTGGGCATTTTGGATGAATTCTTAAAACGACCGCATCAGGAAGTACGCGAGGCTTCCGCGCAAATCGGACAGGATACGATTCCGGTCCTCGATTGCAGCCACCTCCCAACACGTTGCAAATTCATCGCCCTCATGCCGCAGTGGCATTTTCTCGATTTCATCTCGGAGCAAGCTGAGAAATACCCCGGCTTTCACTTGAAGATGCAGGCCGAAGTCACCGATCTGATTCAAGACAACAATCAGGTTCAAGGCGTCAATGCGAAAACGCCCGAAGGGCCGCTCGAAGTTCGTGCCAAGCTCATAGTTGGAGCCGACGGGCGGCGCTCGGTGGTGCGCGAACGAGCCGGACTTGAAGTCATTCAGATCGGCGCACCGATGGACGTTCTGTGGATGCGCATCAACCGCAATCCTACTGATCCTAAGCAGAGTCTAGGGCGCATCGATCGCGGCAAGATGATGATCATGATTAACCGTGAAGAATATTGGCAATGTGCTTTTATCATCGCCAAAGGAGCAGCCGACGAAATTCGCCAGAAAGGAATTGAGGCGTTCCAGAATTCGATTCTCGAAATTGCACCGTTTCTCGGTGAGCGAGTGAAAGAATTGAGGGATTGGAACGACGTCAGCCTGCTGACCGTCGCCGTGGACCGGCTCAAGCACTGGGCAAAGCCCGGGCTTCTTTGTATCGGTGATGCGGCACATGCGATGTCACCGATTGGCGGTGTGGGAATCAATTTGGCGATTCAGGATGCGGTGGCTACGGCAAATTTGTTGGGCGCGATTCTTTTACAGCGAACGCCCACGCAAGAAGAATTGCAGATGGTGCAACGCCGCCGGACTTTCCCGACGGAAGTCACACAGCGCTTTCAAGTCTTTGTGCAGAACAACGTTATTCGACGTGTTCTTGCGTCCGATAAGCCCATGCGCGCGCCATGGTTTATGAAGCTTTTCGGACGATTGCCTTTTCTCCGGCGAATTCCGGCACGAATGCTGGGCGTCGGCGTTCGGCCGGAGCATGTGCAAACGCCCGCTAAAGATTTTCCTGAATAAACCTCGGGCTGACGTGCACATCAAGTTGTATCAGCGGCGAATCGCCGACAGCCTTAAAACTATGGATTTCTCCGGCCTTGATAACGAAGATATCTCCAGCGCCGCCCTCAAACGTCTGGCCATTCACCGTCCAAACGCCGCGGCCCTCGCGGATGAACTGGATTTCGTCATACGGATGCCTGTGCGGCCCCGGCCCCGAACCGGGCTTGCCCTGAAATAGAAAAACAGAAACCGGGGCGTCGCCCTGCTGCTCTCCGACAAATTGATGCGAACTGCCGACAAAGGGCAGATTTTCCTGTCGTATGTGATGCATTCGCTTCCTCCTTTGAAAATAGATGCGGGGAGTATGACATTGGACGCTGAGAACGGTGCACCGCTGAATCAAGTAAAGTTATATTGGATTCCATCGCGGAAGCGCATCTGGTCCGGTGATCGGCGCGGTCTTCAAAACCGTCGAGCGGCATCTCTGATGTCACTGATGGGTTCGACTCCCATTCGCTTCCGCCAAGCTTCAGGTTGCACTACTCTATACACGGAGGGATTCCCCACGTGACGGCAACGGATATTCACAGCGATCTGCTCAAACAATTTGAAACGCGCTCTCTTTCAGCGGATGGAGCCGAGGCTTTGATGCGGCACATTTCCGAGCAACTGCATAAGAATCTGTCACGCTACAACTGGGTCGGCTTTTACCTGATGGAAACTTCCGGCAATGCTTTGACTTTGGGGCCCTACGTGGGAAGCTTCGTGCCCACGGTCCGCATTCCGCTCGATAAGGGGTTGTGCGGCGCCGCGGCAAATTCGCGAGCAACGGTAGTTGTGAATGACGTTTCCAAAGATCCTCGTTACATCGGCTCCGACATCGTGAAATCGAACATCGTGGCTCCTATCTTGTTGCATGGAAATGTAGTCGCAGAGCTGGACATTGAAAGCTACTTCACGGACACTTTCGGCCCATCGGAACAAAAATTTATTGAAGCGTGCGCTGCGCTGGTTGCCCGGTCAATGGCCAAAATAAAACTGCATAATTTTTGCACTTCTTGAGTTTCTGTCCGCAAGAAAGTCGCGCCTGAACCGTCCCGATCGACAGTACCCAGGAACTACTCGCCTTTAGCAGCCTTGGTTCCTTCGTCAGGCTTGGGCCGATGCAATTCGAGAGCAAACTCCGGCTTGTCTTTTGTTCCCGTCACTTTGATTGGAAGTTCCGTGGCATTGCCCTTTCGGAAAAAGGGATCGAACGGTTTCAACAAAAAAGACTTCGCCCCCGTCATGGTTTGAGAAAGTTTGGCGCGAAGGCGCAAATTACCATGGAAATCGAGTTGCTCATCATCGAGCCCATACGTCCCCTGTAAATGGACACTCGCGCCGGGCACTTCGAAGGAAAGCTGGTGAAATTCAAGTACCGCCCCATTCATCGAAAACTTCCCTTTCAAATCTGAGACGGCGCTGCCAGCATCTTCATCATTCGGCTTACCCAAACCTTTGCGGCTCAGCGTCTCCACTTTTTCGCTGACTTTTGCGTTCGTAAACTCTGCGCCGGAGACAGCGAACTGCCCATTCAGCACAAGCCGGTCAATCATGTCTTCGTGAATGGGAGG
>Ga0070734_10003440_pt1 | contig 16598 bp, 14 predicted proteins | sample Coa_R1_8_FD_66444 | JGI IMG/M metagenome (GOLD analysis project Ga0070734, IMG submission 66444) | Surface soil microbial communities from Centralia Pennsylvania, which are recovering from an underground coalmine fire - Coalmine... | ecosystem: Environmental > Terrestrial > Soil > Unclassified ... | reverse complement strand
GAATTTACTGATTATCTCGCCACGCTGGGCTTCCGGGTCGCGGGCGTGGATCTGTCCGCCCTCGCCATCGAGTTCAACCGCCGTGATTTTCCGGCCTTGGAGTTCGTGCAATTGGAACAGGACCATGTTCCCTTGCCGGACCAGTCCTTTGATGCGATTTGGTGTTCGGAAGTGATCGAGCATGTTTACGATGTCCATGCCATATTCGCCGAATTTGCTCGCTTGCTCCGTGTCGGGGGGCGGCTGATTCTCACCACGCCCTATCACGGGTGGCTGAAGAATCTCCTCGTCATCACGTTTGGATTTGACCGCCATTTTGACGTGGAATGGCCGCACATTCGGTTCTGGACGAAACGCAGTTTGACGAAGATCGCGGGAGCTCATGGCCTGAAACCTGTAACCTGGGATTCTGTAGGACGCATTCCGTGCTTGGCGAAGTCTTTCTTCGTAGTGTTCGAGCGGCGCGCGGATTGACCGAAGAGCCGGCTGTGGCCGTGTCTCGTTCCACCAAAGCGGCCGCCGTCCGACCCGGCGAACTGGGCAACCGCATCCCCGTTCTCGATGGCATCCGGGGAGTGGCGATCCTGCTTGTCATGGTCCATCACATGACCATCATGGAAGGACGGTGCGCCCTCGACCGGTTCGTGGCTGGACTGGGCGAGGCGGGTTGGATCGGGGTAGATCTATTCTTTGTCCTCTCCGGCTTTCTGATCACGGGGATCCTCTATGATTCGAAGGGGTCGACCGCGTACTTTCGCAACTTTTATGCCCGGCGAACCCTTCGAATCTTTCCCTTATACTACGGCGTGCTGATTTTCTCGCTGCTGATTCTCCCGCAGTTCTCCCATCCCAAAGCGCAAAACTTTGGACGGATCGCTGGGGACGAACTCTGGTACTGGCTGTATTTATCCAACTACGCCATCGGTTTTCGCCATGCCTTCCGGCATGGCATTCTGGATGTGTCGTGGTCGCTGGCCATTGAGGAACAGTTCTACCTCATTTGGCCGGCGATTGTCCTCTGGTTCGACCGGCGCAAGTTGATGGGCGTCTGCGTGGGCATGGTGGTTGCATCATTTGCCCTTCGGCTCCTGCTGCTGTCGATGGACGTGCATCCCATCACGATTCGTGTGATCACTCCGACGCGCATGGATGGCTTGGCAATGGGAGCGTGGATTGCCCTGGCCGCCCGCGGCAGAGAAGGATTGAGTCCGTGGGTGCCGGGGGCCCGGATCGTGGCGCTGCTGGCGGGGCTCAGTGTGTGCGGCATTTTTGCGGTGACGAAGCTCGACAATATGAGCAGTCTGGTGCAAGGAGCAGGTTATCTTGCGGTGGCATGTTTCTTCGCGTCTGTACTGCTCCTGGTGCTCGGGTTGCCGCCGCAGCGTGCCGTAGCCAGAATTCTTCGCCATCCCGTGTTGACCATGTTTGGACGTTACAGTTACGCTCTGTACCTGTTCCATCTTCCCGTTCGAGCAGTAATCCGCGACACCGTTTATCGGCCGGAGCAATTCTTTACCATCGGTTCCTCGCAACTCCCCGGCCAATTATGCTTTTACGGAATCGCAACGGCGGCGAGCTTGGTTCTCGCTCTCTTGAGCTGGAATCTCTACGAAAAACATTTTCTCAAGCTCAAGGAGCGATTTCCGGTGGCGACGGCAAAGCGTTCCGGTTAGGGACGGTTTCCGCACCGCTCCGGACTTCATAGCATGTGTGGAATTGGCCACTGCCAACGCATGCGAAAAACTATGGAGCCATCCCCAAAACCGGTGTCCGAACCGCCTCCCCTTAGCGATCCGTCAAAGGCAGGGACGGCCTTGCCCGAGAGTACCAACGCGGGGCTGGGGCAGTCCAGGAAAAGCAGCAGGACTAAGCGGCGCTTCTGGCTCCGTGCGCTGTTGGTCACCTTGGTGCTCGGGATATGTCTGTATTGGTTCCGTGCGCCCATTCTGCGAAGCATCGCCGCTTATCTTGTTGTCGAGGAAATGCCGCCGACGGCCGACTATGTACTCATTTTGCCCGATGCGGACCGCCGCTACGACTGGGCCGCGCGACTTTACGATGCCGGAACTGCCCGGGGCGTTTTGTTAGTTGAACGCTACCCACTGCGCCTGGAACGGTTAGGGTACTGCATGACGTTTGAAATGTACAGCCAGCGTGAGTTGGCTGCACGCGGGGTGCCGGCAACCGCCATCACGGTGATCCCGGGACAGAGGCGAACCGATTGGGACCGCGCCCGTGGTTTGCGCGATTGGCTCGAGCAGCACCCCACGGTTCAAATTCTTGCCCTCTGCGATCGGTACGGGGGACGAAAGCTCCGTTATGTGCTTGATAGCGTGCTCGGAGCGGAGGTTGCACGGCGCATCCGACTGATGAGTCTTCCCGAACGTGACTATGACGAGAGCAACTGGTGGCAGCAGCGAATCGCCGTCGTGCATATCTTTGATGCTTACGTCAACCTGGCCTACACACGGCTGCTTGGTGAAGAAACTGAGGAGTGGCGCGAATGGGATCCCGACCAGTTCAAGAAGTCCCTGCGCTAGAGCCAGCCGGTGGGACTGGGCCGGCAACCGTGCCGCCGGTGCGGCGACGCCGCCGACGACTCCTGCTGCTGATGCTCATCTTCTCGTTCCTTGTGCTCTATGCGAGCCGAAACTGGATCCTCGTATCGGTTGCACGATGGTTGGATGTATCGGAGCCGCCTCAGGGGACCGATTATGTCATGATCCTGGGCGGCGACATGCAGATTCGCCCATTTGCGGCGGCGGCGCTCATGAATGCGGGACTGGCCCAGAAAGCACTCGTGGCCCGGATCAAAGCTTACGGTGAGGCTCTCGATGGAACTGTTGCCCCGGAACAGGAGCTAATCCGCTCCGTGCTGGTGCACGAAGGCTTGGCCCCAAATGCGCTCGTTCCGCTCGACAAGGAGTGCGCCAGTACGTTTGATGAGGCAACGGCCCTGGCGGAGTTCCTGCAAGCCAGACCGGAGAGCTCGGTAACGATTGTAACGTCGGCCTATCACACCCGGCGAACCCGATTGGTATTTCGTAAAGTGCTGGGAAGCCGCAGTGATCATCTCCACTTTGTCGGAGTACCCTCGGACGGGTTCACCGAAGCCAACTGGTGGCACTTCCAGGCCGGACTGAGACTTTACTTGGACGAGTATTTGAAGCTCGCCTTCTACCTTGTGCGCTACTAAATCTTAGCCCCCTGTTGTTTAGCCGGCGTTCCCGAACGCCGCTGAGGAGTCTATGAAACCCACTTACATTTTGGGCCTGAACAGTTTCCATGCCGACTCGAGTGCCGTGCTCCTCAAAGACGGTGAACTGATTGGTGCCGTGGCGGAGGAGCGGCTGAACCGCGTCAAGCATTTTGCTGGATTTCCCGCACTGGCCATCCGTGAAGTCCTCGATTTGGCCGGCATCGGCATCGCCGACGTGGACCATATCGGCATCAACAAGGATAGCAAGGCCAACTTGATGGCCAAGCTCGGTTTTGCGCTGACCAATCTGGGACGCATCACGAAGATGGCTCGGCAACGGCTCGAATATCGGGCCAAGGTGCGCAACACGCCCAATCTCCTGTGTGAGGCCCTTGGGATCCGCCCCACCCAGCTCCGAGCCCAGATCCACAACATCGAGCATCACCTGTGCCATGCCGCCAGCTGCTTCCTGGTGTCCGATTTCGATCGGGCCGCCATTTTCAGCGTGGATGGGTTTGGCGATTTTGCTTCGACCTTGACCGCGGTAGGGCAAGGAACCCAGATCGAAGTGCTGGACCGAACGCTGTTCCCTCATTCGCTCGGCATCCTGTACACGATGGTCTGCCAATTTATCGGCTACGACAAATATGGCGATGAGGGGAAGGTAATGGGCTTGGCGCCCTACGGCGAGCCATCCTACGACGACTTCTTCGATCGCCTCGTTCGCCTGAAGCCGAATGGCCGCTTTGAGCTGGACCTCGATTATTTCCTACACCATCGCGAAGGGGTCGATTACTCTTTCGACGAACAGGGCTATCCGAGCGTGGCTCCGCTCTTTTCGGAAGCGATGGTCCAGGAATTTGGCCGGCCCCGCCAACACGGCGAGGAGCTGACGCAGCGCGACAAGGATCTGGCCGCGTCGCTGCAAAAGTGCCTGGAGAAAGCGTATTTCCACATTCTCAATCACCTCTACGAGCAGACGCACTGCGAGGCGCTCTGCTTGGCGGGTGGCGTTGCCTTGAACTCGGTGGCCAATGGGCAGATCTTCGAGCGCACGCCCTTCCGACAGATTTACACGCAGCCGGCCGCCGGGGATGACGGAACGGCGATCGGCGTGGCGTATTATGTGCACAACTGCGTTCTCGGTCAGCCACGGCCCCGCCTTATGGACCACGCCTATACCGGCCGAGAGTATGGCGACGAGCAAATCCAACCAATCTTGGACCAAGCCGACGGAATTATCGCCGAGCGCGTCGCCGAGCCGGAACTCTACCAGCGCACGGCCGCGGCCATCGCCGCCGGCGAAATCGTCGGCTGGTTCCAGGGGAAAATGGAATGGGGCCCACGGGCCCTGGGAAATCGGTCCATCGTTGCCCACCCGGGGTTGCCCCACATGAAGGATCTGCTCAATTCGCGGATTAAACACCGCGAGTGGTTCCGGCCGTTCGCCCCGTCGATCCTGGAGGAGCGGACCGGCGAGTTTTTTGAGCACGATTATCCCTCGCCGTTCATGATGTTGGTGTACAAGACCCGGCCCTCTGTGCGCGAGTCCATTTGTGCCATCAATCACGTCGATGATACCGGTCGCTTGCAGACCGTCTCGCAATCCCAGAACCCGCGCTATTACGCGCTCATCAAAGCATTTGAACAACAGACGGGCTTGCCCGTCGTCTTGAACACATCCTTTAACGAGAATGAACCGATCGTGTGCACGCCGCAAGATGCCCTGGCTTGTTTCCTCCGGACGCGGATGGATTTGTTGGTGATGGGCAACTGGATGGTGCGGCGCCGGAATGTCGAATGACCGCTCCAGAACCGCAAACTGTTTTATTACTCGGCCTCAGCCAATCTCTCAAATGCAGGAGCCAACATGAAGGATAACTTGATCTTGGTTGCAGGGGGCGGCGGGTTTATCGGTGGCCATCTGGTTGCCGACCTGATCCGCCAGGGTTACACGAAGATCCGGGCCGTCGATCAGAAGCCACTGAATGAATGGTGGCAGCGCTTCGACGGCGTCGACAATCGGCAACTCGATCTCCGCCTGCGGGAAAACTGTGAGGCGGCCACGCGGGGAGCCGCCGTGGTGTATAACCTTGCTGCCGATATGGGAGGCATGGGGTTTATCGAGAATAACCGGGCCTTGTGCATGCTCTCGGTGCTGATCAACACGCACTTGATCCTGGCGGCACAGGCGCACGGTGTACAGCGGTATTTCTATGCCTCATCGGCCTGTGTCTACGCCGCCGACAAGCAGAAATCGGAGGCGGTAATCCCCCTCAAGGAAGAGGACGCTTACCCAGCCATGCCGGAAGACGGCTACGGCTGGGAGAAGCTCTTCAGCGAGCGAATGTGCCGGCACTTCCGCGAAGACTTTGGGCTGGCCACGCGCGTGGCCCGCTACCACAACGTCTACGGGCCACACGGCACCTGGGACGGCGGCCGGGAAAAGGCACCGGCGGCGATTTGCCGCAAGGTCATCCAGGCAAAAGTCTCCGGCCGCCACGAAATCGAGATTTGGGGCGACGGACGCCAAACCCGAAGCTTCATGTTTATCGACGACTGTGTCTACGGCACGCAGGCGATTCTGCACAGCACCATCACCGAGCCCATCAATTTGGGAAGCGACGAAGTGGTGACCATCAACGGCTTGGTGGACATTGTGGAAGACATTGCCGGACTCAAGCTGAAGCGGAGCTACAACCTGACCGCTCCCAAAGGGGTCAATGGCCGCAATAGCGACAACACTCGCATCCAGAAGCTGCTGGGGTGGGCACCGAGCATCACGCTGCGGCAGGGTCTGGAAAAAACGTACGCCTGGATTTACGACCAATACGTCGGCCGGCATCCGACGCTACGATTCGATGCCGCGCAGCCGTGCCCGCCGCTACCCGTGGCGGGAGAGCGGATGCTGCGCGCAAAGTTGTAACGGGGTCACGTCTTTTTGTGGAAGAAGGGGATAGGCGTGGTAGGACCCGTTCCTCCGAAAGTCACCGCGCTGTACCATTATTTTCATCCCGATGATGTGGTCAGCGCCCGGCACTTCAGCCAGTTTTGCGAAGAGCTGGCAGCTCGCGGATGGCAAGTCGAAGCGCTGCCTTCTACCGTCGGCTGCCGCGACGAGAGCATTGTATACCCACGCACCGAGGAATGGAACGGGATCTCGATCCGGCGGGTGTGGCGTCCTCGGTTTCGCCAAGCATCGACCTTGGGCCGGGTGCTGAATGCAGCCTGGATGATCGTTGCCTGGAGCACCGGCATTGTGACCCGTCGCAATGGCACGATGCCCCACGTACTGGTGATCGGCACCGATCCCGTGCTCAGCGTGCTGGTCTCCTGGGCGGTCAAACGGTTCCGTCCTGCCGTCCGGGTTGTGCATTGGTGTTATGACCTCTATCCGGAGGCGGCCACGGCCGAAGGCATCCTCCGGGAGAATTCGCTTCCGGTCATCATGCTCCAGCGGGCGCTTCGCCGTGCGTACCACTGCTGCGACCTCGTTGCCGATCTGGGCAGCTGTATGCGTGAGCGCTTGGAAGTGTACGGGCATCCGTGCCGCAAGGTCACGTTGGTGCCGTGGGCCTTGGCCGAGCCACCCGAAGTGCTGCCCCCGGAGCCCACAACGCGCGAACAACTTTTCGGCCGGGCGGCCATTGGCTTGCTTTACTCGGGGAATTTTGGCCGTGCCCACTCGTACGAGGAGTTGCTGGAGCTGGCGCGGCTGCTACGCGGCCAGAGCATCCACTTCTGCTTCGGCGTGCGTGGCAATCGGGTGGATGAGCTGCGTGCCGCCGTGCAGCCGGACGATGGCAATGTGAGTTTCGCCGGCTTCGCTCCGGAATCGGAGTTGGCGAAACGTCTGAGCGCGGCTGATATCCACCTGGTCAGCTTGCGGCCGAACTGGACCGGTGTCGTGGTACCATCGAAGTTCTTTGGCTCGCTGGCCGCCGGCCGGCCGGTGATCTTCGCTGGCTCACGAGAGGCGGCCTTGGCCCGCTGGATCGAAGCCTACGGCGTTGGCTGGGTATTGGACCGAACCTCGGTGGAGAAAGTGGCCAGCGATCTGAATCGCCTGGTGGGCTGCCCGGAGGAATTGCACCGCCTTCAGCGCCGCTGCCACGAGGTATATCACGCTCATTTTTCCCGGCGCCAGATCATGGATCGCTGGGACCACGAACTGCGGGCTTTGCTTGGCGCCCAGCCAAGGGCGGTCCCGGACGGCCGGGAAACCAATTCACGGCCAGGCAGGGATTGACACCACGATCACTCAGCCAGACTATGGGAAACACTCTGTTCACGCGGCCGACTCCACCAGAGGGAGTCCGCCGGGCCACCAGCCACGTGTTGCGACGCGGCATGGCAGCGGGGCTGCTCGTGATGGTTTGTCTGTCCCCCTGGGCATTCGGATCGGCAGGACCGGAGTTCCAGTTTGTCCTCTTTGCCGGGGTCGCGCTGCTCCTCGTGGCCCGGGGGCGCGCGCATGCTCCTCGAAGGGAAAGTCTCATGGCATCCGTGCCCGGTGGCATGTCGTCTGGCCGCCTTGGCCGTGTACGCGCTGTGGCAGCTGATCCCGATGTCGCCTCACTTGCTCCACCAGCTAGCACCCGCGACGGCTGAGATGTATGAGCAGCTCCTTCCGGCACACCCCGAAATCTTGCCGTTCGGGGAAACACGCGCGAATCCGCCATATCCCGCCGGCTCGTGCCTCAGCTTTTATCCTGGGCTCACGCGCTATCACCTCTTCCAACTCCTAGCTGTCTTCTTGCTGTTTGCCATCGCTCGCAACAACCTCGCCTCTCATGGCAGCCTGCGCCGTCTCAGCATTGCTACGCTCGTGAATGGGAGCCTGCTGTCGCTGTTCGCGCTAGTCCAATTCTTCGCGTCGTCCGCGCATACCGTGTACTGGAGTTGGCAGGCCCCCGGCACGGTCTTCGGTCCATTCGTTTACCGCAATCACTTTCCGTTCTATACGAATCTCTGTATCGGCTTGTCGCTGGGGCTTCTTCTGGAGTGCCCCTCCCTTATTGCGGAACGGAACGCCAGCGGCCGCCGTGACCAGACGGCCACGACGCTTCTCCACGACCCGGCCGCCCTGTGGATCATCGGTGGTCTGGCGATCATGGTCTGAAGCGTCGTTTCTATTCGGTCTCGTGCTCACCTACGAAGGTTGGCGATTGTTTGAGGTTCAAGAACCCTGCCGCGGCGCTGGACGAAGCAGCTTGGCGGCAGCGAGCCTGGCTCCCGAGTCCCCTCGGCTTCAGCTCGACCTCGGTCTCGCGCATTGCGAACGGTTCCGCAAGGAGAGGCACAAGCTCAGGCTGCGCGATCGGTTTGCCGATGCCGCCCAGGCCGTTTGCGATTGTGCTGCTTTGCAAGATCAGCTGACGAAAGCGGTCGAAGGGGAGCCATTGCGAACGCACCTGGTTCCTGCGCTCCGCCATTTCTTGCTGGCGCGATCTCTGTCCTCTCCTTCCCGAACCTCAACGCTGTATTGCCGACAACTCGGAGGAACTACAACAGGGGGATGCCCGCATCTTCTATTTGGAGCGAGTCCGCCTGCTTGTGCCTTACGATCCCGCGATCTGGTACCTGTGTGGCGATGAGCTGCTGGATGACAAACCGGATCAGACCTGGAAGTATTGGCGCCATAGTCTGGAATTATCCGACTGCTGTCTCACGCCTATCTTGCAAGAAATCGCGATTCGCGCCGGTGCGGAGGAGTTGCTGGAGCAGGTCCTGGCCGAAACCCTGAGCATCTTGTTGGCTGCCGCGTTGAACTTCGATCCAGAAGTGACGGGAAGGGGGCGGGCATTCTCGAGCGCGCGCTCTGGCTGTTCCCGGAATATCCACTGGCCCGACCGGAGGATCTGCACATCTGGGCCCAGATTCAGTCCGTCCTCGACCAGACGGAAGAGGCGTTGGCCCGTTACCGTGCCGCCCTGGAGGCCGAGTCCCACCCAATTGCATGGCGGGTCGAGTTGGCCCGGCTCTGGTACGAGCAGGGCCGCTACAAGGAGTCCCGTCGGGAATTGCGCACGGTCCTTCTGGAGCAACCTCAGCATCCCCAGGCACGCACGCTCATCACGAGCATGGAGCACGCCATCGCCGAGAGCCGATGATACGGATTATTTCCACTTCTTTAGGTCGTTAATTCCTTCACGATCTGGCCGCTATTTTCCGTCAGGCGTTCATCGCGCCCGTTGTGGAGGAACGTCAACTGGCGATGGTCGAACCCGAGCAGGCGCAGGATCGTGGCATGAAGATCGTGGACGTGCACTTTGTTTTCGCGGGCGTAGAGCCCCAATTCATCGGTGCAGCCAATCACTTGGCCGCCGCGAACGCCGCCACCGGCCAGCCACATCGTGAAACCGTACGGGTTGTGGTCGCGGCCGTTGCCTCCCTCCGACATGGGAGTCCGGCCAAATTCGCCGCCCCAGATCACCAACGTAGTATCGAGTAACCCGCGGCGTTTCAGGTCGCGCAAGAGCGCCGCAGTGGGCCGGTCGCAGCGGGCACACATCTTGCTGTGATTGGCTTCCAGATTGCTATGGGCATCCCATTGGCTGCCGCCCCCGCAGTAGATCTGCACAAACCGCACACCACGTTCCACCAAGCGCCGGGCCAACAAGCAGCGGTGCGCAAACTCGCCGCACTCCGGGCGATTCAGCCCGTATTCTTCCTTGATCGACTCTGTCTCGGCCGATAGATCAACGGCTTCCGGGGCCGTCGCCTGCATGCGAAAAGCCAGTTCGTAAGCGGCGATCCGAGCGGAGAGCTCCGGTTCATCGGCCCGCGGCTGGCGGTGAAGCTCGTTGAGAGCGTTCATCAATTCGAGCTTTCGTCGCTGTTGCTCGGGATCGATCCCGGCACTCGGCTGGAGGTGTAGGATGGGATTGGAGCCGCTGCGAAACCTGGTTCCCTGGTACGTCGCCGGCATGAAGCCGGTGCTCCAGTTCCGCGCGCCGCCGGTCGGTTCGCCGGCATCACTCATCACCACGAAACCGGGCAGGTTCTGGTTCACGCTGCCCAGCCCGTACAGTACCCACGATCCCATGCTCGGCCGGCCGGCGAGGACGCTGCCGGTGTTCATCTGACAGACCGAGCCAACATGATTAAGACCATCCGCCCAGCAAGAGCGCACGACCGCCAAATCATCCACGCACCCGGCAATCTGGGGCAGCCAATCGCTCACTTCAATTCCGGATTCGCCAACCTTGCGGAACGCGCGCTTGCTGGCCAAGAGCGTGTTGCCCCCTGTTCCCATGGGCGTGATGACGGTGCCGAAGCTGGCCGGCAGCTTTTGGCCATGTAGCCTCGTCAGTTCGGGCTTCGGATCAAACGTGTCGAGATGGCTTGGGCCCCCTTCCATGAACAGAAAGATCACCGCCTTGGCCTTGGCCGGAAAATGCGGTGGCTTGGGTGCGAGCGGATTGGCAAGAGACGTGGCCGTTTCGGCCGCCATCAAGAGGCCGTCGCGGTGGAGCAAGCAGGAGAGCGCCAACGCTCCGAAACCGCCGCCGGCTTGGAACAAAAACTCGCGCCGGGAACGAAGCCGCGGCACATGGGAACCCATCGCGTCCAAAGACCACTTCGCATTCATGGGTTAATCCAGGTAAAGGAATTCATTCAGGTTCAGCAGGGCGTGGCATAGTCCAACGACGGCTGTTCCAAATTTTGGGTCAACGCCCACGGGCAGCGGCATGGGCTGCAACGCCGACTTCCTATCGGCGGATTGCAAACGAACTTCGCTGGTTAGGAACGCCATCATCAACGTACGCTCCTTGGTATCCGCCGGACGCCCCAGGGCCAATTGAAAGGCCCGTTCCACAACCTGCTCTGGCTCTTTCCCCGCGGTGTTGAGGACACGCCCCGCAAACGCCTGGGCCATTTCGGTGACCATCGTACTATTGAGCAGCATGAGCGCCTGTGGTGCGTTCGTCGATTGATGGCGACGGGCACACGTTTCATTGCTGTCCGGCGCATCAAACACACTGAACAGGGGATAGCGCAGGTTGCGCTTGACGAAGATGTAGATACTGCGGCGATTACGATCCGAAAGGTTGCGGGACACCGGCCAGCCAGCGCGCGACACCCCTAGCTCGGCAGGAATTTCAGGGTACACACTCGGCCCGCCTACTGCTGGATTGAGCTGGCCACTGATTGCCAACATGGCGTCGCGCAGGGCCTCCCCTTCCAGGCGGCGACGGCTCATTCGCCAGCAAAGCGTATTATCGGGATCGACTGCGCCATTCTTCGGGTTCCAGGTGCAGGCTTGGCGATAGGTGGCGCTGGTCACGATCAGCCGATGGAGCGCCTTGAGGCTCCAGCCCCGCGCCACGAATTCACAGGCGAGCCAATCGAGTAGCTCCGGGTGCGTGGGCGGCGTCCCCTGAACGCCAAAATCGCTCGGCGTTGCCACGATGCCGCGCCCGAAATGGTGCTGCCACAACCGATTCGCCATTACCCGACCCGTCAAAGGGTTTTCAGGCCGCGCAATCCAGTCCGCCAAAGCAGCTCGTCGGCCGGTCGTCCGCGCACCGGGCTTGGGTGGCCCAATCTCGGCCTCGCGGTCATCGATGGCCGAGAGGAACCCAGGCCGCACTTCCGCGCCTCGTTGCTGCCAGTTGCCCCGCTTCAACACGTACGTCACCGGCGCGACCGGACCGATATCGGTCAAGGTCATGGTCGTTGGCGGCGCGGGTGGCTTCAGGCGGGCAAACTGCTCCATCTGTTTGTTCAACTCGTCCCATTCCCGGCGCACGTCCGCTTTCATTCCCTTGGCGACTTCGGCTTTCTGGCCATCGATCTGCTTGGCGACCATGGCCGCCAGCTGTTGCTCGAGTGGCGTGCGTTGCTCGGGAAGTTTTTCGTAGACGTGCTGGTATTCCTGGGGAAACCGCTGTTTCCGCTGGGTCGAGAATTTGCGCTGGTACGGCTCTTCAATCTCGGCCATGCGGCGGCGTAGAACGGCCGTCTTCTGTTCCCATTCGGTCATCTGCCGGCGATACTGTCGCATCTCCTTTGCATCGCCGAGGGGCAGGTCGGTCGGACAATAGGAAGCGAAGAACGCCTGGAGGCGGTAATAATCGGTTTGCAGGATCGGGTCAAACTTATGATCGTGGCAGCGGGCGCAGCCAACCGTCAGGCCCAGAAAAACCTGACTGGTTGTATCCGTCATATCGTTCAAGATTTCCTGGCGGCGCTGCTCGAGATTTACGGCGTTGTATTCATCCGGATAATGGCGATTGAAGCCGGTGGCAATGAGCGCTGCGGGATCATTGGGGAAAGCCTCATCGCCGGCCAACTGTTCCCGGATAAATCGATCATAGGGCTTGTCCGAGTTGAAGGCGGCAATCACGTAATCGCGGTAGCGCCAGGCGGTCGGTCGGGCATCATCGGCCTTGAAGCCGTCGCTCTCTGCGTAGCGCACCAGGTCGAGCCAGTACAAGGCCCAGTGCTCTCCATAGTGCGGGGAGGCGAGCAACCGGTCGACCAGCCGCTCATAGGCGTCCGAAGACGAATCGTGGATAAAAGCGTCCAGCTCGTCGGGAGTCGGCGGAAGTCCGGTGAGATCAAAGAAGACCCGCCGCGCCAGGGTCCGCCGATCTGCTTCCGCCGTCGGCGTCAGGCCCGCCGCTTCGAGTCGCGCCAGGATGAACGCGTCGATTGGATTGCGCACCCAAGCTGGCCTCTTGACCCACGGAACCGCAGGACGCACCGGAGTGTGATAAGCCCAGCTCGGATCTGCCGGGGCTTTTTCCGGAACTGGTTCCAGGGCCGCTCGTAGTGGGTTAAAGAGCGAGCCGCATACCAGAGCAGCGCAGAGAGTGCAGGCGACGATTCGCATCGAAGTCCGAACCGGCATGCCGTTCCTCCCATCACGGAATAAGACTCGGAGCCATCGAAGGCGGGTTCGGGAACGTGCTCACCCCGAGAGCAGATTAATCTGAGCATGTCACCAGAATATAGATTAGCCGCCCCGCCCTTGCTGTCAAATCAAATCGGTTCCATATCCGTATCCTTTGGCCTGTGTTAAAATAGGATGCTTTGTTGGTCCGGCCGCAGGCCTGGGTTTTGCTAGAGCGACCGGGCCGCGTCCCGGATTTCGAGAACAGGCGTTGCGGGAGGGTTTCCATGTTCCGTCTCGATTTAGGTAGCACGCAGCGGTATTGCGACGGCATCAGCCGGCGAAGCTTCCTGCAGCTTGGAGTTGCCGGCATGGCCAGCGTTGGCTTGCCCCAGCTCCTCCAGGCCAAAAGCGAATCGGCCAAGCGGATCCAATCGGGCAAGAACACAGCAGTCATCCTGATTTGGCTCGACGGCGGCCCGAGTCACATGGATCTGTATGACCTGAAGCCCGAAGCGCCCGCCGAATACCGCGGAATCTGGAAACCGATCCGCACCCGGGTCCCTGGTTTCGAGATCAGCGAGCTGTTCCCGAAGCAGGCGGAGGTAACGGACAAATTCTCCGTAATCCGTTCGCTCCACCACGATACGGGCGATCATTTCGCCGGCGGCCATCGCATGCTTACCGCCAAAGATCTGGGTGTGAGCGGAGCAAACACAGCGCCCAAGTTTCCTTCCATTGGGGCCATCGCGGCCCGCGAAATTGGCTCCCGCAACCCGGGTGTGCCGGCTTACGTGGCGGTGCCCCACGCGAGTAGCATTGGTTTGAATCCAGGCTATTTTGGTGCGCACATGCTCGGGGCTCAGTACAACCCGTTCCCGACCGGCGGTGACCCGAACAGCCAACGCTTTCACGTCCAGAACCTGAACCTGGCCCGTGGGCTGAGCCTGCAACAGCTGGATGATCGCCGCGCCTTGGTACAGCATTTCGACGCCGCACGCCACAATCTGGATTCGCTGGCCGCATCGCAGGCCATGGATCGATTTGCCCAGGAAGCCTACGAATTCGTCAGTGGCCCGGCTGCGCGGCACGCATTCGATCTCGACAAGGAAGATCCCCGGCTCCGCGATCAATACGGCCGGCACACGTGGGGCCAAAGTACGCTGCTGGCCCGCCGATTGGTCGAGGCCGGGTGCACGTTTGTGACCGTCCACTTCGGCGGCTGGGACCATCACTGGAACTTAAAGGCCGGAATGGAGAATTGTTTGCCCAAGGTGGACAGCGCGGTCGCCTCGTTATTCCGTGACCTCGATCAACGCGGCTTGCTGGAGACGACGCTGGTGGTGCTGTGCGGCGAATTCAGTCGGACGCCTCGGATGAACAACGGCGGCAACGGCGGGCCGCCCTTGAGCATGGGAACGCCAGGCCGCGATCACTGGGGAAATGCCATGTTCTGCTTGCTGGGCGGCGGCGGAATTCGGGGAGGCCAGGTGTACGGATCCACCGATAGCCGTGGCACCCGCCCACACACCAAAGCGGTGACGCCGAGCAATCTCCACGCAACGATCTACCACGTCCTCGGCATCGATCCGAAACTCCACCTGTTCGATCCGACCGGTCGCCCAGTACCGGTGCTCGATGATCCGACGCCGATCCGGGAGCTGTTGTAGCTCGAAAGAACCTTTGCTCGATCCAGTTGATCTTGTATGGGGAGCGTAGCCATGAAGACATTCCTCGCATCCTTGATTGCCATTGCGCTGCCGTTCAGTGCGGCGTACGCCCAAGATTGGGCGAAGAGCCGCCTGGAGAAATCCCCGCGCCATGGCGAGTGGGTGAAGATCCCGCAGGGAAAGCGAAACGTCGAGTCATTCCTCGTCTTCCCCGAGGTGAAGGACAAGGCCACAGCGGTGGTTGTCATTCACGAGATATTTGGCCTGACCGATTGGGTACGAAACGTCGCAGATCAATTGGCCGAGGCCGGCTACATTGCCATCACGCCGGATCTGCTCTCCGGCATGGGGCCCAAAGGGGGCGGAACGAGCGACTTCGGCAGCCAAGCGGTCGGCAGAGCGATCCGCGACCTTCCGCCGGAACAGGTGACGGCCGATCTGAACGCCGTCGTCGATTACGTGACAAAGCTCCCGGCATGCAATGGCAAGGTGACGGTGGCAGGCTTTTGTTGGGGGGGTGGCCAAGCCTTCCGCTTCGCTACCAACAACCCAAAGCTCAAGGCCGCTTTTGTGTTTTATGGCAGCGGTCCCGAGCAGGCGGCAGAAGCCGCCCGCATCCAATGCCCGGTTTACGGCTTTTACGGCGGCAACGACGCGCGGATCAATGCCACAATTCCCAACACCATTACCTTGATGAAGAAAGCCGGCAAGACGTATGAGCCGGTAACCTACGAAGGAGCTGGCCATGGCTTCATGCGCGCCGGGGAGGCGCCGGATGCCAGTGCGGCAAACAAGAAGGCGCGCGACGAGGCATGGGTGCGCTGGAAGGGATTGCTCAAGAAGGTGTAGTTTGTTCATCAGCGGTTCGCCGAATTGCTGCGGAACGATCAGGGAGCATCTGGAAATGGAAATGTCGCGCCGGCAGCTGCTCGGGGAGGCCGCCACACTGGGGAGCGCCGCAATCCTGGGAAGCAGCCCCTGGTGCCGGGCAATCGCGAGCAACACCGCGCGGGTGCCGATCATCGATCCGCATGTCCATGTCTGGAAAAACGACCCGCGCTATCCGTGGCCGAAGGAGCTAGCGAAGCCACCCAAGGTGGATGCCCTTCCGGCCACGCTTCTCGGCCTCATGAACACCAACGGTGTCGAAAAGACCGTGATCGTGCATGTGATCCACTACCGTTGGGATTGCCGTTACGCCGGTGACACCATCAAGGCTCATCCCGGCCAGTTCATGGGCGTCTGTCGAGTCGATCCGATGTCGGACCAGGCAGTGGCGGATTTGGATCGATGGGTGCACGACTACGGCTTCCACGGAGTACGCCTCAGTCCAACCGCCGATGCTTCCGGGGACTGGATCAACGACCAGAAGCGGATGGACCGCATCTGGGGGCGGGCCGCACAACTGAAAATCCCGCTGTGCATTCTGTGTCCGGTCACGCGGCTGCCCGATGTCGAGCGGGTCATCGACCGCCACCGGGAAACCCTGGATGTTTGCATCGACCACATGGCCGACTGCCCGATCAACGAACCCGAAAAGCTCGAGAAACTGTTGAACTTGGCGCGCTATCCGCGGGTGTTCGTAAAAATCAGCCATCTGTGGGGGCTGTCCAAACAGCCCTATCCCTACCGGGACACCTTCGATCAGGTGAAGCGGCTGTATGATGCCTTCGGCCCGCAACGGTTGATGTGGGGCACCGACTGGCCGGTCGTTGAGCGGTCTTGTGGCTACGCCAAGGCCGTGGCGCTGTACCGAGACGAGATTCCGTTCTTCACGGCCGAGGACCGGCGCTGGATCCTGGGCGGGACGGCCTTGAAACTCTGGCCATTTGCGTAACGTCCGCTTTCACCGAGCGGCGACATAAACGGAGAGATTGCGTTCCATGAT
>Ga0070734_10003437_pt1 | contig 16604 bp, 9 predicted proteins | sample Coa_R1_8_FD_66444 | JGI IMG/M metagenome (GOLD analysis project Ga0070734, IMG submission 66444) | Surface soil microbial communities from Centralia Pennsylvania, which are recovering from an underground coalmine fire - Coalmine... | ecosystem: Environmental > Terrestrial > Soil > Unclassified ... | reverse complement strand
TGAATGATTAACCGACACCAAAGCACGCGGCTACTGTCGGTGCCCACAGTCACTCACCGGAACGATGGGATGTCGGAAAAAGGCACTTGCTATCGGAACGATCAGCTGTCGGTTCGCAACCCGGTTGGCGTCAACACATTTCCCCATGTCACATAACCACGGTTATCCGACCGTGGACCCATTGAAGCGTCAACCGGCACAACCACCGACGCGGGGCACTTCTCTATAACCACGGTTATCCGACCGTGGACCCATTGAAGCAGCGGCCAGTATTGGACTACCCGCTACCTCGCCAGTCATAACCACGGTTATCCGACCGTGGACCCATTGAAGCATGATCGTACGATCCTCCAAGTGCGACGGCCGGGACCATAACCACGGTTATCCGACCGTGGACCCATTGAAGCCTGGCCCGTGGGATCTAGGTAGTCCAGCTCGATGATATAACCACGGTTATCCGACCGTGGACCCATTGAAGCACGACTACTTCGCCGACCGGGAGGAGTTGGAGCGACATAACCACGGTTATCCGACCGTGGACCCATTGAAGCCCGGTCCACCAGGGCGAGATTCTGCCGCTGCTTCCATAACCACGGTTATCCGACCGTGGACCCATTGAAGCCCTGATACATTTCCTGGTGGGCTGCATCGTGAGTGCATAACCACGGTTATCCGACCGTGGACCCATTGAAGCCCGCTTTGGTCATACGGCAAGGCTGGTCTATTTTCCATAACCACGGTTATCCGACCGTGGACCCATTGAAGCGCTGCGGGCTTTGTTCGTTGCCACGCGCTATCTCCTACATAACCACGGTTATCCGACCGTGGACCCATTGAAGCCCAGTGGTCTTCAGGCGACGATCACGAGGATCATGGACATAACCACGGTTATCCGACCGTGGACCCATTGAAGCGCCTGGCATGGTGAGGAAGAGGACGGCAGGGAAGTAGCATAACCACGGTTATCCGACCGTGGACCCATTGAAGCCCAGGAAGACCAGTTCTGCAAAGACCTCAAGGCACGACATAACCACGGTTATCCGACCGTGGACCCATTGAAGCTACTCGGTGCCCTCGGGGTCGGCGTACTCGCGGACGCATAACCACGGTTATCCGACCGTGGACCCATTGAAGTGGACGGAAGGCATCTCCTCACAAAGTTAGCAAATCCCGCCACCGCTCCGGCAATCGCAAATCCTTCTCTACGTTCGATTGAAGAACTCATCGGACTCCGCAATCGCAATCAAAATCGCTTCCTCACTGGCTCCCTGTGCCATCGCCGCCGTAGACGCCGCCATCCCGACGCCATCCGCCGTGCGGTTCAGGAGCTGGGTGTAATAATTCTGGACCAGGTCCTGCTCCCCTTCGGCACTGCTCAAGACGACCTCGGCAAATCTCACGCGGTCCATCCCGGCCGCCAAGGCTTGGCCGCCCAGGGATTGGCCGACCGCATCCACCGTCCTTCCCAGGACATCGTGGTACACATTCGTCAGAAACGTCGTATCGTCACTCCCCGACCGGCTCTGGAAATATTCCGGTGAGCCGAGGATGACCGCTCGCACCTGTTGCAGCGGACCGCCCGCTTTCAAAAAGCTCAAGGACAAATCGAGCCCAACCGGGTCGGCCGCCCGAGCAAGGTAGGTTTGGTAGAGGTTCTGAATTTCATGCGTGCGGCCTTCGTCGCTGGTGGCAATGGTCTCTGCGACCTGCGCACGGCTCATGCTATTCTGGCTCAGAGCGGTCGTGAACGTGTTCAGGCCTTGCGGATCCGGTGCCCGGCCAAGCAGATTCTGGTAAAGCTGCGTGACATAGCTCTGGTCCGTAGCCACGGGAGCCGCCTTCACCGTCAAGTTGAGCGGCGTGGAGGTCGCGGTGTTGAAGTTGCTGTCTCCCGCGTAAACCGCCGTGATCGTGTGCTGTCCCTGGGTCAGTGCCGAGGTCTGGAATGTGGCCTGGCCGTTGGCATCAAGCGTGCCGGTTCCCAGGGTCGTCGTGCCATCCATGAACGTGACCGTACCGGTCGGCGTTCCGCTTCCCGGCACGACTGCGGTGAGGATGGCCGTGAAAGTGGTCGCCTGGCCGGCGGTCGCGGGATTGGGCGACGCCGTCACGGTGACGGTGGCGTCGGCTTTGTTGACCGAAAATGTGATGGCCGACGACGTGCTGCCGGTGAAAGCGCCGCCGCCGTTGTAGACGGCTATGAGAGAATGGCTCGTGCCGGCCGTCAAGGACGTCGTGGTAAAGGTAGCGGTGCCGTTGGCGTCGAGCGTGCCGGTTCCCAGGGTCGTCGTGCCATCCTGAAACGTGACCGTCCCGCTGGGAGTGCCCGAACCCGACGCGACGGCTGAAACGGTGGCGGTCAGAACCACCGCTTGGCCGAAGACCGTCGAGCTAGTCGGCGAGACCGTGAGCGTCGTTGTGGTGGCGATCGGCTGGGACACGGTGGCCGCGCTGGTCACCGCGGCCGTGCTGCCCGCCACATCCCCTGCCGTGTTGATGTCCGTGATCGTCACGCTGGCCGTGAAGCTGCCCTGCGTGCTGTACGTATGGCTGCCGGTCACACTGAAAGAGATCGTGCTTCCGGCGACGATGGTCCCGGCCGAGGAGGTGCCATCGCCCCAGTCGATGGTGGCCGTGTAATCGCCGGCCGTCGCGTTTGGATCATTGTCGGTGAAGGTTGCCACCAGGAGATGGTTGCCCGCAACTCCCGCGGCGGCGGTGATGGTCGCGGCCTGAGCGGTGAGCGGCGCATCGGTTACGGTACCCGTGCTCGTGGCTGTCGCGACCGCCCCGAGACGATCGGTGATGGTCACCTTGACGGGATACGTCCCCGCTTCCTTGTACGTGTTGGTGCCGGCGACCGTCAGCATTCCGCCGCTGCCGAGCGTCACCGTTCCCGCCGAGACATGGCTATCGCCCCAGTTGATGCTGGCCGTGAAATCGCTGGCCGCGGCATTGGGATCCGGATCGGTAAACGTGGCCACCGTGATGCCATTGGCCGACGTCCCTTCGCTGGCCGAGACGCCAACGCCCGTGGCCGACAGGGCAAGGTCGCCGACGCCGACGGTGATGATCTGCGTATCGAACAAGCCCTGAGCGCTGCCGCGACCGGTAGCTCCCTGCTGCGCAACACCGACCAATACCTGGACCGGGCCCGTAAAACCCGCATTCGGTGTTACCGTGACCACATTGCCATTGACCGTTGCCGTGGCTCCGGGGTTGGTTCCCTGGACAATAGCCTCGTATTGCACGGGATCATTCTGCAAATCCGTGCTGGACAGGTTGATGGTCACCGGCGTATTGACGGGAGTCACGCCATTGGAGACCGGACCCAGGATGGGCGGGTCGTCGGTCGTATCGGTCATGGCCTGGACCGTCAACGTTTGTGTGGACGTTCCGCCCTTGCCGTCGCTGGCGGTCACGGTGATCGTGGACGAACCGGTTGCCCCGGGGACAGCCTGGAGCATGAGAACCGTGTCGGTCGTATCCTGGATTATGCTGGCGCTGGTGATCACGACCGGCGTCGTCGGCTTGTCACTGCTATCGACCGGGACGGCGTCAATCTTGCTCAGCACATCGAAGCCTCGGACCAGCTGGCCGAAGATCGCCTGATTGAAATCGAGGATCCGCTGCGGACCGAGGGTAACAAAGAACTGCGAACCGTTGGTGTCCGGACCCGAGTTGGCCAGGCCGAGCTGGCCATTGCCGCTGTAGATGGCCGACGGGTTGAACTCATCGTTAAACGTGAATCCGGGGCCTCCCGTGCCGTTGCCGTTCGGGTCGCCGCCCTGGATGACGAAATTCGATACGACACGATGAAACGTCAAATTATTGTAAAACTCGCTCTTGACTAGCCCCTCGATGGTGGCCACCGTGTTCGGCGTCAAGTCATCAAACAGCTGAAAAACCATATCGCCAAAGCCGGCGACTGAAATCTTCAAGTAGGGATGGGGGTTGTTCCGCGGGGTCACGGTAATCTGGGAATTGCTGCTCGTGGCGGTGTACGTCAACGGATTGCCGTCCGCATCCGTGGCCGTGACCGGCACGAACAAGGTTTTGCCCGCGGGAATATTCAACGGCGTGAAATTAATCGGATCGACCACCGGCGCTGCCAGAAGACAGCGGTCTTCCAAATCTTCGAGAATCGGCCGAAGGGAACGGCGCTGGGGCTGGTAATTTCGCTCCCGGCGTAGCCAACGGGGCAATCCAATCTGCATAGCGTCACTCTTGCAGAAAAAGAGGTTTCGTAAATCGGTCGAACCAAGAACCCACAACATATAGACGAAGGACTCAACCACGCCGATTGTTGCCGAGGCCAAAACTTCTTTCTCCAACCAATCTCACCATCCATGTTTCGGCAGGCCACAAGCCGGACGCTGGCCAAGCACCGCAAGGTCCTTCGCTGGCGCGTCCGGCTTGTAAGGTCTTCGCCGGCACAGCGGCCTCTCATTGCTCAACGAAATTCTTGGCTCCAGGCGGGCGCACGCGTTCAAATCCGCTGGCACATCCCGAATGCTTGACGTAGAGTTTTGCAGGAGAAATCCGGACCCCGCACGGGAACGGATGGCCCCACCGATCGCCCTGTCACCACCGCACCCGTCCCGTGGACATGGCTGGCAGTAACCTTGTTTTCCAAGGAGTTGCGGCATGTCGTTCACCGGATGGCTTCAACAGCAGTTCCGTAAGGCGAATCCTTCTGGCACCGGCCATAGGGCAAAGCCCGGGCCCTCTTCATGGTTGGGTTTGGAGCTGCTGGAGTCGCGAGTCGTTCCCACTCTCCTGGGCAACCCGCTGTTTCCAGCCGACAATCCTTGGAATCAAAAAATCACCGATGCCCCCGTGGCTGCCAACTCCGATACGTTGGTTGGCAGTATCGGCCTGACCAGTCACTTCCACCCGGACTTCGGCACCACCTACGCCGGTGCCCTCAACGGCATCCCCTTCAACGTCGTGTCCGGCACGCAGCCCAAGGTTCCGGTGACGATCGATGCCTACCCTGATGAGAGCGACCTGCTTCCTATTCCCATTCCCAGCAACGCCGTCATCGAAGGCGACCCGTTGCCCTCCAACCAGAACACCGGCGATCGGCACATGCTGGTCTATGACAAGGACCACAACCTCCTTTACGAAACATTCAACACGCATCGGCCATCCGAAGAGCCCGACGGCCAATGGCACGCGGATTCAGAAGCGGTCTGGGACTTGAGCAAGGATTCATTTCGCACCCCCGGCTTCACCTCGGCCGACGCGGCGGGGCTACCCATTCTGACCGGGCTGGTGCGGCCCGATGAGGTGCTCGATCAAGGAAAAATCACCCACGCACTGCGCTTCACGGTTCCACGATCCGACAATGCCTACGTGTTTCCGGCTTCTCACTATGCCGGCAGCAACAACCCTGTCCTGCCCCGGATGGGCGAGCGTTTCCGCTTGAAGCAGAGTGTAAATATCTCCGGCTTCTCGCCTGCCAACCAGGTGATTCTGCAAGCGCTCAAGGATTACGGCATGATCGTGGCCGACAATGGCAGCGGTTGGTACCTCAGTGGCGAACCGTCATCCCGCTGGGATGATAACGATCTGCACAATCTGAGCCAGATTGTTGGTAGCGACTTCGAGGCGGTCGATCTCACGCCGGTTGTCTCCGGCCTGGACCAGAATTCGGGAAGCACCGCAGGTGGAGCCACGATTACCATCACTGGCCTGAACTTCTCCGGCGGGGCCGGCCAAACACAAATCCTCTTCGGCACCGTCGCCGCCACGAACGTCACCGTGCTCTCCGACACCCAGCTCACGGCCACGATCCCTGCCCATGCCGCCGGCACCGTGGATGTGGTTGTGCAGTCGCCTTACGGCACGTCGGCGGCGACCGCAGCCGATCGGTACACCTTTGGCCCATCCTCCGCGGCCAATCAAGCCTTTGTGGCTCAGGCATACCTGGACCTGCTCCAGCGGCCGGCCGACACCGGCGGCCTGGCCACGTGGACGACTCTTCTCAACCAAGGCATGAGCCGGACGGCCGTGGTCGAGGCGATGGAGAGCAGCCCGGAATACCGCGCAGATGTCGTGCAATCGTTGTACACGCAGTACCTGCACCGGATCGCGGACACGGGTGGGTTGACCGGCTTCGTGGCTTTCCTCGGAGCCGGCGGGAGCGCGGAGCAGGTGGCGGCGATCATGGCGGGATCGTCCGAATACTTCCAGACACGGGGCGGCGGCAGCAACAGCGGATTCATCACAGCTCTGTACCAAGATGCCCTCAACCGCACTGCCGATGCAGGTGGCCAGGCGGCCTTCAGCCAGGCCCTGGCAAACGGCATGACACGCACGCAGGTCGCCGCGGCGATCGTGAGTAGCGCGGAGTGCCACCGCGACCTGGTGCAGGGCTATTATCAAGCCTTTCTGCGCCGCGCCGCCGACAGCGGCGGCTTGAATGCGTTCACCACGTTGTTGGGTCAAGGAACGCACGATCAGGACGTTATCGCATTCGTCATGGGATCGAACGAATACCTGGCGCGGCTTTAATAGCCCGGCAGCTCCCTGAGGCAGCTCAAGCTTCTGGGAGCCGCCGCAGGTAATCCCGAACCTGCCCTGCGGTGCGTAAACGCAGGATTTCCGCGGCATGATCGGAAAGTGTTGTCAGGGGTGCGAGAGCAAGGGTTCGGCGCACCGCTTCCAGCTGATGCACGGCCACGCTGACCGAGTCAACCTGTAACGCTGCCAGTACCAACGTCCCCTGCGGATCGCAGGCCATTTCACCACAAACGGCAACCCGGCGGTTCGCTCGGTGTGCGGCCAAAACCACGGACTGAAGGAGACTGAGAAACCCCGGGTGCAGGGCATCGTTGGGGTCCGCGCCCACGGGATCGGCGCGATCGATTCCCAGCGCGGAGGCAATCAGGTCATTGGTGCCCAGGGCGAAATAATCGACCCGGGCAGCCCAGGTATCCACCATGGTTGTGGCCGCCGCCGCTTCGAGCATGATGCCCAGGGGCACATCAGGGCCAAACTCCAGGCCATCCCGCTGGAGTTCTTCCCGTGCCCGGTCGACGGTCTCCAGGACAAAATCGAGCTGTTCGGTGCGGATCACCAACGGAACGAGGATGCGGGCGGGGCCAACCGTGGCCGCGCGGAGGATCGCGCGGACCTGGTCCTTGAACAATTTCTGCAGCGGCGGCGAACTGAGGACGAGCCGCCAATCCAGGGGATGCGTGGCCGCGGAAGTCCAGTGTGCATAGTGAGCCAGCTTGTCGGGGCGCAGATCGAACGTCCGGATGCTCACGGGCCGGCCCTTCATGGCTTGCAACAGCTTCCGGTAAATGCCGACCTGCTCGTCTTCGGTCGGCAAGGTCCGCCGAGCCAAGAACAGGAATTCGCTGCGATAAAGACCGACCCCGCTGGCTCCTTGGTCCACGGCCTGGCGCAGCTCGCAGAGCAGGTTGATGTTGGCTTCCATCCGCGGCAGGCCCTGGATCGCTGGCTCGCCGCTCGGAACCGGCAGCGCCGGTTCCGCGGCCAGGCTTTGCGTGGCGGCCAGCGCCTCACCAACCGGCGTCAGCGCGGAAGCGCATTGCGGCCCGGGGTCCAAACAGATCTGGCCGAGCTTGCCATCGACCTTCACTCTTCGGCCGGGACGCAGACGGCCCACTAGCTCCGGCACCTGACCGACCATGGGAATGTTCAGGCTCCGCGCCAGGATGGCGGCATGGCTCTGCGGGCCGCCATGTTCCACGACCACCGCAGCCAGGCGATCAAGGTCGACGGAAAACAGGTCCATGACCGAAGCTTCGCGGGCCACCAGCACGAGCTTGTCCGTGGCCTCGTCGGAAGCCGGGGGGCGTGGCCGCAAGTGCCACAGGACCCGGCGAAAGACATCCTTGATATCGTAGACGCGTTCCTGGAAAAGCGGATTGGTCAGTTTTTGGAACGCCAGCTCGTATTTGTCGAGTGTCTGAAGGAGAGCTTCTTCCGCAGTACAGCCGGCCGCCAGGCATCCGGTGAGGTCTTGCTCGATGGTGCTGTCTTGCATGATCATGAGCTGACCCTGCAAGATCGCGCCATGGTCCTCCCCCACCAGCATGGAAATGCGGTGACTGAGTCGCGTAATTTCCTCTCGGGCCACAGCCAGCGCTGCGTCGAGCCTGCCCTGCTCCCTGCCGGAGTCCGTGCTTCGCCGCTCACTTGTGGGTTGCCATTCCCGGAAGCCATCCACCAGATACGCCTGGCCAAAACCAATCCCGGGACTCAGAGGCGTCCCATGCAACGTGCCCGGTTCCAGTGCGATCGGAGAAGCCAAGGTTTCTTCCGACCGGTGCGCGACCGCTACGACCTGCTCAATCAACCGCGCTTCGCTCACCAGCGGTGCAAGCTGGGCAGCCACGGCTACGAGCATGCGCATTTCGTTGGCTGAAAAAATGCGCGGTTCCAGCGTTTGCACGACGAGCACGCCCTGGAGCGTCCCGCCCTCCACGAGCGGTATACCGAGAAAGGAATGATACGGGTCTTCACCCGCCTCGGGGAAATACTTGAACCGAGGATGGGCAAACGCATCGCTGACCATCACCGGGGCCATTTTCTCGGCAACCAAGCCCGTCAGCCCTTCGTCGAGGCGCATGCGCACCTGGCCGACACTTTCCGGTTTTAGCCCGACGGTTGCGCCTAGGACCAGCTCCCCCTGTTCGGTTCCCAGGAGATAGACCGAGCAGACATCGGTGTCAAAACGTCCCTGGATCAACTGGACAATATTCGCCAAGGTCTCGCCCGGATGATGGCTATGCGAAACGAGCTGACTGATCTCCTCGAGCGTCAGGAGCAAAGAACTTTCATGCGTAGGAACAAGCTGGCTCATGTCCAATGGCTGACCGTACGACCTGCGAAATCCGCCTCACAATTGCAACAACCATGCCCATCGGTCGGCAGGGCTTGAAATCACAGTTGAGCATAGAGTTACGAACGCGACAATTTACCGAGATTTTGGACCCGAATCACATATAAGCCAATCCGTGACTCTAATGCAAACAGCGCGCGAAAGCTAGCACTTCTTGCCATATTCGTAGGCAGCGACTGACTTCTTATTGGGCGAACGCGGGCCGGCTCAACTATTGTCACGGTGCGCGGCTTGGGCGGACTACAAATTGCTGTCCCGTGTGAAACGTTTCGATTATAAGGCCCGTGGCATGGCTACGGACGGTGATGGCCCCGTGGGGCCAGGTGCCCAGGAATCGGGCGCCATTGGGGCTGTAAGGCTCTGCCGGGCGCGCCGGGCCCCGTGGCCGGCCTTCGCAGGAAATGACTACTCGGGGCTGCGCCCATCGGGCCAGCTCGGGAATATTTGAAAATCGGCTGCCATGATGCGGAGCCATGAAGATGTCGGTCCGCACCGGATCGAGTGCCAAAACACGGGTCAGGCCGGGACCTTCCAGATCGCCGGTCAAGAGCAACGTATGTCCTGCGTGGCGGATGCGAAGCACCAGGCTGCGCGCATTTTCGTTCCCCTCGGGACCAACAGCGGGTGGGTGGAGCACCTCGCATCGGACATCGCCGGCCACAAGGTGATCGCCCGCCTGGACCGTCCGGATCGGAACGCCTTTGCCCCGGATGGCGGCCAAGATTTGTTTCACACCCGGCGCATCCTTGGCAGCAAAGCTCGGGGTCGTCGTTACCTGACCAATCGCAAAGCGTTCCAGCAAGGCCTGCATCCCGTTGAAGTGATCGAGATCGGCGTGGGAGAGGAACACTTCATCGATCCGGCGGATTCCGCGGTACCACAGATACGGTGCGATGTGGCGCTGGGTTACCTGCGGCCCACCGAGGGCGCCGGCGTCGTAGAGTACGGTGCGGCCATCCGGCGTCTCCAGGACGGTACATCCGCCGTGTCCGACCGCAAGGAACGTGCAGCGCAACTCGTCGGCCGGCAGCGCCAGGGCTCCTGTGAGGAGACCGATGCAGAGCCACGCAACGCCCGCCAAGCTCGCCCAACGCCAGCGCCGTTGAACCCAGCCCACCGTGATGGCCAGCAGCAACCCGGCGTAAAAGAACCACAGCCACCAGCCGGGCACTATCCCAAAGTACCCGTAGCTGAATGGCAATCGCTCGCTGCACTGGACCAACCCATCACAGCCGGCCAAGCACCACTGCACCACCCAGGCAAACGGCACCGTCAGCAGCGGGAACACCGCCGCCAACACCAAGAGGACGAAGCCTGCGATCAGCGCGATCGAAGTCAACAGAACCAAGGGTGGTCCGATGACCAGGCCGGCGAGCGAGATCACCTGATAGTGGAACGCCACCAACGGGAGCAAACAGAGCCAGATTACGAACGTAACGGCGTAGCTCAGCCCAACGGCTCGAAGCATGCCAACAGAGAACCGCCGCCAGGCGGGCTCGGTTTTCTCTGTCAAGCGATCCAGCGCATCCTGATCCCGCTGGAGCCAGCGGGCGGTTCCCCAGTACAGCACCGCTACGGACAGGAAGGAGAGCTGGCAGCCCGCCGTGCACAGGTCGGTCGGATTGAGCAGGGCAACGATCAGCCAGGCGAGGGCAAACGAATTCGGCAACAGGGTCCGACGGCCCAGGACCAGGCCGCCACAAGAAACGCCAACCATGATCGCCGACCGCATCACCGGCGGCCGTCCTCCGGTCAGCAGTGCGTAACTCAGCAGGAACAGGGCCACGAACCACGCGGCTCGGCTGCGACGGATCTGGAGCAAACGCACGGACCACCACAGGACCGCGGCCAGCACCACAAGGTGTTGTCCGGAGATCGCCAGGACGTGAATCACTCCGGTGTGGATATACTTCTCCCAATCCTCGTTGGTCATCGAAGAGCTTTCGCCCAGGAGCAGCGCCGTGGCCACGCCGCTCGCCTGGGCCGGCAGCGCCTGATCCAAGGTCCGCTGCGCCCAGCCGCGGAGAACGCCAAGCCAACCGCCGGCTGTCCAGGGCCAGCCCCGTGCCAGACGGGTCACGCCCGCCGTGGTTTTCACGACCTGTAGCTGCGCGCGAATCCGCTGATCGAGGAGGTAAGCCGCCCGATCAAATTCGCCGGGATTTGCTGGACCCGATGGCGCCGATAACCGTCCCACCGCTTCAATCTCATCGCCGGCATGCAAACCAACGACCGGACCGTCCACCGTCAATAGCGCCCGGCCGGACACGGTGAGCCAATCCTCGGCCCCGCGCAGCTGCACAACCCGGAGGATCGCGATAGTGGGATCTCCCAGCCCAGGATCCGGGCGCGGAATGGATTGGAACGGGCTGGGCGGCGGCCGGTGTTGGATGCGGGGCTCCTCTTCCACGATGCCGCGCACCTGCGCAATTCGGGCTTCGGTCGTGACCCATTCGCCGATGTCGTCGGCAGGGTACACATTACGGTAGCCGTGGTGATAGCCGGCACCCAGGGCGGCTGCGCTGAGGCCCAGGTAGACGACTGCCAACCCGCGCTTGCCGCTGTAGAAGGCGACGGCCCAGGTCAGGATGCCGGCCGCGGCCACGAGCAAGCTGAACGGTAAGGGAATAGTCAGGGTGCGATCGAGAGTGATCCCAGCGGTGACGGCCAAGGCGATCGGAACCAGGGGCGCGCGCAAAATGGAATCGTCCAGCGGGGAGGGAGTTGCTCCCGTTGGAGGGAAGAACGTTGGATCGCGCGTTGCGGATGGGCCGGTAGCCATGTGCGTAGCGGGGTTCTTGCAGCACCAGGGCGTCGGCTCACAGGGGCTCCGTTACCGTTTCTTGTCGTCGTCGTCTTCCAGCAAGAACTCGCCGGGATCGAAATTCAGATGGCGTTCTTCGCGCTTCGGCCGAACGAGACCGGCTTTCTCCATCAACGGGACGCTCAATACATCCTCATCTTCCATCTCTTCGAGTGCTTTGTGGCCGGCTTGCAATTCGTAGCTGATCTTGAAGCGCCGCTTCGCAATCGTGATTTCGTCACCGGGATGCAGGTATTTTTCCTGAACACGGACATTGTTGACCTTGATGCCATTGGTACTCCCCTTGTCGCGGATGTGCCAATAGCCATTGCGGAAGCTCAATTCGGCGTGGAGTCCCGATACATTGGGGAAGTGCAGGCAAATATCGCAAGACTCCCGGCGGCCAATGGTCAACTTGTCGCGGATGAGAGGAATCGGGTCGCCTCCACCATCCGGCACCAGCTCACCATGCGCTTGCAAACTCATGGTTTACTTCTCGCTGAAAAAGCCAGCCGTCCGTTGCGTGTGTGGCGGGCACGGGTTTGCGGATGCTGATCCTGTCCCGAGCTTCCGGACCCAAATCATTATAATAAACGGAGCGGAGGCTACGAAAAGAGACGTTTTGCGAATTCTTCGACTTTTGGCGGCCAAACGCAGCGTGAAAGCTGAACCTGGCGGGAAGGACACACTGATGGTCAACTCGAAGGCCATGCCGGCCGGCTTTTCGGCGGAACACCGCTACTATGCCTTCAGCCGATTCTTGAAGGAACACTTCGGCACCAAGGTGTACCGCGTCACCATCGATGCGGGTTTTACCTGTCCCAACGTGGACGGCACGGTAGCGGTCGGGGGCTGCGTCTATTGCGATAACCGCAGCTTTAGTCCCAACCGCCGTCTCCCCCGCGCCACCGTCCGGGAGCAGGTGCAGCGCGGTGTCGCCCTCCTCCAGGAACGCTACCGAGCGGATCGGTTCTTGGCCTATTTCCAGGCAGCCACCAACACCTATGCTCCGGTTGCAAAACTCCGCCGGCTCTATGAGGAAGCCCTGGAACATCCGCAGATCGTCGGCCTGTCCATTGCCACCCGGCCGGACTGCGTTCCCGAGCCGGTCCTGGAGCTATTGCAAGGCTACGCCCGGGAACGGTACGTCTGCCTGGAACTGGGACTGCAAAGCCTCCACGATCGGTCGTTGGACTGGATGAACCGGGGCCATCACTACGATGCCTTTGTCGATGCCGTCCAGCGCTGCCAGGGACGCGGGCTCGATCTGTGCGCCCACGTGATTCTGGGGCTGCCGGGAGAAACGCACGCGGACATGCTCGCCACGGCACAGGCCCTGGCCGGCTTGCCGGTCGATGGCGCCAAGATCCACAATCTCCACGTAGTCCGCGACACACCGCTGGAAACGATGTACCAAGCCGGCGAAGTCCGGATGTTCGAGCGCGACGAGTACGTCCAGCTGGTGTGCGATTTTCTTGAGCTGCTGCCGTCGCGAATGGTGATTCATCGGCTGAGCGGCGATGCCCCGCCAGATTACCTCGTGGCCCCACTCTGGTGCTTGGATAAGCCCCGCTTGCTCGAAGCGATCCGCACCGAATTGCAGCGCCGCGACAGCTGGCAGGGGAAGAAACAGACGCATCCATGAAAGCCTGAAGCGCCTGCGAAGGAACCGGCTAGCCTTTCGCCGACGCCTCAGGCTTGTGCTGCAAGAATCCGGACGGGGCCTTACCGGCCGTACCAGTAGCCCGGATAAAACCCGCCGTAATCGGAGCAGAACGAATCACCGACGGGGATCGGGTTCTGGAAGTGACAGGGATACTTCCAACCACAGTAGGGTTCCTGAGTGGCCATGGCACCGCACGGACCCATGGGCCAATACATGTACCAGGGTCCGGGCACCACTCCCAGGCAGGGGAAAAAGTGACCCTGGCCCCCACAATCGCAGCATCCCCAAGCCGACGCCTTTCGCTCCGTGGCGGCCAACAGCAGCATGGCCAATAGTGCCGTCCACACAAAATGTTTCATGATGACTTCCTCACAGGTTCCGAAGGCCCGAGCCGCGCTTTCCAGCGAGCGCGATGCGACAGCGGGCAGTTAACCATTGCCTACACGCTTCGGTAGGGCCAGGGGAAAGGTTTCCGGGGAGGCAAACTTCGCCGGTTGGCGGACGTTTTCCGCTGCATGGGTGGGCCAGTCGGCTGGAAACGCTCGATTGATTAAAGTCCTACCGGGACTGCGATCGATGCGCGCCGCATAACCGTCAGACGTGGCCAAAAAAGCCCGAAAGTCCCCGTCACGGGGCACGCCGTACCGGGCTCTCAAAACGCTGCTTCCAGAATCTCCAGGAGATCCTCTCCCGTTACGGGACGTGGGTTGACGCGCAAGATTCGCTTGATGCTGAGAGCTTTTTCCGCAAAGGCCGGCAATTGAGATTTCTGAACACCCAGATCACGCAGCCGCAGCGGGATGCCGATTTCGGTCCGCATGCGTTCGACCGCAGTGATGGCCCGCTCGGCGGCTTGCGCTTCTTCGAGCCCCGTTGTGTCCTCACCCAAAAGACGCGCCATCGTGGCAAACTCTCGTCGCCGCGCCGGCAGATTGAAACGCATGACGAAGGGAAGCAGGAGTCCATTGCCGGCCCCATGGGAACAGTGTGTGGCCCCGCCCACCGGGTATTCCAGCGCGTGTACCAAGGCGACACCGACGTTGGAAAACGCGAGCCCTGCCAGGAGGGCTCCCAGGGCCATTCCTTCGCGGGCCGCCAAATCGTCGGGGTGGCGCACCGCCCGGCACAGGTTCGCGCCAATCTGGGCGATCGCTTTCTCGGCCAGGCAATCGCCAAGGGGATGGCGGCCCTGGTAGACCGTCCGTTCACCGGCGGGAAGGGGAAAACGGGGGTTGTCCACGGCGGTGTAGGCTTCGATGGCGTGGGTCAGCGCATCGATCCCGCTGTCGGCCGTCAACTTGGGCGGGCAGGAAACCGTCATCATCGGATCTACGACGGCAACCCGGGGCCTGAGATAATTGCTCAGGATGCCAACCTTCATCCTGTTTTCCGGATCGGTGAGCACCGCGGCCGCGGACACCTCCGAACCCGTCCCCGCTGTCGTGGGCACACAGATGAGCGGCAGGATCGGTCCGGGCACGTTATCGTCCCCCACATAATCGCGCGGAGTGCCGCCATGCGTCAGGACCACGGCCGCGATCTTGGCCAAGTCCATGTTGCTGCCGCCGCCCAGGCCAAGCAGGACATCCGGCCGAAACTGCCGGGCCATGGCGATGCAGGCGTCGGCCGCTTGGAACGAAGGTTCCGGTTCTCCCCCGTTGAAGAATTCCAGGGCAAGGTTGCTCCGTTCCAGCGGGGCGCGGATGCTGGCCACCACGCCGGCTTTTTGCAGCACTGCATCCGTGACGATCAGGATCCGCTTTGCCTGGAAGCGCTGGGCCACTTCTCCCAGCTGGTGAATGGCGTTGCGGCCGAAGAGAAGTTGTCCGGCGGAATGGAAGGTCCAGGTTTCGCGCATGGCCAGGCTCCGGTGCTGCAAAGAATCGTAGGCACGTGCTCCCGTCCTGAACAACATAAGGCAACGCACTGGGGAAAGGAAGAGCATGCGGTCAACGGGCAAGCGTGGTTGACAAAACGGTGCGGTTCCCGCATCCTGCCAAGATCATGGATGCTACCAAAAGTCTTGTCCCGTCTCCGCGGGCGGTCGCTCAGGGCCGGCTCTGTATCGCGCTGGCGGCTCTGCTCTGGAGCACAAGCGGAGCGTTCACCAAAGTTTTGACCCGCGACACGGCGCTGGGACTGAACACGCCCCCGATTGCACCGCTCCAGATCGCCTTTTACCGGGCCCTGTTTGCGGGCTTGGTTCTCTTGCCGGCGCTCCGCCGCCGCGACATTAGCTTTCGCCCCTTGATGCTCGGCATGGCCGGCTGTTTCGCGATCATGAACGCAACCTTTGTTTCCGCGCTCGCGCTGGGCACAGCCGCCAACGCCATCTTGCTGCAATACACCGGCCCGATGTGGATGTACTTGGCCAGCGTCTGGTGGTTGGGGGAAGCGCCCGACCGGCGCAGTTTCGCGGCGCTATGGATCAGCCTTGTGGGCATCGGCATCATCGTCTGGGGCGGCCGGCTGGAGGCTCAGCTGGATATCATCGCGATCGCGCTGGTCAGTGGTGTGACGTATGCTGGGGTGATCGTCTTTCTGCGCGTCTTGCGCGATGCTTCCGCACGCTGGCTGACGGTGCTGAATCAGCTGGTCAGCGCGTTGGTGCTCGTACCATTGATCTGGAATCAACCGTTGCCAACGGCTGGGCAGCTGGGTGTCCTGTTTGTCTACGGCGCGGGCCAGATGACCATTCCCTACTGGCTGATGGCCCGCAGCCTCAAAACGATTAGTCCGCAAGAAGCGGGGATCATTTCCTTGCTGGAGCCGCTGCTGAATCCGCTCTGGGCGTATTGGATTTCCGGCGAGCAGCCATCGGTCTACACGGTGGCCGGCGGGGCGTTCATCCTGGGGGCGCTGGTGTGGCGGTATTGGCCGCGGCGATGACCCCCAGTGGCATTGTTCAGCCGAAATTCCATCCTTGCTAACCCCTCTTGATCCATTCCCAAATCTCGCTATAGTCCGTCCGCTTTGCAGGAACCGCCCATCGCGGGGAGGAGCCAGGCCTGCACCAGGGCGCGGAGTGAGCCCTGAGAGTTTCTCATGGAGGGAAGAGGATGAAACGAACGAGCGCAGTGGTTTTCTTACTGGTGCTGCTGGCCTGCCTGGCCGGGTGGGTGGGCAACATGGCTAGCGGTCAAAACGATCCCCCCGGACAGCCGGGGTTCACGCCGCCATCGGCACCGCCGCCGGCGCCCATCACCTTGCCGCCACCCGCTCCCAACCCGAGCGGGAAAATGGGCAATGGCAAA
>Ga0070734_10003436_pt1 | contig 16612 bp, 14 predicted proteins | sample Coa_R1_8_FD_66444 | JGI IMG/M metagenome (GOLD analysis project Ga0070734, IMG submission 66444) | Surface soil microbial communities from Centralia Pennsylvania, which are recovering from an underground coalmine fire - Coalmine... | ecosystem: Environmental > Terrestrial > Soil > Unclassified ... | reverse complement strand
GGCTCAAAAAAATGGTATCCACAAGCCGGCGGGTGCATATAATGGACGGGTAGTGGGACTGCCATCGGTCCTGCTACAGGAAGGCTATGGTCAGCCGCATCCTTGGATAGGTAAGTAGCGAGGCTCGGAGAATAGAACGCGTCATCTGACCCTGTTCATCGGCAAGGTGTCAGATAGAATACAAAACTACTTGGGTCCGGATGAACGTGCGATGGCTGTGACGCTCCGAGCGCCTCTTTTCCATCCCTTTCTCTTGTCCCATGTAAACGCATCGTGTACTTTGCGAGACGACGCCGCCCCGGCGTGGAGTGCGGTGCGCCTGGCATGTTTTTTGGGGGGCCCTCCATGGGCAAGAAGTTGTATGTAGGCAACCTGGCCTACACGATCAGTGACAGCGATTTGCTGCGGCTATTTGAGCCGCATGGCACCGTGCAATCCGCCCAGGTGATCATGGATCGTGACACCGGCCGATCCAAGGGGTTCGGCTTTGTGGAAATGGGCAGCGATCAGGAAGCCCAGGCCGCGATCTCGGCTCTGAATGGCACGGAAGTGGAAGGTCGAGCCTTAACCGTCAACGAAGCGCGTCCCAAGCCCGAAGGAGGAGGAGGCGGCGGCGGCGGGCGCGGCGGATATGGCGGAGGCCGTGGCGGTGGTGGGCGCGGTGGCTACGGCGGGGGCGGCGGCCGGCGTTACTAAGCGGCAATCGCAAAACACAGCCGTTCAACATCCTGAGCCCGAACGGTCGGCGAGACTTTCTCGCCAACCGTTCGGGCTTCGTGGTAGATGCGTCACTTCTTTGATTCGCGGGGAACTACGAAGCCGCAGAGGCCGGCACAGCGGGTCGTATGGTCGTGGCCTCCGCAGTGAGCTTCCGGATTGCGGATTCATTTCGCAACACCTTCGCCGGCGGCTTGCGCAATCCCCAGACCACGCCGAAGAAACCCAGCACTTTGAGCATGTAGTAGCACACATCAATTTCCCACCAGAAGAAGCCCTGGTTGGCGGAGCTTTGATAATGGTGGTGATTGTTGTGCCAGCCTTCTCCCAGAGTCAGGACGGCAACGAAGGCATTGTTACGGCTCTCGTCGGTCGTGGCAAAGCGTCGTCGGCCGAAAATGTGGCAGAGCGAATTGACGGCAAACACCGCATGGTAAAGCAGGACCGTGCTTACAAAGAAGCCCCAAGCCAGGCCGCTCCAACCCCCAATGAGGGCGCAGAGCGTAGCGAGAAACATGCCAGGGATCCAGTGATGGCGGTTGAGCCAGCGCAGCTCGGGGTAGCGTGTCCAGTCGCGAATTACTTGCCAGTTGGTCGCTTCATGATCCCGGGCCAAGACCCAGCCGATGTGGGACCACCACACACTATTGGTGCGTGGCGAGTGCGGATCTTCGGGAGTGTCGGAATAGCGGTGGTGATGGCGGTGGTGAGAGGCCCACCAGAGCGGGCCCTTTTGCATCGCGCTACAGCCCAGCCAGGCCAGTACGAATTGAAACGGCCGGCTGGTCTTGAACGAGCGATGGGAAAAGTAGCGGTGGTAGCCCGCGGTGATACCAAACATCCGCACGAAGTAAAAGACGCCACACAGCGCCAGGGCGATGCTATTGACGCCGGTGAAGAAAACCGCCACACAAGCTACATGCAACGACAGGAATGGCACACTTTTCAGCCACCCGCCGATGTGCTCCCGAGGGGACTTTGTACTCTTGGACATTTTCCTTCAGTCTCAGCGAAAGTTCCTTAAGGAGGGGAAATCGGGTACCCATTCCCGAGCCCAGGCTCCCTGTTATCAGCTGCAAGCGGAGATTTTTCCGGATCGGGCCGGAACCTTGTTGAGTCCAGCAATTCTAGCATGTTCCCAGGCAGCGGGAGAAAGGCCTTGCTGGAGACTCCGTCGATTAAACCTTGACGCCGCTGCTCTCCGGGGGCGATTGCCGCAGGGGACCCCGGTAGGTGATCCGCCCTTTCGTCAAATCGTAGGGAGAGATGGCGACCGTCACCGTGTCGCCAGGCAGGATGCGGATAAAGTTTTTCCGTATTCGCCCTGCAATGTGGGCGATTAACTCGTGGCCATTTTCCAGGCGCACCCGAAACTGCGTATTCGCCAACGCTTGGACGACTTTGCCCTGGACTTCGATTGCTTCTTCTTTTGCCATACACACTTCCTTCCTGTGGGCCTGGATACCTCCATGTCTTCCGTTGCCATGAACAGACGGAAGCGTAATGTAATGGTGGCCAGGGCATCTACGCAAATCCCGTTCCATTAGTGTACCGAACGGGGGCGATTTTGGCTATGGCTTTCTGTGCTCGACCGGCCCGTCAACCCGCACCCCGGAGCATCCGTTGTCCCGGCTACACGAAACCGAACTCCATTCCAACCCGTTCCGCCAATTCCAATTGTGGCTCGACGAGGCGATCGCAGCACGCTTGCCCCAGCCACTCGGTATGGCCTTGGCCACGGCCACGGTGGACGGCCGTCCTTCGGTGCGGATGGTTTTGCTCCGTGGCCTGGACGAGCGTGGGTTCGCTTTCTTCACCAACTATGAGAGCCGCAAGGCGCGGGAACTGGAAGCCAATCCTCGAGCCGCATTGGTCTTCTACTGGGCGGAGCTGGACCGGCAGGTCCGCATCGAAGGAACCGTCGAGCGTCTCTCGGCCGAAGAGTCCGATGTCTATTTTCGGAGCCGGGAACGCGGCAGCCGCCTCGGGGCTTGGGCATCGCCGCAGAGTCAGGTCATCGCCAGCCGGGACTTCCTGGAACGGCGCATGGAGGAACTGACCGCTCGGTACACCGAGGGCGATGTTCCACGACCACCGTATTGGGGAGGCTATCGTCTCCTCCCCGCCGTGATCGAATTTTGGCAAGGACAACCGAGCCGGCTCCACGACCGCTTGCGCTACCGTCGGTGCGACCGCAGTTCATGGCTTGTCGAGCGCCTGGCACCATGAGGCACGTGGTTTCGCAGCGGTTCGCAGAACGGCCGCGAAACCACGTGCAACCGCACCCCGAATCACACGTCGATCCCCACGGATCGCATGAGCGCCAAGGCATTGCTCGTGGTGACGATGCCGGGCCGCATTCGGTAATCAAAGGACAGCCTCCGGCCCTCAAAGCGATCCTCAAAATGGACATTGGCGGCTCGAGGAACCAGGCGATCGGCTATTTCCGCCAAGGCCAGATCATGCGTGGTGATGAGTCCGATGGACCCGCAATCCAGCAACGATCGGATGACGGCCTCAGCCCCCAATCGGCGATCGTGGGAATTGGTGCCCAGGAGAAATTCATCCAGCAGAAACAACAGCGGAGGCGATCCCTTCGCCATCTCGAGAAGTTGCCGTACGCGCATGATTTCCGCGTAAAAGCGGGACCGGCCTGCTTGAAGCGAATCCTGGATCCGAAGCGTGGCCCCGATGACCAGGGCCGAGATCCGTAGCCGGTGCGCACGCACCGGTGCACCGGCGAGTGCCAGGACTGTGTTGATCCCGACCGTGCGCAGCAGCGTGCTCTTGCCCGACATGTTGGAGCCGCTCACCACCAGCAACCGTAATTGACCGCCCAGATCCACGTCATTCCGAACGCACTGGTTAATCGGCATCAGCGGATGCCCCAGCCCTTCGCCTGCAAGACAGGGCCCCTCCGAAACGATCTCGGGGAACGGATCGAGCGGGTTCTCATATGCATAGGCTGCCAGGGCACAGAGGGCCTCGAACTCTCCGACGGCATCGAACCAGCGAGTAATCGCAGAGCCGGCCGTTACCCGCCAGGCTTCAATGGCAAATGCCATCTGGGTGGTCCAGAGCAGCAGCGGAGCAAACAAGGCGAAGAATTGATTGCGCTGAGCGGTGAGCCAATCGACCAGCCGGCCAAGCTGCGCAATCCGGCGTGACGGCGGTACACCCAACGTTTCGAGCTTCTCCCGAAGCCGGCGCAAATACGGCGCAGTCAACGGCTCCCGTTCCAGGCGCCCCAGAATGCCAGCGAAGAGGGCGAGATCGTGCGCTGCCTTCTCCACCGGCTGGACGACACGGCAAACACGACGCAGCAGCCACAAGGCGAAGCCACCCTGAACTGCCAGCGCCGCCAGGAAGGGCACGGAACCAATTCCTCCACCCCACCAGGCAACAAGTGCGGTCAGAGTGCACACGGGAAGCGCCGCGGCCACGATCCGCGGCCAGCCCAGCCCCAGTTGCGCGGGAGCACCACCCCAGGCGCCCAGCGCAGCCAAATCAATTGCCGATGGCAATTCATCGCCCAGCAGAGCCAATTCCTCGCGCAGGTCGAGCCGCGGGCCAAGCTCTGCGACCGCTGCCTGCCGGCCACGAACTTCATCCACCGGGGCCGGAGCCAGCAGCCACGCAGCCAGCGTATCCTCTCCCTTGCGCGTGCGGACCGTACACAACAACTCGAACAGCGAGCCGCTGCCGAACAGATCGAGATCCAGGGCGTTGGGATGGTGTTCATCGAGAAAGCGCACGCCGGCATTGCCCTTTCCTTTCCACTGGTTGTCCAGCCGGGCAAGTCCGCGTTCATAGAACTCCGCGGCACGCTCCATCCGCCGATGGGTTCGGCGAACGCGTCCATGCCAGATTACCAGGGCTACAAAGAGCAGAACCGGAGCCAGCAGCCAATAGGCCGCAATCCGCTCCGCCCAGAACGCCAGCCCAGCGACCAACCCAATGGCCAGGAACGCTGCCAACCGGGCCTCGGCCATCATGCGGTGGAGCCGTGCCTGCTGCGCAGCCCGTGCCCGCCGCGCTTCGAGGCGCCGCACATACTCCGCCCGACGGCTGAAGTTATCCGCTGGCGTCGGTTCACCGCTGCGACAATGCACACTCTCGGCCATGGCCAAATTGGGTGCTCCTCTCACCACTTCCCGCGCCGTCGTTCGTCCGCGGGTAAGATTTCCAAACACGTCATCCATCACCCGGTCAAAGTGGTTTCGATGAATTCCTCCGGCAAGCTCGCTTCCCGCATCAGCCAGGCATGCCCGATGAAGCACGAACGGCATCGGATGTTGCAAAGCGTCCCGGCGACCGGGAACCAGAGATCATCGACGTGGGCCGGGTGAACCACCGGAGCCGAGCTATCCAAGATCCCAAGGGGCGTGGCCATGGTTTCACGCAAGCTGGCCGGTTAGGAGAGTAAACACTTCGCGAATCTGCGCGAACCCGTTGCGGAGCAGAAAGTGGGAATTGCGGCCGTAGCTCTTGGATCCCAGGATAAAGAAATTCGGCTCCGGATTCCGCAGCGTTTGGGCTCCGTGGGCCGGCACGGCAAGGCAATCCGCACCGGCGTGCTGGAGCAGAGCCGCGGCCAAGTTCATCGGTCCAAGGGAGGTATAGCACTCCTGGACCTGCAGCTCCCGGTAAAGGCTGTTGTCCGGGCTGTAGCCGACGTTGGCGATAACGCGGTCGACTTCCCAACTACATGGCTTCCCGGCACAGCGTGCGGTGACGCGGAAGCCGTTGTCCATTCCGGCCGGCTCAATTGCCTCAACGACCGTCTGCTTGTGGAATTCCAAATTGGCATCGCTGCGCGTGGCCAGCATGTTGGCCCGTACCGCCAGGCGATCCCGCTCCCGCAGCGGATCGTTGGCGATGCGCTTGAGCGGTTGGGAACTGGCTCCGCGGGCCAACCAGATGGCCCATGTCTCGGATTCTTGTTCACCAAGTTGAGCCAGGTGGCATATGGTAGTAGCCGCGGAGTAACCCGAACCGAGAAGCAACACCTTTTTCCCAGCATAGTCCGCACGGTGTTCCCCCAACACATCTGCCAGTCCGTATGCGATCCGTGGCTCTGCCGCCAGTTCGCCGAGCGCCGGGATACCGCCGTCTCCCATCCAACGATGCTGGCCATAGGTGCCGGTACAGTCGAGCACCACGTCGGCCTCCTCGATCCGCTCGCGGTGCTTCTTGTCGCGAACCAGGAGGCGGAACGGCTGCTGCCCTCGTTGAGCCTCGCCTCGACCGTCTTCTTTGAGGAAACCCCTCCGGCCGAGTTGGAGCACCTGGCTGTCCGTCCGCACACAATCGCGCAGAGCGGCGGTCTGCGCCAAGGGCTCCAGGTAGGCAGCAAGGTGCTGCTTGCCGGTGACGCACCCTCCTTCAGGCGGAAATTCGTGCGTGGGATTTCCGGCTCGTATCGTGTCGCGGCCCAGCTTGGTCGTGTTCATGCTGAATGGACTGAACAGGCGGACGTGGCCCCAGCGGTGGAGATGCTCGCCGACTCGGCCGCGTTCATAAACCGTGACCGGCAACCCCAGCGAGTGAGCATGAAGCGCGGCCTCCAGGCCAATGGGCCCTGCACCGAGAACGGCGATGCGGGAAGCGCCCATTTTGGCCATCGCGAACTCCTCGTGGACATGGGGGCCGGATCGGGCAATTGTAGGGAACGATTCCCGACGCCTCAAGCCAAGTTGATCCCCCTCCCGCCGCAGCAAAAATGCTTGATCTTCGCTTGCCCCCGTGCACAATAGAATCGCGTCGGGTCCTTTCTCTCCGGAGCAATGCCAAGGTTTGGAGACTTGCGATGAGAGGTTCTCTCCAGTCCAGCGATTCCGCCGATCTGATCATCCACCACGCCAGCGTCGTAACGGTCGACGACAAATCCCATATCTTCGAGGCCATTGCCGCCAAGAATGGCCGGATCCTGGCGTTGGGGGATGATGAAACCATTTTCAAGTTGCGTGGCCCGAAGACCACCGTGATCGACGCCAATGGCAACAGCGTCCTTCCCGGGCTGTTCGATAGTCACGTCCATCCGATGTCGGCGGCTCTCAGTGAATGGAAGGAGCCATTGCCCGTACTGAATTCGCTCCGCGATGTGTTCGCCTACATCCGCAAGCAGGCAGCAACGACACCGCGCGGGGAGTGGATCATTGTTCGCTACGCCTTTCCAACGCGCCTGGTGGAAGGTCGATTTCCCACCCGATCGGAGCTCGACGTTGCGGCCCCCAATCATCCGGTGTTGTACCATGCCGGCCCAGCGGGCGTGGCCAATAGCGCGGCCCTGCAGCTCTCCGGCATCACCAAGGACACGCCCAACCCCGCCGCCGGCACGATCGTCAAGGATCCGTCAACCGGGCAGCCGACGGGGATGCTCCGCAATGCTTATCAAGTCTTGAAAGGCGTACCGCGCGAAAGCGACCAAGCTTCCGCCTCCACGAAGCGGGAGGCGGTCAAGAAGCTCTTTCGGCTTTACAACTCCCAGGGCCTGACCAGCATCTCCGATCGGAACGCGAGCCGGGCCGACCTGGACTTGTACCTGTCGCTCCGCGAAAACAAGGAGCTGACGCTTCGGATCCACGTGGCCCGCAGTTTTGACCCGTCCGGGACCCGTGAGGAAATTGTCCGCAAGCTCGAAGCACTGCCCGGCCAGGACAAGCGAGGCGGCCCAACCGGCGTGGGCGATGACTGGGTGCGGATCGGACCGATCAAGCTGTTCCTCGACGGCGGAATGCTCAACGGTTCGGCGTACATGCGGCAACCCTGGCCGCCGGGGGAAACGTATCAAATCGTCGAGAGTAATTATCGCGGCCTGCTGTTCATCAAGCCGGAACAACTGCAAATCATCCTGGAGGAAGCTGTTCCGCGCGGCTGGCAAATGACGGCTCACACCGCCGGTGAGGGGGCGATGGATGTCCTTCTGGATGCCTACGATCTAGTGAACCGGCAAACACCGATCAAGGAGCGTCGCTTTTGCATCACGCACGCCAATTTTCCGTCGCAGCGCAATTTGGAAATCTGCCAGCGCCTGGGTGTGTGTGCCGATGTGCAGCCAGCCTGGCTGTGGAAAGATGGAACCACACTCCGCACGGTATTGGGCGAGGCGCGGATGCGCTGGTTTCAGCCGTACAAGACCTGGTTGCAATACACGACAATTGGCGGCGGCAGCGACCACATGATCAAGCTTGACTCGCTGCAAGCCACGAACCCCTGGAACCCCTGGCTCGGAATGTGGATCACGCTGGCCCGCCTGTGTGAGCGCGGTACAGTGTTGATGCCGGAGCAACGTCTGACGCGCGAACAAGCCCTTCGGCTGTACACGATCAACAATGCCTACCTTCATCACCAGGAGAAGAATTCAGGGAGCTTGGAGATCGGTAAGTTAGCCGATCTCGTCATCATCGATCAGGATTTTCTCAACTGTCACCTGAGCTTGATTCCGCAGATCCAGGTGGCTTACACGATTGTGGCCGGGAATGTGGTGTATGAGCGAAAGGGTTAGGTTCGCCGCTGCCTATCGGAAGCCGAAGTGAAATTACGAGAGTGTGCCGATCGGGCAGGTCAAAGCCTCGAAGGTTTTGTGGACCACCTTATCGAATGCGAAGTGCACGGCACCAATAGAAGCCGGATTCCGCCTCAGCGATGCAGCAGTTTATGCAGGTGCAAATGAAACGGCCCAAGCTTGCCGCCGTAGTTTCCAGCCGAAATGCCAAGCACACCGGGAAGACAGGCCGCACGTACCCCAACCCGTGTGGCCTCTTCCACGGCGGCCAGGTCGAGCCCGTCAATGACCAGCTCGTAAACCGCGTTGACGCCCTCGGGCAACGCGGTCCGCACCAGGCCGCGCAAGGTCGGACAGTAACCGTCGTTGGTGCTGGCACGGAGCTTCTTGTATCGGCTGCCGACCTTGCTGCCGCTGCGGACCACGCCCCCGGGAAAAGGCAAGATGATTCCGGGGACATTCCGCATGGCAGCGACCGCCGCCTCGGCAGCCGCCAGGGCCGTGGCTTGAGTGTTGCCCAGGATGAGGAAATTCCCGCCAGCTACCCCCTTGGTTGTGCCGAACACATCCTCGCAGGTGAATTCCCCATCCATGACCGGCACCCGCCAGTACCGCCGTCCCTCCAGTTTCTTGCTGAATTGATAGCCGTCGCCGAAATAGCGCAGATTTCCTCCCACGCGGATCGCTTTTTCCTTCACCACAGGCAAGCCATTGTAACAGGCTGTCGTTGGACACGTGAGCACACATTGGGCGATCCGGTTCACGAGCGCTTTTTGCAGGGCGTCGCGGTTGAATGCAAACAGCAGCAGACTGACGCCGGGACGGCCATCCGGAGTTTCATTCGGATGTAGCGGACGTTCGATGCCGGCCTCGGCGTCGCAGCCAATCACGGAAGCGGCGTAGCCGGTCGCCATCTGTCCGGCCGTCTGAGCCCATGCCGGCGTCTCGGCCGTAACCACCGCGCGCGCCGCCGTCATGGGAAACGCTTCTGCGAAAGTGTCTTGGATCGGAATATCGGCGATGGCTAGCAAGCGCAATCCTGATCAGAAAAAGCCGAAGGAAAACCGGCCATTATTTCTTTGCCTCCGCCAGGATGACCAACATCGCAATTCGCGGCCGGGTGTTGTCCGCAGTGGCGGCATCCTTGTCCTTGGGCTTGGACTTGGACGCTTGCTTGGCCAGATACACTTCGACCGTCTGATCGGGCTGGAGGCTATCAAAATCGCCCGTGTAGCCGGGCAATGCTGGATCCGGGCCCTTTAGCTCGCGCTTTTCTTTCTCGGTCAACCGCCGCGGCTTGCCCTTGTCGTCCAACTCGACCGGAAGGAGCATCGTTCGTACCTTCATGTCATCGGGCATGTCGAACTCGATTTTTTGGCTCGCGTCCTTGTAGAGGTTGCGGGTGTTCTTTTCGATATCGAGTTGAATTTGGGCGATCTGCCGCTGACGCTCGATGGGGTTTCGGTTGCGCTGCGCTTCCGCCATGCGGAACTGCAGATTGGCCAGATTTTGCAGAATGTGCGGGTCCTGTTTGGTCGTTTTGTAGGAAACTTCAACGGTGGCAATGCGCTTATCCGCGTCCATTTTGACCAGCTTGCCGATGAAGGCTTTGCCCGATTTGACCAGCTTTTCGATCTGCTTCTGTTCTTTGGTGTCCGGTTTCGGTTTGGAATCCGTGTCATCGTCGGCGGCCAGAGCGGGGAGCAAAATCACGCACAGGACGATCGACCCGAGCCACGGAGGACTACGTCGCATAAACGGAACCCTTTCACTAAGGTTCGCACTCTCTTCCCTCCCTGTATAACAATTTATCCGTGTGCAGGTTCCGGTACAACGAAATTTGTAGCCACCGGCGTTTTGCGTTTGGCAGTCCCGTCCGAACGCAAAACGCCAGTGGGGAAGCGATTCTCGAAAGGGTTTGTTAATTGTTGGGCGTGAAGGGCGGTATCGGTTGGAAAGGGCTCTTGTATTGCGTGCTTGGAAACGAGCTGGGCGGTGGTAAGGGGCTAATCCCGATCTTGGGAGCGGTTGAGAAGCTGGGGAACGTCAGCCTGGGCATGTATTTGAGCAGATTCCAGCCGCTCGACTGCTGGGCCGCGATCGGGGCGGCCAGGTTCTGCGTGGTACTCACCGGCTTAAACGTCAAGCGGCGTGGCTGGTTGCTAAATGCAGTCAGACTCTGTGCTCTGCCCGAAGACGCGAAGCCCATCCCAATGACCAGTGCTGCCCAGATTGCGTTGCGCACGCGGAGTCCCCCTCTGCTTGAGACGATCGGACCTGATATCCCGGATTTTGGAAAGAGGGCGCGGAGGATAGCAAGTGAGTTCTGGCTGTCAAGACCAATTTCCGACTCTACACTAGAGCCGTCTGCTCCTCGTGGCCGTACATGCGGTTGAAATTCTGCACCGCCACTCCACTGGCGCCGCGGATCAAGTTGTCTTCCGCTACCAGAATCACCAGCCGGCCTCGGACCAGCCGCACGGTCACATCCAAGAAATTCGTGCCCGCACAATCCTTGGTGGCCGGCACCTGGGAAAGGATGCGCACAAACGGAGCTTTGGCATAATACGTCCGGTACAACTCGAGCAGCTCGCCTTCGGAGAAGCCCCGCTGCGGTGTGGCGTAGATCGTGGTAAAGATGCCGCGGTTCATCGGAATGAGATGCGGCGTGAAGAGAACTTGCACTGCCTCCCCGGCCACATCGCTTAGACTCTGCTCAATTTCAGGCGTATGCCGGTGATGCCCGATGTTGTAGGCAGTGACACTTTCGTTGCATTCTGGGAAATGGTAGGGCAGCTTAGGCGTCCGTCCGGCGCCCGAAACACCGCTCTTGCTGTCCACGATTAGTCCACGGAGGTCCACATGCTTGCCGGCCACCAAGGGCGCCAGACCAAGGATGGCCGTCTGCGGATAACAGCCAGGATTGGCCACCAGCTGTGCGGTTGCCGCTTCTTCGCCGTAAAGCTCCGGCAGGCCATACACTGCCTGCGCCAAATGGGCCAGGTCACGATGGCTTTCGCCGTACCACTGCGCGTAGACGTTCGGATCGCGGAGCCGGTAGTCGGCGCTCAGATCGATCACCCGGACGCTGCGGTCCAGTAAGGCCGGCAACGTGCTCATGCTCGCCCCGTGCGGCAGACAACTGAACACGCATTCGACTCCGCGGGCGATCAAGCGGTCGGCATCGAACGGCTCGCAGCGTAGCGCCGTGCGGCCGGCCAGGCTTGGGTGCAGGTCCGCCACCCGCGGCGTTTCCTCCTGGCGCGAGGTGACGGCCACAATCTCGACCGCTGGATGACGGAGCAGAATTTTGATCAACTCAGCGGCGGTGTAGCCCGATCCGCCCAGGATGGCAACCTTGGTCATGAGTCCCGAGTCCGTGATCCGCAACAAGGAGTAATTCGTACGTTATTGTATAGCAAAACATCGGACTGCCGTGCCTACAAATTACGGACGACGGATTATGGAATGGACCATCGATTCAGCCTCGGCTGCGCTGCGGCGCGGGGAATTATCTCCGCTGGAGTTGCTGACGACTTGCCTGGAGCGCATCGACCAATATGAGCCGCATGTCCAGGCCTGGGTATTTGTTGACCGGGAACATGCCCGTGTCCAGGCCGAGTCGGCCGCGGCCGAGCTGCGCCAGAATCGGTGGCGCGGTCCGCTCCACGGCGTCCCAATCGGCATCAAGGACATTGTGGACGTTTTCGACTGGCCGACCGCTGCCGGCTCACGGCTGTGGGCCCAGAGCGTTGCGCGACAGGATGCGACCGTGGTACGCCGGCTTCGCCAGGCGGGGGCGGTGTTGCTGGGAAAGACAGTGACAACGCAGTACGCCAGTTTTGACCCACCCCCCACGCGCAACCCGTGGAAACCGGGACGGACGCCGGGCGGTTCCAGTAGCGGCTCGGCGGCGGCGGTGGCTTGTGGCATGTGCCTGGGGGCGATCGGTTCCCAAACAGGTGGCTCGATCACCCGGCCAGCGTCGTATTGTGGCGTGGCCGGGTGCAAACCGACCTTCACCCGGGTGAGTACAGCCGGGGTGCTGCCCCTGGCCCCGAGTATGGACCATGTCGGCCCCATCGCCGGCTGTGTTCGTGATTTGGCCACGCTGCTCCAGGTCATCGCGGGTTCCGATCCGCATGATCCGGAGTGTAGCAATCGGGTGGTTCCGGATTACGGCCTGGCTTGTTGCAGTCCCACGCCGCCGCGCCTGGGACGACTGCGCGGGCTCTTCGCCGAATTGGCTGAACCCGCCATGCACAAGTTGCTAGACCGGGCCAGTCAACAGTTCCGCGAACAGGGAGCGGCGGTGTCCGAGGTAGCCTTGCCCGCGGGATTTGCCGAAGTCGTGCCGTGTCATCGGACCGTCATGGCTGTCGAGGCGGCGGCGTATCATGGCGTGCGACTTCACCGCCATCCCGAGGATTACGCCCCCAAAATACGCTCCCTACTTCAGGAAGGGCTGGCATGTCCGGCACCGGAATATGCCCGGTGCAAAGAGCTTCAGCGACAGCTCTCACAGGAAATGCTTCGCTGTTTCGAAGAAGTGGATGCTTTGCTGACACCAGCGACGACGGGGCCGGCGCCGGACCGCGCCACGACTGGCGACCCGGCCTTCAATTCCCCCTGGAGCTTCACCGGGCTGCCGACGGTGTCGCTCCCGGCGGGGCGCGATGCCGACGGTCTCCCCTTGGCGATCCAGCTGGTGGGCCGGCCGTGGGGCGAAGCGGAGCTGTTGTCTGTGGCCGCCTGGTGTGAACAAGTGCTAGGCTTGGCAAAGTCCTCACCACCGACTTGAGCATCCGTTGAGAATTGCCGAGGTTTTTCGCCCTGTTCATCCGTTGCAACCCTGTTCATCGCTCGCCCTGCCATATTCGGACCAGTTTCCGTCCTTTTTCTGGAATTCCTACACAGATTTACTTCACCAGTTTACCTGTATTGGGCATAGTTGGGTGACGTTCAACCATCTGGTTGTCCGGTCCTGCCCAGCGGAGTGTCCCGGTGCCGGCAAGGATCGGCAAGAATCGCAACAAAGGAGATGGCATGATTCGGCAGCAAATTCGTGTTGCCTTGCTGGCTGGCAGCCTCGTTGCCGCGACGGCATTGACCGCGCGCGCCGAGGATCCTCAGCCGGCACCGGCCGCTGCGGCGGCCGACTGCTGTGCCCCTCAGTATCGCACCGTGTGCGTGAAAGAGTGGGTACCCGAAAAGTACGAGACGACGCGGACCGTCTACGAACGGGTGTGTCGCGAGGAGAAGTACACCGCCTACCGCTGCGAAAGCGTCCCCGAGACGCGGACTCGCCAGGTGACCGTGTACAAGCAAGTGCCGGAAGTCAAGGAAGTCGTTCGCCACGTCTGTGTGAAGGTTCCGGTGGTCGAGGAACGCACGGTAATGAAGACCGAGTGGAAGTGCGTGCCGGAAACCCGCGTGGTCCGCAAGTGCGTGGACAAGGGGCACTATGAGTGCAAGGAAGTTCCCTGTGGTCCGAGCATCATGGATCGGCTGCGGAAGTGCTTCCATCACGATTGCTGTGACGACTGCTGCGAGCCGTGCGTGGTGCGCACCAAGACCGTCAAGGTCTGGGTTCCCTGCCCGGTTTGGGAAGAGCACACCGTCACGTGCATGAAGCGCGTTTGCGAGCACATCCCGGTCAAGTGCCAGGTCACGGTCTGCAAGACCGAGGTCCGGGAAGAGAAGTGCCAGGTCACCGTCTGCAAGTGCGTTCCCGAGACGAGGACGGAGACCTACACCTGCATGGTGCAAAAGACGGTCCCCTATGAGGCCACGCGTACTGTCGTGCACTGCGTTCCTCACGAAGAGAAGGTAGCCTGCACCCGCATGGTTTGCCGCACGGTCCAGAAGCAAGTCCCCGTTGAAACTTGCTGCGAGACCAGCTGCTGCAAGCCGCGGTGGTTCCACCTCGGTGGTGGCTTGGGCTTCCGCCACCACGGTTGCTGCGAATAATGCGGGATCACTTCATCGTGGGGAGGTGAGTGGACCGTGGTGGGTGGTCGGAGCGGAAAAGTGAGCCCAGGGTAAAAACCTCGACGCAGTCAACACGTTACCCTGTGCTCCGATTTCCCTGCCGCTACCCACCACCCCACTCATTTGCCATCCTGGTGCATGAGAGGACTGCAAGAACTCGAGGGGCCAGCGAAGCTGCTTCGCTGGCCCCTCGAGTTCTTGCGGTAGCACGACGATCGCGGAATTTGACATTTCCCCAGGCGCGACCTAAGGTTGAACAGGATTCCCCCTGCGAGATTTCTCTGTTCGAGGTCGCCGTGGCGCAACCACAGACGCTGCAACAGATTGAGCAAGCCAATCCGGCTCCCCATGAACGCCGTGCCTGGGTGCGGTACCCCTGTGATCTGGAGACGGCGTGTCAGCCGCTGGCCGGGGCGCGGGGCCTTCAGTGGCCGGGTAAGATCCGCAATGTCTCTGCCGGCGGAGTGGCCCTCCGCTTGGCGCGCCGCTTTGAAGCGGGCACGGTTTTGGCCATCGATGTCCAGGGCCGGGATGAGAGTATTATGTGCACTTTGTTGGCACGGGTCATTCACGTGTTGCTGCAAAGCGACGGCAGCTGGTTACTCGGCTGTGCCTTCACCAACACCCTCAGCGAAGACGATCTCAAGGCACTCTTGTAAACGACATTTCCTGCGCCCGGCTCGTCCTAGGCCTGGCCGGGACGCCCTCCGTGAAATCGTAAATCAAAAACGTCGTCGTGCGTTCGGCGGGCTGACTTGCGTGCAGCACGGCGCTGATCTGCTCATACGTTGCCACCAGTGCAGGGTTGGAGCGGAGTGTGCTCTTGATCGAGCCGTAGAGCAAGCTCGTGCTCACGGCCAGATAATGCCCCCGCACCAGAGCGAGGAACTCCTCCGGCTTCTGGAGGATCATCGTATGCAGGCGGATTTCCTGCATCGGCAGCGCGGCAAGGGCTGGATCGGAGCCGAAATACCAAACCTCCAACGGTCCTTTTTGGTGGTCTCGTTGCCAGCGGGCCAGCTCGCGCAGCCCTTGTCCCCAATCGTAATTGGAATCGCTCAGGTAGAGGTAGCCCTGACTCGTGCCGCCCCAGAGCTCGTTCGTGTAGCAGAGCCCATTCGGCCAAACGATCAGGGCGGCGGTGGCCGTCCACACGACGCCGGCCATGACCAGTGCCTTGAACCCCCGCGCCAGTCGATCCGGGAGCCCTCGGCAGGCTGTCACGGTGGCGCCAGCCAATCCGACGGTCGCCAGGCCCACGAGCGGCAGGACTAACCGAACCCCAATCTGAACACGGTAAGTCACGCTGAGCAGGAGCAGCGCCATCGCCATCCAGCAGGCCCAGTTTGCGAGTGCCTGCGGACGGACCACGGCTACGAGCAAGGGAAGGAGCATGAGTGGCAAGCTCAATTTGATCGTGAGGGCCACCGGGAAGTAATACCAGATGGAGCGGTCTGCCATTTGGCCGAGCAGATAGGTGCCGTGCCCACGGACGTTGTGTTTCACCTGCCGTACCAAGCCCTCTCCGGCATTGCTAAAAATACGGAGGTGATCCGCTGTCCATACCAGCGCTCGGCTGGCGGTGGAATCCGGCAAACGCTGCGCCCAAGCCACAAACGAAGGATCGGCCTTCCAATCGCTGCCACAATACAGAAAGGTCAGGAGCAAGCCGCCGGCCACAATGTGGGCCAGGTCGCGAGGAAAGGGCCGCAGGAGCGACCAGAACGAACGTCTGGAGCTGCTCGGCACCGTCGCGCTCGATTCACCGTTTACGATGCGACCCGCGTGGACGAGATACTCCAGCTCCAGGACGGTCAAGCAGACCAACCCGAAGACCAGGCCCGATGCCTTGGCGAGCACTGCGGCTGCGAACCAGAAGGCCGGCACAGCGATGCGCCAAACCCAGGCTCCCCCCCGGCCCTTCCGATAGTGGTACGCCAACGCCAGCAGGCAAGCCGTGATGGCGATGTCGGTGGTGGCCAGGCTGGCGTGAGCCAGCAGTGTCGGCTCTGTAGCGAGGAGCGCAACCGCCAATCGGCCGCCCCACGGACCGGCCAGCTCCCGGCCGGCGAGGCGGGCATAGCACAACAGCAGCCACCAAAACAGCAGGGCTCCCGTCCGTGCCCACGGGAGGATTTGGTCCAGTTTGCCGATGGGGTCGAGGCGGATGCCATGCCAACGCTCCCAGAGATAGAGCGGCAAGGTGGCAACATCCACGGGTAAGGGCATCGTGCCTAGTTGCAAGAGGCCTTGATGGCTGCCGGTCCGCCAGACGTCGAGACCGCGCCGGATGTACACGGGCTCATCGAAGGTCGCGCCGATCTCCCGTGCCGCGGTCCAGCACCAAGTGGACGAGGCCGCCGCACAAACCAGAAACCAGAGCCAATCGTAAACCCA
>Ga0070734_10003435_pt1 | contig 16616 bp, 11 predicted proteins | sample Coa_R1_8_FD_66444 | JGI IMG/M metagenome (GOLD analysis project Ga0070734, IMG submission 66444) | Surface soil microbial communities from Centralia Pennsylvania, which are recovering from an underground coalmine fire - Coalmine... | ecosystem: Environmental > Terrestrial > Soil > Unclassified ... | reverse complement strand
CGGCGGGCGGGGTCATTCTCTTCGCCGATGCCGAGTGGGCGCCGCACGAGCCGCTGGTCGCGCTCGCCATCCCGCTGTTCATCGGCATCGGGCTGTACCGCGAATACGGCCGCAGCACCGCGTTCAGCCGCCACGACATGGCGATGCTGCTGTGGATCGACCTGCCCTATCTCGCCGCGACCGCGGCCTGCCTGGCGGCGATGCTGATCTGGCCGCAGCGCCTCGCCGGCCTCCTCGCCGCGTTTCTCGCGATGTCGGCCGGCGGCGCGGCGAGCCAGCTCTGCCTGCGCTGGCGCGGCGGGTTCCGCCTGCCGCCGTTGTTCCGCCGCGGCACGCTCGCCGCCTACCGCCCGATCGCCGGCGAGGTCGGCTGGTCGCTGGTCGGGGTCTTCGCCAACCATGTCGAGACGCGCAGCTACACCTATATCGCGACGAGCCTCGCCGGCCTCGCGGCGCTGGCCGCGATCAACGTCGTCGGCGTGCTGTTCCGGCCGATGACGGTGCTGATGGGGGCGTGGTCGCGCCCGGCCCTGTCGCAGTTCGTGCGGCTGCTGGCGCGCGGCGAGATCGCCGCCTTCGAGCGCATGCTGTACCGCGCGCTGGCGGTGGCGGCGATCGGCAGCGCCGCCTGGTTTTTCGCGTTGTCGGCGGCCTGGAGCCCGGTCGAGCGCTATCTGCTCGCCGGCAAGTATCCCGAGGCCGGGCTGCTGTTGCTGCCGTGGGCGGCGGCGTCGGGCGCCTCGCTGCTGCGCTACGTCGCCGGCACCGCGCTGACCGCGGCCCGCGAGTTCAAGTACATGGCCTATGCCCAGCTCGCCTGCGGCGGCGTCGCGGCGGCGGCGACCGCGGCGATGATCCTGTGGCAGGGCTATGCCGGGGCGATGTGGGGCATCGCCGCCGGCAACGCGCTGTGCGCCGCGCTGCACATGGTGCGGCTGCGCCGGGTGCGGCGTCCCGGCTTCGTCGCCTCGCTGCCGCCGTGGGAGGGGTGAGGATGCCCAAGGTCGCGATCATCCATCACGGCTACATTCCGCATTACCGGGTGCGCTTTTACGAGCGCCTGGCGCGCGACGGCCACGCCGACTACACCGTGTTCCACGGCGCGCCGCCGTCGTGGATCGGGGTGCCGGCGGCGCAGGGCCCGTTCGCCTTTCCCACCCGCTGGATCGACAACCGGGAGTTCCGCATCGGCCCGGCGACCGCGGTCTACCAGCCGGTGCTGCGCGAGATCCTGTTCGGCGGCTACGACGCGGTGGTGCTGAGCGCCGAGGCCAAATTCGTCGCCAACATCGCGCTCGCCCTCCTCGCCCCGCTGCGCGGCATCGCGGTGCTGTACTGGGGCTTCGGCTACCATCCGCAGCGCGGCTTCCGCGACAGCGACGCGCCGCACCGGCGCCTCTTCGCCCGGGTCAACGCGCTGAAGGATGCGTTGACCCGCCGTGCCGACGGCTATCTCGCCTATACCGCGACCGGGGTCGAGCGGCTGGTCGCCGCCGGCTATCCCCGCGAGCGCGCCTTCGTCATGCACAACACGATCGATGTCAGCGAGCAGATCGCGCTGTGCGAAAAGGTTGCCGGCGAAGACGACGCCGCGCTGCGGCGCGAGCTGGGCCTGATGCCCGACTCGACCGTGTTCGCCTATATCGGCCGGCTGGTGCAGTTCAAGCGCGTCGACCAGCTGATCGACGCGGTCCGCGACATCAAGCGGCGGCGCCTGGCGCGCCGCCCGGTCGAATTGCTGGTGATCGGCGGCGGCCCGCTCGAAGCCGAGTTGCGCGCCCGCGCCGGCGACCTGCCGGAGGTGCATTTCCTCGGCACCCTGCCGCCCGACATCCGCGTCGCCCGCTGCCTCAAGGTGTCGGCGGCGGTGGCGATCGCCGGCGCGGTCGGGCTGCTGGTCAACCACGCCTTCGCCCACGGCCGCGCCGTCATCACCCGCGACATCGAGGCGCACGGCGCCGAAATCGAGTACGTGACGCACGGCGAAAACGGCCTCGTCGTGCCCGGCGACCTCGCCGCCTTCGCCGCCGCGCTGGCTGATTTCGCCGACGACCCGGCGGCCCGGGCGCGGCTGTCGGCCGGCGCGCTGGCGGCGCGCGACGGGCTGCGCCTCGAGGCGATGGTCGACCGCTTCGACGCGGCGGTGTGCACAACCCTCGCGCGCCGTTTCCCCTTTGTTAATCGCCTCAAGGCACCCTGGCCGTCGCGCATCGACGGCGGAATTTCGGAGGAAAGATGAGCGGGTTGTGCGACGTCGCCATCATCGGCGCGGGGCCTTACGGGTTGTCGATCGCGGCGCATCTGCGCCGCCGCGGGGTCGGCTTTCGCATCTTCGGCACGCCGATGCTGAACTGGATCGACAAGATGCCGCGCGGCATGCAGCTCAAATCCGACGGCTTCGCCTCCAACCTGTCGGACCCCGACCGGGCGCTGAGCCTGAAGGAATTCTCGCGCCAGCAGGGCCTCGACTACGCGGACGAAGGGCTGCCGGTGCCGATCGAGAACTTCATCGCCTACGGCCAGGCGTTCCAGCAGCGCTTCGTGCCCGAGGTCGAGGCGCGCCGGGTGACCGGGCTCGGCCATACCGGCGGCCGCTTTGCCGTGCAGCTCGACGACGGCGAGATCGTCTCGGCCGGCAAGGTCGTCGTCGCCGTCGGCATCAGCAGCTTTCCCTGGCTGCCGCCGGAATTTTCCGGCCTGCCGCAAGCCTTCGCCAGCCACGCCAGCGACCACGCGGCAATGGACCGGTTTGCCGGCCGCGAGGTCGCGATCGTCGGCGCCGGCTCGTCGGCGATCGACATCGCCACGCTGATGCACGAGGCCGGCGCCGCGGTGCAGCTCATCGCGCGCCGGCCGCGGCTCAAGTTCCACACCCGCACCGAGCTCGGCGGCCGCTCGTGGTTCGAACGGCTGCGTGCGCCGAACACCGGGATCGGCCCGGGCTGGCGCAGCGTGTTCCATGTCGGCGCGCCGCTCGCCTTCCGCCTGCTGCCGGAGCGGCGGCGCCTCGACGCGGTGCGGCAGTCCTACGGGCCGGCCGGCGGCTGGTACATGGTCGAGCGCGTCGCCAGGGTGCCCAAGCACGAGGGCTGGGCGGTGCAGCAGGCCTCGGTCAAGGGCGGCCGCATCCATCTCGACCTCGCCGGCGCCTACGGCAACCGCAAGACGGTGAGCGCCGACCACGCGATCTTCTGCACCGGCTACCGCGTCGACCTGCGCAAGCTCTCCTTCCTCGACGACGGGCTGCGCGCGGCGATCCGCCAGGCCGAGCACACGCCGGTCCTGTCGAGCCGGTTCGAGACCTCGGTGCCCGGGCTCTATTTCGTCGGGCCGGCCTCGGCCAACAGCTTCGGCCCGCTGTTCCGCTTCGTCCACGGCACCCGCTTCACCGCCGCGCGGATCGTGCCGCACCTCGCCGGCGAACGCCTGCGCCGGCCGGCGCCGGCGCGGCCCGCGCTCGCCGGCTAAAGGGGACCCGCGATGAACGGGCTGATGCTCGGCTTCGCCTTCATGCTGCCCTATCACGTGATGCGCACCGCCGCGGCCGCGGGGGTCCGGGTGCACGTGCTCGGCAGCGGCGCCTCTCAGGGCCTCCTCGCCTCGCGCTACTGCGCCTCCTACCGGCGCCTCGCCGACCCCGAGGATGCCGACGCGGTTCTCGCGGAGATCGAGACGGTCTGCCGGCGCCGCGCGATCGACGTGATCCTTCCCTCCGACGACGTCTCGACCCGGCTGCTTGCCGGGCTGCGCGGCCGGCTGCCGGTACCCTCGGTGCCGCTGCCCGACCTCGCCACCTTCGACCTGCTCAACGACAAGGGCAATTTCACCCGCTTCTGCCTCGCCAACGGCGTGCGGGTGCCGGAAGGCCGGGTGTTCGACACCGCCGCGGCGGTGCGCGCCGCGCTCGCCGGCGGCTCGCTCGCTTTGCCGATCACGGTGAAGCCGACCAACCGCTCGGGCGGGATCGGGGTGCTGCACATCCGCGACGAGACCGAGCTCGACCTGCTCGACCGGGCCGACTACCGGCCGGTGCTGGTGCAGCGCCACATCGTCGGCGAGACCGTCGGCATCTCGGTGATTGCGCGCGACGGCGAGATCCTCGCCCATGCGACGCAACGCTGCGACACGCGGCGCTTCGAGCTGTTCCGCCACCCCGACCTGTACGTCAACGCGGCCCGGCTGGTGGCGGCGACGCGTTACAGCGGCCCGGCCAATTTCGACGCGGTGATCGAGGCGGCGACCGGCGACAGCTATCTGGTCGAGTGCAACCCGCGCTTCTGGTTCACCATCTACCTGTCGCTGATCGCCGGGCTCAACTTCATGGCCTTCGCCCTGGCCCCGCCCAACGCGGCGCCGGCCGGCCCGACCACCCTGGTCGGCGAGCCGGTCAGCCTGGTGCTGGGCGAGACCCTGCGGCGGCCGTGGCGGGCGACGCCGGCGGAGCGGCGCCTCGTCCGCTACCACCTCGGCGACCCGATCCTTTATGCCCTGAACCGCGCCCGGCTGATCGACGACAGCGGCGTCGCGGTGCGGCCCGAGCAGATGACCGCCTGCGAGTGGGGCGGCGGCCGGGCGCTGCCCTCGCAGGCATGACCCCGTCGCGCCGCGCCGTGCTGGCGGCCGCCGCCGGGGCGGCGCTGTGGCCGCGCGCGCCGGCGCGGGCGGCGGCGCCCGGGCTGCGCGATATCGCCGCCCAGCGCGGGCTCACCTACGGCACCTATATCCGCGCCGAGATGCTCGGCAGCGACCGCGACTACACCGATCTCGTCATCCGCGAGGCCGGGCTGATCGTGTGCTCGTGCGCGCATTGGCGGCACCTGGCGCCGACCCCGACGACAGTCGATTATTCCGGCGTCGAGACGGTCTACCGCTGGGCCGTCGCCCACGGCATGAAATATCGCGGCCACGCCCTGTTGTGGGGCGAGGCGGCGCCGGCCTGGTTCGCCGAGCTGCCGAGCCGCGCCGCCGCCGAGCGCGCGCTGGTCGAGCACGTCGCCGGCACCTGCCGCCATTTTGCCGGCCGCTTCCAGTCGTGGGACGTGGTCAACGAGGCGATCAAGGCCGGCGACGGCCGGCCGGACCGGCTGCGCCGCAACGTGTTCCTCGACAAGATCGGCCCCGAATACCTCGACCTCGCATTCAACGCGGCGCGCGCCGCCGACCCCGCGACCCGGCTGGTCTACAACGATTTCGACGTCGAGTTCGACACTCCCTACCAGCGCGAGAAGCGCCGCGCCGTGCTCGATCTCGTCGACGGCTTCAAGAAGCGCGGCGTGCCGCTCGACGCGGTCGGCATCCAGAGCCACATCGCCACCGCGCGCATGAAGGATTTCGACGCCCGCGTGCTTTCCGACTTCCTGCAGGCGCTGTCCGATCGCGGGCTGGAGATCATGCTGACCGAGCTCGACGTCGTCGACCGCGGCGCGCCCTCGGCGATCGCCGCGCGCGACGAGGAGGTCGCCGCCTGCTACCGCCGCTATCTCGACGTCGCGCTGGCCAACCCGGCGGTGTCGACGGTGATCTCGTGGGGGCTGACCGACCGCAACAGCTGGATCACCGCCGGGCGCGACCCGGAGACGCGGCGCAGCGACGGGCTGGCGCCGCGGCCGCTCGCCTTCGATGCCGAATGCCGCAAGAAGCCGGCCTACGACGCGATCGCCGCCGCTCTCGCCGCCGCGCCGCGGCGTAGGGCGCCGGCGGGATAGGCGGCGAGCGCCGCCGCTTCCTGCCGCCGCCGCCGCTCGGTGAGGCGGGCCTGGCCGAGATGGGTCAGGGCGACGACGAACAGCACCCACAGCATGTCGCCGGGGCGGAAGAACTCGTACTCGGTCAGGTTCTCGATAAACACGCCGGCCAGCAGGGCAAAGCAGAAGGCGGCGTGGCGTCCGGCCGGCGCGGTCAGCACCCGCAGCACGCGGTAGAACCCGGCCAGCCACGCCAGCGCCGCCAGGAACAGCCCGACGAGGCCGAGGGCGAGCCCCAGCTCGAGCCAGGCGTTGTGGGCATGCGGCGTCTGGAACTCGATCAGCGCCCAGACCTGGTTGGCCTCGACCCCGTCGGCCCGCCAGAACGCGCCGAAACCGTAACCGAGCCACGGCCGCCGGGCGATATAGGCGAGCGCGTAATGCCAGATCTTGGCGCGGTTGGTGAAGGTCGGGTCGCGCCCGAGCATCGCCAGCACATCCGACAGGTCGAGCGCGATGACGGCCGCGCCGGCGAGCCCGACGACGGTGAGGACGAAACCCGAGGCGAGCCCGGCGCCGCTGCGCCGCCGCAGCACCGCGGCGAGCACCGCGGCATAGAGCGCCACCGCCATCACCGCCACCGGCGTCTTCGATTCCGACAGCTTCAGCAGCACCAGGCTCAGCAGCATGCCGGCGACGGCGATGGCGCGCGGGCCGTAGCGGCCGCGGAAGGCGTAGACCGAGACGATCATCGTCAGGGCGCAGGCGAGGCCCAGCGTGTTCTTGTCGGTAAAGGCGCCGCGCCAGGCATGGACATAGGTCTCGTTGCCGCCGATGGCGACGGAAGGCGCGGCGACGACGAGGACGAGCGAGGCCGCCATCGCCGCCACGTAGACCTTGGTCAAGGTCGCGACCAGCTCGCCGAGCTCGCCGCGGGCGCAGAGATAGATGCCGAACAGCGTGGTCAGCGCCACCGTGCCGGAGCGGCGGATCACCAGCAGCGGCGCGTCCGACCAGAAGGCGCTGAGAAACGCCAGCCCGACCAGCGCCAGCACCGGCCAGGCGCCGCGCAGCAGCCGCAGCGCCTCGCGCCAGCGCGCCGCCAGGGCGACCGCCAGCACCGCGGCGAGCGAGACGAAGCAGGTGAAGTCGTAGAGGTTGGAGCCGCCCTTGGGCAGCTCGTGCCGCGCCAGATAGCTGTCGGGCGGCCAGAACACGCCGGCGAAGACCGCCAGGTAGAGGAACACCGCGAGGCGTTCGAGGCGAAGGGCGGCGGCCTTTATCATCGCCGCCCCGCCCGGTAGGCTGTGCCGCGATGCGCGGGGGACGGGCGATCGCGGCCGCCGCGGCGCTGGTTGCCGCGGCGGCGTCGCAGGCACATGCCGACGGCACGGTGGCGCGCGCCGCCGGCTGCGGCGACCGCCTGTTCGTCGGCACCGTCAACGGCTATTCGCTGCTGAGCGGGGTCGGCGGCCTGCACATCGCCGAGCGCGACGAGCTGGTCGGCGAGGTCGACAAGCCGGGCTATACCCAGCTCTACGACAAGACCTCGGGGCGGCATTTCGCCGCCGTCGTCGAGGCGCACGGCCTCAGCCGCGGCGAGTTCGCCCAGCGCGCCGCCGGGCTGTGCCGCGACACCGCGCAGCCCTACGGCTTCGCCACCGCCTCGGTGGTGCGCAGCGAGGGCTGCGGCAGCCGCATCGTGGTCTCCGGGCCGCAGGGCTTCGCCATCCTCGACCGCCTCGCCGGCGGCACCGTGTACAAGGACGACTCGCTGTCGGGCGATTTCAACAAGCCCGGCCGCGCCCGCGTCACCGACAAGCAGACCGGCGCGACGCTGATCGTCTATGTCGAGGACTACCGGCTCGACCGCTCGGCGGCGGAGCGCCGGATGCGCGCGCTGTGCACCGGAGAGGGACGGCCTTAGTCGCGGGTCCATGCCGGCAGCATCGCCGATTTCCCTTCTCCGGAGGTTAACGATTAACCCGCCGATAACATGTTTCCGGCACTCTGCCGCCGATGCCCGAGACCCCCTTGTCGCTCTACGCCCTGTTGCGCCGGCATGCCGATGCGACTCCGGATGCGCCGGCGATCCTGGCGCCGCAGCGCGCCGCGCTCGACTATCGCGGCCTGTTCGACCGCGCCGAAAGCGTCGCCCGCAGCCTCGCCGGGCTCGGCGTCGCCGGCGGCGACCGGGTGGCGGTGGTGCTGCCCAACGGGCCGGAGATGGCGGTGTGCTTTCTCGGCGTCGCCGCGGTCGCCTGCTGCGCCCCGCTCAACCCCGCCTATCGCGAAAGCGAGTTCGCCCATTACCTCGACGATTTGCGGCCGAAGGCGCTGATCGTCGAGGCCGGCGCCGACACCCCGGCGCGCGCCGTCGCGGCCGCCCGCGGCATCCCGGTGGTCGAGCTGATCGCCGAGCCCGGCCGCCCGGCCGGCACCTTCCTGCTCGATGCGCCGGGCGCCAGCCCCGCCTTTGCCGGGCCCGGCGACGCCGCGCTCGTCCTGCACACCTCGGGCACCACCTCGCGGCCCAAGATGGTGCCGCTTTCCGGCGCCAATCTGTGCGCCTCCGCCGCCAATATCGCCGCCGCCCTGGCGCTCGGCACATCCGATCTGTGCCTCAACGTGATGCCGCTGTTCCACATCCACGGCCTGGTCGGCGCGGTGCTGTCGAGCCTGTCGGCGGGCGGCGGCATCGTCTGTCCGCCCGGTTTCATCGCCGCGGAATTCTTCGGCTGGCTCGCCGCCTTCCGGCCGAGCTGGTACACCGCGGTGCCGACGATCCACCGCGACGTGATCGCCCGCGGCGCCCAGCTTTCCGCCCCGCCCGAGCACGCGCTGCGCTTCATCCGCTCGTGCTCGGCGCCGATGCCGCCGACGCTGATCGCCGATGTCGAGGGATTTTTCGGGGTGCCGGTGGTCGAGGCCTACGGCATGACCGAGGCGTCGCACCAGATCGCCTGCAACCCGCTGCCGCCGGGGCGGCGCAAGCCCGGCTCGGTCGGGCTGCCGGCCGGCACCCAAGTGGCGGTGCGGGGCGACGACGGCCGGCTGCTGCCGCCGGGCGAGACCGGCGAGATCGTCGTGCAGGGGCCGGGGCTCACCGCCGGCTACGCCGACAACCCCGAGGCCAACGCCGCCGCCTTCGCCGACGGCTGGTTCCGCACCGGCGACCAGGGCTATCGCGACGCCGACGGCTACATCTTCCTGACCGGCCGCAGCAAGGAGATGATCAACCGCGGCGGCGCCAAGATCGCCCCGCGCGAGATCGACGACGTGCTCAGCCGCCACCCCTCGGTGGCCGAGGCGATCGCCTTTGCCATGCCCGATGCGCGGCTCGGCGAGGAGGTCGCCGCCGCGGTCGTGCTGCGCCCCGGGTCCACCGCCGACGAGCGCGAACTGCGCGCCTTCGCCGCGCAAAGCCTCGCCGACTTCAAATTGCCGCGGCACATCGTCTTCGTCGAGGCGATCCCGCGCGGGCCGACCGGCAAGCCGCAGCGCATCGGCCTCTGCGAGCGGCTCGGCATCGCCGCCGCCGCATCGGGCAAATCGGAGCCGGCGGACCCGGCGGTCGAAGCGCGTCTCGCCGCGCTGTGGCGGCGCAGCCTGCGGGTCGCGGCGATCGGCCGCGACGACAACTACTTCGACGCCGGCGGCGATTCGCTGTCGGCGGCGCTGCTGGTGCTGGAGATCGAGCGCGCGTTCGGGGTCGAGCTGACGGTCGGCGACCTGTTCGAGGCGCCGACGATCGCCGCGCTCGCCGCGCTGATCGGCCGCGGCAAGGGGCGCCCGCGCCTCGCCCGGGTGCAGCCGAAAGGCGGCCGCCCGCCGTTCTTCTGCATCGGCGCCGGACCGACGATGCGCAACCTGGCGCTGCGCCTGGCGCCGGAGCAGCCGTTTCTCGCGCCGCAATACCCGGATTTCACGCGCCTGCCGCACCCCTGCCGGCTCGAAGACATCGCCGCCTATCACCTGGCGACGATCCGCGCCGAGCAGCCGCACGGGCCCTATTTCCTCGGCGGCTGGTGCATCGACGGGCTGGTCGCCTACGAGGTCGGCCGCCAGTTGCGTGCCGCCGGCGAGACGGTCGGCCTGCTCGTCATGTTCGACGTGCCGAGCCCGCTGCCGCGGGACCGCGCCGCGGCGGCGGCCGATTTCGTCGAGAATCTGCGCCTGCACGCGCGGGTGCTCGCCGGCCTGCCGTGGCGGCGGCGGCCGGGCTACGTCGCGGCGCGGCTGCGGGCGGTTTGGCGCTCGCTGAGCCGGCGCGCGGTGCAGTGGCATTACGCGGCGCGGCTGCGGCTGAAGCTGCCCGCCGCGGTGCGCAACGAGCTGGCGATCCAGCACCGCGCGGCGCGGTTCTACCGGCCGCAGCCGACCGACAGCCCGCTGCTGGTGCTGCGCCGCACCCTGCGGCCGGGCGGGCGCCAGCGCGACGCCCGCGCCGGCTGGGACCGGCTGGCGCTGGGGCGGCTCGAAGTGGTCGAGATCGAGGGCGACCACCGCGACATGTTTCTCGAGCCGCAGGTGGCGACCACCGCGGCGCGGCTCGCCGAGGCGCTCGCCCGGGCGATGGAGCCGCCGGCCGAGCTAGCCGACCTGCTCGCGGCGGAGGACTAGGCGCGGCTTCAGGCGAAAGCGCGCCTCTTCGCGCAATCTCGGCATGCGGATGCTGCGCGGCGGAATCACCCGCGGCACCTCCGGCGGGGCGAGGCGCTCGCCGAGGAAATGCAGGGTCGGCGGCGGCGGCGGCGCGGCGGCCGGCGCCAAGGTGGCGATCTCGGCGTCGTCGGAGCGCGGCCGCCGGCGCCAGCGGGCGAGGCGGCGCAGGCGCGGCCCGGCCGCCGCGGCGGAGCGGCCGAGAAACTCGCGCAGCGCCGCCTGGGCAAGCTGGCTGCCGACCGGGCGCTGGCCGTTGCCGAACCCGGCGATCAGCACGTTGTCGGCGAGGATGTTGATGCAGCGCGGGATGCCGCCGGCGGCCTCGGCGATGGCCCGGGCAGCCCCCGGCGACAGCACCTGGCCCAGCTCGCCGGCGCCGCAGGCGACCAGGCGGTAGGCGATGTAGTCGAGGCTCTCCTCCGGGCCGAGCGCGCCGAGCCGCGCGCGCAGCGCGACCCGCTGCGCCACCTGGCGCATGTCGCGCCGGGCCAGCACCGCGTCGATCTCGCTCTGCCCGACCAGCACGATCTGGATCAGCTTTTCCGTGTCGGTCTCGAAATTGCTGAGCAGGCGGAGAAACTCGATCGTCTCGGCCGGCAGGAGCTGGGCCTCGTCGACCATCAGCACGGCGGTGCGGCCGCCCTCGAAAATCTCCAGCAGTTTGAGCTGCAAGGCCGGCACCGCGGCGAACACGCTCTCGGGCTCCTCCATGCCGAGCTCGCGGCAGATGAAGCGGGCCATTTCCAGCGGGCTGACCTGCGGCGTGAAGATGTAGACGATCCGGTACTTGTCGCTTTCCGCCTGGTCGAAAAAGGCGCGGATCACCGTGGTCTTGCCGGTGCCGACCTCGCCGGTGCAGACGACGAAGCCCTTGCGCGTCTCGATGCCGTAGATGATCGTCGCCAGCGCCTCGCGATGCGTCCGGCTCATGTAGAGAAGGCTCGGGTCCGGCGTCACCGCGAAGGGCGCACGGTACAGCCCGTAGAAGCGTTCGTACATCAGCCCACTATACGTTGCGGCCGCGGCGGCAACAACCGCCGCGCCGCCGCGCGCCCGCCGCGGCATTGCGCCCAGGCCGCGTCGTAGGCGGACAGCAGGTGCGGCAGCGAATACTCGAAGGCGAGGGCGCCGAACAGGCGGTCGCGCCCGCACGCGCCCATCGCCGCGCGCCGCGCCGGGTCGTCGAGCAGCGCGGCGATCGCCTCGGCCATCGCCGCGGCGTCACCCGGCGTCACGTAGACCGCCGCCGCGCCGGCCGAGACCCGCGCCTCGGTCAGGTCGGAGGAGACGATCGGCAGGGCGAAGAACATGTATTCGACGATCTTGTTGGCGGTGCTGCGGTCGGACCAGCCGTTCTTCGGCACCGGCTCGACGGCGAGGTCGGCCGAGGACAGCATGCGGCACAGTTTCTCGTCGTCGCTGACCGTGCCGGTGAAGGTGCACAGCTCGGCGACCCCGGCGCGGCGGGCGTAGTCGACCACCGCCGGCTGGTGCGGGCCGCCGCCGATCAGCAGGCAATGGACGTCGCGGCGCCCGAATCGGTCGCGCAGCACCTTGAGCGCATCGACCAGGTGCTCGACCCCGTCCTGCGAGCAGATCTCGCCGAGATAGAGCACCAGATGCGGCTTCCCCGCCTTGTAGGCGGCATCGGGCGCGTAGCGGGTGAAGCGCGACAGGGCCGGGGCGGAGCGCACGACATAAACCTCGTCGGGCGCCTTGCCGCCGCGCTCGACCGCGATCCGCTTGTAGCTCTCGTTGGTGGCGATCACCACCTGGGCGGCGCGGAAGGTCATCTTCTCCAGCCACAGCAGCCCGCGCATCAGCAGCCCGCCGCGGCGGCCGAACTTGGCCTCGGCCAGTTCCGGCGACAGGTCGCGGTGGTCGAAGATGAAGCTCTTGCCGAACAGCCGCCAGAACCACGCCATCGGCCAGTAGGTCTCCGGCGGATTGCACACGTGCAGGATGTCGAAGCCGCGGCCGAACCAGCCGATCTTCAGCGACAGCAGAAAGGTCGCGGCAAGGCACCAGGCGAATTCGACGACAAAGCCGAGCTTGCCCTGCGCCTCGAGCGGCGTGTAGTAGCGGTGGATGTCGACGCCCTCGATCGTCTCGCGCGAGCGGGTGAAGCCGCGCGCCTTGGGGCAGATCACGCTGACCTGGTAGCCGTTGGCGGCGAGCGCGGTCGCCTGGAGCCAGGCGCGCCGGTCGAACGGCACCGGCAGGTTCTGCAAAACGTAAAGGACGCGGCGTTGCGGCATCGGGGCGCCTTCCGGTTGGGGCGCCCGAGCCTAGCCGCCGGGTGGTTAAGGAGCGGTTGCTACGGCCCCAGGCCGAGCCGCGCGAGCGCCGCCGGAATCGCGGCGAAATCGTCGAGCACCGCGGCGGCGCCGAGGGTGTCGGGGTCGACCCGGGCATAGCCGTAGCGCATCAGCAGTACCGGCATCCCGGCGGCATGCGCCGCGGCGGCGTCGATCTCGCTGTCGCCGACCAGGGCGGCGCGGGCGACCTCGCCGCCGAGTTCGCCGATCAGCCCGAGGAGGTGACCGGGATCGGGTTTTCTGACGGCAAAGCGGTCGCCGCCGGCGACCCCGTCGAACAGATCGGCGAGGCCGAGCCCGTGCAACACCGCCAGGGTGGCGCCCTGCAATTTGTTGGTACACACGGCGCTGGCATAGCCGCGCCGGCGCAAGGCGGCGAGGGTGTCGCGCACGCCGGGATAGGCGCGGCTGTGCCGCGTCGCGTTCGCCTCGTACACGCGGATGTAGTGCGGCAGCGCCGCTTCGGCCTCCGCCGCGCTGCCGCCGCGCAGGGCGAAGCCGCGCCGCACCAGCGGCGCCACCCCGTCGCCGACCAGCGGCCGCACCTCCTCGGGGGCGAGCGGGGCGCGCCCGTATTCGCGTAATACTTCATTAAGCGAAGCGCATAAATCTGGAACGCTGTCGACCAGCGTGCCGTCGAGATCGAAGATGACCAGGAATTTCGCCATCGCCGCCGACTTTGCCCCGCCGGCGACATATTCCGCAACAATCTGTGTTTTGGCGGCCCCGCCCGGGCATGCGATTCTGCGCCCGCGACCACCGACGAGGTGCCGATGACGAAAGCCCGCTTTGCCGCGATCGTCCTCGCCGCCGGCGAGGGCACGCGGATGCGTTCGGCGCAGCCCAAGGTGCTGCACGAGATCGCCGGCCGGCCGATGCTGGGGCATGTGCTGGCCGCGCTCGCCCCGCTTGGCCCGGCGGCCACCGTCATCGTCGTCGGCCCCGGCATGGACGCGGTGGCCAAGGCGGCGGCGCCGGCGACCGCGGTGTTGCAGCCGAGCCCGCGCGGCACCGGCGACGCGGTGCGCTGCGCCGCCGCGGCGCTGGCCCAAATCCGCGGCGCCATCGACACCGTGCTGGTGCTGTACGGCGACACCCCGCTGGTCGAGAGCGAGACGCTGGCGCGCCTGCTGGCGGCGCGGCAGGCGGCGCCGCCGGCGGCGGTCGCCGTCGCCGGGATGCGGCCGGCCGACCCCGGGCCGTACGGCCGGCTGGTCTGCGACCGCGACGGCGCGCTGCTGCGCATCGTCGAGGCCAGCGACGCCGGCGCCGCGGAGCGCGCGATCGGCCTCGTCAACGGCGGCATCATGGCGCTCGACGCGGCCGCCGCCTTCGACCTCGTCGGCCGCATCGGCAACGACAACGCCAGGCGCGAATACTATCTGACCGACATCGTCGCGCTCGCCCGCGCCGCCGGCCTTTGCTGCCGCGTCGCCGAGCTGCCGGCGGAGGAGCTGGCCGGCGTCAACACCCGGGCCGAGCTGGCCGCGGCCGAGGCGGCGATGCAGCGGCGGCTGCGCCGCCGCGCGCTGGAGGCGGGGGTCACCCTGGTCGCGCCCGACACCGTGTTCCTGTCGGCCGATACCCGATTCGGCCGCGACGTCACCGTCGAGCCCAACGTCGTCTTCGGTCCCGGCGTCTCGGTCGGCGACGGCGCCCGCATCCGCGCCTTCTCGCATCTCGACGGCGCCGCGGTCGGCCCCGGCGCGATCGTCGGCCCGTTCGCCCGGCTGCGCCCCGGCGCGGTGCTCGAGGAACGGGTGCATGTCGGCAATTTCGTCGAGGTCAAGGCGGCGCGGCTCGGCGCCGGCGCCAAGGCCAACCACCTCAGCTATCTCGGCGACAGCGAGATCGGCGCCGGCACCAATATCGGCGCCGGCACGATCACCTGCAATTACGACGGCTTTAACAAATTCCGCACCATCATCGGCGAGGACGCCTTCATCGGCTCCAACACCGCGCTGGTGGCGCCGGTCTCGGTGGGGCGGGGAGCGATCGTCGCCGCCGGCAGCGTCGTCACCGGCGACGTGCCGGACGACGCGCTGACCATCGCCCGCGGCCGCCAGGTCGACAAGCCCGGGCGGGCGGCCGAATTGCGGGCGCGGCTGAGAAGGAAGAACGGCTAGATGTGCGGTATCGTCGGCATCATCTCCAGGCATCCGGTGGCCGGCGAGCTGGTCGCCGGGCTGCGGCGGCTGGAATATCGCGGCTACGATTCGGCCGGCATCGCCACGCTGATCGACGGCCGCATCGAGCGCCGCCGCGCCGAGGGCAAGCTCGACAATCTCGAGAAGCGCCTCGCGCGCGAGCCGGTGATGGGCACGATCGGCATCGGCCACACCCGCTGGGCGACGCACGGCCTGCCGATCGAGAAGAACGCCCACCCGATCGCCACCGCGCGGGTCGCCGTCGTCCATAACGGGATCATCGAGAACTACCAGGCCCTGCGCAAGGAACTGACCGGGCTCGGCTATGCCTTCCACACCGACACCGATACCGAGGCGGTGGCGATCCTGGCGACCCACCACCTCGACCAGGGGCACCGGCCGGAAGCGGCGGTGGCGCGCACCCTGGCGCGGCTCGAAGGCGCCTTCGCCCTGGTCTTCCTGTTCGCCGGCGAGCACGACCTGCTGGTGTGCGCCCGGCGCGGCCCGCCGCTGGCGATCGGCTTCGGCGACGGCGAGATGTTCGTCGGCTCGGATTCGCTGGCGCTGGCGCCGCTGACCCGGCGCATCGCCTATCTCGAAGACGGCGACTGGGCGGCGGTGACCTCGCGGGGCGTGCGCATCTTCGACCAGAGCGGCGCGGCGGTCGAGCGCCGCATCTACGACACCGCCCATTCCGGCGCGCTGATCGGCAAGGGCAACCACCGCCACTTCATGCAGAAGGAGATTTTCGAGCAGCCGGCGGTGATCGGCGACACCTTGCACGCGCTGCTGCACCCGACGACGCGCACCTTGCACCTGCCGGACCTGCCCTGGCCGCTCGGCGAGCTGGGCAGGCTCACCATCGTCGCCTGCGGCACCTCGTGGCATGCCGGGCTGGTCGCCAAATACTGGATGGAACGCATCGCCCGCATCCCGGTCGAGGTCGACATCGCCTCGGAATTCCGCTACCGCGCCCCGGCGATGCCGCGCGACGGCGCCGCCGTGTTCATCTCGCAATCGGGCGAAACCGCCGATACCCTGGCGGCGCTGCGCTATGCCCGCAGCCAGAACCAGAAGATCATCGCCGTCGTCAACCAGCCGGAAAGCTCGATCGCGCGGGAGAGCGACATCGTGCTGCCGACCCTCGCCGGGCCGGAGATCGGCGTCGCCTCGACCAAGGCCTTCACCACCCAGCTCGCCGTGCTGGCGGCGCTGACCGTCAGCCTGGCGCGGGCGCGCGGCACGATCGACGCCAAGGGCGAGGCCGAGCTTGCCGGCCAGCTCGCCGAAATCCCGGCGCGCGCCGGCGCGGTCTTGAACCACGACGAGCGCATCCAGGAGATCGCCGCCGAGATCGCGCTGGCCCGCGACGTCTTGTATCTCGGCCGCGGCAGCGCCTATCCGATCGCCCTCGAAGGCGCGCTGAAGCTGAAGGAGATCAGCTACATCCACGCCGAGGGCTACGCCGCCGGCGAGATGAAGCACGGGCCGATCGCGCTGATCGACGACAACGTGCCGGTGATCGTGCTGGCGCCGCCCGACGATCTGTTCGAGAAGACCCTGTCGAACGTCGAGGAGGTGATGGCGCGCGGCGGCCGCGTCATCATGATCTCCGACGCCGCCGGCATCGCCCGGCTCGACGGCCGCTGCGCCTTCGGCATCGCCATCCCGCACTGCGCGCCGTTTGTCGCGCCCCTGCTCTACGCCATCCCGGTGCAGCTCCTCGCCTACCACACCGCGGTGCTCAAAGGCACCGACGTCGACCAGCCGCGCAACCTGGCGAAAAGCGTAACGGTGGAGTA
>Ga0070734_10003433_pt1 | contig 16627 bp, 32 predicted proteins | sample Coa_R1_8_FD_66444 | JGI IMG/M metagenome (GOLD analysis project Ga0070734, IMG submission 66444) | Surface soil microbial communities from Centralia Pennsylvania, which are recovering from an underground coalmine fire - Coalmine... | ecosystem: Environmental > Terrestrial > Soil > Unclassified ... | reverse complement strand
TGGCGAGGTTCCAGCGTTTGTGTTGAGATTTCTACAGAAATATTTCTACTTTTACAGAAATTTCTCGATTAGCAGATTATCGAATGAACTGATGAGTTTTATAACTATCCGCTATAGTTTACACGCAACTTGACACCGGCTCGGCCTGGCTGTTGAAAATGATGTAACGCTGTGTAGCGCGATTTTCAACAGCCAGGCGCAGTGCTGGGAGCTGGTCACGTTTCGCGCCCGGCTGTACTCCCGTTCTCAAGAATCTTCAAAAACAGGTTTCTGAGCACCCTCTGTTCATATAAGTGTTCTATGTAATGTTCATATAGTGTTAGATTTTGAAAAAGCGGCCTCGCCCCGGCCTCGCAAGCGGCCTCGCACTTGCAAGCTTGCTGACAAGAATGTCCGGTGGATGGGACAAGAATGTCCGGTGGTTCGGCAAGAATGTCCGGTGGATGGGACAAGAATGTCCGGTGGATTTGATAAACCACTGGACAAGAATGTCCGGTGGATGGGACAAGAATGTCCGGTGGAAAGTTACCGATATTTGACCTAAATTGAATACAGGAGTATAATAGAACCATATCACTTTGGTGATGATGACATACTAGAAGAAAGGAGGTATCGAGATGGCAACGTTACGTGAGGTGCGAGAATCCCGCTTTCTCTCGCTGGAAGATTTGGCTTCGATGGCGGATTGCACGAAACAAACGATCATTCGAGCGGAAAAAGGTGATGTGATTTCTCGCAAAACAGCTAAGCACCTGGGCCGCGCACTCGGCTTGAAGCCAGATGAGCTCGATGGGCTGAATTATGTGGGTAGAAAAAGCGTGGTGACTAATGCACAGCAAGGGAATCATTGAAGCCATTTTTGTGCAGGATTTGCCTCGCCCCCTCAAGCTCACGTTTTTGTACTTTGCAAAATTTGCAAAGCCCGATGGCAGCGAGGTCCGGCCCGGCATTGAACGAGCCGCCGCTGACCTGCACTGCAACGAAAAAACGATTCGGCGTGATCTGAAAAAGCTGATCGATGGGGGCTGGCTAGTCCCCGATGGCAAGCACAGATACGTTGATCGTTTCAAGGTCAACCTGGAGCAGCTGGGCATCCAGGCAGAAGCGCCAGCGAAACGGCTGCACGCTACACACCTGGAGCCAGCGCCGCCAGCGCCAGATTTGCCCACTATCAGGGAAGAACCTCCTGAGCAGATCACAGAAGAAGTGCGCATGTTGCGCAACATGCGCAAAACTGAGCAACGCATCATCAGCTACATGAAGCTGAAAAAGGCAGGATCAAGCTCTGCTGAGATCTCGAAACCATCGATTGAAACGGTTCGCGCATTCCATCAGCAATTTAAGTCGATGGAGTTAGCGATGGATCCAAAAGCTAGAGAATTTGAATTAGCAGCGTCTTACGCCTCGCTTTTGCTGAGCGAGGCCAGGGTGCTAACATGAAAGGAAACCGGCATGAAACTACTCATTCTTGACCTTGATGGGGTCATCGTGGATTGCAACGATCGATTCGACCTGGCTGACCAGGCGAAATTGCAGGCTGAAAATGACGGCCTGGACTATCGCACCTGCCAGGATATCTACTGGAAAACCGCGCTGAACGCGCAACATGTGCATCTCGACAAGCCAGTCGAGGGCGCAGCGGCTGATGTTCTGGCCTTGCGAGGGCAACATAGCACCATGCTTTACCTGTCGAGCCGGCCTGAACACATGCGCGCCGCTACGGAAAAGTGGCTTTTCGAGCATGATTTGCTCGATAGCCAATTATTGATTCTGAAAGCGCCTGGCTTCCAATTCGTAAAAACGTCCATCTGGAAAGAGGGCATGATTCAGACGCTGGGTGCGATGTTTTGCGCCGATGAAATCACCTTCGTGGACGATGAGGTGAGTAATCATCCTCCAGCAGCTGGCCCGATAGCCACATTGCGCACCTTCACCAGCTTGCAAGCGGCTCTCTCGCCAGAGAAGCCACAAGCCGCTGACGATCCGTTTATGCCAGAATAGGAAAGGAGGCAGAAATTGGATAGCTTGCAACTGACCTTTCAACCCTCAGAGAAGCTGCCTCAGCCAGGCGAAACGGTCATCATGCAGGGCCTTGTACAGCGGTATGCCGTGACCATTCACCAGGTCCTGCGGAAAGATGAGCTTGATAATGGGCTGATTCGCCTCAGTGTTCGGGCTACAAAACGCCCGATTGAGGAGCCGCAATCATGAGCGGTTACATTGTTTTGCTGATTCAACAAGCGTTGGAAGCTGACCCGAATGCTATCATCTATGACTGGTTTCCATTTGCGCAAACAATAGAAACAGTCATTGAATGGAGCAATGGGGTTGTCTCTCAATTATGGAGCTTTTGCAAATGACCACAACACCATCGACCAGGCCCCCGCATATCGCCGCGCAAATCGAACAGCAGCTCGGCATACCTGGCAAATACGGCAACTGGTGGACAGCCAGGCGCTTACTGCAAGAAACCTGGAAACGAACGCCGCGCACGATTCGAGATTGCTCGTTCGACTTGCGAGAGATCGAGGGCAATCCTTATATGCAAGTCACCGGCGACATTTTGTGGCGGCGCGCTTTATCGCCGGCGATGATCGGGCGCTGGGTGCAGCTGGTGGATAAGCGCAGCATGTACCTCTCGGCATGCAAATCAGTGAAGACTGGAATCGGCGATCCCGTGCATGTCGAAAAAGGGCAGCTCGGCGAACTGATGCCCGGCGCATATCGGGTGATATGGGATTGTGGGCAATCACAATTCAATGGGAAACTCTATCCCCTCATCATCGATGAGGGCGATGAATGGGTCACACTTGATGTGCTCTACTTTGCCATTGGCGAGGGATATAACATCCAAATTGAGGAAGCATGGATGTTCCCAGAGCACGCACGTGTGCTCGAAAAATGGGCAACAATCTTGTGGGATGCTCGCCAGAATCTGACGAAAATGGGGTTGATGGAAGCGGCGAATGCAATCAACGATATTGCGCACGTAGGGCCGGGTGCGTTCGCCACTAACAAACAAACGCATCCCGGCATCGATTTGATACATCCGAACTGGTGGGCTGATGTGGTGGGAAAGGCGAGAATAAACGTCTTAGCCAATCTCAAGACGTTCGGCCCTCCAGTGTGCATCAGAACCGATGGATTGTATTTTATCACGCGGGGGCCGGAAACTGAACGTATCGCGAGCGTGAAAGATCAATCCTCGATTCTTGCCCGCCAGCATGAATGTGGGGGCTATCGCGTGCCAACTGGGTTTATCCCATTCCAGCTGACACAGGAGATATACGATGAAGCTGAGGGCCTCGATCACGCGGGGCTTTCAGCGATGTTCAAAAAATATGGAGGAATCAAATCATGATGGATCCCCAGCCTCTTGCGCGATTAGTGGATAGCAAATTGATTCGCGAATATCGCAGCACGAAAACTGAAATCAAGGATTACTACGGCTCATCTCGTGCTGCTGCTGAGGCCCTTTATGGTAGGATCCTCAACAAAAAGACAGGTGAGCCGGTGAAGGTAGAAAGCATCATGCGCCGCTTTCAGAACCGCGGTGGCAAGAGCCAGGGCGAAATGGGGGCCGTGTACAAAGAGCTGGGGCGCGAATTGCCGCCCCTCTCAGTGAAACCGCCAGAAACAATCACCGTGACTGTGCGAGGGCAGCAAGGCCAGCGCGATCGCGAGTGGACAGCCACCTTTAAGGGCGCTGCTGCTTACCGTTTCTCTCGCAATCCCAGCTACAAAGAATTTTTTAAGCAGCTGGGATACAAACCCTCAGTGGTTGAAGCTTTCAACGGCGATGATAGCAGCGGTGTGGTCATAACCGCTGTTGTGTAAATCGGTACAATGACTATGTGAGCCCCATTCCAGTGTGGAAGCGGCGAAACTAGCCGGGAGGCCCTCAAAGGCGAAAAATCAACAGGGTAAAAAGCCCCTTGCGCACCTCTCACCACGCCAGGCGCAAGGGGCTTTTTGTTGCCTCTATGCTAAAAGCGAGGGCAGCCATAGGCCGAAACCCGTTTTGAGTTACACGCGGTAATGCGCTACCCTCACCACAAGATTTGTTGCGGCTCTCTATACTGCAAATGAGTGTGAGGGCGTTCGGCATGCGTTCTCATGCCGGGCGCATGCCCGCCTTCACACAACCCCACAAAAATCTACCGGCATGGGAGAACGTTCATGCTACAAACCCTGAATTCAGGAACCTCTCAGCAAGGCTCATTTCTGCATGCGGTACTTCCCCAGCTCGAGCAGGGCGTGACTCACATCCTCGCGGTTGTGGGCAACAAAGTTGTGCTGCATAAGCTGCTGGCCACCGGCGAAATGCTCAGCGAGGAGCTGAACATTCCGGTGATGCGCGTCATCCTCCAGGCTGCTGATAGCCTGCTGCCTCAGTAGGGGGCGCGATGACAACCCGCTCAGCAAAGCCCGGTGGCCTGGACCTGCTGGCAATTGATCAGGCCGCAGCGCCCCCAGCTGCGCAGCCCTCGCCGGCGAGCGATCCCGCTGCGCAGCCCTCGCCGGCGAGCGCATGCCAGCCCGATGAATGGGACGCGAACGGGCGTCTCATCTCGAATGACCGCAACAATGCGGCCTAACACAACCCAGAAGAGGGCTTTTCATCATGGATGAAAACCAGGAGAGTGAAGAAGAGAATGAGCACCAGGAACCGCCAGAAGAGTCCGAAGAGTCCGGCCTTGATGAGTCCGAATGCGATGCAACCATCGCCGATCTCCTCGATGAGATCGACCGCCTCATCGCCGAAAACGAGCAGCTCCGCGCCGATCTCGCTACCCATGCCGGACGCCTTGACGAGCTTGAGCGAACTCGACACGAGCACGCCCCAGCCGGGCAGCACGAGCAGCAGCGCGAGCAGCTCCCAGAGCCAGAGCCCGTCCCAGAAGAACGGCACTTCTGGTTCCGGCGTATCGGCGGCAGCAAAGCGTAAGCTGACAGCCGATGAGATCAAGTTCGAGAAGCTCAATCAGGACCTGGCTGAAAACATCGGCAGTATTGGCGGCATGCTGCTTGTTATCGGCCACGCACGCGGCAGTGATGCGCTCAAGGCTGATGGCATGGTGGTCATGCAGCACACGCCAAAGCTGAGCAACGATCTGACCAATCTGGCAAAGAAGTATGAGTACGTGTACAACGCGCTGAATAGTCTGGTTCAGGCGACTGTGTGGGGGGCGGTGATAGGTGAGGTGGCGGCGATTACGCTGGCCATGGCCAGTAACCACGGCCTGGCTATTCCCGGCCTGTCAGCAGGGGATGATTTAGAGCAGGCCGCATAGGGGGCGCATGGACACTCTCAGCTATGCAGACTACCTGCAATTCATGGAATCCCATTGGCGGTTAGGGCAGCACATCGGTGTTATCGCCCCCACCGGCTCTGGCAAATCCTGGATTGTGCGCGATCTGCTGCTGATGAAGAAGCATGCCGCGGTGGTGGCCACCAAGTCGAAAGACAAAACGCTCGACAAATATGTGAGCGAGGACGGTTTCAGCCGCATCGAAAAATGGCCGCCTGAGTGGTATCAGTCGCATGTGCTGGTGTGGAAAAAGGCGAAGCAGCTGGGCGATTACGGTCCCCAGCAAGAGCTAATCTACACGGTCATGAACGATCTCTATCAGCGCGGCGGCTATGTGCTCTACTTCGATGATCTGTACTACGTTGCGGAGACGCTCAGGCTCAAGGGCGCGGTACAGATGCTTTACACACAGGTGCGCAGCGGGGGCGTGTCGCTGATTGCGTCGATGCAGCGACCGCGCTGGGTTCCGCTCGAAGCCGTTTCCCAGAGTACCTATCTGCTGGTAGGGCAAATCCGGGATGAATACGACATCGAGCGCGCTGCAGGTGGCATGGGGATTGGAAAAAAGAAGCTCCAGGCAGCCATACAGGAATTAAGCGAGTATGAGTTTCTACTGCTGCAAAGTGGGAAGGAACCCATACATATCCAAAGGAGGCCCAACTAGTGGCTTTTCACGTGCATCTGAGCGTCATTGACGCCCTCAAAACGTTTGCCTATGTGCTCATTCTGGGCACGTTCTGGCGTCTCGCTCAGATCAAATTCAGGAATTCTTCTTTGGGGCAAGCAATGGCATTCGCCTACTAGCCTCGCCTCACGAAAGGGAAATCATCACACATGGCGAAGATCATTTCGAACCTGGGAAATGCGAGTTCCCAGCAAGGCCAGCAGGCGATTCCGCAATCCGACCAGAGCGGGCCGGCGATGCCAACCGTGCCCTTTGGGAAAGCGGCCAAACGCATTATAGCGCAAGGCCCCACAGTCCAGCAATCGCCCTGGAGTACCACGGTCGCAGCGCAGCAGCCGATTCAGATCCCGGTCATTGGCTGGCTGAGCGAAACAAAGCTGACGGTAACTGAAACTGGTGGAACGGGTGTGGCAGCCACGCCGGGCAACGACAGCCCCTGGAACGTCATACAGAACCTCCAGCTGCTTGACCCCACCGGCGTCCCCATCATCAACCTGAGCGGCTATGATCTGTACCTGGCCAGGCTGTTCGGCGGCTATCGCCCCTACAGGCCGGATGCCTCATCATTCGGCTACTCGGGCATCACCAATGGCGGCACGGGCGCGTTCAAGATCATCTATGACATCTTCAACGAATTCAGCCTGCACGAGGGCCTCGGCTGCCTTGATGATCGTGACGGGGCCTCGCCCTGGTCGTTGCAAATCACCTGGAATCCCTTGACGGCAGGGCCCGGGCCTAACAATGTCTATGGTGTGGTTCCCTCGGGCGGTGCTCCCGTGCTGACGGCCACGCTGGAGGCATTTGGGCGCGCCGTTGTGCAATCGCCGACGGATAAATATGGCAACCCCCAAGAGCAGACGCCCCCAGCTGAGGGTACGATCTCTTATTGGACGAGCAAGGTCTACCAGGTCACTGCTGGCCTGAACACCATCCAGCTCACCCGCGTGGGCAACTTCATTCGCAACCACATCCTGGTGTTTCGCGATGCATCCGGCATTCGCTCGAATGCCGACTCAACGGGCGTGACGCCCACAACGATCACCTTCCAGTGGGATAATCAGAACCGCTTCGTGGTCAACACTCAGACCATTCGCCAGTTCGACTACGAGCTGTTCGGCTATGATTGCCCGGCTGGGGTAATCGCGCTGCCCTACACAGCTGACCCGGATGGCATCCCGGTCAACGAGGGCGGGTTTGAGTACATGCCCACCATCGCAAGCACGCTGCTGAACCTGGTGTTCACCTCCAGCGCAGCTGGTACGCTCGAAGTCATCACGAACGACATCATTCCGGGCCCCGGCGTGCAGTTCTAACTGCATGCCTGGCCTGGCCAGGAGAAAAACGCGATGAGCTTGAGCAATGCGCAAGGCACGCCGGCATGCACTGCTGGCATCGTCATCGGGGCGGTAGGGGCGCTGGTCCTGATTGCCCTCTGTTTCAAAGGGAAGGTGCATTTCTAGCACCTAGAAAGGGTTTCCTCATGAATCACAAACATTATCTCGCGTTCGGCGTGGGTGTGGCCGTGGGCTACTTCGTTGTGCCGATGGTGCTCGGTTTGCTCAAGAAGCAGGGCTGAAAGTGAGGCCGGCACGATGGATTTCGTGATTCTGGTCTTCATCCTCGCCGGCCTCGCCCTGCTGAGCGCGGCGATCACCGGGCAAAGCGTCACCCAGATAGTACAGAGCTTTATTGGAGGCTGATATGCAATCCAATAAAGCGGTACTACTGGGGGGCGTGGTCATCATCACCGTGGGGTTTGTCAAAGCCGTTTCAGGCGGTGGCAGCCCCACGCGGGTATTCGCCGGCGGCGTCGGGCTCATTCTGCTGGCCAGCCTGCTCGAGCTGGCTGGAGATACCGGCTCGAAGTTGGCGAGCGGCATTGTGGGTTTGTCTACCGTGACTGTGCTGCTTATCGAGGCCCCGGCGCTCTACCAGGCCATAAGCAAAGGAACGGCCAATGCTCACAATCCTTTTACTCAAAATGCTGCAAGCTCGAATGCATCTACATCGAGTGGCGGTCAGCAGCCGCCCGGCTCTAATGGCACGGCTGCGCAGCATCCGATTACCAAAGGGCTAGGGGGGCCTTCTCCAGCCTAAGGAGACTCACATGCAAGTTGGAAGAATAGCCGACATTCTGGGCGCGATCGTTGTGGTCGCTGGCATCACGGTGGTGGTGTCAAGCCCGAATTTCGCCGGCGACATCAAAGCGTTTGGAAGCGCCTTTTCCGGCTCTCTCAGCGCCGCTATGGGGCATTAACCCTGAAAGGGGTACTATCATGGCCTACAACACGAATCCACCGCTAGCGCAAGGCGAGGGCTCAGAGAATGTGCCTATGGCCAATCATGAGCGTGAGGTGCTGTACTCGCATGGCCATAGCATGGGCGAGGCCACGGATCCACCAAAGATCACGCGCTATCATCGCGGCCCCTGGAGGCCAGGCACGCGACAATATGTGTTCGGCTCGCAGAGCTGGAGTAGCTGGCAAGCGTTCCACGGCACGCATACCAAAGGATCCCCGGAGGATCCGACCAACAATAATCGCGCAAAAGCCAAGCCGGTGCGTATCTGGGATCGCAGCCAATTCCCGCAGAGCACGCCGCCCTCGACATTCTATCCGAATCCCTCGCAGCTGAGCTACGGCAATCTCGATGCCAGCGGCTTGCAGCTGCCGCTAACGGCGAGGAGGTATTAATGGAGGGCGACCATGGTGGGAATTTTCTCATGCATAAAGCTGGGGGGCTGCCCATATGGGCGTGGGGATTGATTGGCATTGCCGGTGTGGGAATTGGCTACTACTTCATCACGCGCAATTCCTCGGCCATCCCGACGGGCACGCAGGCCAGCAACACCAGCGCGGGCACAGTGAGCGCCGATCCCGGCTCGGCCTCATTGCAGCCCTCCAATGCTGGAGGCCCGAATAATCCTTTCCCGGAAATTCCGGTAGGGAATGGGAGTGTGCCGGTATTGCCGAATGGGTACACGCCCATTTACGACAATAATGGCAATCTGGTCGGATTCGAGCCGCCCGCGCCGCCGCCCTCAGTGACGCCGCCGGCAAGTCAGATTTTTCTGGGGCCGACCGGCGTGAAGCACTACGTTGTGCAAGCCGGCGATAGCCTGTCGAGTATTGCTGCAAAATTCGGCCTTGCCAGCTGGAATAGCATCTATGCCATACCAGCAAATCAGTCGATCTTTGGGAAGCTCTCAGCAGCGCAAGCGCGTTCCTACCAGCCCCGGCCAGGCACGGTCATTACGCTGCCTGGCAACGCTGTAGCGCCCACGATTTACCCGATTCCAGGGCCTCAGCAGCCAGTGACGCAGCAGCCGCCTCAGCAGCCCTCTGGACCGCCTCAGCAGCAGCCGCCCACGGCGCTGCCCTTGACGGCATAGGAGGGGCTATGGCTACTCCCTGGTGGCAATACCCGCGTATCGACAATTTAGGGGCCTATCCCGACCCGGAGGGCCCCTACTATAAGCCGGATTCGAACATCCAGGTTCCACCTGGCTATCCGATTGTGGCAATATCATCAGGGACTGTTACCAACGTTAGGCAAACGAGCTGGGGACAAACCGTTGTTACCGTCCGGCTGGACCAGCCCATTAACTCGCTCGCGACTCATCAATTTTATGAGCATCTCTCGAGCGCGGCTGTATCCGTCGGGCAGCACATCAGCCAAGGGGATTTGATTGGGAACAACAATACGAGCGGGCCGCCGTTGGGCTTTGGCTTTTACAGCGGCGATGTCTATGGCGCGGGAAGCGCGTGGCAAACCTTGCAGAACGATCTTGCTCTCAATGGTAATAATAGCCTGCTCTCCCCTGTATCATTCCTGGACCAGATGAGCGGCCAGCCGGTGGGCAGCTCAAGCAGCTCCAGCGGATTGAGCTTCCTGCAAAACATCTCCCTGCCATCGATTCCCATTGTGATTGGCGCGCTGATTGTGGTCGCCGCGGTGCTGGGTGTCTTTTTGATCTGGAAAGAGGTGGAATAATGGCCGGCCAGCCCCCGCCCTATACAGGGCAAAATGGCAACAAGCCCACATCAGGAGGAACCTCGCCGGCGCAAAAAGCCGCCAAAGCAGGGTTTAAGGGCTTAGCCCTCGTGACCATCGTGGCGCTTGACGCGGCGAGCGGCTACGCCTTTACGCAATCTGATTACAATTCGGCCTGGCTGAGAACGCATGGTGGCAAGGATTTTAGCAGCTATGGCGTAAGCGATTGGCCGAATTTCAGTGGCACAAGTTGCAGCAACGCGCCGGCGTTTCTGGCGTATGCCTTGCCGGTCGCCACGGCGAACCAGATCAGCATTCCCAGCCAATGGAATAGCCTGGCTGGGTGCTCGCAGAATAAAAATGTGCCTGGTGGCCAGCTCATTAACAATCTGACCGATGCGCTGAATGGCGCGCTGGTATTGCGATTTGTTGAGGGCCTCTTTGGAGGCATCTTGCTGATGATTGGCCTGATGATGTTTGTCAAGCAGCTGACAGGGACATCCATCACCGGGATTCCCGGCAAATTCGGGAGGTATCTTGCGGCATGAATGAGGCGAAAATTTTAGCGATTAAGGCCGATCTGAAACGGCGCGCTGCTGAGAAATTCCCCGGCGATCAACAGCGCCAGAATGCCTACGTGTGGGGAACGATCCGGCGCATAAAGGAGCGGCATCATGCCTGATAAAACATACATGCGGAACGTCAACATGAGCGACGATCCGGCCAAAGAACGCGAGCTGCGAGAGCTGACCAATGAGAATGCCGATGAGCAAAACGCCGGCACTGAGGTTGAAAGCGTGCTGGGCTCAGTTCATATCAGCAAACCCAGCATCGAGCGCGCTTTTTTCCTGTTCAAGCCCCTGCTCAATCCACTGCTGAAAGGTTTCAGCAAGGTTGAGACTGAACTGAGCGACCTGGTGAATGAGCTCAAGATCGAGCGGTTGCCGCTGGATAGGCCGTTTAGCATTTCGCAGAACGTCCCCTATGTAGTGGACTACCGGCAGCGCAAGCGGCTCTACCTGCTCTGCCAGCAGCCCTTGACGCTGGTGATTGGCGGCAATCAGATTCCGACCGTGCCGGGCTACTGGACGCCGATCTCGCTGCAAACAGGCGCGCAAATCTACGCGCTGGGGGTGAGTGACGCCGCGCCCATGCCGGTGATCGTGCGCGCATGCGATACGCCGATGCTGGAGCAGGCCCTGACGCTCGATCAAAATTTTTCGGGTGTGCAGGTGACTGAGGACCTCATTCGCTACATGATAAGCCAGGGCAAAGCGTTTCGCGTAGCGACTGGCCAGGTGGCCACCGGCGCGGCCAATGCATGGATAGGTTTGCAGGGCGTGACGAACAATCTGCCAGTGAATGTCATCATCTACAACATCATGGTGAGCGCGAACGCTTCAACCAGCGATGTGAGGCTCTACCAGAATCCCGGCACCACCATTGTTGACCCTGGCTTGACGCAAAACCTGCTGAGCTCAATCGCGAACCAGAAAACAGGCGCGGGCTCCAGCTCGCAGCTTTCCGCGCTCAACGGCTCGCCAGCAGCCACTACCCAGGCCAATCCAGTCAACGCCGGCAACATCGTCGCTGATGAAGCTGTTGTTGGCAATAGCACGCTCAATGTGCTGACCAACGGTTCGCTGTTATGGCTGCCAAAGGGCGCGCAGAACACCTTTGGCGTATACGCGATACAGGGAACCAGTGGCAACAAAATCTCGATCACCCTCGAATGGATTGAATTCTAATGAGCGTACCAGAGCCGGCAGTTGCCCTCACACTGAATACACAATTCACGCTGCCCATGCCGAATATCCTGCTGGACCAGGTGGATTGGATTGTGTTTAGTAACAATTCGCCCTATGTGCTAGAGGTGATTTGCGGGGGGATTCTCTACCACATTCCGGCCTGGTACTTCTACCCCATGCCGCTCGTGACGCCGGCGAAAAACCGGCTATACACGCAGGGCAACATCGTGCAGGTGACGCCCATTCAGCAGACGATTCCGGGCTCGAGCTTCACTGCGCAGCTCTTTTACACCATTTATCTGAACAATGAGACGCCGCCGCAAACCGTGCCATCACCGCTGGGAGGGGGGCCGATAGATTTGACCGTTGCATCATCGGTGGTCAACACCAACAATCCACCGAATACCACCATTGTGTTCGGCCAGCCGGTGGGTGATTCGAACGTCACTGGTGCGACGAACATCGAAAATAATGGCCTGGCCACCTTTGGGGATAGCACCTATAACGCCCTTATCACGCTGCTGGGAACCAGCGGCGCAAAGGCGCTCCTCTCCAATACGCTGCTCCAATTCCTCAACACGCTGGGCAATACAGATATCGATATTGAGGCCGGGTATGTACAAATATTCGGCTCAAGCTCAGGGACGGCCACATTGTACATGCCCTTTGGCAAGGGCGGGGGCGTTATCAAGGTCGCTATTTGCCGGCTAAGTAGCTTCCGCAATGGATTGGGCGCAGCGCAGACTCTGGCGCTTCCCAGCGCCTTGAGCGGGCCTTTTCTATTCATCACCACGGATTGGCCTGATACGCGCTTTTTGCTCAGTGGCGCAATTCAAACGGTCCAGATCATTACCGCGCTGGCAGCAGCTGGAGGAACAACTGCTTCCCAGCAGGATGTAAACGCCTGGTCAATTGGAGGCTATGTTTCCGGCGCCGATACGATTCAATTCGTGGGTAGCCAGCTTGCCAATAGATTCGGGCATATGATAATCATCGGATTTTAGGAGGTTCGACATGGCAGAAGAAATTCGCGAAACGAGCGATCTTGAAAAGTTAGCTGACCGGGTGCGTGATCTGCAATCTCGCGTGATGCATCACAGCTTCGATATTGGCGCGCTGCAGGGCCGCGCAGATCGCGAGGATCGCCGGCGCAAATACACGGCAATCTTTTTGGCTGGGGCCTGCTGGGGCCTACTGGTCATGATGATTATGCTGCCATGATGGTAGTCAAGCGCATGGGCGATAAAATCCTGCATACCGTTTGGCTGGCGATGCTGCTGGTAGCCGCCCTCATTCTCATTCTGTTCGCGCACGCCTGGCTGTCGCCGGAGCTGGTGTATACCGGGATGATTTCCGGCCTGGCTTCCATCGTAGCGATGCGCCTGGCTGCCAATGGCTACAATAAGCCTGGAGGTCCGAATGCTCAGTAATTTGCAGCCCCTGAAAATCTGCACGCCCGTCGTTGGCGAGGTCGCCGAATTCTTGGATGATGACCAATTCGACGGGCGCAGCGTCATGACGTGCGGATTTGAGATCATCGCGCTGTACTGGCATTCGGTCCGGCGAGGCCAGCGCAATCCCTACACGGCTGCCGACATTCACAGAATGGCAGTAGCCGACTATGAGCGCGCCAATGGGGTCGATAATGCGTCGAATTGGCGAGGCATGACCAATCAGGGATTTTATGACGATATGGCCGCGCATGGGCTGGCTTATAAAATTATCCCGCGGCAATGGGGGATGATTCGGGCCTATCTCCAGGCCGGCTACCCGGTGTTCTTTGGGGGGGTTGATGAGAAATCTGTGTATGATCTGGAGATCAAAGAATGCCCTTATCGCTGGGAGAGGCCAGCCGGGTCCCCGGACTACTTTCATATTATCCTTGCGACTGGCCTTGATGGTCCAGATTCTTTGCTGTTTCGAGACACGGCGAACCTCGCCGATAATGGCAAGCTGAGGCCAGGCCCCCGGCATTATCGCACCAGCAGCCTCAAGTGGTACGGCCTGACAGCCGTACTTATTCCGACTTGGATGCCTCGCGTTTAGAGCAGCTGGTCTGGTTGTGGCAACTCGAAATGATGGAGATCAACATCAACGATGAGTAGTGACAGCTGCATCGCTCTGACGTTGATCTCCAGAACTTGTGTCCCGTCATCGAGTTCCAGCTTGAAGAATTCGGTAAAGGGCGCTGATGCGTGTTCTATCGCCGTGCGCGTGCCTTCCATTGTGATCTTGTCGATCTGATAGGCTTCACGCTCAATCTTGCAATGATGTTCCTCAAGTATCCTGGCCTCATCCTCAGTGAGTCCCGCTACATTCACTGTGAGCTTCATACTTCCCTCTTCTAGAAATGCAACAAATATTGCCACATTGTAGCAGAGTTACCCGCACTCATCAATAGCGTTCTATGTATAAGCCTCGAAAATTCTGGGGGGGGGATATGAGGCTAAAGGCCAGCAATCGGGCTGGCCTTTCCCGTCTCTTGCAACCTCTCAATCGATGTGATATGATGTATACGTACACGTTTACAATTGTGTACACATCAACATCTCAGGAGGCATGCATGAGACGGATTTTTACCCTGGCAAACAACAAAGGTGGGGTCACAAAGACTACTACCACAGTGAACCTGGCTTATGGCCTGGCACGCGCTGGTATGCGCGTCCTGGTCATCGACACGGACGCTCAGAGCAATTCAACCTACAGCCTGAGCGGTCATCTCGATCATACGGATACCCTATTCGATGTGCTCATGGGGACGGCTCGCCTGGCTGATATGATCGTGGGGACAAAGCAGCCGGGGCTTTACCTGGTCCCCAGCTCCATTGATCTCAGCGCCGCCGATCTGCTCATGGCGAATGCCACGGCGAGGGAAACAAAGCTCAAAAGGGCGCTTGCGCCCCTGCATGACCAGTTCGATTATGTGCTCATTGACACCCCGCCGAATCTGGGTGTGATGACCATTAACGCTTTCCTGGCCTGCACAGACGTCATCATTCCAATCGCACTGACCACTTACGCGCTGATTGGCATTAGCATTCTCGAGCGCACCATGCAGGACCTGCGCAACAACATGGGAATCGCCTTACCGATCTTTGGGGTAGTGGCGAATCTCTTCGATCATACCCTTATCAGCAGGGATGTGCTGCAAGCCGTCAGCGAACATTTTGATGGCCTGATGTTCGAAACCATCATCCCTCGCAATATCAAGGTGGAGGAGGCGCATAACCAGATCGCAAACCTGTTCGACTATGCGCCCACATCCACCGGCGCGCAAGCGTATGCTGCCCTGGTAGAGGAGGTTTTGAGCCGTGCCCGATAAGCGTAAATTCGTGAATCCACTCACACAACCATCTACATCCACATCACCGGAAACAGATACATCTACATCTACAGATACACCTACATCAACGTATACGTTGACATCACGCAAGAAAAAGCGGTTCGATGAAACGCACGTGCGCGTGACCTGGTGGGTGGATCGCGATCTGAATGAGGGGCTGAATACGCTGGTGGCTGCGCTCGATTCGACGAAATCAGCCCTGCTCGATGAGGCCCTGCTTGAATTGCTGAGAAAGTATGGTGTGAGATGATAAATGCGCTGCTTATTCCCCGGCTCGACTATCGCGAGTTGCGCCGCGCCGGTTACAGCCCGGAGCGGCTGCGCTCGCTGGAGTTCTGGCATTGGTACATCCATGCATACCATTTGACCCCAACTTGTGGTATACTTGCAGAGAACACGTGTTCGCTGACTAGTCAGAAAGGGGGCCTTATGGCCGAGAAACCGACAATGGCCGAGTGGATCACCACCAGCCAGGGCTTTGTAGAGAGTGCCTCAGTGACCTGGATCGACAGCAACCTTGATCGAATCCGCATCACGGAATTGCTGCCCAAAGGCGATACTCAGGCGCGTGATGAAACCCTGGTGCGCCTGCTCGAAGAGGGCGCGCCTCCCATCGATGCAAAGGGCGTTCAGGACCTGGGAAAGCCGCGCTGGTATCGCGAGTAGCGTACAATTGAGGTGCTCGCCATGGGGGTGAGCAACGGCCCGGCTGTGCAATGGCACGCAGCCAGGCCGTTTTTTGCGGCTGGTATAATGTGCTTTAGCCCTTCAACACAACCGAATAGCAAAAGCCCCAGCTTTGCAACCCAGCTGGGGCTTTTGCATGGGGTGTATACTGATGATGCGAGGGGGTGAAACGGAAGTCATGCGGGCCTCATAAGCCCTGCGATAGTGGGTTCGACTCCCATCCTCGTGACTATACTTTTTAATGAAAAGCGCCTGCCAGGATTGATTTCCTGGCAGGCGCTTAGCCTTTTGTGCGCTGTTTAGTAGCGATCGCTCTTTCGAGCGCCATCGCCGCCATAGAGCCGATCAATCTCGCGCTCTTTCAGTTCGATCTCCTGGCGTAGCTGCTTCGCCATTTCATCACGGCGCTGGCGGCGAGCCTCCTGGTTGCAATAATCCTGAAGATAGCCAAGGAAATTGGCAGTCTTTTGCCAAAGTTGCGCCTCGCTGATCTCGAATCCGCGCACGGGTTCAGGTGCTTCTCTCGTTGCGGGAACACTTTCCAATTCATCGGGACCCATCATCAAACCTCCTGTTTCAATTCTCACCCAGCCCGCAAGCCGGGTGCTCTGTTTCCAGTATAGCGAGCCGATTCTAATCCACAATGGGCGCGAGGTCAGTTTCGAGCACGTGGTTTATGACGCGCACGTTCCCCGGATGGCCTGTAGCTTCGAGCTTTGCTTTGACCGCTGCGCCTGCCATCATGCCGATCTCTTGCGCGGCTGCCGAATCGCCCTCCACGTTGACAGAGATGCCCACGATGGTGATAACCACGCTGATGAGATCAAGGCCATCCTCCAGGCTCAGCTGGTGCTGGGCG
>Ga0070734_10003432_pt1 | contig 16631 bp, 14 predicted proteins | sample Coa_R1_8_FD_66444 | JGI IMG/M metagenome (GOLD analysis project Ga0070734, IMG submission 66444) | Surface soil microbial communities from Centralia Pennsylvania, which are recovering from an underground coalmine fire - Coalmine... | ecosystem: Environmental > Terrestrial > Soil > Unclassified ... | reverse complement strand
AGGCTGCCAGAGCAGGGGACTCAAACGCCGTCCCCTGCTCCGGACCTCATCCCCGCTGAACCAAAACATCAACTGAGAAATCACATTGCGATTGGTACAGCAAACGGGGGCACTTCAGTTCTACTACGTCCGTCTGGATGATCAGATTGCTGAAAACCATCTGCCGCGGCTGATCGACAGACACATTAGTTTTGAGTTTGTGTGGCAGCAACTGAAAGACCGCTACAGCGAGAGGGGTCGACCGTCGATCGATCCTGAACTGCCGCTTTGCGGAGCAACTTGAGAGAGCAGGCGAATGGCTGATTTCGAGCAGTTGGTGGTTATGGGCCAGGACGAAATCTCCTCTCGCAGATACGAGGGGAACTGTGACACCAGAATCCCAAGTACAGCGTAGCCTTTGTTCGCACTGTGATTTGCCCTGGAGGCTGGCTGATCTCCAGATCTCTTGCGGTCTAGCCTGAACCTTGGTGGCACACCCGAGTTTTTGCCAGTAGCGGCTGCCTCTTTGACAACTTAGCGTTGAGCGCAAGGAGCGACGCCATGAAGCAACTCGTAGTCCGAATGCCTGTACGGCAACACTTCCAACCAACTCAGTCTGTCAGTGGGCTCACCGAGTATGTCCGTCGTCGAGCCTATGAACTATACCAAGCGCGAGGAAGAGAAGATGGACATGACGTCGAAGATTGGCTGCGCGCTGAGTCAGAAATAGCTCAGCAGCAATCGAAGGCATTAGCCGCTTAGTGTTCCTGAAGGGATATTCGTCGGCTACAAAGCACCACTTTCCCATTCTTACGCTAGCAGAACTGGTAGTTGTGCGGTGCCCACACAAGTAAGACCATTGAATCGAGGAGGTAATCGGCGTAAGCCCTCACACGCGGATTAGAGCCCTGGTCCATTGGGTTCCGCTAGGTCCTGAGCACGGGTTTTTCTTTACTCGCGCCGTTAAGCGACAAACATGTGGCCCATGATTCTCAAGATCTAGTTTCTGTTAGTCTTCGCGCTGTAAATCATCCTGACGCATTGCTCCAACACGAAAGGCGGTGATTAAACCTCCACGCTTTGATTACCAGCGACTTACATGCGATGACTACTTTGAGGCGGATCACCTACCTCAGTGTCGCCTTTATACAAGATTCCTCAAAGCGATAAAGGAGGATACGACCATGAGTGCTTCCAACAGAGCCGTTGTGCTTCGCTCTCTTAAGGACGGGTTAAACAAACGCAACCTATCGCTGATGACCGAACTTTACTCCGATTGTATTTACCATTTGCCGTTGGTAGGGGAACTCCGGGGAGAAGCTCTGAGGCAGTTCTTTGCCGCTGTATTCGTGGCCTTTCCTGACGCCGAACGAACGGTAGAGGACCAATTCACCGATGATATTCACGTCGTCACCCGGTGGACGGCCACTGGTACCCATCGAGGACAATTCATGGGCATTGCTCCTACGGGCAAACGGTTTAGCATTACCGGCATCACCATCGACCGCGTTGCGAACGGGCGAATCGTTGAGGAGTGGCAGCAGTGGGACGCGCTTGGGTTGATGCAACAATTCGGTGTCGTTCCCAAATTCCGGTACGAAGCCACTGCTGCATAACAGACTGCGTAAAATCAGCATAGCTTGGATTTCGTACGAACGCTGTGAGTTAGTTATGACCCGCCTCGATTTCGTGTCGCCGGTTCGGTACCGACATTCAATCTCTTCGACCCTCACGTGTCGTGGGGCGGTAGCCATGGAATTCGTACTCCCATAAGGCTGTGTGGCCCAGCCAGGCATAGAATCTCGGCTCCCCAATCTAAGTAATGCAGTCTCGCAATGTTCACATTGGGAAGAGGATGTCCACGTCTTCCGACTCGACTTCGGGCTGGTAACCTAGGATCGCGTCAGCTCTCTCCGCTTGTCTCGGTTAAGAGGCGGAGGGTCTTTTCCGGCATGCCCACCAAGCTCGATTGGTTGTGAGTGGTGATTGCGGAGGCCGGATAGAAGAAGCAGCGGTCTAGGTTTGTGCAGTTTTGCCCTTTTCATGCCTATCCCGGAATGGCGGAGAGATGTGGCGGCGGGTGGAGCAAGTTCTGTCAAGGCGCTTGCCCGCGATAGCGGCGACCTTCGGTCGGCCTTGACAGAATTTGCGCCCGCGCTACGCTGCCATTATCCGGGGCAGGCAAGGGTTCTAAAAACCTATTCCAAGGCCCATGCCGCGCTCTTGTTGCGGTGCCTTAGTGATTTCCTGCTGCGACGCAATTGTCTGTTGCGGGTGGATCTGGAGCACCTGCGCAGTTTGCTTTGAAATATCGCGACCGAGAACCGTGGACAGTTTCTCGCGGTCATTCGTAAACAGTTGCGCATCGTGAGCACCGCGCGATATGGAAACGTAGGCCATACGATTATTGAGTAGGTCCTTTGCGGCCAATTCTGTGTCCACATGAATCAGCACGCGATTCGCGGTTTGTCCTTGGCTAGAATGACTCGTCATTGCATAGCCATAGTCCAGATGGGGATGCTTGTTGGGATCGATTGCGAGTGGCCGCCCCGAATCCATCTTGAGACTGAGTCGCCCAGCCTCGTCAATACCCTTGATCACCCCCAATTCTCGGTTAGCAATTTTCAGGTCATTGGCGGGAGCCGTAAATTGAATGCGATCACCAACAGAGAATCTTCGTATCTCCTCGCGAAAAACTGAGACTCCCCGCTGCCGGCGAGGATCGTAAGTGCGCTCGGCTCCGTCTTGAAGCCGCACGGTGAGTCGGTTGCTGGCGGCATCAATGCTCCGCACTTGGGCGTACTTGCCTCTCCGAATCCCTGTCTCCTTCGATGCGCGGGAATAGCGCAGAATATCGCCGACTTCGTATTTCGCTGCCCACGTACGGTCAGCTCCCGTGAGTTCCTGTCGCGGAACTAGGGTTCGGATTGGGCACTGTTCGCCTCTGACCAGGCCTTTGCCTTGTAGTTCGGCGTGAATGCGTTCACTAATCTCCATGCGCGAGCGATTGTCCGGGGATACAACGAGCGTGTTCTCCTGCGACCTCACATACTCTTTCGCAATGGCCGAGATACGTTCGTCATGTCCGCGAATTTCGTGGACCCGACCCTGCTGATCGAGATTGTTGATAGCTTCCCGTACATTGCCCCGTGCGAGCTGTTGAACCACTTCCTTCAGATCGGGGTCCTTCTGCCGCACGATCTGTTCCAGCTTTATAGTCTTCATGCCGGCATCTTGCAGTTGTGCGAAGGGGCGCCCAGCCTCGACCGCTTCGTGCTGTCGCCGATCCCCGACCAACAAGACTCGATCATTCGGGCGCAGCCGCTCGATGAATTCATGCAGCTGCCGTGTGGAAGCGAGTGAAGACTCGTCGAGCACGTAGAGTCGTTTCTCACCCGTGTCGGGCTGCTGCCCCTGTGCCAAATGTTTCTGTAGAGTCGAGGTCTCGATGCCAGCTTCGCCGAGCTTCTGCGCCGCGCGGGACGTCGGCGCGAAGCCCTCAACCCTGTAGCCGTCAAGCTCTGCCCCTTCTCGAATCACCGCTAGAGTTGTGGTTTTCCCCGCGCCGGCAATACCGTCCAGACCTAAGATCTTTTCCCGCGAGAGAAGGACTTCATCCACCGCTTGCAGCTGTGAACGATTTAATTCTGGGTGACGGTCTTCAGTGGCGATCCGTACCTGGGGCGAAACCAGCATTGGATCGCCATAATTCCGCCGATTACCTTCCAGCATTCTGCCGACGATCTCGCGCTCCATCTCTGCCAAAACTCTTGTCGTGTACTGTGTGCGTGCGCCAATCTGAGAGAGTTCCTGGAACTCGCCCGTACTGATCCGGCGCTTAAATTCCTGCTGGATGTTGCTGTAGGTCGTTTCTCCCATGCCGCGCGCCAGCGCTGTTTCCAAGATTGCGCGACGATCCTGGACCGCTGATCGCTCGAATATGTGATCGCGTGCCCAAGTTACAGCACTCTGCGCCTGAGCGTTAACCTCCTGCATTCGCTTGTGACCGTTTTGGAGTGCTTGAGCCACAACGCGGTCAGCCTGATGTCCGTGCTCTGTTGCCAGCTCACGGTGCCGCCGTAAAACGTCTTCTTGAGACAGCAACTCCTTTTGGTCCCGCGTGTGGTGGGCAGCGATCTGCGCTGCCGCTGCGCCATCGATTCCTTGTTCGCGCAGATGGTCTTTGATCTGTTCCCGCCGTGGACTGGACGCCTCCAAGTACTCTTTGGTGTACCCACGGATTTCTGGCTGTCCATACTTTCCGCGCTCCAATTCATAGCCCAGAATTTGCAGGCGCATTGCCAATTCGGATCGGTAAACCGCGGTTACGTATCGCTGAGAAACAAAGAGTTCGTGGGGTTGGAGGCTGCGAGTTGTTCCATTGGCCTGCTCGGTCACGTTGAAGATGACAGCATGGGTGTGAAGCTGCGGGGCGGCGTAGCCATCAACTGGACGTGCGGTATCGTGTTCAAAAGTGGCAGCAATAACTTGCCGGTGGTCTCCGGTGCGTGGACATTGCCGATGCGGGCCTGTGTGTATCTCTCTAGCTCGCGAAGCGCCGTCCGGACGCTCTCGCGATGGGCTTCCCGGACTCGTTCATCCCCTCCCACAAATGCGGTGAGCGACACTGACTTGGGCGCGGAAAAGGTAGCGTCCCACCCGGCACGATGCTCGGCGCTGGTGACTTCCTTACCGAATTTGCCCTCGTATGTTCTCGAGACCTGGTGGCGAACAAGTTGCTCGGCAGTATGTGGATGCTGCCCTTCACTCAGCAGCGCGAAATGTTCCGATTCCACGGCCCCGGCAAGCTTCCACTGGTCTGCAAGCTTGCCCTGCCATTCGCTGTGGCCTTGCTGGTCGCGACTCCAGTAGTTCTGTTTCTCTGACGCAAACTCACGCTCGTGATAAGTTTGCGCTTGGCTGGCCGAGAGCGGTTTCGAGATGGTAAGCACGACACAAACACCTTATTTGTTGGCTCGGTTTGCACGGGTCAGCGCGAGAAAGTCCGAGAGGATTTCAGCAGGAAGGCAATCCCATGAACTGGGTGAGCCAACGAACCACGAGCGACTACCGGGCGATAGTCATGACGCCCAAGCAAGCGTTCGAGGTTCTTTTGAATATTCCGGAGCCAAGGCGCACGTTGACTCTAAGCGACGCAGCCACGGCTCTGCGAGTATCAGAACTGTTGGGCCTGATGTGGATGGATCTCGATTTCGAAGGGTTGGTGATTTACGTCAGACGAGCTTATGTATGGGGAAGATTCAAAGAGCCGAAATCGAAAGCCTCCAAGGCTCCCGTTCCCATGCATCCGCTCTTGGCTGGATTCCTTCTCGCATGGCACGAGAGAACAAAGTATGCCAAGGAGAGCGACTACGTGTTTCCCAGCGTCAAGCTGAGAGGCAAGAAGCCGTTGTCCGCGTCAGTTATGGTGCAGAAGTATTTGCGCCCCGCAGCCGTCAGCGCTGGCGTGATTCCCTTGAACTGGAAGGGGCGCTTCGGCTTTCACAACTTTCGCCACTCGCTGGCAACTGCAATGGTGAAGCTGAAAGTCGATCCAAAAACTGTCCAAGGTGTGCTGCGTCACGAGGACTTCGGCACAACGATGGAACTCTATGCACAGTCCGACATGGAATCCATGCGGGATGCGCAAGGCAAGTTTCTAGAACAGCTGATGGGGGACAGGATTCACCTGCTCACGGAGCGAGTTCAGTGAGAATCATGGGTTGGATCGTGGGTTGGAAATTTTGGCTCTGTGCCACTAAGTGCTTTGGAATGATGGTGGCCAGGGACGGAGTTGAACCGCCGACGCCAGCCTTTTCAGGGCTGCGCTCTACCACCTGAGCTACCTGGCCACGTTTCCAGCGCCGCTTGCTTGCGGCCTGCAGGGACTCTCCGCTTCAGCCCGATTTTGGCGGGACGAACGACTGAAGCCCAACGGAAAGCGTGTGGAACGCAGTTGATTATAACAACCGCTTCGCTTTCGCTCAACGTACTGCAATAGTTAAGATAATGTCATCCAGTGAACGAAGTTGCGATACCGCCAATACCTCACCACCTAAGAATGAACCAAGCGGACTCGCCTCCTTTGACACAGCTTTTCTCGGCGTCCCCTGCGAATCCTCAGCGTACTCTGCGGTGAAGCACTTAAGAACGCAAACACCTAACCGCCAAATCTCAGGAGAACCGCCGCAGAGAGCGCAAGGCATCCATTCTCGCTCACGCCGCAAAGCTCTTCACAAACTCCACCAGGCTCCGCAACGCGATCCCTGAAGGCCCCTTCGCAATCCACGGTTTTTGATCTTCCATCCACGCGGTACCGGCAATGTCGAGATGGATCCACGGAGTATCCTCGGCAAATTCTTTCAGGAACATCGCCGCTGTGGCTGCGCCACCCCACCGCCCGCCGGAGTTCATGATGTCCGCAATCGAGGAGCGAATCTGATCTTTGTACTCTTCATCCAGCGGCATGCGCCACATTTTCTCGCCTGCCTTTGCATTCGCGGCTTTAAAGCGGTCGTACATGTCTTCGTCATTCGCGAAAATTCCCGCGTTGGTATAGCCGAGCGCCACGACCACTGCACCCGTCAAAGTGGCGGCATCGACCAAGTGAGTGCACCCGAGTTGTCGCGCATAATAAAGACCGTCCGCGAGCACCAACCGCCCTTCCGCATCCGTATTAATGATCTCAATCGACTTGCCCGACATCGCGATCTGCACGTCGCCGGGTTTCTGCGCTTTTCCGGAAGGCATGTTCTCCGTCGCGCACACAATCCCGATGACCTTTACTTTCGGCTTCAGCAGTGCGATGGCGCGCATCGCACCGATCATCGTGGCTCCGCCGGCCATGTCGTATTTCATCTTCTCCATGCCGTCGGCGGGTTTTATCGAGATGCCACCAGTATCGAACGTAATTCCTTTCCCGACGAGCCCCAACACCGGTTTCGCAGGAGCACCGGCCGGTTCATAAGTCATCACAATCAGTGCGGGCGGTTCATCCGAACCTTGCGCGACACTCCAGAACGCGCCCATCTTCATTTCTTTGATCTTGTCAGCGCCATACACTTCACACTTCAGTCCGACTTCCGCCGACATCTTCTTCGCGCGCTCCGCCAGAATCGTCGGAGTCATGCGATTGGATGGCTCGTTCACTAGATCGCGCGTGAAGTTCTGCGACTCTCCAACAATCTGCGCCTCGTGGGCCGCTTTCTCGAGCGCCGCTTTGTCTCCCCCGGCAACCACGGTAACGGCCTCAATCTTCTGATCCTTGCGATCGCTGCGGTAATAATCCGGATCAAAATTTCCGACATATGCCCCTTCCACAACCGCACGCACAGCCTCATCCTCTGCCATGCCCGTCGGCGCAACAAAGACAAAGCTGCGAATGCCGCGCGATTTCAGCGCGCGCGCCGCCGTGCCAGCGATGCGTCGCAAGTCGTAAACCGAAAATTTCTTCGCACTCCCCCCGGAAACCAGGAGCAGACGCTTTGCTTTCAAATTCGCCGGTTTGTGAAGAAGGTTCGTCTCGAACGACTTTCCCGTAACCTCTCCGCTGGCGAGCAAGTCCGCTGCGGCCGCCTGCACCGCAGCATCTGTGCTCGCGACTTTCAGTTCTGGCTTTTTGTCCTTCTCACCGGATCCGGCATTGGCGTGGTCGAGCACAACCGCGACCAGGGATTCGGTTTCAACTTGCGATGGAGCAGAATTCACAATTGTCGTTTTCATAGTTTGAATTGCAGAAATTTAGGATTTCTTTCAGTATCGTCGGCGGGCGGCCAAAAGCGCAAGCGGCCACAGGGAAGAATGCTGGAAAATGAGACGCTCGAACAACTCGCGATCTGGCCCTAACTCGCTAGTGCACTTGGAAACCGAGTCTCGAAGTCAAGCAATCCGACCCATTCGGGAGTAATCGTAATTCGCACCATCGATGAAACCAGGCTACGTAGTTGTGTGAGCCACCCCATCGCCGTCGCTGCGTCAAAGTAACGCGCGGCAGCTGCTTCGTATTCAGGGACGATTCCCTGCACCGGCTCCAGTCGAGCAGTCCCGCGAATCAGCAACACTTTGTGCGGAAACGTATTGTCGTCGATGGTCAGCGAAACTTTCGGATTCTTCGCCAGTGCCTTGAGCTTGGGCGCTTTCGGTGGACTGGCCATCACAATATTCTGCCCATTCCAGTGGAACCAGATCGGCACCACTCGCGGCGTGCCGTCCATCCATACATAGGCGAGGCGCGCAGGAATCCTCGACTGCAAAAGTTCTCGCGATGCGGGATGCTGCAGAAGACTTACGTCACCCTGCTTGACAGGTTGCATAGCTGATATCCCCTGGCCGACTGTCCTTAATACCGAAGGCAGTCGTATCAACGCAACGCATTGTACTCTTTCTGCAATCTGCCGCTGGTCCGGTCGCGTGCCTATTTCTTAGAACGTGAAGCGGCAATCAGCAGCCTGCCTTGATCGCTATCGATGGGGTCGAGATCGACATGCACCTGGGTTTGCGACTCCCACTGTCTGATCCGGAAGTAATAGGTCTTGTCCGTCTCCGCGTCGACATGCGCCAGCGTGACTGCCTTCGATGCGATGTCCGCAAAAAGGCGCGATTGCCAATTCGCACAGAGATGATGCTCGCCAGGCGTCAGCGAAATGGCCAGATACGGACTGTGATGATTAACGCCACCGATCCAAGCTCCGTCGACGCCCACTTTGTAAGTGATCCCTGATCCAACTATGTGGTTGTAGAAGCCGTTATCTTCAATGATGAAGAGGAGAGCCTTCCCCGGCTCGGGTTCAGTCAAGGCCTGTTTTGTCGAGTCGGGAGTGACTTTGAGACGATCCTGTGTCGGACCACAAGCCGCCATCGCTCCCGTAAGAGCGTCATCCTGACCGAATGTTGCTACAGCGCAAGAAACCGAAAACAACAAGACTGCACCGAGGACAACTTTCATGACTTCCTCCTGATACTGTTCAAAAAGGTGTCGCGGTTCCCGAAGACCCACGACTAAGCGCCTCGGCCGAAAAATGTCCTACCGTCATTAATCTCTGGGGTAATAAATCAGCCGTGGAGTTTCGCTTCATGATAGTCCGGCATCTCACCTCAGAGACCCAATAAATCTTGGTAAAGGTTCAAATTACCCGTGAACAGGACGGGACTGGGCGTCCTTAACATAAGGTGGAACAAACTGGCCGCTCCCCACGTACCTTTAGCAACCCCGCACTGGGGTGACTGCGCCTCTCCCCATGGGATATGATTCTGACCCGCACACGTAAAGAGATGAGGTTTTCATGACGACTCGCCGGAAGATCGCTCTCCTAGCCTTATTTGTCCTGGGTGTGACCGCCTTCGTGACCCGGAAAACCGTGACCGCCGCGCCCCAGGCCGCGGCGCCTGCGAAGGCCGCTGAGGCCCCAAACTCCGCGCCCAGCGGCGGATTGTCAATCCCCGATACCACCCTCGGGGTCAACTCGTCCACGCCGATGTCCCAGCGCATCGTCCACTACGAGATTGACGCCAGGTACGACGCCACCAACCACACCATCGATGCCAACGAGGTCCTGACCTATCACAACCTCACCGGCCAGCCGCTCGACCACTTCCCTTTCCATCTCTATCAGAATGCATTCCAGCCCAATGCCACTTGGGTCCGCGAGGCCAAGCGTGACGGCAGCCGCGACACGGCCTACGACCACTGGGATCCGAAGGAATACGGCTCTGAAGAGATCACCAGTTTGGAAGTCGTCGGCCAAGGAGATCTGACGAAGAACCTGCAGTACATCTCACCCGATGACGGCAATAAAGATGACAAGACCGTCGCCGATTTGAAGCTGTCAAAGCCGATCGCCCCCAATACATTCGTCCAGTTCAAGATCGCTTTCCACGAGCAGATGCCTGAGACACAAGCTCGCTCCGGATGGAAGCGTGACTTCCTGCTCGGCGGCCAGTGGTTCCCGAAGGTCGGAGTCTTTTGGCACGGCGCATGGAACTGCCATCAGTACCATGCGACCACCGAGTTCTTTGCCGACTTTGGCGTCTATGACGTCAAGCTTACTGTGCCGCAAAATGAGGTCGTGGGCGCCAGCGGCGTCGAAGTCAGTGATGTAAATAATCCTGACGGAACGAAAACAGTCACCTATCACGGCGACGACATCCACGACTTCGCCTGGACCGTCAGCCCACGCTACAAAGTCAAAGAAGCCACCTACCAATCGCAGATGGGACCGATCAAGCTTCGCTTCATGATGCAGCCCGCGCATTGGGATCAAGTCGATCGCCACGAGAAGATCACGCGCGAAACGCTCGACCACTTTGAGAAGTGGTATGGTCCTTATCCCTACAAGACTCTGACGGTCGTCGATCCAGAACCGGACTCCGCCGCTGAGGGCATGGAATATCCCACTTTCATCACGGGCGGCACGAGCTGGTTTATGCCGGAAGGACTGCGCTTTCCAGAGGTCGTCGTCGAGCACGAATTCGGACATCAATACTGGTATGGCATGGTTGCCACCAACGAATTCGAAGACGCCTGGATGGACGAGGGCATCAACAGCTACACCGAGGTCAAAGTGCTGGATGACATTCTCGGGAAGAACACATCCATGATCAACTGGGCCGGTATGACCCTCGGCGAACCCGCGGAGCAACGACTCAGTTACGCAAGCGTCGCCGATCGCGACGCCATGGCGCAGAATGCGTACGACTACTACAGTTCCAACTCTTACGGCGGAATTACCTACGGCAAGACTGCGAGTGTGCTGCTCACCCTGGAAGGAATCATCGGCGAAGACATCATGGCGAAGGCCATGCACACCTATTTCATGAAGTACCGCTTCACTCATCCCACAAAAGAAGACTTCCTGAAAACGATTGAGGAAGTCTCAGGGAAGGATCTCCGTTGGTACTTCAACCAGGCGGTTTACGGATCGCCAGTGCTCGACTATGAAGTATCCCAGGTCGATTCCGATCCAGTGAATTGGTACGTAGATAAGAAAGACAAGAAAGAACCGAAAAAAGGCGCAAAGGACGACACCGTTTACCAATCCTACGTCGCCTTGCGTCGCAAGACGGACTTCGTGATGCCAGTCGAAGTCGAGATCAAGTTCGATAATGGCGAAAAGATCCGCGAGCACTGGGACGGCCAAAGTCGTTGGACGCGCTTCAGCTACCAGAAAAAAGCGAAAGTAGTCTCAGCCGAAATCGATCCAGACCATACGATCCAACTCGATCGCAATAACTTCAACAACAGCTTTGTGGTTGATGCGAATCCCAAGCCCACTTACAAACTTTCAACGTACTGGCTCTTCATCACACAGTGGGTTAGCCAGGCGATGGCTTGGTGGGCTGTCTAACAAGATTGGAACAGGGCATGTACCTCGCGGAATCAAGGATGGGATCGAAATGAACTCGAATAAAGGTTTACTCAGCAGCGGCTTCAGCATGGTGATGCGCAACAAGCGCTACATCTTCTGGTTCTGGCTTCTTAATCTCACACTCGCTGAGTTCGGCACTGCTGCTTTCCGCCGCAGCGCGCATGCGATCCTCGACCACAGCTTCCTCTCCGACAAGCTCATGCACAGCTTCGACATTGGCGTCGTGGTCGAGTTGCTCCAGCGGCCGGAATTCGGACGGACAGACTCCATGACGAGCCCCGCCCTCTACTTCGGATTCCTCTTCTTCCTCTTCACCGCTATTTTCTTGCCGGGGGTTTTCGCTGGATACGCGTCTACCTACCGCCTCCCTCGTGAAGAATTCTTCCGCACCTGCGGACGCAATCTCTGGCGCTTCATCCGCATCATGATCATCGCCGGAATCGTCATGGGTGCCATCACGGCAGGTCTTTTCGCCCTCAATGGCGCTATCGTAAAGAAAGCAACCGAAAGCACAAACGAAGTACTTCCCTTTGCGCTGCAAATGATCGGTTTCACCGTGATCTTTTTGATCATGACCACGCTGCGCATCTGGTTCGACCTCGCCGAAGCCGACACCGTTCTCAACGATCAGCGCGCTGTTCGCAAGTCAATCGCTGCAGCTTTCAAACACACATTCAGCAGCCTCGGGCCCCTGGTCACCACCTATGTTGTTTCCACGCTGGCGGCGGTGGCTTTCCTGCTTGGAGGTCTTTCGATCTGGATGAACCTCGTCCGGCCCGACAGCATTATCGGCGCGTTCGTGATCGCGCAGATCACGCTCGGGCTGCTGCTGATTCCCCGCTTCTGGCAGCGCGGCATCGCGGTCTCTTACTGGCAGCAGCATATGCAGGCTCCAGTCGCAGCCGTACAGGCAACGGAGGCCACCCCAGTCGTAACGCCTCCAGCCCCGGTAGCCGCACCCCCAGAACCGGTCCCAGTTGTTTCAGGTTCATCGAATCCGCCAGAGGAAACCCACTAGAACGGTTTGGGAAATAGTGTGAGCCATCTTCCGCCACCAGAAGCAATGTCATGTTGAGCGGAGTCGAAACATCCCTACCCCAGAACGACGGCCGCGGGGTAGGCATTCCTCGCTCAGCGGAATGACCAGTTGCAACGGGCGATGAGCCTTGGACTCAGCGACTTCTAGGCCGCCCCTAATCTCTCAACATCCGTGGCAGCATCATCACAGCATCACGACCGTAATCCCCGGATTCCTCCGCCCCAAATCCTTATCGCCCTTCAACTCCGGCCTCTCCTGCAGCAACCGCCAAACTTCCTCACAACTCTTCGCCCATTCTTCTCCGAAAACGCAGCCGCGAATCGCACCGCTGTCGGCCATCTCCCGCAGACGCGCCTGTACCGCGATGCGGATGTCTCCTCCCGCACCGGTCGACCCGTATCCATGGATCAATTTAAGGAGAGCGACGCCGTCCTGGCGTGCCTGAGCAATCTCCCGCTCCAGCCGTTGCAAGGCTTCATGCACCGACGGCCGATCCGACTTTAGATTGACGGTCTTGATATCACCAGCAGCTTATAGCGGTTTAGGAAATATTGTGAGCTCCGTACCGCGCCCCAGGAGCACTGTCGTGCTGAGCGGAGCCGGAGTGTAGCGAAGCGGAACTCCGGCGCAGTCGAAGCATCCCTACCCGCGGGTAGGATTCCTCGTTCCGCCCGGAATGACAGTTGAATAAAGGCATGAGCCTTGCACTGCACCGATTCCCAAAGCTCTCTAGCTCCGCGCTCTTCCCCGCGTCACCGCTTCCCTGGCTTCCTTATCCGCCGTCCGGCGCCGCTCCGTCTCGCGTTTATCCCACAGTTGCTTGCCTTTAGCCAGCGCAAGCTCAACCTTCACACGACCGTTCTTGAAGTACATCCGAATAGGGATCAGCGTCAGCCCCTTCTGTTGCGTCTTGCCAATCAGCTTGCGGATCTCTTCGGCATGCATCAACAACTTCCTGGTTCGGAGCGGCGCATGGTTGTGGATATTCCCATGCTCATACGGCCCGATGTGCGCGTTGAGCAGCCAAAGTTCCCCATCCTTGACCAGCCCATAAGAATCCTTCAGGTTGGCCAGACCCCCTCGGACCGACTTGACCTCAGTCCCAGTCAAAACCACCCCGCACTCAAATTTTTCCAGCAAGAAGTAGTTATGTGAAGCGATCCTATTAACGGCAGCATCCCTCTGTCCGCTCGCGGTGGGGTCACGGCGGGGCGATTTTTCGGGATTGGGCTTCGTCTGATGAGTGGACTGGCGCGGCATTGGCTTCAGGAGCGAGACTTCATCTTAACGCAGAATGGCGTCAGACCTCAGCCCTTGGACCGCAGCAAAACGCCGCGGCGGAGCCCAAAAAGTGAAGTCTGAGGCCAGATGTCGAAGATCTGAGGTCGAAGGTCTGAGGTCCGGGGTCGGGGCCCCGGTAGTCCTACGACCAACGATTGTAACTTGCGCCCCAGCAAGCACTTCGGAGGCACAAAACAGCGATGCTATAATCGCGGCATCGCGAGTTTTTTCGTCTACCGAGCGGCTTTCTATGGCCAAACGTCGAGGGCCAGGAAAACCGAGACACCAGCCGCTTGCCCGGGCGGAGACCGTAATAATTAAGGATCATCGCGTGAGGACCATCGAATGAGACGCTTAGTGCGCCCGGCTTCATACCTGCTGCTCGTGGCGCTAACCCTTCCTGCTTTCGCGACTGACAAAGCAAAAACCCTCTATGAGAAGGGTCAGGACGCCGAAGCTCGCCAGCATTACGAGGAAGCTTACGACTTCTACAAACAGGCCTACGACCTTAGGCCCAAGGACCTGCGCTACCGCGCATCGTTCGAACACTCTCGCTTTGAGGCCGCCGCCTCCGTTGTCCACCGTGGCCAACTGCTCCGCGACGATGGCAAACTCGATGAAGCAGTCGCTGAATTCCAGAAAGCTCTAACGATCGACCCTTCCCTGTTCATTGCCAAGCAGGAATTAAACCGCACGTTGAAGATGATCAACGATCAGCGGAACCCGCCGCCGCAAGCTGCGGGGCCCCCTGCCGGACTCGAAAAAAGAGTCCATGAAGCGGCCGGTCCCGTCGAACTCACGCCCATCTCCAACACCCCCATCGCGGTGAAGTTCGCCAACGAAAAGAGCGACACCGTCTATCGCACCATCGGCCAGCTCGCGGGCATCAACGTCCTCTTCGACCCCGATTACACTCCCCGCCCCATTCGCGTCGAACTGAATGGAGTCACCCTCGAAGACGCTCTCGAAATCATCGCGCTCGAATCCAAGACTTTCTGGCGGCCCGTTACGTCGAACACGATCTTTGTCGCTGCCGACAATCCCGCGAAGCGGAAGGAACTCGAACAGAGCGTTCTTAAAACTTTTTATCTGACGAATCTTTCGCAGCCCACCGAACTACAGGATGTCGTCAACGCCATCCGCGCCGTGCTCGATGTGCAGCGCGTGCAGCAACTCCTCTCGCAGAATGCCCTCGTTGTCCGCGGTACGCCGGATCAGATCGCGCTCGCCGAAAAATTAGTTGAGGACCTCGACAAGGCGCGGCCCGAAGTCATCATCGATATCGCAGTCATGCAGGTCAGCAAAGATAAGTCTCATACACTCGGCATCAATCCCCCGAGCAGTGTGACGGTTCAACTGCAGGACAACATCAATACGACCACGCCGACCACCACGACCACCGGAACAACGACCACGACCACTAGTTCGTCGAGCGGCACCAACGGCATCAACCTGAACAATCTCGCGAATCTGAACGCCACCAACTTCCAGGTCACGATCCCGTCTGCGAACTTGTCGGCCATTATGAGTAACAGCGATACCAAGCTGATTCAGAATCCGGAGATCCGCGCGCTCGACGGTCAGAAAGCCTCACTCAAAATCGGTGATCGCGTTCCTGTCGCAACCGGATCGTTCCAGCCCGGCATCGGCGGCGTTGGCATCAATCCTCTGGTCAACACTCAATTCCAGTATCTCGACGTCGGCGTCAACATCGACGTCACTCCGCGCGTGCACGCCAACGGCGAGGTCACCCTCAAAATCGCCATGGATGTCTCCGCCGTCACCGGACAGCAGAACATCGGCGGCATCAGCCAGCCCATCATCGGTCAGCGCAAGATCGAGCACGAGATCCGTCTGAAAGACGGCGAAGCGAACCTGCTTGGCGGCATCATGGAAGATCAACAAACCAAGCAACTGAGCGGCATCCCCGGTCTGGCTCAAATTCCGATCCTGAAGTATCTCTTCGGACAGACGACAGCCGATCATTCGGAGAATGAAATCGTCTTTGCCATCGTGCCGCACATTATTCGCGCCACTGACGTAAACGAAATCAATCAGCGCGCCATCGATATCGGCACCGCGACGACCATTCAGATGCGTCGCAAACCTCAGGTAACTCCGGTTGCGGCTCCGGCAAGCCAGTCGTCCGTTACGCCCGCACCTCCTGCGGGCGCTGTTCCGCCGAATCAGGCTACTGCGAATCCGGTAGTGCCGCGTCCGGCGCTCCCGGGCCAGCAGAATGCCGCTCCGGCCGGCGCGGCGAGTTTTCTCTTCGATCCGCCAACCATTCAGGCGGTCAAAGGAAATACCTTCGCTGTGAATCTGCTGATCTCCGGCGCGCAAAACGTTTATTCCGTACCCGTGCAGGTGAACTACGATCCGAAGATGCTGCAGATGGTGAATGTTTCGAACGGCGGCTTCCTATCGCAAGACGGACAAGTCGTAACGCTCGTGCACCGCGAGGATGAAACCATCGGTCAGTCACAGATCACTGCCTCGCGGCCAAGCGGCGCGGGCGGAGTGTCGGGCCAGGGATGTGTCGTCACCCTGACTTTCCAGGCGAAGGCTAGCGGGCAGACTCCTCTGACCATCACCCGCGGCGGCGCGCGCGATCCCGGGCTGCAGGCAATCACCGTAAACGGCGCGCAAGCGTCCGTCACGGTCGAATAGCGGGGAAATCGCGGCGCGTCGGTGGAGAGCCGGTTAGGGAAAACGCGGCAAGATGTGTTCTCCCAACGCCCAGCAGCGAAGCGGTGAAAGAAAATGCAGCCGCGAAGCGTGGAAGTATCCAGCTGCGAAGCGGTGAAAGAATCCAGCCGCAAAGCGGGGGAAGAATGCAGCCGCGAAGCGGCGAAAGAATGCAGCCCACCGCGCAAGCCGTGGGTACGTAGTTGAAAGTTGATCAAGCCCCGAAGGGGCGAAAGAAACACACCGAAACGGGCGTTGCTCCCCTTCACCGGGCTGACAAT
>Ga0070734_10003431_pt1 | contig 16635 bp, 12 predicted proteins | sample Coa_R1_8_FD_66444 | JGI IMG/M metagenome (GOLD analysis project Ga0070734, IMG submission 66444) | Surface soil microbial communities from Centralia Pennsylvania, which are recovering from an underground coalmine fire - Coalmine... | ecosystem: Environmental > Terrestrial > Soil > Unclassified ... | reverse complement strand
CGTCGGCATCATCGGCACGGGCGCGACAGCGGTGCAGTGCGTGCCGCATCTCGGCGAATGGGCGAAACACCTCTACGTGCTCCAGCGCACGCCCTCTTCGATCGACGTCCGCAACAATGCGGAGACCGATCCGGCCTGGGCGGCCTCGCTCACGCCCGGCTGGCAAAAGCGGCGGCAGGAGAACTTCAACATCCTCGTCAGCGGCGGCGACCAGGATATCGATCTGGTCATGGACGGCTGGACCGACATCTTCCGCAATCTCACCGGCACGGCGGCGAAGGAGGCTTCGCGGAAACTCGGCCGGCGGCTGACTCCCGCCGAGCGCGCGGAGCTGATGGAGCTTCACGATTATCGCAAGATGAACGCGATCCGCGCGCGCGTGGACCAGATCGTCAAGGATCCTGTCACGGCAGCAGCGCTCAAACCCTGGTACCGCCAGTTCTGCAAGCGGCCCTGCTTCCACGATGAATATCTTCAGACCTTCAACCGGCCGAATGTCACGCTGGTGGACACCAATGGCCGCGGCGTCGAACAGCTCACGGAAAACGCCGTCGTCGCCAATGGACGCGCTTATGAGGTCGACTGCCTCATCTTCGCCACCGGCTTCGAGGTCGGCACCTCGTTCACGCGCCGCGCCGGCTACGAGATCAAGGGCCGCGGCGGACGCACGCTATCCGATCACTGGGCGAAGGGCCTGCGTACGCTGCACGGCCTGACCGCGCACGGTTTCCCCAATTGCTTCTTCCTGGGGTTCACGCAAGGCGCGATCACCATCAGCGTACCCCAGGCGCTGGGCGAACAGGCCCGTCACGTGACCTACATGGTCAGCGAAGCGAAGCGGCGCGGTGCGCGCGCAATTGAACCCACGGCCGAAACCGAGCAGGCCTATGTCGACGAGGTCAGAAGCCTCGCGCGGCTGGGTCTTCGCTTCTACCGCGAGTGCACGCCCGGCTACTACAACAGCGAAGGCGCAAAAGAGAACCGCAACGGCTTCTTCTCCGACATGTACGGTGCCGGTCCGCTGCGCTTCTTCGAGCTTCTCGACGAATGGCGTGCGGAGGGAAACCTCAAAGGCCTTTCGCTCTCTGCCTGAGAAAAGCCAGCACGGCGGGAACCCGCGGCTCGCAACTTTCTACGGCGTCGAATTCAGATCAGGTTTGCCGGTTTCGAGATCGACGGGCACCGAGACGTGTTCCTGCACGATCGACCACTTGCCGCCAGCCTTGCGATAGACATCGCTCACGCGGACCGTCATGTCCGATGGCTTGCCCTTCGTGTCGGTCCCGCTGATGTGCTGGATGCTATGGCTGTAGGCGATTGTTCCATCGCTCGAAATCGAAAGGTCCGAAACCGTGAATTTGATCGGACCCTTGAAGCTGCCGATGAAGCCCTGCCAATCCTTCCGGTAGGCATCCGAGCCCACATACTGCCGAGGCGGCACGAGATCGAATACGAAAAGGCCCTGGCCGGCCGCATAGCCTTTCATGATGCCGTCGAGGTCCTTGTTCGAGACGGCCGCTGCAAAGCGGCTCTCGAGCGCCTCGATCTCGGACTTGTCGCTGGCCCGCGCTGCGGTCGGCGCAAGGATCGATACCGCGCCGATGCAGACCGTCAGCGCGACGAGCGTGTTGTTCTTCATGAGCTCCCCCATTGATGCCGCGCGCTTCTTCGCACGCGTCACGCCGATTATAGCACCGGAAGACGCGCGAGCATGGCGCTGAAAGCCATTCAAGCCGGCTACCGCGGCGCCAAAGCGTAGACGGTCCCGTCGGCCGCAATGTAGAGCCTTCCCTCGGCCACGATCAGCGTGCCCATGTGGCGGAGGCCGGGCATGGCCGGTCCGCCGGCGAAAACCGGCTTCCCGCTCGCCGCGTCGAAGCCGTGCAGGCGATTGTCACCCTCAGCCCCGGTGACCCATACGATCGCGTCGTCGCTGCCGTTGGAGGTGGTGATGATCGGAGCGCCTGCACCGCTGAAAGGCGCACACCAAGCCACCCCGAGTCCTTTCGGGCCGACGGTCAACATGGTGATGTTCTCGGACGCGCAACGCCCGCCGCCGCGGCTCGCGAAGGCCACCAGTGCTTTTCCACCACGTTCGAGAACGGCAGGCGCCGTGATGATGGCATGGTTCGAAACACCCATCACGGCAAGCGCGCCACCGACGCCACCCAGGCGATTGCGATCGAGGAGATAAGCCTTGCCGTCCTTGCCGAAGGCGATGAGGCGCGCGGCACCACCCGGATCGAGCGGCAGCGCGTCAGTGCCTCCGAGATCGGTGTCCTCTTCGTCGAGGCGCTTCCAGTCGGATGGCGTGAAAAGATCGGCCGGATCGCTCGAAGGAGCGAGGCCGGTTTTCAGGCGGACGACCGCCTCGCCGAACGCGAACTGCGACGCATCGAACGTGTTACCGGTCACGGCAAAGAGGGATTTGCCATCGCTCGCGAGGCCGCCAGGCGCCCAGATGCCACCGCCATTCGCGCGCGTTTGCCAGACGGCGGTGAGCTTCGCCGATGGCGGATCGATTTCAACGACCGTTCCGCGATAGGTGCCGCAATCGCCCCAATTGCCGCCGAACGGGACGTAGAGTTTTCCGCCGAACAGCGAGAGGGCGCCGCGTTCGCCCTGTGTGAGGCTCGAGAATTCGGCGTGGAACGCTTCGAGCGCCTTTTCCACATCGAGGGGATATCCCGAAACGGTAGAGCCGTTGTCGAGAGACAGAGCGTAAACCAGGTGGCGCGGCCCCGCCTGGGTCTGAATCAGGGCGTCGAAATAGATCCGGCGTCCCGGGAGATCGAGCACAGGCGTGCCGGTGATGCCGTCGGGATCGATGTTGCCGCAGGGAAGCGCCGAACGGCTCACCGGTGCTCCGACCGTCCGCTGCCAGACTGTGGCGCCACTTTTCGCATCGAGGGCGGCCACCACATTGGACTCCGTCGCTACCAACAGAACCGGCCGGCCGCCCGAGAGATGCGCGAAGAGCGGTTGTGCGTAGACGTGACCGTCCAGGATCGCGTGGAACCCCGCATCGTTGTGCAAGTTGCGGGCGGCGGCGAGCGTGAGGCCGGGCACGACATACGCGCCACTCCGCGCCGGGCCGTTATGATAGGCGGAGACAGCGTCCGCCGCGAATGCGCAGCAGGCGCTCAAGGTGACGAAAGCTCCTGCAAATGCCCAGCTTCGCGCCCGCATCATCGCCACCCTTCATCCGGAGAGCGTCGAAACTATAGCGCAGAGGATAAGGGCGATCAGGTCGCGAAAGCTGGATCAGATAATCCCGGGATTGTGGCGCGGAATCTCCACCTGCCGATGCACGTAGCAGCTCATGAGCAAGCCGAAGCCGAACATTACGGTCAGCATCGCCGTACCGCCATAGGACACAAGCGGCATGGGAATGCCCACCACCGGGATCAAGCCCATGACCATCGCGGCGTTGATCATGATGTAGAAGAAGAAGTTCAAGGTAATGCCCATCGCGGTCAGCCGCGCGAACTGGCTGCGCGAACTCACCGCCACCTGCACGCCATAACCGATCACCACCGCAAACAGGATCAAAAGGGCGATCGCGCCCACGAAGCCGAACTCTTCGCAGAAACTGGTCCAGATGAAATCCGTCTGCTTCTCCGGAAGGAAACTGAGGCGGCTCTGCGTTCCGGCGAGGAATCCCTTGCCTGTCAGCCCGCCCGAGCCAATGGCTATCTTTGCCTGGGTGATGTTCCAGCCCGCTCCGAGCGCGTCGGATTCGGGATTGAGGAAGGTCATCACCCGCTGCTTCTGGTAATCGTGAAGGACAAAACGCCATGCCGTCGGAATGGCGACCGCCACGCCAGCAAGAACGGGCGTGATCCACCACCAGGAAAGACCGGCGAGGAAAAGGATCGAGGCACCGTCCATGACGAGAATGAGCGTGGTGCCGAGATTGGGCTGGATGGCAACGAGCAGCACGGGCAAGCCGATCATCGCGAGCAGGATGGCGAGGTGGCGCGGCTTCGATACATCTTCCACCGAGAGACCGTGCAGATAGCGCGCGAGCGCAAGAATGAGCGCGATCTTCATCAGCTCGGAGGGCTGGATCTCGACCGGCCCGAGCGCAATCCAGCGCTCGGCGCCGAGGCCCTTATGGCCGGCGACTTTCACCACCACCAGAAGCAGCAGCGAGATCGCGTAAGCCGGATAAGCCACTCTCATCCACAAGCGGACATCCACGAGCGCGCAGGCGACAAGGATGAGAAGACCGGCTGCGAAGCGCACGATCTGCGGCCCAGCCCAGGGCCAAAGGTGGCCGTTGGCGTCGGAATAGAGCATCGCAAACCCGGCGCAGGCGATGATCGTGATCAGCAGCACGAGGCCCCAATTCACCTCGATCAGTTTTTCGAGCGGCGCCACGGTCCGGCGTGCCAGCGCATAGGGTCGCGTGTTCATGCGCGGCTCGCTTGCGCCGCGGAGGCGGCATTGAGGGGATAGTCCGTCGGCAATTTGAGCGGATCGCGCTTTTGCGCAAACAACAGGATGTCGCGCGCCATCTGCACATGCGGATGCGCGGCGATGCCGCCATGCTCCATGATGATCGAGAGCGCATAGCGCGGCGCAGATGACGGTGCGAAGCCGATGAAGAGTGCGTGGTCGCGCATCTTCCACGGCAGGGTTTCGTTCTTCTTCACGCCCGCGAGGTGCTCGGCCTCGCTGATGACGCGAACCTGCGCGGTTCCGGTCTTGCCGGCCATTTCAAAGCCGGGATCGGGGATGCGCCAGGCATAGGCCGTTCCTCCCGGAACATTCGTGACCGCATCCATGCCGGAACGGACCACGTCGAGCACGTCCTGGCTGAAGGGGAGCGGGTCCGGAATGGGCCGCGGCTGCGCGGCATTGCCGACCACGCGCACGACGCGCGGCAGGATCGCCTTGCCGCTCGCGATCCTCGCGGCCAGCGTGCAAAGCTGCAGCGGGGTGACGAGCACATATCCCTGCCCGATGCCCGTGTTCAGCGTCTCGCCATCTAGCCATTTTGCGCCGTAGGTCTTGAGTTTCCACGCGCGGCCGGGGATTACGCCGGCGCGTTCGCCGGGAATCTCGATTCCCGTTTGATGACCGAGCCCCAGCTTGTGGGCGGTGTCTTCGATAGCATCGATGCCCAGCCGCCGCGCGGTCTCATAGAAGAAGACGTCGCACGATACCTGGATACCGCGGTGCAGATCGACATGGCCGTGGCCGTGCTTCTTCCAGCAGTGAAATACATGGTTGCCGAAGCGGAGCGCGCCGGAACAATTGACCGAGAAATTCTTGTCAAGCCCGGCATTCGCGGCGGCGACCGCCATCGCCGCCTTGAACGTCGAACCCGGCGGGTAGACGCCGGAGAGCGCTTTGTCGATCAGCGGCTTGTGATCGTCCGTGGTGAGCGTTTTCCATTCGGCATTGCTGACTCCGACATTGAAGAGATTGGGATCGAATCCCGGCGTCGACGAGAGCGCGAGCACATCTCCGGTTTGCACATCCATGACAACGCACGCGCAGCTTTCGTTGCCAAGCCGCTGGTCGACGAATTGCTGAAGCTGCTGGTCGATCGTGAGCCAGACGTCTTTGCCGGGCACACCGGGCTGATGGGAAAGCTCGCGGATAATCCGGCCGTACGCATTCACTTCCTGACGGCTCGCTCCGGCCTCGCCCCGCAAGGCGCCCTCATAGGCTTTTTCGATGCCGCGCTTGCCGATGCGAAAACCGGGAAGGTCGAGGAGCGGATCGTCTTCGTCTTTCTTGTCGTCGGGCGAAACCGCTGCGACGTAGCCCAAAACGTGCGACAGGCCAGCGCCATAGGGATAGGAGCGGGTTTCGCCGACATCGGGCTGGACACCGGCGAGATAAGGAAGATGCAGATTGATGCGCGCAAATTCTTCCCAGCTCAGGTTCTCGGCCACCGGCACCGGAAGGAATTTCTTGTTCTGCGCGATATCCCTGAGAACCTTCTGCCGCTGCCGATCGGGGATCTCGATGATGCGGCCGATACGATCGAGCGCGGCATCGACGCCGTCGCTCGCCTGCTCGGCGATGAGCATGACGCGATAGTTGCGTCGGTTGCTCGCAAGCTCCGTGCCGAAGCGATCGATAATGCGCCCACGCGCGGGCGGCACGAGGTGGAGACTGACGCGATTGGCCTCGGCCTGAAGCTTGTACTGATCGCCGTCTTCGATCTGCAGCTGATAGAGACGGCCGCCAAGGACGGCAAAGACCGCCGTCATGCCACCGCTCATCATCAGCGCGCGGCGGCTGAACGTCGTGTAGCGGCTTTTGTCTTTGCGATCGAAGAGGGGCATCAGAACTCGCTGCGTGACGCTCCGATGAACCGGCGCTGGACGAAGCCGAAAAAGGCCGCCGTCGGAATGTAGAGGACGACGCTCGAGAAAAGCTCGCTCATTTCGCTGCCGGCCGGCAAAAGACGCCAGGCGAACAAGCAGGTCAGGACGTAGTCGGCGGCGCAGGCGATCAGCACCGCGGTGGCGAAACCGAGAATCGCAGCAAAGCCGGAGAGACTTGCGAAGGCCTCGTTCTGGCGAACCACAACGCCATAGGTGACGACGAAAGACGCAGCCCAGATGCCAGGCGTTCCGGGTCCCAGCAGATCCGTCAGAAGACCGGCGAGAAAGGCCCAGGCTGGCGACATCAGGTCCGGCCGGACGAGGCACCAGAAATAGACCGGCATCAGGCCCAGCAGCGGCGCCGGCAACTGGTTTGACGTGAACGAGACGGGCAAATTGGCCAGCACGACGCCGAAGAGCGCCAAGGCGACCGGAATGGCACCGCTGAAGAGCCGCAGATTGCTGAAAAAGCCGGTGCGCTCCATCGGATAGCCTATTGGTTGGTGCCGTCGCCGCCAGCTCGCGGCTCCGGCTGCGCAGCCGCATTTTCGGGTTTCGGCTCCTCGGCCGCAGACGGCGGCGGCTGCGGAGCCGCCTGCTGTTTTGCTGCGGCGGTCTGGTTCGAAGGAGCAGGCTGCGCCTGCAGCGCTGGCGATGGCGTGATTTCACCCGGCGTCGTCGCCGGCGGAGGGGCCGGGGGCAAGCCTGCTGCCGTCGCCGGCAGGTCTGACGGGCCGACGGCCGGAGGATTTTCAATCGGCCGCTTGAAATCGAGGATGTTCACGTCCTGGCTTGCGGCCGCATCCGCGAGCAGCTGAACACGAAACGTGCCATTGCTCCCCCGTATCAGGGTCCCGATCGGCAAGCCAGGCGGGAGCAAACTTCCATCACCGGAGCTTGCTACCTGTTCGCCGGGCTTGAGCACCGCGTTCTGGGACACGATTTCGATCGAAGGTTTGCCGGAATTGTCGCCGGCCATGATGGCCTGGACGTTTCCCGGCTCGATCGTTACCGGCACCCTGCTGTTGAGATCGGTGAGGAGAATAACCCAGGACGTTCGCTTGCCTGTGATGTAGATGCGGCCAACCATGCCCCTTGCATCGACCACCGCTTCGCCCGGCTTCACGCCGGCATCGCGTCCCGCGTCGAGGATCATGGTCTCCTGGAATGGCCGTGCGGACCGCCCGATCACCTGCGCTGTCACCGACGAAAGCTCGGGATCAGGCACGGCATGCAAAAGCAGCTGGTAGCGCCGCAGCCGTTCCTGGAGTTCGATTGCGGCGGTGTGCCATTGCCTCAGCCGCGCGTTCTCGTCTTTCAGCCTCAGATTTTCGCGATAGACCGTGAAGACTTCGCCCGCTGACCCGATCCATTTGTCGAAGTCGGAAAGCGGCGACCGGACCACCTGGAGAACCGGCGCCATGAAGTCGCCAATGCGCGCGCGCGTGCGATCGAAAAGCGTCGACTGCGCCTTTCCGATCAACAACAGGACAACCGCGAGAACGGCGACGATGCCGAGCGGAAGCTGGGCATAGCCGCGAGCGCGGGCAATTTTCCAGCTCACATTGGCCATCTACGCGCCCCTACAAGGCCGGCCGGTGCCGGCCACTCCGGCACCTTCAGAATGCTGTCGACAGTACGTGCCGCATGCCCTTCGCATTCTCCAGAACGCGGCCCGTTCCAAGTGCCACGCAAGACAATGGATCGTCAGCGATGGAAACTGGCAAGCCCGTTTCTTCCCGCAGGACCTGGTCCAGATTGGCAAGCAGCGAGCCGCCACCGGTAAGAACAATGCCCTTGTCCACAATGTCGGCAGCAAGCTCCGGCGGGGTTGCTTCTAGAGCCACCTTGACCGCCTCGACGATCGCACCAACCGGTTCAGCCAAAGCCTCGGCGATATGGCGCTGGGTGATCGTGATCTCCTTCGGCACGCCGTTCAGGAGGTCCCTGCCCTTGATATCGAGGGTCACCCCGTTGCCGTCGAGCGGCGGCGCGGCTGACCCGATTTCCTTCTTGATCCGCTCGGACGAGGCTTCGCCGATCAGCAGATTCTGGTGGCGCCGGATGAAGGCGATGATCGCTTCATCCATCTTGTCTCCTCCGACACGCACCGAACGTGAATACACGATCCCGCCTAGCGACAGGACGGCGACCTCCGTGGTCCCGCCGCCGATGTCGACGACCATCGAGCCTGTCGGCTCCGACACCGGCAGCCCGGCGCCGATTGCCGCTGCCATTGGTTCTTCGATGAGGAACACGCGGCGTGCGCCCGCCGAGAGCGCCGATTCCTGGATGGCGCGCCGCTCGACGGCGGTTGATCCCGAAGGCACGCAGACGATGATCATCGGATTGGCGAACGAGCGCCGATTGTGAACCTTGCGGATGAAATGCTTGATCATCTCTTCCGCAATTTCGAAATCCGCAATCACGCCGTCGCGCATCGGACGGATCGCTTCGATGTTTCCGGGCGTTCGACCGAGCATCATCTTGGCGTCGTTACCGACCGCGCGAACCTGCTTCTTTCCTCCGCGATTGATCGTGGCGACGACCGAAGGCTCATTGAGCACGATGCCGCGTCCCTTGACATAGACCAGCGTGTTCGCGGTGCCGAGGTCAATCGCCATATCGCTCGACAGTGCGCCGAGGAGACTGCCGAACATGATGTTTATTCCATTCCTTTCCGTCAGGAACCCTGCACGACCGAGGCGGAACGGGCCGGCATTTCGGCCGGCCCGTTATTTCTAGCGAGCCACGGACAACGCTTCGGGCACCTGCTTTTCGCGTTTCACCAATAGTTTGTTGAGCGCATTGACGTAGGCATACGCCGCCGCGACCAAAGTATCCGTATCGGCCGCGCGGCCCGTTACCGTGCGGCCATTTTCTTCAAGTCTCACGCTCGCCGTTGCCTGCGCATCCGTCCCTTCGGTCACCGCGTGGATCTGGAAGAGCTGCAGCGTCGCCGCGTGAGGATAGAGTTCGCGGATCGTCTTGAAGATCGCGTCGACCGGACCGTCGCCAGACATCTTCACGTGGCGATCTTCGCCATGGATCGACAGCGTCAACTCGGCGGCCGGAAGAACACCGGTGCCGGTCTCGACCCGAAGCGACTTGACGGAAATCGCGTCGTGCCCACGGACGATCTCATCGTCAACAAGCGCAACGATGTCTTCATCGAAGACCTGTTTCTTTTTGTCGGCGAGTTCCTTGAAACGGCGAAATGCGTCCTCGAGCGGGGTGTCAGCGAGTTCATAGCCGAGACTGGCCAGCTTCTCGCGGAAAGCGTGGCGGCCGGAGAGCTTTCCGAGGACCAGGGAGGTTTCCTTCACGCCCACGTCTTCCGGACGCATGATCTCGTAAGTCTCGATGTTCTTCAGCATGCCGTCCTGGTGGATACCCGACTCATGGCTGAAGGCATTCTTTCCGACGATCGCCTTGTTGTACTGCACAGGAAAACCCGTGACGTTCGACACGAGCTTCGAGGCCCGTGCCAGCATCGTGGTGTCGATCCCGGTGGCGAATGGCATGCGGTCACGGCGGACCTTGAGGGCCATCACAATCTCTTCGAGCGCTGCGTTTCCGGCGCGTTCGCCAATGCCGTTGATCGTGCATTCGACCTGCCGTGCGCCTGCGATGACGCCGGCGAGCGAATTCGCGACCGCCAATCCCAGGTCATTGTGGCAGTGGGTCGAGAAGACCACTTTTTCCGCTCCGGGCACGCGGTTTCGGAGCATTTCGATGAGTTCGAAATACTCCTGCGGGGTGGTGTAGCCGACCGTGTCGGGAATATTGATCGTCGTGGCGCCGGACCGGATTGCCAATTCGACGGTGCGGCAGAGGAAATCCTTCTCCGTCCGTGTCGCGTCCTCCGGGCTCCACTGCACGTCGTCGGTCAGATTGCGCGCGCGCGTGACCGATGCACCGACGGCGTCGAGCACGGCGTTGGGGCCCATTTGAAGCTTGTGCTTCATGTGCACCGGACTCGTTGAGAGGAACGTATGGATCCGCGGCCGCTTTGCTCCCTTGAGCGCTTCGCCGGCCCGATCGATGTCCTTGAAGCCGGCGCGCGCGAGTCCGCAAACAACGGCATTCTTCACGCGGCGCGCAGTCTCTCGAACAGCGTCGAAGTCGCCATTCGATGAAATCGGAAAACCGGCTTCGATGATGTCGACGCCCATGGCATCGAGAAATTCGGCGACTTCTATCTTCTCTTCGAGAGTCATTGCGGCGCCCGGCGACTGCTCGCCATCGCGCAATGTGGTATCGAATATGATGATCCGCTCCGGCTCTTTGTTCGTGCTCATGACATCACTGTCCTTCCGTTTGCTGCGACTTGCAGCTTCGATCTCTCCTTTCGCGGCTTTCTCCCCTAAGCGTCGTGAGCCCGGCCGAGCCCATGCGAACACCTAGGGGCCGCTAAGGAGGAGAAGCTCCGCGTCGAACAAACCGAGGGAAGGTCGTGGCACGAACACGATGCGCGCGCCGTCGCAAGCGGCCGAGCCGCTTTCGATGTTTATGGCCGCGCATTTCGTCATTGCCGGATCGCCGTTCCGCCCGCCAGTTACGGTTCGATAACTATCGACGAATCGCCCTTAAGCCTGCGTAAACGCAGAACTTTCGTTTCGTCAGAGCGCGGTTGTACGCCCAACGCTCTCGGCCAAGCAATAGCACGACCTACTTATCCGGAAGGGGAATCCGGACTAGAGGTCGATGGCTTAGTGATGATCACGCTCCGCAATTTGACCAAAATCTTCCCGGGCGCCGAGAGGCCGGCCGTGGATGCGCTCGACCTCGATGTCGCGGCCGGAGAATTCCTTGTCCTGATCGGACCTTCCGGTTGTGGCAAGTCGACCACCCTTTCGATGATCAACCGCTTGGTCGAACCCACGGCGGGGACCATCGGAATCGGCGGGACCGACATCAAAGCCCTTGAACCGGTGTCGCTGAGACGAAAAATCGGCTTTGTTTTTCAAGACATTGGGCTATTCCCCCACCTCACTGTCGCTGAGAACGCCGGCATCACGTTGCGGCTGATGCGCCACGAAAAAACCGAAATCGAGCGCCGATCCAACGAGGTTCTGGAACAGGTTCATCTTGACCCGCACGAGTTCCGCGCACGCCATCCGGCGAGCTTGTCCGGCGGCCAGCGCCAGAGGGTCGGTCTCGCCCGGGCGCTCGCTGCAAAACCCTCGATCATGCTGATGGACGAGCCGTTCGGAGCCCTTGATCCCTTGATTCGCGACGATCTCGCTTCCGATTACCGGCAGATCCATGACCGCACCGGGCTCACGACCGTACTCGTGACCCATGACATGACCGAGGCTCTGCTGATGGCAGACCGGATCGCGATCATGCGGGACGGAAGGCTCCTGCAGGTCGCCTCTCCGGGCGCAATTCTCGCAAACCCTGCCGACGATTTCGTCCGCCGCCTGGTCGAGACGCCGAAGCGGCGAGCGCGTGTCCTCGCCGAAGCCATGGGCGCCGCGCAAACATGAGTGCCGACCAAGGAGCGCTGGCTGGCGCCTGGAGTAACTTGCCCGAGTATCTCGGCTGGCACGTTCTTCTCAGCCTGTCCTCTCTTGGGCTTGGCATTGCCATCAGTTTGCCGCTCGCGATCTTCGCCGCGCGCAAAGCAGCGGTTCGCGGGCCTGCCCTCGCCTTTGCAAGCATCGTTCAGACCATTCCGGGACTCGCGATGGTCGCTCTCTTCTATCCCGTCCTGCTCGCCTTATCGGCCCTGACGCGATCCTATTTTGGCATCGGCTTCCGTGCGCTCGGTTTTCTCCCTGCACTGGCCGCGCTGACGCTCTATTCGATGCTGCCCGTCATCCGGAACACGATTACGGGACTGCTTGGGCTCGATCGCGCAGTCCTCCTCGCCGCGCGCGCAGTGGGGATGACCGGCCGGCAATCCCTTTTCATCGTCGAGCTGCCGCTCGCCGCGCCGATCATCCTGGCCGGCATCCGCACGGCCGCGGTCTGGGTGATTGGCACGGCTACGCTCTCAACGCCCGTGGGACAGACAAGTCTCGGAAATTTCATCTTCACCGGACTTCAGACCGAGAACTGGATTCTCGTCCTCTTCGGTTGCGTTGCGGCCGCGCTGCTGGCGATCGTTGTCGATCGCCTGCTGGCGCTCGCAGAGGACGGCCTCGCCCGGCGGTCGAACACGCGGCTCGCGGCGTCGATCGCTGGGCTGATGATCGTGATCGCAGCAAGCCTTGCGCCGCTGATAAGCGGCGCGAGTACCCGCGTTGCCACGGTTGGGACCAAGAGTTTTGAAGAACAATATATCCTGGGCGCCTTGATCCAATCCCGACTCGAACGCGCGGGCTTCGCAACAACGCGACGCGACGGTCTCGGCTCGACCGTCATTTTCGACGCGCTGGCAAGCGGCGACATCGATGCCTACGTCGACTATTCGGGTACGATCTGGTCAGACGACATGAAGCGGCGCGACCTGCCGCCTCGCCAGCAGCTCCTTCGTGAAATGGCCGAATGGCTTCGCCGTACGCACGGCATCCGCTATGTCGGCGCACTTGGCTTCGAGAACGCCTACGCGTTCGCGATGCGCGGCAATGAGGCTGAAAAACTCCACATCCGGACCTTGGCCGATCTCTCTGCCTATGCGCCGAGGCTGAAAATTGGCGGCGATTATGAAATCTTCAGCCGGCCGGAGTGGCGCTCCGTCGAGCGCGCCTATGGACTCAGATTTGGGACTCAGCGCGTGTATCAGTCCGGCTTCATGTACCGGGCGCTGACCAGCGGCGACGTCGACGTTATCAGCGCGTTTTCCAGCGACGGACGCATCGCGCAGTATCACCTCGCATTGCTTGGCGATCCCAAAGGGGCGTTGCCGCCCTACGACGCCGTGCTGCTGGTCTCTCCGTCTCGGGTAAGAGACCAGCGATTCCTCGAGGCCCTGACACCGCTCGTCGGGAGCATTGATCTGCCAACCATGCAGCGCGCCAATCTCGAGGTCGACCGAGATGTCGACAAGCGCTCGCCTGATGCCGTCGCGCACGACCTGGATGTCTTGATCGCGTCACATTCGGTGCGACCTGATCGAGGCGCGCGACGGCCCCGCGACAATTGAGCCTGAGCCGGCCCGCTTTGCCTTGTTCCGTGAAAATGGTTCTCTCGGATCACGTTGTCCCCCGTCCCAGGGGGCGGCGTAAGCCACGCTTCCGCTCTCGAGGCAAGCCGGTCATGCGGATCCTGCCGCCCGTCTCGATCGAAGCACGCCGCGTTCTCCCGAGCCGGTGGGATCTCGCTGCGGCCGCGCTGGTCCTTGGGTTTATTGTCCTCTTTGCCGAAGCGAGCCGCAGTGTTGTCGAGCCGCTTTCCACGCTGACGCGCGAGCGGCTCTCCCTCGATCCAATCAACCTCCCGGGCTACGCGCTCCGAACGGCGCTCCGCATGCTCCTCGGCCTCGGAGCATCCCTGTTGTTTACATTCACCTATGCGACATGGGCGGCGAAAAGTCCGCGCGCGGGACGGCTGCTCGTACCCGTCCTCGACATCCTTCAGTCCGTGCCGATCCTCGGATTCCTGTCGATCACGATCGTGTTCTTCCTGTCCCTTGCTCCTGGAAGGATTTTGGGCGCGGAACTGGCAGCGGTCTTCGTCATCTTCACGAGCCAGGCCTGGAACATGGCGTTCAGCTTCTACCAGTCACTACGAACCGTGCCGACGGAGATGACGGAAGCAGGACGCGTGTTCGGTCTCAATGCATGGGCACGTTTCTGGCGCATCGAAGTGCCCTTCGCCATGCCGCAACTCATCTGGAACATGATGGTATCGATGTCGGGCGCGTGGTTCTTCGTCGTGGCATCGGAAGCGATCAGCGTCGGTGCGACGTCAATCGCGCTTCCCGGCGTTGGTTCTTACATCGCGGAGGCGACGCGCGAGAGCAGCCTGCCGTCGATATTCTGGGCGATCGGCACAATGCTTGTCGTCATTCTGATCTACGACCAACTGCTGTTTCGACCGCTGGTCGCCTGGGCGGACCGCTTCCGGATTGAGGCCGAAGGTGCGGATGAGCCGCCCCCGGCCTGGGTCCTGACAGTTCTTCGCCGCTCCCAGCTCATGGATCGCGTCGCTGCTCCGCTCCACCAGCTGATGCAATGGAGCTACCAACTCACGCCGCGTGCACGGACGGCCCCGCGCCAGGCGCATGCGCTGCAAAGCAGACTGGGAGACGGCGCCTGGGTCGTGCTCATTGCTATGATCGTGATCTACACCGTGTGGCGGATCTTCAACTTCGTTCGTGCGGAAATTTCGTTTCACGACGTGCTCTACGCGGCGAGCCTCGGTTTCATCACCTTCCTGCGGGTCGCCGTCCTGATCGCCATTGCCAGCGCGATCTGGACACCGGTTGGCATCTATATCGGCTTGAGGCCGCATCTCGCCCGGATTGTGCAACCGATCGCACAGTTTTTCGCGGCGTTTCCGGTGAACCTGCTGTTTCCGATCGTCGTGCTCGTCATCGTCACGCTCGGACTTCTGCCCGACGTCTGGCTTTCACCGCTGATGGTCCTCGGCACCCAGTGGTACATCCTCTTCAACGTCATCGCCGGCGCTTCCGCGCTACCCCGTGAATTGCGCGATGCGGCCGACAATCTGCAGGTTCACGGCTGGCTGTGGTGGCGAAAGGTCGGACTACCCGGTGTCTTTCCCTATTACGTCACGGGCGCGATCACCGCTTCCGGCGGGTCCTGGAACGCGAGCATCGTGGCCGAAGTCGTCAGCTGGGGGAAAACGACCCTTCGGGCACACGGTCTCGGAGCCTACATCGACGATGCAACAATAGCCGGCGACTACCACCGCATTGTGCTCGGCATTGCCGTCATGAGTTTCTATGTTGTTGTCATCAATCGCGTGTTCTGGCGGCCGCTGTACGACTACGCGGAAAGAAAGTTCAAACTCGGTTGAGGAGAGCCCGATGGCCACACAGACATTGCTCGACGTGCATGACGTGCGGCGCTCCTTCCCCCGCCCGGGCGGGGGTGAGCTTCTCGTTCTCGAAGGCGTCAACCTCACTTTGCGGGAAGGGGAAATCGTCGGTCTTCTCGGCCGCTCGGGATCTGGCAAGTCGACGCTTCTTAGGTTGATTGCAGGGCTTGCGCGTCCGCAGGGAGGATCGCTCAGTTACATGGGACAACCCATCGAGGGTTGCGCGAACGGGATCGCAATGGTGTTCCAGAGCTTCGCGCTCTTCCCGTGGCTCACGGTTCTCGAAAATGTTCAGCTGGGTCTGGAAGCGCTTCACCTCGATCCCAAGGAAATCCGCGCGCGGGCGCTCGCTGCAATCGACCTGATCGGCCTTGATGGCTACGAGTCGGCCTATCCGCGCGAACTCTCCGGCGGTATGCGCCAGCGGGTCGGGTTCGCACGCGCTCTGGTGGTCCATCCCAATATCCTCCTCATGGACGAGCCATTTTCGGCGCTCGACGTCCTGACGGCGGAGAACCTGCGCACCGATTTCCTCGAGCTTTGGAAAAATGGCCAGCTGCCGATCAAAGGCGTGCTGCTTGTGACCCACAATATCGAGGAAGCGGTCCTCATGTGCGACCGCGTTCTTCTGTTCTCGAGCAATCCGGGGAAAGTCGTCACGGAGCTCAAGATCGACCTCCCGCATCCGCGCAACCGGACCGATGTGAAATTCGAGGATTACGTCGACCAGATTTATGTCGAAATGACCGCCCGCCGGGTGGAAAGGACGCGGCCGGTCGAGAGACCCACCGGAATGGGCACGATCCTGACTCACGTCTCTCCCAATCTGATCGCCGGCCTGATTGAGGCGGTCGCCGCAAAACCTTATGACGGCAAAGCCGATCTTCCCGACATTGCGTCCGACCTTCAGCTCGAAGTTGACGAGCTCTTTCCGGTCGCCGAAGCCATCCAGATGCTCCGTCTGGGAGAACTCGAGGGGGGCGACATCAAGCTCAGCCACATGGGAAAGCGTTTCGCCGAAGGAGAACTGAATGAGCGCAAGGAAATTTTCCAGCGCGCGTTGATGAGCCAGGTCCCTCTCGCTGCGCATATCCGCCGGGTCCTGGACGAGCGCGCGAGCCACACCGCGCCCAAGCGCCGCTTCCTTGACGAGCTGGAAGACCATATGACGGATGATGCCGCGGAAGAGACATTGGGCACGATCGTCAGCTGGGGCCGTTTTGCCGAGCTGTTCTCTTATGACGATGAGAGCGAAATGCTCAGCCTCGAGAATCCGAGCTGATTGCGGCAGGCGCAAAGGTCACGACAGGAGAACGGCCTTCACACGTGAGGCGGA
>Ga0070734_10003430_pt1 | contig 16636 bp, 12 predicted proteins | sample Coa_R1_8_FD_66444 | JGI IMG/M metagenome (GOLD analysis project Ga0070734, IMG submission 66444) | Surface soil microbial communities from Centralia Pennsylvania, which are recovering from an underground coalmine fire - Coalmine... | ecosystem: Environmental > Terrestrial > Soil > Unclassified ... | reverse complement strand
GTTGTTCGTTTTCGCGGATTGCCTTAAGCACCTGCCCAAAGGGTGAGTGAATCGTCCGCCGAATCAGAAGGAAGCCAAGAACAAAGATGGTGAAGACCACATAATAGAGGGAGCGGTCCTGCTGCAGGTCGAGACCTAGGATGTGGCCCCGCGGAATGGCCTGGAGACCATCTTCTCCTCCTGTGAATGGAGCTTCCAGAAACAAAAAATAAACCAGTTGCGAGAGCGCCAGGGTGATCATCGCAAAATAGATTCCCTGCCGCCGAATCACGAGGCTGCCGAATACAAATCCCAAGGCGAGAGCAACCAGCGTGCCTGCCAAAATTCCTAATAGCGGACTAAAGCCCTTCACCTTGATCACATAGCCGGTTACATAAGCCGCCGTGGCAAAAAACGCGGCATGGCCGAAAGAAAGAAGTCCGGTATATCCGAGCAGCAGATTGAAGGCGCAGGCGAAGAGCGCAAAGCACAGGGCTTTCATCAAGAAGACCGGATATCCAATAAAAGGTGCCACGATACCGGCGACGAGCAGCAGCAAGTATCCTGCAATTCGCAACGTAGAGGCGTGCTTTCCCATGGCTGCTCTCAAAAGCTTCACCGCTCCTTGCCGAAAAGACCTGCCGGACGAACAAGCAGAACCAGCGCCATAATCAGAAAAACCACAGTGTCCGACGCCTGCGGATAATAGACCTTGGTTAAGCCTTCGATCAATCCAAGTCCGAGCCCTGTAGAAATGGAGCCCAAGATCGATCCCATACCTCCGATGACCACCACGGCAAAGACCACGATGATGAGATTCGTTCCCATGAGCGGGCTAATTTGAGTTGCAGGAGCCGCAAGCACGCCTGCAAGACCCGCTAGTCCTATCCCCGCCGCGTAGGTCAACGTAATCATGACGGGTACGTTAATGCCGAAAGCTTGCACCAACTTTGGATTTTCCGTTGCGGCCCGCAGGTAGGCGCCGAGGGGAGTCCATTCAATGACGAACCATGTTGAAAAGCAGGTTACCAGAGACACCAGAACCACCCAGGCCCGATATTTCGGAAGAAACATGAAACCCAGATTGAGGGCTCCCTGGAAACTTTCAGGCGGGGAGTAAGGCAGCCCGGAGACCCCATAGCGATAGCGAAACAAACCTTCAATGACCAGTGCGAGGCCAAATGTAAGCAGCAGTCCATAGAGGCTATCCACTTTATAGAGCCATTGCAGGAGGGTCCGCTCCACCACGATTCCAAGCACCGCCACCAGCAATGGGGCCAACAGCAACGCCCACCAATAGCCGATACCGAAATGAGCGAGAGCGATCCAGCTAAAAACTGCGCCCATCATGTAGAAGGCCCCGTGGGCAAAGTTGGTGATATTCAACATGCCGAAGATCAGCGCCAGGCCTAGGCTCAGGATGGCATAAAAACATCCATTGACCAGTCCAAGAACCAGTTGCGCGTAAAGCGCCACCGTAGGCACACCGAATATCTGTGTCATAAGATCGGAAAGCTGGCCAAAAGCCCTCGCCTTTGCCGCCTCTTAGCCCTTATTTTTTCATTTCTTCACGAGCGCGCAGCGCGATTCGGAAAGCGGCTGAAATGCCTGGTCCCCCGGAACCGTACCGATCAGCTTGTAATAATCCCATGGATACTTCGACTCGGAAGGGCTCTTTACCTGAAAAAGATAGTAATCGTGGACCATGCGCCCATCGCCGCGAATCCTCCCATGTTTCACAAATACATCGTCTAGGGACATCTCTTTCAGTTTCTTCACCACCGCATCCGCAGCGTCCGTGCCGGTAGCCTGAACCGCTTTCAAATACTGGAGAGTAGAGGAATACACGGCCGCATGGATCATGCTGGGCATTTTTTTAGCTTTCGCCAGAAAAGTCTTACTGAACTTCCGGGTCTCGTCATTCATGTCCCAATAAAATCCATCCGCAATGAACATTCCTTGCGTTGCCTGAAGGCCGAGTGCATGAATATCGTTAATCATCACCAGTAAACCAGCCAACATCTGCTTCTTGTTGATACCAAATTCAGACGCAGCCTTAATGGCGTTGATGGTGTCTCCTCCGGCATTCGCCAGTCCGATCACCTTGGCTCCCGAAGACTGCGCTTGCAGCATATACGAGGAGAAATCGGAGGCATTTAAAGGATGGAAGACCGATCCCAATACCTGGCCGCCCGCGGCGCGGACTACCTTCGCTGTATCCTCCTGCATCGAATGCCCAAAGGTGTAGTCGGCGGCAACAAAGAACCAGGTTGTTCCACCATGCTGGACAATTGCCCGGCCGGTCGCACCGCCAGTGGCATAGGTATCGTAGGCATAGTGGATCGTATAAGGATTGCAGTCTTCATTGGTTAGGCGAATGGAGCCTGCCCCGGACACAATCAGGATGCGTTGCTTCTCATTCGCTACCTTGCTGGAGGCAATGGCAACCGCGGAATTGACTCCATCGACAATTACGTCGACGCCCTGGGTGTCAAACCATTCGCGCGCCTTATTCGCTCCAATGTCCGGCTTGTTCTGATGATCGGCGGAAACCAACTCGATGGGATAACCCAGGACCTTGCCGCCAAAATCATCAATCGCCATTTGCGCGGCGACGATCGATCCTTGTCCGGTGTTGTCGGAGTAGACGCCACTCATATCAGTCAGCACGCCGATCTTGACAACACCTCCGGAAATCTTCCCCGCAGGTTTTGACTGACTGTGACCGACTGCCGTGAGGCAGCACAAGAACGTGCCCGTCCACAGAACGCCAACCCAGGCTACGCTCACCCATTCACCGTTCACCCAGGCAAGACGAAAGGCACGCAACATGGACCGCACCGGGACAGGCCTCATTTCTTGATCGCCGGGCAGCGCGATTGCGACAACGGCTGAAACGCCTGGTCGCCCGGAACGGTGCTAATCAACTTGTAGTAATCCCAGGGATATTTCGACTCAGCCGGAGATTTCACTTGAAATAGGTAAAAATCATGGACCATTCTTCCATCCGCCCGGATCTTTCCGTTCTTCACGTAGACATCGTTCAAAGGCATCTCTTTCAACTTCTGAAGAACAGCATCCGCATCATCGGTTCCGATCGATTGAATGGCCTTCAAATACTGAAAGACAGAAGAATAAACACCCGCTTGAGACATGTTGGGCATCTTGTTGGTCTTAGCCAGGAAGGTCTTTCCAAATTTTCGGGTCTCATCGTTAAGGTCCCAATAGAAGCTTTCCGCCACATACATGCCCTGCGTGGTTTGCAGGCCGAGAGAATGAATATCGCTGATGTAAACCAGCAGCCCGGCAAGGGTCTGTTTTTTACTAATTCCAAATTCAGCCGCAGTCTTAATGGAGTTGATCGTATCGCCGCCGGCATTTGCCAGACCGATAACCTTCGCGCCCGACGCCTGGGCCTGCAAAAGATACGAAGAAAAGTCCGGCGCGCTTAAAGGATGAAGAACAGAGCCAACAACCTGGCCTCCGGAGGCTTTCACCGCCCTGGTGGTATCGTCCTGCAAAGAATGCCCGAAGGCGTAGTCCGCAGTGATGAAGTACCAGCTATTGCCTCCATGCTGGACGACCGCCCTGCCGGTGACGCCGCCGATTGCGTAGGTGTCGTAAGCGTAGTGGATGGTATAGGGATTGCAATCTTCGTTAGTCAATCGGGAACTTCCCGCGCCCGAAACGATAAAGATCTTGTGTTTCTCATTCGCAACCTTGCTGACGGCCAACGCCACCCCGGAATTGGGCACGTCGACAATTAGCCCCACGCCCTGAGTATCGAACCACTCACGCGCCTTATTGGCGCCAACGTCGGCTTTGTTCTGATGGTCGGCGGAAAGCACCTGAATTGGCTTGCCGAGAACTTTGCCCCCATAAGCGTCTACAGCCATCTGCGCAGCGGCAATCGCTCCCGTGCCGCCGATGTCCGAGTAGACCCCGGAGAGATCGGTGAGCACGGCTATCTTGATCACATCCGAAACTTTCTTCTGTTGAGCCAGCGCCAGGGAGCCGGCGATCAATAGAAAACAGGCTGCTAGGACACTCGTCGTTCTCTTATTCAAAGGTCCCTCCAAGAAACGTCCCATCCAAGAAACATGGTCGCGGGAAACTCTAATTCCTGTGAGCGGGTTCTTCAAGCGCTCCAATCGCGGCTCGCCCGCTTCTAAACTCCCAACAACTCCTCCAGAAGCTCCTGCTTTTCTTCATGCCGAGCCTCAGCCCCGGCCAACTCCAGAACGATGCGGCCTCGCTCCACCACGTACATTCGATCGGCCAAAGGCGCGGCGAAATGAAAGTTCTGCTCCACCAGAACAATGGTGAATCCTTTGGCTTTGAGCTGCAGGATGATCTCAGCGAGCTTCTGCACAATTACGGGCGCAAGCCCTTCGGATATTTCGTCCAGCAGAAGCAAGCGCGCGCCAGTCCGCAGGATGCGAGCAATCGCCAGCATCTGCTGCTCGCCTCCTGAAAGCCGGCTGCCCTGGCTGCGGCGGCGCTCCTTAAGATTGGGAAACATCCCATAGATTTCTTCCACGCTCATTCCCTGCCCGGAAAGTACCGGCGGCAACAGCAGATTTTCCTCAGTAGACAAGCTCGCGAAGATGCCCCGCTCCTCCGGACAATATCCGACGCCGAGTCGGGCGATGCGATGCGCGGGCCACCGGACAACCTCTTGCCCATGAACCATTACCGAGCCAATCCTCTTCCCTGCCAAACCAAGAATCGCCTTGAGCGTGGTCGATCGCCCCGATCCGTTCCGCCCCAACAAGCTGACTAATTCACCTTCATTCACCGCGAAGTCCATGCCATGCAGAATATGCGACTCTCCGTAGAAGGCATGCAGGCCGGCGACTCGCAGCGGTTCATTGACTCCATTCTTTAGCATTGTCTGCATTCCCCAAGGTAGAGAACTGACCTCAAACAGCCGCTCCCATATACGCTTCCATCACTTGTGGGTTGGCCGAGACCTCTGCGTAAGCCCCCTCAGCAAGAACTGAACCTCGTTGAAGCACAGTAATCACGTCGCAGAGATCCGAAACCACACTCATGTTGTGCTCAACCATTAGAACCGTTCGGTTGGCGGCGACTCTACGAATCAGATCCTTCACCCGATCCACATCCTCGTGCCCCATACCCTGGGTCGGCTCATCGAGAAGGAGCATCTCCGGAGCCAGGGCCAGTGTCGTAGCAATTTCCAGTGCGCGTTTCCGTCCGTATGGCAGTTCGGCGGCGATGGTCTCCTGGTAAGACTCCAATCCAACATCGGCAAGCAATTCTTTAGCCTGGCCGTTTAAGGTGTTCAAGGAAGTCTCGTTGCGCCAAAAGTAAAACGATGTGCCCTGACTCCGTTGAAGAGCGATGCGAACATTTTCAAGAACGGTAAGGTGGGGAAAGACCGCCGAAATCTGGAAAGAGCGTCCAATACCTCGCCGCGCAATCTGCGCCGGCTTCTCCTTTGTAATGTCTCGTCCTTTGAAATGAATGGTTCCACTGGTCGGAACCAGGAACTTCGTGAGAAGGTTGAAAACCGTGGTTTTTCCTGCGCCGTTTGGGCCGATCAAAGCATGAATCGTTCCGCGCCGCACGCGCAGGTTCACGCCGTTAACCGCAACGAACCCACGGAATTCCTTCACCAAGGCTCGGGTCTCAAGAATAGAGTCGGGACTCATTTGCAAAGCAGGTGGCAACGCAATGTATCCTTGGCTCCGGGAAGGTGTCAACTGGCTGCAGGTTGGTTGAACGTTTTCTAAATTTTCACGATCTCGGTTGCGGCCTCTTGTGGAACTCTTTTTCTGGACGTTTTTCCGCGACATAACCGACTGCCCCGTGCCAATTTTAGGTTACAATCGTGCGCAATTTTGGAGGTCCCGATGCCGCTCTTCAAACATGTGCAAAGACTCGTTTTGTCTGCTTGCATTCTCATGCAACTACAAGTTTCCGCGCAGTCCCCAATCGACCCCAACGTTAGCGCCAAGATTCGGCAAGAAGAGACGGAACACTCCGAAATCATGCACACCATGCACTTCCTCACCGACGTGTATGGCCCGCGCCTGACTGGATCGCCGAATCACAAAGCGGCAGCCGATTGGGCGCTGAAGCAGATGCAGTCTTGGGGAATGGAAAACGCACATCTGGAACCCTGGGACTTTGGGCATCCTGGCTGGTCGAATAAGCGATCCAGCGGCTACGTGATCTCGCCGATCAAAGATCAACTAACGTTTAAAGTATTGGCTTGGACACCGGGAACCAAGAAAGTCGTAACCGCTCCGGTATTCCAATTGACGATCCCAGATAAGCCCTCCGCCGAGCAACTCACCTCATACCTTGAATCCGTAAAGGCGAGCGTACGAAAGAAGATTGTCTTTGTGGGCAAGCCTGAAGTTGTCCCGGTCACGATCAATCCAACGCCACGGCGGATTGACGACAAAGCCATCGCCGAGCGCTACGATCCCGCGAACCCCAATCCGGGACAGTTTGGCCAGCGGCAGCAGCAACCGGGGCAGCCGCAACAAGGCATGCCTGCAAACCAGATCAACGAGCGGATCGATCAATTCCTGGTAGCCAATCACGCTCTATTAAGGGTGAACGATGCCCGCAGAGAACACGGCCAGATCAGGGCCTTCAACAATCGCACGTTCGACCTGAAGAAAGTGGTGCCGACGGTGGTCATGCGAAATGAAGATTACGGGCGAATCTCACGAATCCTGGCAGATGGCACCCCGGTCCAGCTCGAATTCAAAATCGAGAACCAGGTTTATCCGGAAGGCAAGACCTCCTACAACACGATTGCGGAGATTCCCGGAACTGACAAGAAGAGCGAGATCATCATGCTGGGCGGCCATCTCGATTCATGGCACTCGGCCACTGGCGCGACCGACAATGCCATTGGCTGCGCAATCATGATGGAAGCAGCCCGCATCTTGAAGTCCCTGGGCGTCCAGCCCCGAAGGACGATTCGCGTTGCCCTTTGGAGCGGAGAAGAAGAGGGTTTGTTGGGCTCGCAAGCGTATGTAAAGGAGCACTTTGGATCCGCCGAAGATCCGAAGCCCGAGTTCTTCCAATTGGGAGCTTATTTCAACATCGATTCCGGCACAGGCCGTGTGCGTGGTGCTTCCGTTTTTGGTCCATCACAAGACGCCGATATCCTCCGTCAAATCCTCGCTCCACTTTCCGATCTGGGTGTTGGAGGAGCGATTGCGACCAAGGGACGCCGCCGCGGTGGATCGGATCATACGTCGTTTAGCGAAGCGGGACTACCCGGCATTGGCTTGCAGCAAGACCCGATTGAATATCAGAGCGATACGTGGCACACCAATCTTGATACCTATGAACGCATCATCGAGGATGATGCTAAGAAGTCGGCCATTGTGGCCGCGACTGCCGTGTACCAGTTAGCGATGCGCGACGAACTCCTGCCTCGATTTGCCAAGGCGGACATGCCTCCAAAGCCCGACCCCAACACACCGGACGGGCCTCCAGCACAACCGGCACAGCGCCCTGCCGGTCAGCAGTAGATAAACACGGAAGTAGATGAACACGGAAGAGCGCCGATGGTGTCGCGACCTGATTGCCGCACTCAATCGGGAGTTGGAGCAGCGCAGCCCCGGTTGCCCATCGATTTGGAAGTCTGTGCAGGAGGCCGAGGTGGTTGCCGCCACTGAGGGCTTTACCGGAGCCGGCTTGAAGCGTTTGGTTGAAGTCGCAATTGAGTATTTTTAGGGATTTACTTTTGAGGAGAGGCGTTCCAAGTTCCCTGGTCGACGCTAGAGCCATCGGCGCCCTTCGTGCTGTATTTGCCCTCGAGCTTTGCGCCATTTAGCTGACCGGAGATCGTAGATGTCGCGTCCAAACCGCTGACACTAAAATCGTAGACGATCTCAAGTTTTTCCCCGTTCACCTTTACGGACACGGTCTTGCACTTCACTTCCTGGTCGGCCAAGGTGAAAGAGACTTCGGCATTCCATTCGCCCTTGGGCGCCTGCGTCAGAGCCACCTTGATGGCGCCGTCGCTGTTGACTCCAGTCCAGGTGCCGACATACTTACCCGCTAGGCTTCCGCCAGCCATGGCAACAGAAGAACAGAGGAAGACCAACAAAAGAGAAATAGAGAAATAGATCAATCGCCGCATGGGGCGAAATCCTAACAAGCAGTTTGCTCCGGGCGCAACGAAAATTCGCCAGCGTTCTCAATAATTTCAAAAAAGACAAACGCGGAAAGCACGGTTCTAAACCCAATACCAAACATGCTCCCTCATGTTTCCGCCCAAGAGATCGGTGGCTCCATGCCACAAACCGGCAACGAAGATGTGATGGTTGGCCAAATCAATTGGACGAGAAAAATTTCTCTGATGCTCTTCTTCTCGGATGCTTGTAACACCACCACATTCGTGTTCGCGTTGACTCAAAACCATCTCCAATTCGGCTGACGAGGTGCCCTTTTTTTGACAGAGCCTTTCATTGGCTGTTAATATCACCGAGGTAACAAAGAACCTCCCGCCATTTGTTTCCAGTAAGCGTCCCCGTCGTCTAGCCCGGCCTAGGACATCGCCCTTTCACGGCGGTAACACGGGTTCGAATCCCGTCGGGGACGCCAAGATTCTAAAAGACTTAACATCGATTTGGCGTCGTTGCTTCATGTAACTGTATGCAACGTTAACCGGCCAGCACTTGCGATGAAAGCTTTTTGGGACACAATCATCTCTACAACCTTCGATTGTGCCTTGCGCTTCGCGTCTGTTAACGCCTGCGTGTAAACGTCCATTGTGATCGTGATAGACGAGTGCCGCAGGAGTTCCTGAACGACTACCGTTGATAAAAACTTGCCAAGGATTCCGGTCGGTCGAATAAGCTCCGCTCATTAGTTTCCCAAAGTCAGTGTGACATTACGAAAGAAACTGATCGCGCGAGAAAGCCAGCCTAACCTTTACTTCTTACTCATGACGCCTACTGAGTCCGCACGAACTCAGCTACTCGTACCGTAGTGCGACCATCGGATCAACTCGCGTGGCGCGGCGGGCGGGGATGTGGCAAGCAACCAGAGCAACAACGGCCAAGAGCAGTCCAACCGAGGTAAACGTAATCGCATCGGTCTCACTGACGCCAAAGAGTTGCGCCTTAAGCAAGTGCGTGAATGCGACTGCGAGCGCCGTGCCCACGACGAGGCCCACCAGTGTGAGCCTGAATCCCTGGCCAAGAACGAGACGGTAGATGCCTCTCTTCTCCGCGCCGAGCGCCATGCGGATGCCGATTTCCCGCACGCGTTGGCGCGTGGTGTAAGCCACAACGCCATAGATTCCGACGGCGGCAAGCAGCATGGCAAGAAGACCGAACGAGCCGGCAAAGGTAGCCGCGACGCGTGCAAAGAGTGACCCGAGCTGCATGGTGACGGAAAGCGGATTCACATTGAACAGCGGCAACTCCGGATTGAGCTGATGGATGGTCTCTTCCACCGAAGAAGCCATGGTGCCCGGATCGCCGGTCGTGCGGAGGTGAATCGTGGTGTCCTGCGTGGAGTGGTAGCTCTGGTAAATCGGCAAATAGATGACCGGCTCGCTCGGGTAGGTGAGCATGCGGTATTTGGCGTTGCGCGCGACCCCAACGATGGTGAAACGACTTGGGCCGTCCGTCACCTGCTTGCCGATAGCGTTTTCGCCCGGCCAATAGCGATCGACAAAGGCCTGGTTGACGACGGCCACGAGTTGCGAATCCGCCGTATCCGCTTCGGTAAATTCACGGCCCGAAAGCATAGAGGTGCGGAGAGTGCGAAAGTAATTCGGCCCGACGACCGCTCGGCTGATCTCCATCGATTCGTGCGGTTGCGGCACGTAGCCTTCGAGCTGCAGGTAGTCGGTGTGGATGCTGAAGCTTAGTGGTGAGAAATCAGCCAAGGTCACGGACTCGACCCCGGGAAGCGCCGAGAGCTTGTCGAGCACCTGCCGGTCGAACGCCGCACCCGTCTGACGCGTGTAACCCGCCGGCGAGAGCTCGTAAGAGGCAAGCAACACATGACTTGCTTCGAAGCCCGGGTCCGATTGCTGTGCTTTCTGAAGGCTACGGGTGAAGAGTCCCGCGCAGACCAGCAGAACCAAGGAGAGTGAAATCTGCGCGACCACCAGGCCACTCAAGAGACGAGACTTGTGTAAATTAAGCGAGACGCTGGTCGCTTCCTCCTTGAGAACAGATTGCACCGGCAAGCTCGAAGAGCGCAGGGCCGGAAGAATACCGAAGGTGATCGCAGCAACGATGGAAACCGCAATCGTCACGAAAAGTACGCGTTGATCGATGTGCGCGTCGTGCGTCAGCGGAAGAGTACTGGGCGGAAAGAAAGCGCCGAGGCTGCGAGAAGTCCACACCGTAATCACTATGGCGGCAGTACCGCCGAGCAGGCCAAGCAGCAGGCTCTCGATCAGAAACTGGCGGATGATCTGTTTGCGTGAAGCGCCCGTCGCCAACCGGATGGCAATCTCGCGGCGGCGTCCGACTGAGCGCACCAACAGGAGACTGGCAACGTTGGCACAGGCCAGCAGGAGCAGAACCGCTGCGAGTTCCAGCAACATCGGGAAAATCTTGTAGAGGTAGCCGTTGATGCCAAAGGGAGAGCGCCAGAGGGGGTCGAGAGAAATCTCGTTCGGACTGTCCCGGTGATCTTCCGGGAACCGCTCGACGATTCCCTGCATGAGCAGCTTTAGCTCGGCCTCGGCCTGATTCTTCGTGACACCCGCGCGAAGCTTTCCAAGCGCGTTCAGCCAGAAAATCCCGCGATAGTCGGGACGGTTCGACCCCCAAACGTCACGATCCATCGAGAGTGGAATCCACAAGTCGGTGCGGAGCCCCGTTTTGCAGCCGGTGAAATCCCGCGGGGCTACCCCAATAACGGTGTAGGGATGGCGATTGATCTGAATCTTTTTGCCGACGATTTGCGGATCGCCCGCGAAATGGTTCTGCCAGACGGCGTAACCGATGACGATCACCGCGGCGCCAGCGTGCCGTATTCCTTCTTCTGGAAGAAAAGTGCGGCCGAGAATCGGCTGGACCCCGAGAACGTCAAAATAATTGGCGGTGGTCAGAGCCCCGTAAATGCGCTCGGGCTTCGCGACGCCGGTAAGAGACATGTAGTCCTCGTGATAACCGAGAAGCCCGGAAAAAGTTTGCGTGCGCTCGCTGAGGTCACGAAGGTCGGGATAGGAAAAAGGCGGGGTAGGAAAATCGCTGCGATCGCCGCGGCCGATGGTAACAAGGTCGCTCGTGTGGGCGACGCCGGGAATCGGGTTCAGCAAGGTAGCGCTCATCCAACTGAGCACCGTGGTATTGGCCGTGATGCCGAGCGCCAGTGTGAGAACGGCGATGGCCGTGAATCCGAGGTTCTTGCGGAGGCCACGCAGGCTGTAACGCAAATCCTGCCAGAGAATTTCAACGAAAGATTCCCAAGCTGCGGACCGAACCAATTCTTTTGTGGTATCCACGTGACCATGCTCCAGTCGGACGGCCCGACGAGCTTCCCCTGGACTCATGCCGCGCCGGATCTCTGCTTCGGCGGCCATTTCAAAGTAGCTGCTAAGCTCTTCATCCAATTCCCGATTCACCTTTTCCTTTCGAAAAAGGGACCGCAGCCCGCTTCCAAGTTTTCGCAACAAGGACATAAATCGCACCCCTACGATGCCTCGAGAATCCTGGCGATGGCCGCCGCTTGGCGGCCCCATTCTCGCGTCTCGCGATTGAGTCGCTGTCGTCCTTTCTTGGTCAGGACGTAATACTTCGCGCGGCGGTTATTCTCGGTGGCCTTCCATTCGCCATCGATGAGTCCGTCGCGTTGTAGGCGCTGAATTGCGAGGAATAACGACCCCGCGTTGGGACGAAAAACGCCCTTACTCATCTGTTCGAGCCGGATAGCGATTCCATATCCATGCATGGGTTCGAGCGCGAGCGTCTTAAGAATCAGCATGTCCAGAGTGCCCTGGACAATATCGCTTTGTTTATCCACCACTGTGCTCCTCTTGGAGTCCAAGAGGAAGATACACCTTCCCTCCTACTGGTTGTCAAGAGGAGGAGTCTTAAGAAGAAGCTCGTTTTGAACAAAGGCGAATCAGAACCACGATTGGCTGCCCTGCATATCAGGGAGTCATCGGTTCCATCCAGCGCTTGAAGATTTCGCGGGCATCACAGCCGGTCGATTCCGAAAAAATCTGCATCATCTCGTTGACTTCAAACGGCCGCCGATTCTTTTGACTCCACGCCAGCAGAGCGTGAATCGCATCCCTCAGACTTCTTTTTCCACCGCTCGTCGAAATAAAGAAGTCATCCATCTCGGCGGCCATTAGAGCCCCGCGCGCAAAAACATTCTTACCCGTTCGAAAATCAACGGCATATAGAAACGACGCCTCACGAGAAAGGACATCCAGAGGCATCTTCCGGATGAAGGGCGGGGCCTCGTTCAGGATCCTGCGAAGTCGTAGCAATTGCGCCTGGCGAAATGCGAAACGCTCCTCCTGAGGAAGGCCATTCGTGAGCGCGGCAATGGCCGCGTAGCGGGCGAAGCCTTCGTTGAACCAAATCGTGTCCATCACCGGCGCTAGTTCCCATGTAAAAGGCCGGTAACCGATCCCATATGCTTGTTTGGGAATCCAGCTGTGCGCCATGTGGTGCGCATAGTTAAAAAGAATATTAGATAATTGCTGCTGCGGGACGTTGCCGCTGAGAGCGCGATCGACGGAGAAGCTGAACGTGCCACTGTCGATGTGCTCCTGGCTGAAATCGTATTCATGACCGTGCGCAGGGCGGAGCAACTCGAGCTGCACTGTATACCGGGGCAGCGGCGGATCACCAAAATAGTCCGCAACACGGTCAAGAGCCTCCCGTGCAAGCTGTCCTTCGAGTGCGATATCCTCGCTTGTTTCCGCATAGATTGCCAGAATCAACGGAACCTTTCCTGCCAGGCGCCGGATTTGAATGTCCGGGCCAAGGAGAACCTGAGAATCAGCCAGAGTGTAGTAGTCGGGAGCCTCCGCGCTCGCCTCTGTCAATGGCGCCGGCGCCTGGGCCGCCAGGGTTGTGAGAACCGGCCATCCGCTGGGCGCTTCGATGTGTAATTTGATTCTGCGATTTTCCGTGCCGTCCACATAGCCAAATATCGAATAACCGAGTAGTCCGGCATATCCACGTCGTACCTTGGAGGTTTCCACCGCGGACACAATTCGATCTTCCATGCGTTGTATGTTGACCCGATAGCTGATCCCTGCGAGTAGATCGTTTTCGGTTCCAATTTTCCATCGCGGCCCGTCGGTTTCGCGGGTGACAGTGAGGGCCTTACCCTGTGGGGTGAGTGCGACAACATTTTCAACAAACGCATCGTACAGAATCTGTTCGTATCCGCCAGGATAGGTGCGAGGGATCACCAGCGATACCGGTGCCTTAAGGGGCTCCGGAAAATCAATCTGTACCCGGACACAGCAATCGCCTGAAGCAGCATATTGAAGGCGATATTCAAGCAGTTGTTCCGCATGCGCCATCATGGGTGCCCAGGCTACCAGCAAACAAAAGATGCTACGCTCTATCGTCATTCGCATTGTGAAAAGAGGCTATCATCCTGAGGGGCTTGGTGGCGATCCTGAGAGTGTGTGGAAAATAGCTTTGCATTTTTCCACGTGCATATAGAAAGCTATACCGAAAGCTGGTCATCTGCCGGAAACAAATTGATGATCAAAGTAAACCGTCTGAGGTCTTTTTGCAGAGGAATTCAGGTGGTGTGCGAGAAACTAAATCTTTCGCGTATGGAGTTCAAGCGGAGGATCACTGCTCAAAGCTCTTTCCTTGGGTTCTATCTTGCCGCACCAATAGAAATCTGTACGATACGGTAATTCAATTTCCGATTTGTCTCTGGTTGCGGGGTGCGCAGCTAGGAGATTTCGCACCCGCTGCAATACGCCCGCGTTCATAGGCGTCGTCTGCAGTCTGAAATCGCTGTAGGACCATTGGAGCGACGGAATCAGGTAGGACAACACGGGAGCCGGTGGGCGGACCGAACTACGGCTGATCGCTACCGGAATCATCGAGGGGAAATTTTGGGAATGGGTCGGATTCATTCAAAAGCAATGTTGTTTCGAGTTAGTATTTGTGAGCCGACAAATTACGAAGATCCCCGGTGGCTAATTGTGGATCACGACGTTGCTTTGATTGGTTCTGCCTTTCGCCTGTTCCAGCTCTCCCGATCTCGTTGGACAATCTGTATTAGTTCTTGTGTCACTTCGTTCGATGCTTTGCACTTTTTGACGCACCTGGATTGTTAGCTTCGAGATTTGTAGAATGACCCGGCGGATTTGGCCATCACTGTGATTCCGCCGAGAGCTTGGATAAATACAGCAACCGAACCACTTTTGCATTTGGAGGTCCAGTGTCGAGCCGTTTACGATCCCAACTAATTTGGAGTACCCCCGAACCACGCCTAGCTGTCAGAGCATTCGCGGCCCCGACCATAGGCGTAGCGAAAGAAGAAGCTAAATTCACTGTTCAGGTCGCACCGCGAGAGCAGGCGATCCGTCTGCTCTGGATTGGCGCTGAAGTCGAGCATGCACTCATGGTCGAGTACCTCTATGCCGCCTACTCGATCAACCTGCAACAGCCTGAGGAAGCAATGAGGAAAGATGTGATGCGGTGGCGCAACACGATCCTCGAGATCGCTCGGGAAGAGATGGGACACCTTGCAACTGTTGAGAATCTGCTCACGTTGATCGGTGGCCCGCTTCACCTCGATCGCGAAGATTTCCCCATCATTGATCCCGACCTCTGGCCATTTCCGTTCGAGTTGGAGCCGCTGAGCAAACGATCCCTCGCAAAGTACGTTTTGGCCGAGACCCCCTCAGAAGACGTACTTGTCAGCCTTGGCCTCAAGGATGAGATCGATGCGATCAAGAAGTTCCTAAAGGTCGAAGGCGACTTGACGGTACATCGAGTTGGCCTGATCTACGACAAGGTCAACGATCTCTTTACGGCTAGTCCCATGCCCGAAGGGCCACCAGTCCCTCCTTACACGGACCAGAACCCATCGGTTGCTACGGTCGATATTCAGCAGAGCACAGAGAAATACCAGGTCACTCCGGCAGCCTGGGGACTTGGCTACGGGGACCTCCTGATCGAAACAGCCCATGACAGGGCCTCTGCCCAGAAGGCGATCAAGCTGGTATCGGAGCAGGGTGAGGGCACCTCGGCCCCGTCCGACCTCGATAGCTCCCACTTCGGAAAATTCTTGAAGATCTACCGGGAGTTTCCAGACACTCAATCCTGGCAGCCATCCCACAAAGTTGCCAGCAATCCGACGACGAACACGACAATCGACGATCCGGCGCGAAGTGTCGGCGGTGACGCCTGCCTTTGGGCAGAACTGGGCAACCTGCGGTATCACATGCTCCTGCTGTACCTCCACCACTCATTCCTCATTGAAGCCCCTTCGAATGGTCCTTCGCGGTCACCTCGGGGCTCCTTGATCTCGTGGACCTTCGGTGAGATGTATAACCTCCGGTCGCTCTCGGAGATTCTGATGGGTATGCCGCTCAACTCGGGTTCCGATCTGAAGGCAGGCCCGCCCTTTGAAATGCCATACACGCTCACATTGCCTGCACGTGAGGGCGATCGCTGGCGCACGCATCGCGACCTGCTTATGGCTTCCATCGATCTCGTCAAGAAGATCCTTGCCGAGCAGCCAGCACGGGCGCCCTATCTACAGGCTTTGTTGACTTCGGACACAACTACACTCGAGCAGGTGAACGCGCTCGTGGGAGCATGATCATGGGAATCAAAGGTATTCGTATATTTCCACCTCTGGCTGTCGCGCGACTTGGGTCATCCCCAGTCCCACTCGAAAACTACAAGCTTGAAATCCCGGACGCTGTCAGTCCACGCAAGATCGTTCCGGCATCGACACTCCGGGTCGACGAAGCCGGCAATCTGACCGAAATTCTCTCAGAAGGACCTGTCTCGTTTAGGGACGGCGCAGGTCTCATCCATCCCGTAGCCCCATTCTTTGAGGTGTGGGCGCAGTTCGACAGGTCTGAGGAGTGGATTCACCTCACCAAACAACATCTCGCTGACCAAGGTGTCAATGCCGACGCGGTGAGTTGGAACGTGCATGTCGGCAACCATAAGATCTATCGGCGTACTTCGGACCCTGATGACCAGATTGATGCCGTAACCGGTGAGTTCAGTGACCATCAACGGCATGAACTACTTGGCGAGTCAAAGCACTTTATCCCGAATGAGAAGCTTCCACTCGGCCACGTTCAATACGTAAAGCCCAGCGATCAGCATCCCGAGATCAGACTCCGCTTCACCCCCGCGCACGGCAAAGTCTACGGGTCAGCCGATGACCCCAACGATCCATACGTGGAGAAACCCCTGTACGTTGGAAAATGGCGAGGATACACAGAGCCTGACACGCCCAAAAATGACTACGACGGCCGGCGGCTGACCAACCCGGCTCAGATCTATGCTGGTTATGACACGCCAGACCCATCAACTCCGGGCGGCTCTCTCCATGTTTCGTACGGATATGTGGATGATGAATGCGACGGCATCGTTGAGGTGAAGCTCAAGATCGGAGAATCGACCTTCACGGCGCATGCTCGGGTTGCAGCCGGTCCACCCACCTTCGCGCCAGACAGCAA
>Ga0070734_10003429_pt1 | contig 16639 bp, 18 predicted proteins | sample Coa_R1_8_FD_66444 | JGI IMG/M metagenome (GOLD analysis project Ga0070734, IMG submission 66444) | Surface soil microbial communities from Centralia Pennsylvania, which are recovering from an underground coalmine fire - Coalmine... | ecosystem: Environmental > Terrestrial > Soil > Unclassified ... | reverse complement strand
AATTGGCCAAGAGCAAGGGGCTGACGACCAATTACACCATCCAGGACCAGGCTTCGGTGCTGGACGTGCTTTTGAACATCATCACGGGCTTCGTGACGATCTACAGCCGCACCATCAGCGTCTCGGCCTCCGGCGCCGGCGCTTCGCCGGCCGTGGCGGCCCCCGCGGGCGGCAACGCCCTGTCGATGGGCAACCAGGCCCTGACCAACCGGGACTATAACGGCGCCCTGCAGTATTACCAGGCCGCCATCGCCGCCGACCCCAACTCGGCCGCCGCCTACCAGGGGGAAGGCACCTGCTATTACTACCTGGGCCAGAAGGCACAAGCACTGCAGGCTTATCAAATGGCCCTGCAATTGAACCCCGGCAACGCGCAATTGCAGAGTTTCGTCAATTCCTTGAAGTAGCGCGCCCTCGGTTCCTCCGCTGAAAATAAAAAACCCCTCGGGCCCCAAACCCGAGGGGTTTTTGTTTTTGGGACCATATCCTGCAAAAGGCAAAGGCTATTAGCCACAGATGCATGGGATAAATGGGATTAAAATCAGAAAACAAATTCAAAAGTCTGGTTTTATGCCGGAATTTTTTGCCTTATCCCATGAATCTGTGGCCAAAAATAAGATTTAATCTTTGCTTTGCTACAGACATAATTCCGCTTGCCCGTAGAAGGGGCCGGGTTCAGTTTCCGTTGTGCTTGAGAAGGTCCAATAATCCCAAACTCTTGTAATCCGTCGGAGGCTGGAAAAGTCCGGGATCGAAGTCCTTGGACCGGACGCTCAGGGTTTTGTACTTCGCCGAGAGCCCGCCTTTGACGTAGAGCAGTTCCTGGATGGGAAAATCCGATCCGGATAGATTTCCGCTAAAAGTAACCGTGTCGGCCCCCCATTCGGTGAGGAGAGGGTCGCAAAGGGATATCACCAGGTGGGAGAGGCTCCGGAAGGTGTTGTAGTCTTCCGCGGGCATGCCGGCTTTCTCCGGAGGGGCGACCCAGGTTTCCCTGGTTTTTCCGCCTTGTTCATCCCGCGTCAGGTAGGAGTCGCAGGAAAATCCGCCGACCGTTTCGCCCTCCTTCTCCGGCTGGGGCGCTCCGTTGAAAAAAGACCGGGCGTTCTTCGCCGCCATCTCCAGGTTTCTGCGGGTCGCGGCGTCGGCGTTATCGGCTTTTTTGTGGAGTTGTCCGGCAAAAAGGGCCAGGGCCAGCTTCAAGGTGGCTTGGTCGGCGGCTGGCAGTACAAAGAGGGACCGGCGGCGGGAATCCACCAGGGCGATTTGGGAGCTGTCCCGGTCGTAAAGAAGGTAACCCTTGGAAAGGGGCCCTTTCCAGTCCAGCCTCAACTGGTCCTGTTGGACGGAAAGCAGGACATTCACCCAATCCTTCCCGCCCGAATAGCCTTGAAGGAAGGCCTTCACTTCGGTTCCCGCCTGAAGCGGGGGAACCAGGCCCATCCAGAAGAGGAAGCCGAGGAGGCTGGCAAGGTGGATTTTCACAGGCCCATCCTACAGGCGGAGGACCCCGGAGTCAGCCCCCGGCTTTTTCAGGGGTTCATCCCGTCAGCGGGGACGCCGCCCATGTAATCGGCGGGTTTGAAATGGTTATGGCATTGCATACAGGAATTGAGCTGTCCGTCGCCCGGCAGCCAGGTGACCGGCATTTGGATGTGTTCGGGGTTGCCCGCGACCGGGTGGTCCCACTTCAGGGCATATTGCCAGCCGCCTGTTTGGGGTGAATCGGAAAGCTTCCCCTTGTGCATCACATAAAGAGGACCGGGCGTCTGGGAAGCCTTGCCGTTGTCGTCTTGGAAGGATTCCTTCACGACCCAGGCCCCCTCGGGCAGGTCCCCCGAGTTTTTGTAAGCGTCCACCGCGTCCTTGGAAACATAGGTGTTCACCCAGCGGTGGCCGTGGGTGCGGCTGTTCCAGGGGCGGTCGTTCATCTTGACCATGGTTTGGCGGTAGTCCTGGATCAGGGAAAACAAATCCCCGGAAGAAGTGGCGGACGTCACTGGTGCGGAAGCGACCGGGGTTTCCTCGTCCAGGCCGTAAACCATCTCCCCGCCCTCGTGTCCCGTCACGCCGAAAAGCGCCGCTACCGCCAGGCCCAGCCCCAACTGAAGGGCCGGGGGCCAGGGTTTCCACCTCCTCAACCTCCAGGCGCCCAAGAGGGTCGCGATGGAAAGCAGGGTGGCCGCGGTCCCCAAGAGGGCGTGGAACCGGAGCTGACCCTTCATCGATTCGGGCGGGGGAATGAGCGGCCAACCGACGGTCATGCCCAGGCGGTGGGCGAACAGATGCCCCAGGACCAGGCTGGCCAAGGCGGTCAAGAAAGTGAGGATCCAAAGGGCCGAAGCGGATTTCAAAAGCCAGTCGGCTTTTTTCCAGGTTCCCACCCCGAAAGCCAGGACGGCCAGGATGGAGCAGACAATGGGAAAATGCGTCATCGGAGGATGGAGGGGTCCGAACCATTGGGCCAGGGTTTCCATGAAATCAGCTCCTTGCGGGAAAGATGGGCCTTCGGGCAACCGGGTGATTATATAATGAATGGGTCTTCATCTTCTTCCAAGGCGGCGTTTTGAGGAAAAAATCCTCGGTTCCGGTTTTTGAGCCCAAGGTTGTTTGGCCCCTCTTCGCCTGCTTCGTCCTGACCAACGGGCTTTTGGCTTTTGCCCCATTGCCCTGGGGCTGGAAAGGGGTCCTGGGCCTCCTGGGCCTCGTCCTTCCCATGCTCCTCGTCTCCGGGAAGGTCCGGGGCCTTGCCCGTCCCCCGAAAACCCTATGGCTGGACGAAACACTTCTTCCCGTACCTGGCTGGATAATTCCCCTCTTAATACTCGCCGCGGCCTTTTTTCGTTTCATCCATTTAACCACTCTTTCCCAATGGCCCCTGACGGATGAGGCCAAAAGCGGCTATTTTGCCATGCAACTGGCCTCCCAAGGACTTGGCTCGGCCCGGCTTTTATACGACTTCAGCCAGTTGCCGCCCCTCTATATCTGGCTGGAGGGGCTGTTCTTTAAACTCTTCGGCGTTTCGCTCTTTTCCCTTTGGTGTTTTCCCGCCCTGCTCTCCTTGCTGGCCGTGGGGGCTTTCTACCAGGGAGCCCGGGCCCATTTCTCCAGAAGCTTCGCCTTCCTCCTGGCCGCGCTGATGGCCTTGAGTTTTTGGCCCCTCTATGCGGGGAGGTTTTCCCACCAGGGGTCCCTACTTTTGTTGTGGGAATGCCTGGCCTTTTGGATGACGGGGAAGATGGCCCAACAAGCATCGTTGAAGTATTCCTTCTACTTGGGCTTGTTGACGGGGGCTGGATTCTATACCTTCACGTCCTGGCCCGGCGCGGCGCTCGTCCTGGCCGTCTGGGTTTTTGGCTTCCATCGAAAGGGCCTTTGGCCTTTTCTCGCCGGCAGCTTCCTGGTTTACCTGCCCTTGGGGGTTGCCTGGCTGGCCAAGGGTTACGGCGGCTACATCCAACACGTCTGGGCGCTGAACCCCGGTGAAGCCTGGGGGCCCCAATTGCTCCGGGGGTTTTGGGATTTTGCCGCCATGTTCTGGAAATCCGCCGTGCCACCCAATCTTTTCGCTTATAAACCCTTTTGGGGCGGCTACTTGAACCCCCTTTTAGCAGGTTGTTTTTTCCTGGGGGTACTTGTCCTTTTGCGCCAGGGGACCGCCGCTTGGGCCAGGTTTTGGGGACTGGCCTTCCTCCTTTTTTACCTCCCGGGATTCCTGACCGGCGGCGTGGAAATGTTTCGGATCCTGCCGATCCTGCCCTTGCTCCTGGGCGGAACGGCCATGGGCCTGTCGGCGCTTTTGAATTCCTTGAAAACTTCCCGGCGATGGCCGGTGCTGGGGTTCCTTTTCCTTTTTTCGCTCGGCCTGGACTGCCACCATCTTTTCGGGGCTTACCGGGACGTTTGGAACCACCCTGACGGTTGGTTTGCCAGCAAATCCGTCGAGCGGCTGAGGGCCTTCCGTATCCTGGATGACGTGCGAAAGGACCTGGGGCCGGGCTTGATTGTTACGGAACTGGTTCCCGACCTTTACGACCAGAGTCTTTCCATAGCCACCTACGATTTCAACGGCCAAATCAACCCCGACCCGGGGCCTTCCCGCGACCCTTGGGTCGCCATCCTTGCCAATGCCCATTATCAACCACTCCTGTCCAAGAATTTCCCGGCGCCCCGTTGGATCCGGCTGGCTCCGGATACCGGCCCGCCCGATGGAGGTTTGATCCTTGGTGTCGTTTCCCAATCGGCCTGCAACCCCGAGGCCCTGCAGCGGCTTCTCCAGGCCGACCGGGCGATGAACGGACTGGTGTCCCTGGTTTATGAAAACCGGGATTACAAATCCCGGCAACCGGTCGTGGAAAAACTCGCCTCTTTGCACCCCCTTTTTGAGGGAGATCCCTTCTTGGAGGCCTGTTTCTGGGAGAAAATGGCGGACAACGCCTACGGCGACCGGGACTATGACGCCCAAGTGGCGGCCTTGAAACAAGCCATTGAAAAAGGATACCCTGCCGCCCATCTTTACAACGACTTGGGGGCGCTTTACCTGCGACGCAGCCGGTTCCAGGAAGCGCGGGAATCTTTCGAGAAAGCCCTCCATTGCGTGCCGAACTTCACCTCCGCCGCGACGGGCCTTCAGATGCTGGAGGAAGCTGAAAAAACCGGTGAAAAGCCAAAAGACTGATGTTGAACCACCAAGGTCACGAAGCCCACCAAGAGAGGCAAAACAAAGACTTGAACCTAATTCTTGAATTTTTAAGACTTTCTTAGTGAGCTTGGTGACCTCCGTGGTTAAATGAACTTTTTCGAGGAGTTTTTGTGAGTACATCCCCATTCGAGCGGCCGCCCGAGGTTCCGCCCGAAATCACATTCATTTCCCTGCCCAAGGCCTTGGCCCAGTTCCACCACCTGCCCCTGCACGTCCCCATCTGGATCCACCGGGAGGAAGAAATCCAAAAGAAGGGCTACGATTTCAACGAGGGGGCCCTGGTGATGGAAGAACTCCTGGCGGCGGCGCCGGGGGTGCCAGGCGCCTATCTCTACCAATTGTTCGTCAAGAAATGGCCGCACCTGCGGGAAGTGGCCCCCTACTTCGAGTCGGGGCGCATCGCGGAGGCCATTCCGAAACTGGTGGAAGTGCTCGACATCGACCCCGAATGCCCGCTGACCTGTTTCCAACTGGGTTTTTGTTTCCGCGCCACGGGAGAACTGGAAAAATCCGAATCCTTCTATAAGAAAGCCCTGCGCATGGCCCCCTCGGCGGGATGGATCTACAGCAACCTGGGGCGCACCTACCAGGCCATGGGCGACAAGGCCAAGGCCGCGGAGGTTTACTGGAAGGCCCTGGAACTTTTGCCGGGGGACCACTTCGTGTTGGAACAGCTGATCAACCTGGGCGAACTCTTCGTGATTCCGTCCCAAGGGGAAAAAGGCGACATCACCGCGGCCTTTGTGCGCCGGGCTGATTATGAAAAGAAGATGACGGAAGCCGTCGAGAAAGAAACGAAAGCGGAGGCCCTGGCCCAATTCGGATGGCGGCTCCTGCGGGACCGTTTAGTGGACCTGGCCTGCCGCTGTTTCGAGAAGGCCCGCGCCCTCAAGGGCGACTTCGCGGAGGCCCTCCTGGGATTGGGGACGGCCCATTTGGAAGCAGGCCGGCACCGGGAAGCCGAAAGGTTCCTCCTGGAATACCTCGACGAGGACCCGGACTCGGCCACGGCCCATTTAAACCTGTTCAAGGTCTACCTGGCGGGCGGGGACATGGACCTGGCCTGGGATGAAATCCAAACCGCCGTCCGGTTGGACCCTTCCCGGCCCGAATCCCTCAAGCAGCTTTACTACCTTTTCCTGCAGACCGGCCGGAGGGAGGAAGGCCTGGAGCTTTTGAGCAACTTGGCCCTGCAGCATCCCACGGCCGCCGCGCCCCTATTGGTGCGGGCCTGGGCCCTGACCGAGGGAGGCCAATGGCCCGAGGCCCGGCAGGCCCTGGACGAAGCCCTTCGGCGCGCACCCCATGACGAGGAAATCCTGCTTTTCCTCACCTCCGAACTGGGCAAAAGGGGGGAGAAGGAGGAGCTCATCCGATTGCTCCAGAAAGAAACCGAACCCCTGCCCCTTTCCCTGACCATCAACCTGGCCCTGGCCTACAGCCAGACAGGACGGCTGGAAGAAGGCCGGAAGGTTTTAAAAGCCTTTTTAAAGAGACCCGGCTTGGAACCCCTGGACCGGGAAAGAGGAAAGGCGATTTTGAAGGAATTCGAAAAGTAGCCGCTTACCGCCGGCAACAAGGGACTCCCTAAGAACCGGCTCTATTTGCCGCCGACTGTGGACCCTTGGCGAAAGTTACTCGTCGAGGGAAATCGTGCGGGTGGAAGGTTGGGCCGACTTGGGCTCCCCGATCTTCCGGTGCAGCATGGGTCGGATGACGAAGGAATCCCCCTGGTAGAGCTTCTGGGCCCTCTCCATCTCGGCCTTCTGGTTTTCCGACAGGTACTGGCAGTTGTTCAGGTGGTCAGCGACCAGGCAGAACCCCATCCCCGGTTTTTTCCAGAATTCCAACAGGTTGTCCAGGACGATGACCGGTCCCTCCAAATTCCTGAGTTTTTCCTCGTCCACGGCGTGGAGGCCGTCGTGGTAGACCATGAAGAAATCCGAATGGAACTTGTACTTTACCTTGCGGGCGATATCGAAAAAGAAGACGCCGGCGTCGGAGACCACCAGCTGCGTGAACCGGTCGTTGTTGGTCTGTTTGCGATAGGCCAGAAAACGGGCGGGATCGACGCTAACACCGGCAAAACCGAGGTTGCGGAATTCGTCGTAGACTTGTTTGCTCATCCGCCCGATCGCGTCCACGTAATCGGGGTTCATTGGGTCTAAAGGCATAAGACGACTCTCATCAGTGTTGAAAAGTTGGCCGGATTTCAAAGCGGCACCTGCAAACAAGTTTACCATAAGCGAAATATCCGAAATTAACTTTAAAAGGTGGGATAAGGTTTCGGGAATGATTCACGATCAACTGGGAAGGGTTTTCCGGAAACTAAACCGGTTTAATCGTTCAAGCGGTCCAGGGCGGCGAAAGTCCGGCGTGAAACCAGCAGGATGGAGCCCATGGCCAGGAAAAGCAGGTCCCGCAAGACCGTCCACCCGGTCATCTTCTCACCCGCATCCTTGCTGAAACAGCCGCAGGAACAGTCGATGCCGTGAAGCACATCCCAGGAGATGGCCAGGGTGTAGACGGCCATGAGGCCGCAAAAAACCAACGCCGCCGCACGCCACCGGAAACCCGAAACCAGGCAGAGCCCCGTGAAAAATTCCAGCCAGGGAATGACGACGGCCGTAAGCGGCTGGATGGGGTCGGGGACGAAGAAATAACACTCCTTCATCAGGCCGAGGAACCCGGCCGCATCCCCCAATTTGTCCAAACTGGCGCCCGCCAGGAGGAAGCCGCAGGCAAGCCGCAAGAGGGTCGCAGCGGCTGTTTCCCCGTCCCAACGGGGAGGGGCGTAAAGGCGGAATTTCACCCCGGCCCAAATCAAAATGAGGAAAAGGCTTAAGGCGCAAAGGGTTCCGTCGTTGAGGATCTGGTCGACTTTCACGGGTCTACCCCCTTGGTGACGGGGTATCCGGCTTTCTGCCAGTCCGGCCAGCCGCCCGTGAAGATTTCCACATGGGTATAGCCCGCTTCCTGCAGGGCCCTGGCCACTTGGAGGGATAAATCGCAATCCCCCCCATGGCAATAGGCGATGATTTCCTTCGACTTATCCGGCAATTGGGGCATGACCAGCGGCGCGAATTTCTCAGGTTCGTTGCCGTAAAAATTGAGGGCCCCGGGAATGTGGCCTTCCTGGTATTCCTCGGGTTTCCGGGCGTCCAGGATGACGCAGGATTTTTTATCGAAACGCTGTTTGACCCCCATCACGCTCAAACGGGGAAAGGGGTTCGGTTCCCCCGGAAGGGGAGTGGGGGTAGCTTTCTTTTGAAGGGGAGAATCCGAGGCGGGAGAGGAAAAGCCACTATAAGTCACGGGGGTGGAACCACGGTCACTTTGCCCGGTGAAGACCTTGGGTTTGAATTTCAATTCGATTCCGGCGACGTAGAAAGCGTTGAAGAGCACGGCGAAGAAGGCTGAAAAAACGAAGAGGTCCCAGGCCTGCCCCGCGGTTTTTTTCAGGGGAAAGGGAGTTAAAGCGGCGGCGGAAGAGGAGGAAGCTTTTGGTGAATATTTAGGTTTCATGATCCATGGTTATCTTACGGCCGAACCGCCCTCCAAGGTAACAAGGAAACGAAAAATGGATTATCCCGCAGGGCCAAAAAAATGCGTTTTACACGGACTTCTTGGGTAAAATAGCCGCGCCGTTCAAGGAGGCCGTGGTTGGCCGCTCAGATTAAAATTTCCCGCCAGAACATCTTCGTCATCGCCTTTTTCGTCCTCCTCATCGGCTTGCTCAGCCTTTTGTTTTCCCTTTTGGAGCCCTTCCTCCGGTCCTTCGTCTGGGCGGCCATCCTCGTCATGGTGTTCCATCCCCTCTATACCTGGCTTTTGAAGGCCACGGGAAAGCGGGACTGGCTGGCCGCCATGATTTCCACCCTGGTCGTCCTCATCCCCCTGGCCTCTTTGGGTTTTTTCATCGTGATCAACCTGGGCCGGGAGCTGCCCAACGCCTACGCCTTCCTATCCTCGGCCCAATGGGACGAGAAAAGCCAATGGGTATTGGACAGGTTGAAGGATTTCAACCTGGGGTTATGGCTGCAGGCTTGGGGCATCGACTCGAACCAATATGAGGCGGTCATCCAAAGGCAGGTTTCCGCCGCCCTGGAAAATTCCTCCCATCTGGTCCTTTCCAAGATGTCGGAGGCCTTCCAGAACCTGGCCGGCTTCACGGTGGAAGTGGTCTTCGTCTGCGTGGCCCTCTACTTTTTCTTCCGGGACGGCTCCCGGCTGGCCCTGCGGGGCACCGAGCTTCTCCCGCTGGAAGAAAGGCACCGGCAAAAGGTGGTCCATACCTTTTCCATCACGGTCACTGCCGTGGTCCGGGCCATCTTCCTGACCGCCCTGGTGCAGGGGTTCATGGCGGGCCTGGGTTTCGTGGTGGCGGGCGTGCCCGTGCCCATCCTTCTGGGGCTGGCCGCCTTCATCCTTTCCTTCATCCCTTTCCTGGGCGCGGCGTCGGTTTGGGTCCCCGCCTCCATTTGGCTGCTGGCCCAGGACCATGTGGGAGCCGGGATTGGACTGATCCTCTGGGGGCTTGTCATTACGGCGGTCGATTATGTGATCAAGCCCTGGGTGATCGGCAATGAGGCCAAGCTCCCGCTCTTCTGGCTTTTTTTCACCACCATCGGCGGGTTGAAGGTCTATGGCATCCTGGGGGTTTTCCTGGGCCCCATCATCCTTTCGCTGGGCATGGCCTTCCTGGCCATCTACCGGGAGGTCTACCTCAACTGGCACCATCCGGCTTCTTCTTCCCGTTCTTCCAGAAGGTCCTAGTCCTCCAGGACAACCCGGCGGTGTTCCAAGCCCGGCCGTTGCTTTCCAGCCGGGAAAGCGCCAAAAATACCGGGGTATGAACCTTTTGGTTTGAGGGGGAAATGATGCGCTACCGCTGGTTGGGCAATACGGGACTTCGGGTGAGTGAGGTCGGATTCGGCGCCTGGGCCATCGGCGGGGCTTGGTGGGGCCCCCAGGACGACTCGGACTCGCGCCTGGCCCTGCACCAGGCCCTGGACCTGGGCTGCAACTTCATCGATACGGCCTGGGTTTACGGCAACGGCCACAGCGAAAAACTGATCGGTTCGGTGCTCAAGGAACGCGGCGAGCGGCCCGTGATCGCCACCAAGGTTCCCCCCCAGAATTGGCAGTGGGACAACCCTCCGGGCACCCCCCTTGCGGAGGCATTCCCACCCGGTTGGGTGGAGGCCAAGACCGGGGAATCCCTCCGGCATTTGGGCGTGGATTGCGTGGACGTCCTCCAGCTTCATACCTGGCATTCGGATTGGAACGCCCAGGCCGGCCCCCTGTTGGATGCGGTTTCGCGCCTGAAGCGCGACGGGAAAATCCGCGCTTTCGGCATTTCCTTGAGGGACAAGGGCCCGGAGGAAGCCAACGACCTGATCCGCTGGCGGCAAGTGGACAGCCTTCAAATCTTCTTCAACCTGTTCTACCAGGATCCGCTTTGGAAGGTTTTCCCCCTGGCCCGGCAATATGGCGTGGGTGTCATCGCCCGGGTTCCCCTGGCTTTCGGCGCCTTGAGCGGCAAGTTCACCCTTAAGACCCGGTTTTACGGCGACGACCACCGGCGAAACCTTTATACCGGCGAAGGCTTGACTACCACCTTGAAAAAGGTCGATCAACTCAAATTCTTCGCCGCCCGCGGCATGTCTTTGGCGGAAGCGGCCGTCAAATGGACATTGGCTTACCCTGAAGTTTCCACCTCCATCCCCGGCATCCGCAATCCCCGCCAGGCCCGGCTTAACTGCGAGGCAGGGGAGGGGAGTCCCTTGGCGCGGGGGGCCGTCCAAAAGGCGGAAAAACTTTACCGCGCCAATTTCGGTCTGCCCATCCGACGGGTCGCCACGGAGGAGGGGGTTCCTGCGGTGCTCCTCTCAGGCGTCCGGGCGGCTGTTGCGCCCGAGAAAAAGACCGCTCAAAAACCCATAAAAAAAGGCCGGCGGAAGACTGCGCTTAAAGTGAAAAAAGCAGCGAAAAAAACGAAGCATAGGAAAAAACGGAAATGATCCAGCCCTGGAAAAAAAAGACGGATAAGGTTGATTACAACTGCGGGTTTTTCCAGGTGCACGTGCACCAAAGCGCCTCACCCCTCACCGGCAAGGAACATCCCTTCTTCGTCCTTTCGACGCGGGATTGGATCAATATCGTAGCCCTCACCAAGGACCGGAAAGTCCTGATGGTTTCCCAGTACCGTCATGGTTCAGGCGAGATCAGCCTGGAAATACCCGGAGGGGCGGTGGATCCGGGTGAGCCGCCTTTGGAGGCGGCCCAACGGGAATTGCGTGAGGAAACGGGTTACCAGGCCTCCCGATGGCATTTATTGGGGAGCGTCCGGCCCAACCCGGCCATCCTCAGCAATACTTGCCACATCTATTTGGCATTGGACGCGGAAAAAACGGCCGAACTGGACCTGGATGAGGCGGAGGAATTGGAAGTCAGCCTGCATCCTTTGGAGGAAATCCCCCCCATGATCCGGGAGGGCAAAATCAGCCATTCTTTGGTCATCGGGGCTTTTTATTTTTATGAACTCTTTGAAAAGGACGAGTTTAAAAGAGCGGGAGGGTAAAACCCACGAGGCGTTTTGCCTAATCTGTTAAGCTCTTAACTTGGAAAGAAGAATTTAAAGGACAAAATGCAACAACCCCCTTGCGGTCCCGAAGTTTTGTGGCGTAGGATTAACTCCAAGTTAAATTTAGCATATCAGGACTGATATGAAAGAGGTGCCGCATGTCGCGTGTTTGTGTATTCATTGATGGAAGCAATCTGTATTTCGCCCTGAAGCGGAACAATAAAATGACGCGGGTGGATTATTACCAGTTCTCCCTGGCCCTGGCCGGCGACCGCCGGAAATTGATCCGAACTTACTATTACAATGCCGTCTTCGACGCGACCCATTTCTCCGACAAGGCCAAGAGCCAGCAATCCTTCTTCGACTCCCTGGACCGCACACCCTACCTGGAGTTGCGGTTGGGACGCATCATCCAAAACAGGGAAGGCCACCGGATGGAAAAGGGTGTGGACGTGCGCATGGCGGCCGACATGGTTTATTACGCCGCGCGCGACGCTTATGACACCGCCATCGTGGTGACTGAAGACCAGGATTTCTCACCCGCCATGGCCTTAGTGAAGGACCTGGGCAAGCACGTCGAACTGGCGGTTTTCCCGGACGCGCAAAGCCGGGAAATGATCCGCACGGCGGACAAGATCCTCAACCTGGATGAAGTCGTGAACGGCCACGCCGCCCATATCTTCCCACCGGCCCAGTCGGAGGAAAGGGCACCCGACGCCGAAATGGCCTTCGGCGTTTAACCGTAAACCAAGGTATAAAACAAAAGCCCCGGGGAATTTCCCCGGGGCTTTTGTTTTTGGCGCCCATCGACCGGCCGGGCACCCAGCCCTCGTTCAGTATTTTAATACTAATTCTATTTAATGTTTTTCGAAAATAAGACTTCAACCGCCGCTTTCTTTAAAAAAGTTCCAATTGCTTATCCGAAAAAATCGCCCGCCAGCGGTTTTGGTACCCCCATTTCTCCCGGAAGAACTTCACCTTCTTGAAGAGCGCCTCGGTGTAAGTTTCGGGCGGGTAGGGGCGGGAACCATAAAGTTTCCGCGTCTGTTCGAAAGTGGTCCGGTTGAACTTTTGAAGGACGTGGTAGTAATAGCCTTTGACCACCTCTCCCCGGAGCCGCAGGACGTTGTAGACGAAATAGTCGACCCCGATCTCCACCGCCGCCCTCACCATGCCCTCGATGGCTTCCTCCGTGTCGGTCACGAAGGGAATGATGGGCATCAAGTGGATCCCGCAAGGAATGCCATGGGCCTTCAGTTGGCGGAGCGCCTCCAGGCGGCGGTGGATGGGAACGGCATGAGGCTCCAGGAATTTCTGCAAGGCCGGATCAAGGGTGGTCAGGGTCATGGCCACGCCCCCATTGGCCCGGTCCACCAACTCCTTCAAGACATCCAGGTCCCTCAAGACCAGGTCCGACTTGGTCGAAAACACCGCGGGCCACCGGTATTTGGCCAAAAGTTGGAAAGCGCCCCGGGCCAACCCGTATTTCTTCTCGGCGGGTTGATAGGGATCGGTGGCCGCACCCAAGGTCACCCATTCCCTCTTGCGGCGGGGATTGGAAAGTTCCTCTTCCAGCTTTTCCAAAAGATTCACCTTCACCTGGATTTTCCTTTGGAAATCGAAGGAGTTTTGGAACCCCAGGAACCAATGGGTATAGCGGGCGAAGCAAAAAGGACAGCCGTGCCGGCAGCCCCGGTAGAGGTTGAGGGAGTAAAAAAACGGTTTGGGGCTGTAAGGCAGGCGGGTGTGGTGGAGGGCGGACTTCACCTTGATCTCGATATATTCCACTTCACGGGGGTCGTCATCGACCTCGGTGTAAACGGGCGAATAGGAAGTGGAAAGAAAAGGGTCCTTCATGGAGGCCGCCGGGGAAAGGGCCCTTACCGGCCCCAGCGGGTGTTCTGATAGAGGAAGAAAATCCCGGGGAAGGGGCGGGAAGTGCTCCGCCGTATGGCTTCGGCGGTTTCCAGGAAAAACTCGCGGGATTCGAAAAGCTTATCCGGCGTTACCAGGCGGATCCACCGCGGCTCGTCCTGCCACAAGTTCCGGTGATCTTCCTCCGGGGGGGCGGATTTTTCCTTGAGCGACTTCAGGCATTCGGCCAAAGAAGGTGTTTTTTTCAGGGATAGGCGGGTGAAGAGGCCGCCGGGCCAAACCAGGAAATCCAAGAGGTCGTAGTCCCCCATGAGCTCCCCTTGGAGCAGGGTTTGCACCAGACGGTGGGCGTTCGAAAGATCCTGAAGCCACGACGAGGAAGGTGCCACCTGAAGTGAAACCTCATAAACGGTATTCTTCCGGGAAAAGGGCGAATAGGGGGAAGGGCTTTCCTGGACCGATGGATAAGCCGTTGAGGGGAAGTAAGACATAAAAACCTCCTAAAAAAGAAAGGGGGCCGGCGGCTGGTTTCAGCGCGGGCTGAAAACCCCGACGACCTTGCCGATGATCCGAAAGTCCTTATCCTCGCCCACCACGATAGGGGAGTATTTGGGGTTGGCGGGTTCCAAGACCACCTTCGAACCCGGTTTGCGGAAGGTCTTGACCGTGGCTTCGCCTTCCACCAGGGCCACGACGATTTCCCCGGGGGAAGCGTGGGTGGTTTGCTGCACGATCACCTTGTCGCCCGGAAGGATATGGGCGTTCACCATGGAATCGCCGCGCACGGTCAGCGCGAAAAGGTTGCGGCCGCCGCGGGCCATGGAAGGGTCCACCACCAGGTTGCCCTCGCGGTTTTCCTCCGCCAAAAGGGGAAGACCGGCCGCCACTTTTCCCAGCACCGGGATGGAAACACCCACCGAAGAATCCTCCGCCAGCCTTAAGCCCCGGGCTGTGTGTTCTTCCCGTTCCAAGTAGCCTTTTTCCTCGAGGGCCAAAAGGTGCTTGCGGGCGCTTTGGGGCGAGTTCCATTTAAAGTGCCGCATCACCTCGCGCACGGTGGGCGGGCGGTGGGTCTGGGTCAGGTGGTCCTGGACGTACTTCAAGACCTCGCGCTGGATGTCGGTTAAGGATTCGTCGGACGGGGCCATGGGATCCTCCAAAAAAATTCTTGAAATGGAATACGGGTGTATACTAGTATACGAGCGTATTCTCCGTCAAGCAAAAAAGGTGGGGTGGGGCCATGGTGGAAATGGATGTCCAAAGCGCGGTAGGGGTTGAAATCGCCCAGGAAAAGGGCCGGGATTACCTGGGCCACCGCAAGCGCCTGAGGGAGAAATACGCCGCCCAAGGGGCCCCGGCCCTGCAGGACTATGAGCTCCTGGAACTGCTCCTTTCCTTCTCCATTCCGCACCGGGACACCAAGCCCTACGCCAAGAAGCTGCTCTTGGTGTTCAAGAACATCCGCCGCATCCTGGAGGCGGACTTGACGGCACTGCAAACCCTGGGGGAACTGCCGCCCCAAAGCGCCCTTCACTTTCGCGCCATGGGCGACCTTTTCCGCCTGGCCCACCAGGAGGAATTCAAACGGGGCCGGGCCATCACCCACCCGGAAGACGTCGCTTCCTTCTTAAGGGAGCAAATCGGAAGCCGCCCCCGGGAAGTCTTTACGGCGATCTTCCTGGACCACCGCAACCACCTGGTGGCCTTCGAGCACCTGCAGGAAGGCACGGTGGACCATACGGCCGTTTATCCCCGTGAAATCTTGAAACGCGCCCTGGAGCTGAACGCCACCGGCCTCATCCTGGCCCACAACCACCCCGCCGGCAGCCTGGAACCCTCGGAGGGGGACAAGCAATTGACCCGGCAGGTTTTGACGGCCGCCCGCGCCATGGGCATCACGGTGCACGACCACCTGATCCTGGCCACCGAAGGGCATTTCTCGTTCCGCCAGGCGGGGCTTTTAGTTTGATTTTCTGAGGGGAGAAGCCCATGAACATCAATCAATTGGGACTTCAAAAAGAATTTCAGTTGCTGGGCACTTTCTATTTCGAATGCGGCCGCTGGCCGAAGGATTTAATGGAATTTTATTACTATGCGGATAGGGAAAATATGCATTTGGAAATATCAAAGTTTGGATTGGAAATTGTCGAAACACACCCGATGGAAATTTTTAAACTTCGATTGAAGAGGTTCGCCGGGAGCAGGGTCGTCATTCCTTACGGCGAAATAAAAATGGAAGCCCTGGGAATCGCGGAAGACTCGATCACCTGCAAAATGACCACGAGGCCCGAAAAGATTTTCGACCCGGAACAGACAACGCGGAACATGGTCGGAACGATTGGGTTCGCAGGACAAAAGCGCGGCAGAAGCGAATTACTCGGACGGTAATGCTAAGGAGGGAATCATGAAAGAAATTAAGTCGTCGTTGGAGAAAATCTTGAAGGTGACCAGCATTTTCCGGTTGGAGAAGCGGAAATGGCCCCTTCACGCGGCCGAGCTGCAGTCCTTCGCGCTGGAAATGGGCAAGTCGCTGGACTTCTCCCAATTCCACCGCTGCCGGTTCGTCATCAAGTCCAACCAGGAAATGGTTCTGGACTTCTGCCTTTCCCCCTCGGGGGACGGCTGGGCGCCCCGGGGGGCCATGGAAGTGAGGATCCCGGAACTGGAAAGGGAAGACACCCTGCCCCTGCAGGTGGAAATAAAAAACCTGGCCCCCCAGAAAGTGGAAGCCAGGTCTTATTGCACAGTGGGAGAGCCGGAGTTGACCCGGAAACTTTCGGCTTAAAACAAAAGATATTTAGCCACAGATGTCCAGCATCTCTATAAAAAGAGTTAATGTTTTGTGGGACTATACCGATTTCCTTGCCAAAGAACGCAAAACGTTCTTTGATTTTATGGAAGATCGGCATGCATGGGATTCATGGGATGGATTTAAACCAAAACAATGTCGTCATAATATTGCCACCGTATTTCGAAATGACGGAAAAAATTATCGGTTGCGCTTTTACTGTTATGAACACATTGGGAAGTGGTTTTTTAGAAAAAGTTTATGAGAATGCATTGGCTGTTGAATTAAAGCAAACAGGGTTGACGGTGGTGCAACAAAAACCAATCGAAATAAGATACCGCGATGTTTTGGTTGGAGAATATGTAGCGGACTTGTTAGTGGAGAACCAGGTTCTGGTGGAATTGAAAGCCGTCAAAGACTTAGAAGATGTTTTCTACGCCCAATGTTTGAATTACCTTAAGGCCACCGGTTTTAAGGTGTGCCTTCTGTTGAATTTCGGCAAACCGGAATTGCAGGCGCGGCGTATTTCTTCCCGCAAGGAATGGTCGAAAAAACAGATGCCACATCCGGGATTTTAGGTTTATCCCATGAATCCCATGCATGCCGATCTTCCATAAAATCAAAGAACGTTTTGCGTTCTTTGGCAAGGAAATCGGTATAGTCCCACAAAACATTAACTCTTTTTATA
>Ga0070734_10003428_pt1 | contig 16641 bp, 14 predicted proteins | sample Coa_R1_8_FD_66444 | JGI IMG/M metagenome (GOLD analysis project Ga0070734, IMG submission 66444) | Surface soil microbial communities from Centralia Pennsylvania, which are recovering from an underground coalmine fire - Coalmine... | ecosystem: Environmental > Terrestrial > Soil > Unclassified ... | reverse complement strand
CACGCGCTTGCCCATATCGGCCAGGCGGATCGCCAGATCAACCATGTTCTCGCCCAGGAACTGCGCCTCGTCTATACCGATTACTTCGGTGCGCAAGTCCAACTTGGCATTGACCTCTTCTGCCGAGCTCACGCACTCCGAATGGATGCGGGCCTGGTTGTGGGAGACGATATGATTATTGGAGTAGCGTTGATCGATGGCCGGCTTGAAGATCTGTACGCGCTGGCGGGCGATTTCGGCCCTCCGCAGCCTGCGGATCAGCTCTTCGCTTTTTCCGCTGAACATCGGGCCGCAGACTACCTCGATCCAGCCTAGATTTCCTCGCATTGCATTCATGAATAGGTTTCCGATTGGGCCTGTTTCTCTGGCGCTTCCACGTCCAGGCCGCCGCGCATAAACTTGCAAAACATATCGAGACTGCTGAAGACCTCGGTTGCGCACCCTAGGAGCCAGCCGCTCATCTCCTCGATTGGGAGTTCACAAACAAGATAGACTGGAATCCCCAGGCGATGGGCAAAGGTTAGTTCGCCTTGCGTTCCAGCACCGCGCCCAGCATAACGGTCCCAATAACAGACAATCCCATCGCAGTGATGCTCGATTAGATCGAGATCGTAGGCGATGATTTTTCGGATGGTCTCTTGAAAGCGGGGCAGGTCGCTTCTCTTCCAGGAGCGAAACTCTCTTACTTCACTGTCGGTCAGGTTCTTTGCCTCGTCTTCCGCTGGATCATAGACATCATGCCCGAGTGACTTTAGAAAGGGAGTCAGCTCGGCCCGCCAGCCCTTACCCAGATCGGGAGAGTACTCGATAGAGCCGGCAAGATAAAATAACATGACGTCCTGGATTGTCGGCCATGGCGCTCCGCGGCGTCAACGAGCTTTTCCATGATTTCGCCCTGGTTTTCCAGAATTTTTTGCACAGGCCCTTCCAACTAGTTTCCACCTTCTTTCAGATGGATTGATCGCTAGCTTGATCGTGTCGACGCCATGCAACTCCTGCGCAATACCAATCTGAAGGCGTTGCCTCAAGTAAATTCTCAAGCCGCAGTTGGGTGAAATGCTAGAATCTCACTCGTGCTCCAGCGCGCCATCGCCTTGCTTTTTCTATCGGGACTCGCCGCCTTCGGGCAGGAACCTTCGCCTCAGCCCCAGGTCAGGCTCAATATTCTGAATGTTTGCACTCCATCCGCCGAAGAGCAGGGAGTGGTGAAAAGTGTGCTCGACGAGATCCCTGCCAAGCCGGCTTTCATTCAAGATTTTGAGATTACGCGTGGCCTCGCCACCATGAAAGATGCGCCGGCCTCTAAGTTTGTCCGGTTGCGGAGGGAATTTCCGGCGGACTCACTGCTGCTGACAGCGCAATATTCCGTGAGCATTGAGGAAGATGAATTGGTGGAACTGCTGGTGCTTCGCCACCGCGATTCCAAGGATTTTCACGAAATAGCCCTGGAAGACCGCATCTCCGCCGATTCAGCTTCGCCGTCAACGGTTTTTACCACGGACACCCCGGTCACGCACCTCAAGATTGAACGATTCGGAAAGAAATCGGTGGGCCTGTCTCGTTGCCCGAATGCGGACCAGAGCGTATACGAGCCGCTCTTCAGCCAGGCTTCTATGGTCATGGCCAATTTCCGCCGGGCGCTTGGCCTGCGTAATGCCTTTCGGACCGACTTGACCTGGCTCACCGAGCACGGCAAGCCGGCGGCTTCCCCGAGTCCCCGCAAGCAGCCCTGAAACCAAAAGAGATTCAGTGAATCAAAGGAATGCTATGGAAAATTCTGTTCGCGATACTGTGATTTTGGGTACTGGCTGCTCCGGATTGACCGCGGCCATCTATTCCGGCCGCGCCAACCTTAAGCCTTTAGTGGTGGAAGGCCACGAGCCTGGCGGCCAGCTTTCGATCACGACTCTGGTCGAAAACTTTCCCGGCTTTCCGGAAGGCATACAAGGTCCGGAACTGATCGAGAACATGCGTAAGCAAGCAGAGCGATTTGGCGCGGAGTATATGAGCGGGCATTTGTCGAGCGCCGATCTCAGCGAGCGTCCCTTTAAGCTGCAATTTGGGCATAAGATTGTTCACACGCGCACCTTGATCATTGCCAGCGGCGCATCTGCGCGCTGGCTGGGCCTGCCGAGCGAAAAAGCGCTGATCGGGAAGGGAGTCTCTTCCTGCGCCACCTGCGATGGATTCTTCTTTAGCGGTAAGCCCATTGCCGTGATCGGCGGCGGAGACTCCGCTATGGAAGAGGCGCTCTTTCTCACTCGCTTTGCCAGCAAGGTGACCCTTATCCACCGGCGCGATCACTTTCGCGCCTCCAAGATCATGCTTGATCGCGCCCGTAAGAACGAGAAGATCGAGTTCCTCACCGATACGATTGTCGAGGAGGTTCAGGATGTGCAAAAGCAGGAGGTTACAGGGCTTAAGCTGCGCCACCACAAGACAGACAAGACCTGGGATTTTCCCACCAGCGCCATGTTCCTTGGAATCGGTCACGAACCCAATGCCAAAATGTTTACGGGACAGCTCGATATGGACGACGACGGATATCTGAAGACGCACGACTACGTATTCACCAAGGTGCCCGGCGTCTTTGCCTGTGGAGACGTTCAGGACCGCCGTTACCGGCAGGCGATTACCGCCGCCGGATCAGGCTGCTCCGCAGCCATGGAAGTTGAGAAATTTCTGGAAGAGCAGGGCCGGTAACTTCTCTTTGGGATCTGCTGAGGAAAGACCTTCTGAGGAAAGACCTGCCGAGGATGAGGTTCATCCATGTCATGTTCCGGGCCTTTGATTTTGGAGAGATTGAATCTGTGCGTTGGCAGGTCTTTGGGAATCGTATATGAGTCTCCCCTTCCGGCATTGCCGGCAAAATTGACCTGCCCCCTGTTTCGTATGGTAAAAAGGGTTTGCTTATCATGACCATCGTTTTCGCTTCTGTCCCTTCAGGAGATCCGTGTTAAGAGCCGCCTTTATCGGTCTTTCCCAAAGCAGATCGCTTCGCAGCGCCGCCGAAAGTACGTGGGTCGGCAATCGCCTGTCGCGGCGTTTCGTCGCAGGGACCACGTTGGAGGATGCGCTTCGGGTTACGCAAGCGTTGAACCAGCTTGGGTTAAGCGTGAGCGTCGATAATCTCGGCGAAAATGTGACCAACGCGGAAGAAGCCCATCAGAGCTCCCAGCTTTACTCGCAGCTTCTCAGCCAGATGCGTAGCATGGGCCTCGACGGAAACGTCAGCCTGAAGCTTACCCACATGGGTCTCGATCTTGATGACAATCTGGCTTACGAGATTGCCGCCAGCCTGGTGCAGCGGGCCGCCCAGTTCAACAACTTCGTTCGGATCGACATGGAAGGTTCAGCCTATACCGAGAAGACGTTGAACATGGTTTACCGCCTGCACGCCACTCCGGGGCTTGCCGGGCATGTAGGAGCGGTAATTCAGGCGTATCTCTTCCGAAGTGAGAAAGACATCGAACATCTTCTAGCGGAAGGCATTCGTATACGGCTCTGTAAAGGAGCGTACAAAGAATCCCCCCAAATTGCCTTTGAAAAGAAGTCGGATGTAGATGCCAACTACGTCCACCTGATGAAGGCCCTGCTCAAGAGCGGCGTCTACCACGGCATTGCCACTCACGATGAAAAGATGGTGCAGGCCACCATCGAGTTCGCCCGTGAGGAGAAGATCCCGGCATCCAGTTTTGAGTTTCAGATGCTCTACGGAGTCCGCCGCGATCTCCAGCAGCAGCTCATCAAAGAGGGCTGGCGCTGCCGAGTTTATGTCCCGTTCGGCACGGAATGGTATCCGTACCTCATGCGGCGTCTGGCCGAGCGGCCAGCCAACGCCATTTTCATTCTGAAGAACCTGTTTCGCTAGGTCTTACTTAGACTCAGTACGCCAGACACGACGCTCGATATCCAGAAGGAAAGATCTCAAATTCTTGGAATGGACTTCCTTGTCATTATCATTGGCTGAGGAAAGGATTTCACCGCCAAAAACTCGAATCTCATGAGGCCTCGATAACATCGCCCGGTGATTGTAGATCCAACCTGGCTTGTCGCCACTTGTCTCCATCCGCTCAATTCGAAAAGTTGTGGTGTCCAGCCGGTAAACGGATATCTCACCATACTGCCGCGTGCCTCGATACCCTAATGAGCCGATCAGGTAAACATAGTTGTCGATCAGAGTGGCCGTGTGGAAATCCGTTGGTGGGAATACCGATTCCGGATAGCCATAGATGGTTATTCTTCCATCAGCATCGTGGACAAAAACATCATTGTAGATGCAGAAATCCGGGTCGTAGTGATCTTCATGCTCCCCCGCGACTTGTACAATGCGGCCGTCCGGCAAGAAGGTGATGGATTGCCCGAAACGCTGGGCGCACCATATTGGCTCGTATTTCCCATCAAATTTGTTTTCAACCCCAAACAGTGTCCCTGCCTGGTAGGCGCTAAGTCCCGCTCTTATCATTCCCTGCCAAAATGGATTGTTCATTATTTCTGGATTTTGCGCTCCAAAGCGGCGTGAACGGCCCTGCTGAAATTCGGTTGCCGAAGCCTCTAATAAGTCCTGGTCAGGTTCGGAAGGGTAGCCCAGTATCGACCGCCGTCCCTCGCCACTCAGATGTCGCGGGTCGGCCCCGGCTTCCATAAGTTTCATCGCAATACCGCGAGTATCGGCAAAGCCAAGAGGCGTTCCGGTCTGGCTCTCCTGATTTACATTTGCTCCCGCCGCTAGGAGTATGTCGATGCTCTCGTCGTTGCGGCATTCGACTGCGGTTTTAAGCGCCGTTTCCCCAAAATCGTCCGTATGCTCAATGTCAGTTCCGATTTCAAGCAACCATCTCAGCATCGGCGCATGGCCATTTTCTATTGCATAGAACAGAGGAGGCTTACCGCAACGGCCACGCGCGCTCTTGTCTGAGCCTTGTCCAAGTAGAAATTTTGCTTTGGGGATATCACCTGTTTGGATGGCAATAAGCCAGGCTGTTCTTTCCCAATAATCCCGTTCCTCTAGATCGGCCCCGCTTTCAGCCAGAGCAGCAACTTCGGCAAGTGATCCAAAGGTAACCGCTTCCATCAGTGGGGTGAATTTTATGTCGTTAGGATTGGCTCCTGCTTTAAGCAACAGATGGACGGCATCGAAGCGCCCGACACGCGATAGCACGCGAATACTTGATTCTTTGTAAGCGGTCATGCCCCTGAGTGACACACCATTCGCAATGAGCAGGCTCAGAATCTCGATCAATTGTGGATTATGAAGAACATCGGGCCTGCAAGCCGCGTCTATCAGGGTGTCATAACCCTGTTCCTTCTCGTAACGAACGTCTGCACCTGCTTCGACGAGCACGCTAAGCTTTTGTAAATCAGAAAGAGCGAAAGACAAGCTGGTCTGGTCGATATTCGCGCCGTGGCGAATAAGCGCATGCAGTATCTCTATGCGGGCTTCGGGACGAGCAACCGCATACATCAGGGGCGTCCAGCCCTTATGGTCCCCCTGGTTAATGTCTATTTTCAGAGGCGATTCATTCAGGAGATCGCTGACCCTATGCAAATCCCCTTTCTTAACCGCCTGATGTAATTCGTAAAATGCCATATATTCTTAAGAATAGCTAAACAAAAGCCGGGACAAGATTGTCCCGGCTTTTTATTCATCTCAAGAATCCGTTTCCTATTCCCGCTGGACGTTTCCTTTAGGAACTGCGCCTCGGCCTTACGCTCAAGTCGCGCACTTGGGAGAGCAGGCTGGAGCGCTGCATCCGGTCCAGTTTGTCGAGGTAGGGTATGAGTTGGGAGATGAAGTCGTCCTCCATCAGGGCGGTGATTTCATCCTCCTGAGTCTTATTGTTGCTGTTCAGCAGGTCGGCCATCGAGACTTCCAGCGCGGTCGCCAGCCGTTGAAGGGATGATAGAGTTGGTATAGCTTTTTCGTTTTCGATCTTGGAAACATACGTACGCGGCACCTGCATGCGCAAGGCAAGCTGGCGCTGGCTTAAACCGGACTTCTGACGGAACCTGCGAATGGTGGTGGCGATTTGCAGATGCGAGTCTTCGCAACGAACGGGCTCGGGCGCGGGAGCATGAATCTCCAAAATCGGCTCGCGCTCCTCTTCGTCGAGCGAGGTTCGGCACTTCCGGCAAAGATTGTTCGTCGTTCGGAACTGGACCAAATGGCAATGGTCGCAGCGCACGACTTCCCGGGAGTCAACCGGGGCCAATGTTGTCGCCATCAAGATTTTGGGAGTTGCCAGAGCGGGGCTACTCCAAGTGGAACTTCTAGAAACCTATTCCAAATTTAGTTTCAAGGAATACTTCAAGGTTGTCAACGGAATAGTTTGTGAAAAAACGGTATAGACTCCATAAAAACAGGAGAAGATAAGGCGAAAGTAGGATAAAAACCATGATGAATCGCGAGTCTGCATGGAGTTTACTTTGCGAATACACGGAATCAGAGAGCTTGCGCAAGCACATGCTGGCCGTAGAGGTCTGCATGCGCGCCTATGCCCGCAAGTACTCTCAAGATGAGGACAAATGGGGTATAACCGGACTTCTTCACGATTTCGACTATGAAAAGTACCCCACTCCCGAAGAGCATCCGTTTGTCGGCTGCCGGATTCTGGAAGAACGCGGCTACCCGGAAGAGATGCGCAGAGCCATCCTTTCGCATGCCGACTATAGCGGCGTAAAGCGGGAAACGCCGATGGAAAAGGCACTCTTCGCCTGCGACGAGTTGTCCGGATTCATTACCGCCACGGCACTGGTTAAGCCCAGTAAGTCTCTAGCGGAGGTCGATGCCAAATCCATCCGGAAAAAGATGAAGGACAAAGCCTTTGCCCGGAGCGTCAACCGAGACGATATCGTGAACGGCGCAGCCGCCATGGGTATAGACCTGGAAGAGCACATCACATTCTGTATCGACGCGATGAAGACCAAAGCACAGGAGTTGGGACTTGCAGGTGTTCAGGCGCCGGCCGCCGGGTCCCCGACTCTATAAGTGGCTGGCATTGCGGTCAAGCTTCTACGGCGTGGGTATCTTCGTCCGCGCCGTGAGTAGTTATGACATAGGGTCTCGTGAAGTACGGCGCTAGCAGCAATCGTCCATGTGGGCTGCGTCCCGGTAGTTCTTGGCAGGTGTTTTGGCGGGTTTGGGCGGTTCGGCCGGAAACGGATGGTTCTCCATACCTTCTAAGATTAGGCCCGAAAGGCCCTTTCGGAGGAACGCCACGAGAGATGCCTTTTCTTCCCGGGAAAGATGAAGAGGAACGATGTTTTCGTCAAGGTGGGGATTGGCATTCCCGCCGCGATCGTAAAATTCCACCACATCTTCGAGCGTCGCCAGGCTGCCATCGTGCATAAATGGTCCCCGTTTGCCGACCTCGCGAAGCGTCGGGGTCTTGAACGCTCCTTTGTGGTAGTTCTTGCCGGTAATCGCGGCGCGGCCTTCGTCGCGCAGTGTTCCGTCGACCCACGCCACGCCTGTATTGTGATAACCCTCGTCGGTGAGCTGCCCGCCGGAATGGCAGATGTAGCAGCGGGCCTTGTCTCGAAACAGCAATAATCCTTGGCGTTCAAACTCGCTCAGCCCATGGGGCCTGCCGGAAAGAAAGCGGTCGTAGGGACTGTCTTCTGAGCGGAGGGTGCGCACATAGCTGGCGAGAGCCCGCACAAGGGAGTCCTGCGTGAGCCCTCGATAGGACGTGTCTCCATTCAGATGATTCAGACGCTCCAGCACGCTAGCGACGCTATTGTCCATCTCATTGCGGTTCAGGATGGGCTGCACTACCTGCTCTTCCAGGGTGCCGGCCCGGCCGTCCCAGAACTCCGAGTTGCCGAAGCCTCGGCCAAGCAGGGCCGGTGCATGGCGCTGTGTGAGGCGGCCAAAGACGCCGACGCTCAAGGCATGGCTGTTGGAAAAAGAATGTTTGGGATCGTGACATGTGGCGCAAGCCACCGTGCCGTCAGCGGAAAGGCGTGTATCGAAGAACAGCTTTTTTCCTAGCTCGATCTTGGATGCATTCAGGGGATTATCGAGGGGAACTTTCATCGCCGCCAGGGACGATCCGCTCGAAGCATCGTATTGCTGCGCCGATACGGCAGCTGCAACCACTCCGATCAGCGTCGCGACCGTCAGCGCTCCTATTGCTTTTGGGCTGATTTTCTGGAAACAAGCCCATCGCTTGTGAACGGTTCGCAGGCTCTGCTGTTTCGTTTCTGGCTGCCGGCGATCGCTGAAATCGCCGACGTCGTTGGGAACAGGATTCAAGGTCTTTATCGGCTACGATGCCACCTGCGTTCGGCTTAATGGTACCGGATTGCCTGGGAAAAGCAACCGAGGCGAAAAGCAATTGCGGCGAGAATCAGTCTTGGTCTTTAGGGAAGAAAACCTACGCTCTCCCACAACTTAGCCGAACTATACATCCGCCCGTCGGTTATCACCTTCCATACCTTGCGGATATCGCTGATGTTTTCCAGGGGATTTCCATCCACCAGAATCAGGTCAGCGCGCTTTCCCACTTCGATAGAGCCTGTATCTTTTTCGAGATTCATCGCCCGCGCCGGGACAATGGTCGCCGTTTGTATCGCTTCCAGCGGAGTCATTCCCGACTGGACATAAAGCTCAATCTCCCGATCAAGCCCGTATCCAATCAGGCCGGTATCGCTCCCGGCCACAATCGGAATTCCCGCCTTGTGAAGCGCGGCAATAATGGCCCTGCTCTCTTCCATGCGGGCGCGAAACTTGTCTCCATCGGCGGCCGGAGCGCCCATACCTAGGAATTTCGAGGAAATCATATAGGGTGCTTTTGCAATTCCCGGTTCAAAGGATGCAATCTCCATATCCTTGGAATGGCCAGCCATCTCTCCCCAGGAGATTGTTGGATCGATGACCGTGTGGTGCTGCTGAAAGAAGCGAACGGCGTTCGTGGCCGTCTCGGAGTTCAGGTCGAGATGTCCATCTTCGCCGGAAGAGCGGAGAACGGGCGTCACGAAGCCCAGGTGATTGATCTGGTCCATGCCGTCCTCGACTCCTTGAATTGCATTCAGGGCGGCGGGGACGTGACCAGTCACGGACATTCCGGCGCGGTGCGCCTCGGCAGAGAGCGCCTTCACAATTTCCGGCTTCAGGAGCGTATAGAGCTTCAATTGCTGAAACCCTGCCGCTTTGTATTTCTCCACAACTTCGTGGGCCTGCTCCACCGTGTCCGCGCTTACGGCTCCAAAGGCGTCCAGGCCGCCGCCATCGACAAGCCCAGCCAGCAGTAGACGCGGCCCCAGCGCATGGCGCTTTTCGATCTGATCGCGCTCCGTTGTAAGAAATTCAAACTCTCCGCCGCAATCGCGTGCCGTGGTGATGCCCGCGGCCAGCAGTGCAGGGCCAAATTCCACGCCGGAAAAATGCGTATGCATTTCCCAGAGTCCTGGCAGTAGCGTCTTGCCTCCGGCATTCACTACCTTCATTCCGCTCGGAATCGGCGTGCTGTTGCGCGGCCCGGCGGCGGCGATGCGCCCGTTGCGCACGATGACTACCGAATCCGCTACCGGCGCTCCGCCGATGCCATCCACTAGCGTTGCGCCCGCGATGGCAAAGTTGCCTGTCTGCTCCGGAGGAGCCTGCTTTCCCAGCTCTTCAAGGTCTTTCATCTCCTGCTCCACGCCGCTGTGGACAAGCTGGGAGAGGCTTGGTTCATACTCTTTTCGGATCGCCTCAAAAGGAAGGCCGCCCCCAAAAGTCATGAGCGCCGCAAGCTGGCTTTGCTCGTTGAGCCAGACAACCTCGCGTCCAAAAACAATGTTGCCCACCGTGTAACGCGTGAGAGGGACTTTCTTTCCATCCACAAGTAGAGAGTCGTGCCCGGCAAGCCTGATTTCGGCTTCCTGCGTATGAGCGTTTGCCCTCAGGATCGGCAGCCGGGTAGGTTCACCGTGGTTCTTCCAATAGCGCAGCATCATCATCTGCAGGGAGAAGGGTGAGGAGCCAAAGCCGACGAAGAACCGTTGTGGAAGCGCGATCTCCTGCTTGGTTTCGGCCTCCCGGATCGTCGCGGTACCGGAGCGTATTTCGGCAGAGTTTTCGGTAGTGGAGGTTGGCGAGTTCTTACTCTTCACGCTGAGATTGGCTGGAGTGAAGTCCTGCTGCATGCGCAGCACCGAGGTTACGGTCCTTTTTCTGCCCCTGTCGGAGTATTCGAAAGACGTATTCATCACCATGCCGCCCGCATCATCTCGGACTACTTCATAATTTTCTTCGCCGATGGGATGAAGCAGGAGATGGAGGGTCAAGCTGCCTTTCTCTACGCTGCTAGTAGGTAGCTGGTTTACGCTCCCGGCTTGCAAAAGCGCGCTCAACACTACAACCGCGGCAACACGCAGGAGTCCTCCTCCAAAACGGATCATGGCTTAACCTCGCTCTTCGATTCTCCAGAATTTTCCGGAAGAGCAGTCTAACATCAGCAAGCGCCAGCCGAAGGAATCACATCATTGGGACCGGGCCGGAGACCGCAAGAGAGCGATCGTAAAGAGGAAGCTTGGAGAGTGATTCACAGAAAAATGCTGCCGGCCATTTTGGCCGGCAGCCTAAGGGAGCCAAATTTACCAGCGGATGCCGAATGTCACCGGCACAACTTGAGTATCGATCTGCGAAGGGTACGCGTGGTGATACCGTGCCTCGGCGAATACCTTGAGATGCGAAGCACCCACGCGGTAGGTGACACCCGATCCGACGTTGAAGCCGAATCCGTCGGCGCTTCCCGGCCTCAAGGTCGCTTCACCCTGTACCAGGCCGTTCACACAGGTTACGCCCCACCATGCAAAGCTTGGAACACAGATTGTGCTGGGGACCAGCGTAGGGGTGGTCAGTTCCCAGGCTTTTTTGCGCGTGTCTCAGTCATTGCCCGCCGCGTTAATCCTCTTTCTTAGGTTTCGGCGGAAAGTCTTTGAGCATTTTGTTGACTGCTTTTTCCAGCTTCTTCTGGTTCTTTTCGGGTTTATCGGAGAGCGTGTCCGAGGCAATGGACCGCCAGACCAGCCGCTTCGATTGGCCATCGAAAAAGTCGATAATCAATGTGCCGGCATGGTATGTCTCAGGGACGGTAGTGGCTGTGGCCATGCCTCCGCCCCATCCCCATCCTCCACCCATGCCCGAATAAAGCGTATTTAAGGTGGTTTTCGTCTGCGTGGTGCCTAGCGCCGAGAGGGCCAAGTCGCCGCTGCCGTCTCCTTTGGTCCACCCCTTGGCCATGAGTTCACTGTCAATCTCGTCTTGGACACGCTTCTGCCACAGCGAATTCACAACATCTACCTTCAGCCAGTAGTAGCTGTGGTGTTGGGAAAAATCGTAAGTCTTGTCATAGTCTGTTTGGGTCTTTTGGCCGAACGCAAGAGACGTTGCAAGAACAAACAGTAGGAGCAGTGGAAAAAGATTTCGCATTTTGGTTGTCATAGGGATGCCATCTCGATTGGAATGATGATGCAGAGACTCCCGCCGACGCCGGCCCCGCCGGATGCCCATCCGCAATCGAGTTCCTCCGGCATGCTTTGGCGCCAAACGCTATTCCTGCTTTGTTGGAATGCCTTCTATATTTCCAAGCCTATTTCCGCTCCTCTCCTGCCTCACAGGCGCAAATCTACGAGATTCCTTCTACGGGATCTTTTCCCCGTAGAGGCAAGAGATTTGGGATCGGATATGCCTGCTCGCTGGAGGAAATTTTTCGGCGAGAGTGGGCGCGTAGATTCTCCGGTACCAGTCATCCGGCTCATCACGTAACCTACCCGATAAAGGCAGAGCATAGATTCGGCGGAAGCTTGAGTTTCCCAGGAAGATGGCAAGACGAAGTGTACGTTGCCTTCTTCCGGCTTCGATTGTTGGTTTTCGTTTTCTGGGCCTTTGTGTCTTTGCTTCGATCTCTTGATTAAGGAGGGAATCAATGCGTCAGGTTGGTGCAGTTTTTGCAATGCTAGTACTGATGGGGGTGCTCGCGGCGGCATCCTTGGCTCGGCAGGATAGCGGATCGGCCGGCGGTAGCGCGCCGCAACGCTCCACGGGCACGACCCGATCGCAAGTCACGGGAGCTTCCGGAGAGAAGACGATTGTGGGCTGTGTAGCCGAGGGAGCGCCTTCGGGCTATGTATTGAAGACAGACGAGGGCAAAGAAGTCTCTCTGCATACCGATCGCGACCTGTCCGCATTCGTCGGGAAAAAGGTAAGTATTCACGCGGCCTGGCAGCGAACCGGCGTCACGATGTCGGAGCCTGACGACACGGCAGCCAAAGCAGGAGAAGGCGCTGCGGCAGGAAAGGCCACTCACCGTGAGACGGAATTCGGCGGCGATCTGCGGTTGCGTTTCAAAGGCAAGGTGCTAGGCGATTGCAATACCTCTAAGTAGCTCGCTTACCAAGTAGTTCTGGCGCACCGTTGAAAGGGCAGGTTGCAGCAGAACGCAGCCGCGCCCTTTTGCCGGTGGCCATTCTTCTTTATTCCTTTGCCCCCTCTTATTCCGTTTGTTCTGGGCACGGCTCAATCCCAAATTTCCTCAGCAGCATGTCCGGCGTTTGCAGAGCGCCTTCCATTCACGCTTGCGCATCCTGTCTTTCGGATTCAGGCATTGGTCCTTCTTCCCTGAATTTGCTCTTTATTGAATTCTTTGAATGCTCTGCCGCAAGCTTTGTCCGAAATGAAGGCCAATCAGGCCACAGCTGTTTTTAGCGCGGACCAAGCGACCTTTGGATCGCTCAGGCCCCGATAGAGTGCCGGGATCTCCTTGTTCACATTGAAGTGATGGTAGACGGCCATCATTGCGGCCCGCACCGAGTATTCAACGGTGAAGACCACGGCTTCGGGAATTTCCACGAACTGACCGAGAAACGCGTAGTTCTGTGCGCCATGGGGCACCACCAGTGGGCGATCCTCCACCACTCGGCGCTCGAACTGGGAGTCGATATATGGCATCTGGACGGTGGTTACTTTGGCGGTGCGGTGAACCTCCGCGGCAATATCGTCGAAGCCCAGGTGGCCCAATAGCTCCGTAAGGATCTCGGAGCCGGTGCAGTCGTCCATTTTCTTGTTCACGTAGTCGCCATGCACATTTCCGAAGAGTGCATATCCCCAAAGCGTAAAAATATTGGGTTCCTGGCGGGGGAAATGCGGCTGGGCAGGCACCACGATTGATAGCCGCCACTTTGAATCCTTCCACGTCATGAGCGCGCCTTCTCCCGGAACATTGGAGGAGAAAGCCTGGATACGGTCGAGAAGGGTTCGTCCAGTTATTGTCAGTGTGAACGACTCCCACTTACTCTCATCGATATTGCCGCAGAAGCTATTGGGCCGCCCAAAGTCGTCGGCCTTTTGCGCAATCAACTCCCATAACCGCCACGAGCCGTCTCGCTTGTCGCGGATGATCTCCGGCACGGTATGGCTATCCCCGTAAGTCGTATCGGCTGTCATCGAACCGAGTGTTGCAAAAACAAAGTCGTTCTGGCCAAGGTCAATCGTCTCTTCAGCGGAACCGCGCTGAAGGTGCAGCCGGGTTGCGCGGCGAGCGCGTGGCCCGCCGAAGTCGATGTCGGTCACGGTCACTCCGAAATTGATCTGTACGCCGTGGCCCTCGATCCATTTTTGAATGGGCAGAATGACCGAATCGTATTGGTTGTATTTGCTGCGCCGGACTCCGGCGAGCGTATGGATGCGGTCGAATTCCTGCACAAAGCACAGGAAGTAGCGCTTCAGTTCGATGGCAGAATGCCAAGTCTGAAAGGCAAAGGTCGTCTGCCACATGCACCAGAAATTTGTGGAGAAGAAATGCGGCTGAAAGAAATCGTCAATGCGGCGGGCTCCAATGATGTGCTCAGGGAGCGCTAGAAGACGAACCATGTCGGCGCGGTCGCGCGCATCAAGGCCGAGATGCGAGGCGTCCGGGATGGAACGATCGTGAACAATAATACGCGCCCGGGCGTGGGTGGGATGCTGCTTGTTGAACTCGATAAATTCCTCACGAACATTGATCGCGGGGTTTTCAAGCGTGGGAATCGTTTCCAGCAGATTCCAAAGGCATGAATAGTACTCTTCCTCGAACATGCGCCCGCCGCGTGTTACGTAGCCACCCTCGTGCGTCGGCGCAGCAGCGCCATCCATGGACCCGCCGGTAATGTTGAGTTGCTCCAGGATCCGTATATTTTTGCCGGGTACACCGGCATCGCGCACTAGGAAGGCCGCTGCCGCCAGGGAAGCAATTCCTCCTCCAATGAGATAGACCTTGGAATTTTCCGGGTCTACTTTTTTCGCGGGGCTTTTGCGAGACCTTACTTTCGACAACCTTGCTTTGAGTGGGCCTGTCATGCGCGAGTTCCTCCCTAAAGCGTTTTCGGCATAAATCGCGAGCGGCCTTAAGTTCGGCGTTGCGGTTTTTTCCGCGGGAAAGAAAAGCCGCATGAGAACCAATCAAACGGCGTGCAGCAATGCTGAAAACGTGATCAACATGCCAGGCCCAAAGGTGTCCTGTGGCCATAGGCATGACAATGCCATCGCTGTAAGCAATGAAACTACGAATCATTACAATCGGGGCATTATCATTTTGGAGGAATCTGGACGCACTCAGGTTGTCTGTCTTACACTGCGCGATCCACACTTGGTTCGCGCTCTTGCCTTTTCAGTGAGGGTGGCAGGCGGAGCCGGAAAACCTGCTCTCTCTTTTGCTCTTCTTCAAGTGAAACTTCTCGGGCCTTCAGCAGATCCTGGAGGCTGATGATTCCCACCAGAAGGTTTTCCGAGCCACGTTGAACGACTGGAAAACGAGTCAGCGAGGTTGCAGCCATGCGATTCACGACTGCCCGCAATGGCTCGTCCGGATGGGCCACCACCGGCGATTCATCCACAATTTCGGCAAGCCGAACCGCATGGCTCTTGCCGGAGCCGAACTCGCGAATATGCTCTTGTAGCTCGGCGCGGCTCACCACACCAACCAACTTCCGCTCCCCTTCGATGACGGGGTAGAGACGCTGGGTGCGCGCGATGTCGTTGTGCTTCAGCACTTGCTCTAATTCTGAGATGGTGCTTTCAGCGGGAAGAGCCATTACCGATGTGCGCATCACGTCCTCAACCGCGAGAATTTCCAAGGGATCGATAGTGTACTCGCGCGTCAGGTGATGGCCTCGGCGGCTGAGTTTCTCCGTAAGAATGGACCGCTTGAGCGTAAGAACTGAAAACGCATGAGCGGTTACGCAGGCAATCAGCAGAGGCAGGATCGAGTGATAGTCGTTGGTCAGCTCGAAAGAAAAGATCACGCCCATAAGCGGGGCGTTCATCGTGCCGCCGAGCATGGCGCCCATGGCGATGAGAGGCCAGAAACCCGGTCCTTGGTGGGGCAAGAATTGAGCCACCAATGCGCCCAATGCGCCGCCCATCATCAACAATGGAGCCAGCACGCCCCCTGACGTTCCTGAGCCCAGAGAGATGCCCCACATCAGAGATTTAACCAGTAGCACCCCGAGAATAAGTGACATCGTCGCGTTGCCTTGCAGAAGCTGTTCGATTACGTCATAACCCACGCCCAGCCCGCGGGGAAAGATCAGTCCGCCAACGCCGATCGCGATCGCGCCAATGGCCGGCCACCACATCCAATGCAGCTTGAGGTGCGAGAATGCGTCTTCAACACCGTATACAAGGTTCGTGATGATTGCCGAGAGCACTCCAGCAAGGAGCCCGGTCAGAAGGCAGCCGAAGAGTATGGCTGGACTGAAGGCAACCGGATGTGGCGTAACCTTGAAGATTGGTCCCGGCCCCAGAAGGTGGATACGGGCCGCTTCTGCCGTTACGCTGGCCAACACTACGGGGATGAAGCTGCGCGGCTTCCATTCGAACAATAAGAGTTCAACGGCAAGAAGCGCGGCGGCAAAAGGCGCCGCAAATGTGGCGGACATTCCCGCCGCGGCTCCGGCCACCAGCAGCACCTTGCGCTCGGCGCTCGTGAGATGAAAGAACTGGGCGATGAGGGAACCGAATGCTCCACCCGTTACAATGATCGGCCCTTCCGCGCCAAAAGGCCCGCCCGAGCCGATAGAAATCGCGGTGGAGAGAGGCTTTAATACCGCAACCCTCGGCTGCACCTTGGCTCCATGGAGCAGGATGGCTTCGATGGCCTCGGGGATTCCGTGGCCGCGTATGCGGTCGGAGCCGAACCTGGCCATCACGCCTACGATCAGCGCGCCAAGGATCGGAATGAAGACGACCGCGTAGCCCAGGTGATGTTCAGCGGGCGACACCATCGTGGTATCGAACCTGCCGTAAAAGAAGAGGTTGGTAAAGAACGCGATAAGCTTGAGCAGGCCAACCGCCACATAGGCGCTCACCACTCCGATGACAATCGCCAATCCGGAGATGGGGAGGACCCGCCAGGTGGTTGTAAAGTCCCCAAGGGTTTCGATGGAAGGAGTGGAATACTTTGCGGTCTTTGGAAGCGGTTCAGCGTGCGATGGTTTCATGGGCCTGATTTCTCTTTTCCTCCTGCCCGTTCGCGGGCTTTTCTGCTCCCTTTCACGGCGGTACCGGAATCGCGAAGCATTTGCATCACCGACTCCACCAGGATTGGTCCGCGGTTCTGCAACTCCTGGCGTGCGGCGCTCGCCAGCCTTCGCAGGATTGGATCGCCTTCGGCCGTA
>Ga0070734_10003427_pt1 | contig 16645 bp, 16 predicted proteins | sample Coa_R1_8_FD_66444 | JGI IMG/M metagenome (GOLD analysis project Ga0070734, IMG submission 66444) | Surface soil microbial communities from Centralia Pennsylvania, which are recovering from an underground coalmine fire - Coalmine... | ecosystem: Environmental > Terrestrial > Soil > Unclassified ... | reverse complement strand
AATAATGTCGTTGTAGGTCAGCTGGAAGCTTTGCTGCTTTTCACCAGGCCGCGTTCCTGCGGGATGGCGAAAAAGAACGTGGAACCGACCCCCGGCTCCGATTCCACCCAAATCGTGCCGCCGTTGGTCTCGACAACTTTTTGCGCGAGCGCCAGTCCGATGCCGTGGCCCGAAATATTTTGCCCATGCAGCCGTGAAAAAACGCGGAAAATCTGGTGCTTGTATTGCGGCTCGATTCCAATGCCATTGTCACGCACCGAGAACAGCCAGGTGCCTTGCTGTTCCTGCGCCGAAATGTGGACCTCAGGCGTCACCTCCGGCCGGCCGTATTTGATCGCGTTGCTCACCAGATTCTGCAGCACGTGCTCGACGCGGGCATCGGCCAAAATCTTCGGCATTGGATCGTGCGTTACCTTAACGCCCTTGTTGCGGATCATCGCTTCCAGATTGAACAGGACCTGGGTGAGCAGGACATCCATATCCACTTCCGTCACGTTGGCGCCGGTGTCGTGCGTCGCGTGCGCGTAACGAAGCAGGTCGTCGATGAAGGAACGCATGCGGCGCGCGCTTTGCACCAGGTATTGAAACGATTCCGCGTTGTCGCCGGAAAGATCGGCGCCCAGCCGCCGCTCCAATAACTGCGCGTGCATGGCGATGGTTCGCAAAGGCTCGCTCATCTCGTGCGCCACGGTATAAGAGAATCTCTGCAGATCTTCGTTCGACCTGCGCAGAGCTTCTTCCGCTTGGCGAGCCCGCAAAAATGCCTTCACCGTTGCAATCAGGACTTCGGGCTCAACCGGTTCCACCATGTAGCTGTCGGCGCCCGAATCCAACCCGTAAACCTGGTGCTGGCTCAAATTGCTGGAAGCGGAAATATGCACGACCGTGGTGCCGGCGACGCCAGGAGTAGCGCGGATTCGCTTGCAAACTTCGAAGCCGGTCATGTCCGGCAAGTTCACATCCAGCAAAACCAGCGAAGGGCGCTTTTCGCTGACAACCCGGAGCGCGTTCGCGCCATCGCTCGCTTCTAAAACGGAAAATCCGGCTTGACGCAGCACTTTCGTGCGTGCATACAACGACGGTTGGTAATCGTCCACGTTGAGAATTGGATAGTCCGACAGATTCATGGCCTTGTCCTTTATTGGATGGCCGCCGCCATCCCGGTTCCAGAAATGATATGCCGAAGTTGCTCCGCGATTACACCCTGGTCGAGGTTGTTCTTATTAAAAATCGTGGCCGCTTTTCCGGCAAGTTGCGCACGTTCCGCGCCGGTAAGGATCCGCGAAGTGCAAACCACCACCGGAATTTTCGCGGTGACCGGCTCCGCCTTCAATTGTTCCATAACTTCGAACCCCGTCATGTCCGGCATGTTAATGTCCAGCACAATGAGATGCGGCTGATCCTGGCTGGCCTTGCGAATGCCTTCTCCGCCGCCCGAAGCTTCGAGGATATGAAACGGCGAATCGCGCAGTTGATGCTTGAGCAGATAGCGATGGCGCTCATCGTCGTCGATGATCAAGATCCGGCTAAGCGCGGGTTGTCCGGTGGCCAGCCGCAAGCGCGAAATCAAATCCATGCGTTCCACCGGCTTCACCAGGTAAACGCTGGCGCCCAAGTGATAGGCCTTCCCCTGATCTTCCACGCTGCTGACCACAAAAATAGGAATGCCCAGCGCGCGCAGGTTCTCGGAATGACGGGCGAGGAACGTCCATGTTTCTTCCGATCGAAGCACCACATCCAGCAAGATGGCCGCCGGCCGCATCTGCTCCAGCAACTGCTCCGCCTCGCGCGTGGTGGAAGCGTGGACGGACTGGAAACCGGTACCTTCCAGGAATCCGTCGTACATCATCTTCATGGCCAGGTTGTCTTCGACGATCAATACCGGAAGCTTGCTGGATTCGGGCGTCCAACCCACGGCAGACTGAATTTTTTCTTCGACCGAATCCCGGTACCGAAGTGGGATGCGCAGACTAAAAGTTGAACCCAGGCCCAACTCGCTCTTTACCTTGACTTCGCCGCCCAGCACGGTAGCCAGCTTCTTCGAAAGCGGCAAGCCCAGGCCGGTGCCCTTCACGCGGCGTTGTATGGGACTGTCGACCTGCGCAAAGTCCTGGAAAATGAGCTCCTGATTCTCTGGCGCGATTCCGATACCGGTATCGCAAACGGAAAACATCACACTGTTCGGCTCCTCTTGCACCGCCGAGACCCGAACCTCGCCGCTTTCGGTGAACTTGAGAGCGTTCGAAATAAAATTGCGCAGCACCTGCGATATTTTGCCTTCGTCGCCAAAGATGGGGGGAATCTGCTCCACGTCTTCAAATACCAGATTCACGGATTGATTCAGCAGCAACGGCCGCAGCATTCCGCGCAGAGCGCCGAACAGGTTTGAAGCCTTAAACTCGATCGGCTTCACTTCCACCTTGCCGGCTTCCACTTTCGCCAGATCCAACAGATCGTTCACCAGTTCCAGCAGATCGTCGGCGGCCCGCCGGATATATTCCACCTGCTGGACCTGTTCGCTGTTCAGATCTCCGTCACTTCGTCCCAGCAACAGCCCGCTCAAAGCCAGAATGGAGTTCAACGGCGAGCGGAACTCGTGGCTCATGTTGGAAAGAAACTTCGATTTGAGCTCGTCCGCACGGCGTAGATGATCGGCTTTCTCGTCCAACTCCGCGTACAGCGCCACCACGCCGCGATTGGTATCCGCCAGCTCCCGATTCAGCAGCATCAGCTCGCTTTGCCGCGCGCGGATCTCTTCCAACGCAGCGATCAGTTCCTGATTCTGATGCTGCAATTCGTGGAACGCGTCCTCGGGAGCTTGCCGGGCGAGCGAATCAGCCAGCTTGCCAATATCGGTCTCCTTCAACAGCGGCGCTCGTTTCGGCAGCAGCTTCTTTAGCCAGATGGTGGTCCCCTCACCGGGATTGGACTCAATCTGGAACTGATCCATCAACCGCCGTGCGCCCACGATTCCCAAGCCCATGCCGGTTTGCGATTTGTAGGTCCCGTCCAGCACGCTACTCAAATCGCGAATGCCTTTTCCCCCATCGGTCACTTTGATGAGAAACAGTTGTGGCGTCGCGCGGCCTTCCACCAGGTACTCCACTTTACCGCCACCCGCATAATTGAACGCATTGCGCGCGATCTCGGAAACGGCCGTGGAAATTCGTGTTTGATCCTGGCGGTCGAACCCAAGCAGTTGTGCAATTTGCCGCGCGCGCTGGCGAGCCGCTACGGTATCGTATTCCGAGCGAATGCTTACCGAAAGAATGGGATAACTCATTCAGGCTGCCTTCGCCACTACAATCGTGGCATCGTCACGGCTCCGTCCGAAGTCCCTGTATAACACGCCCGCGATCAGCGCGGAATCGCGAGCCGCCAGGCCTGGATAACCCTCCACGCCGGCACTCGAAGAGAGGCCGTCGGAATACATTTGCAGCACGCCGTCCTCCGGCCAGGGGTAGCTGAATTCGCGAAATTTCTCGGTCTGGTGTCCGGCAGTTCCATGAACCGATACCAGACTTTGGCTGGCGCGGACCGCCGAGTGAATCTTCGCGGAAATATTGCCCGCACCTGCGAAGGTCAGCTTTTGATGCTGGAGATCGATCTTGGCGACCGCGACAGCGGCGCCGCGCGTGCTTCGCATCGCCAGGTGGCAGCGTTCCAGCAGCGCTTGCGGTCCAAGGGCGGGATTTTCGCGCAGCATCCGTACGGCCTGTGAAGACGCTAAGTTCGCTTCTATTCCGTGTCCCAATCCATCCGCCACCACCACCGTCAGTTGATCGCCGGATTGCACGCTCGCCCAGGAATCGCCGGAGGCGTCTTCTCCGGCTTTGGGCACGTTGACGGCGCTCACCTGAAATCCGCCACCTGACAGCGGAAGCTTATGCGTATCGGTCCACCAGCGCGCAAGAATCCCGGTGCCTTTGCTGGGTACGGAATAAAAGTCGGCGGCCTGCGACAAGCGCACGATGGCTCCCATTCCCTGTCCCAGAGTGTTCGACGTACTGTACCCGTTGCGCAAGCAACGATCGAGGTCTTCAATGCCAGGCCCATGGTCGAGCGCAAGCAATTCGAGGACAGGCACCGGTCCTAAGCCTTCGGTGGCGAGATGAAGAATCAACTCGCCCCGCTCAGCATGCTTGAGCAGATTGGTGCACGCCTCGGTGACCACGATGCACACCTTTTCCGATCGGCTCTCATCGAAACCCATGCGGAAAGCCAAAGAGCGAGCGAAGCGGCGCGCTTCGGCGGTCTTGCTGGCTTCGTCGATCAAAAAACGCTGCGACTCCGCCATGAATTATCGCCACCTCACGATCGAGACCCTGGTCCCGGCGCCCGGTTGCGATTCAATCTCAAACTCGTCCGACAATCGTTTCGACCCACCGAGACCCAGGCCCATTCCGTGGCCGGATGTATAGCCGTCGGTGAGAGCCTGTTCGATGTTCGCGATCCCCGGTCCTTGGTCTTCGAAGATCAGCCGCAAGCCGGACCGCCTGTCGTTTTCCAAAATCTCCAACCGCGCTGTGCCCCCGCCGCCGTGGTCCAGCGTATTGCGCGCCAATTCGCTCGACGCGGTAACCACCTTGGTCTGATCCACCAACCCGAAACCCAAGGCAACGGCCTTCTTGCGAACCGCTTGGCGAACGGCAACTACGTCCTCGGAGGTCCGGATTTCGAGACACTCAGAATTCAGAACTCGAATCACTGTAGTACCTCGCTTCTCCGAGCGAACTGCGTAAGACGGCCATCCCTTTTTCCACGTTCAGCGCTGTGCGGATCCCCTTCAGGGACATGCCCAGTTCCACCAAAGTGATGGCTACCGCCGGCTGCATCCCTACCACGACCGTCTCGGCATCCAAAAGACGCGACATCGACGCAATGATGCCCAGCATTCTTCCGATAAAAGAATCGACAATTTCGAGCGCCGAGATGTCGATCAAAATGCCCTTCGATTTGTATCGGACAATCTGCTCGGTCAGGTCGTTCTGCAGCGTGATGGCCAGCTTGTCGTGCATGTCGACCTGAATCGTGATGAGCAGGTACTCGCCCATCTTGAGGATAGGAATTCGATCCACGTGCTTACGCCTCGGCTGCCGTCTTGTTCTTTTGTTCTTTCGACTCGCGAACCACGGCAAAGCCCATTTTCTTCATGGCGATGGCGAACGCATCCGCTAGAGTCGCTTTGGTGATCACGCCGGCCAAATCCACGCCCAGGTGAATAATGGTTTGCGCGATCTGCGGACGAATACCGCTGATCAGACATTCGGCGCCCATCAAACGCGCGGCGGCAACGGTTTTGAGCAGATGCTGAGCCACCAGCGTATCCACCACCGGCACACCCGTGATATCGATGATCGCGAAATCGGAGCGCGTTTTGACGATCGCGTCGAGCAAATTCTGCATCACTACTTGCGTGCGCGAGCTATCCAAAGTTCCGATGAGCGGCAACGCCAGAACGCCTTCCCAGAGTTGAACCACCGGGGTGGATAGTTCCAGCAGTTCGGCTTGTTGGCGCGCAATGGTGTCCTCGCGCGTCTTTTGAAATGCTTCGGACGTGTATAAGCCCAGCGAATCGAGCAACTCCGTGGCGCGCCACGTCTCGTTCGCCAGCGCCTCGGCATCCGCGCCGATCTCTTTGCGCAAGGCTTCAAACAATGGCTGCTTCAACGAAAAAATGAACGATGCGGTTTCGGTTGGTGTGAAACCACCTTTGGCCCGAGCGGTGGAGAAACTTGTCAGGAACTCGCGAACCGGCATCCACGCCGGACCGGCGGTGCTTTCCGTTCCGCCACTCTGGATCGCGTTGCGCAGTGTCAACAGGAATTCGCGCGATTGGCGGACAGCTTCATGTTGCTCGGCGGGCGACATTCGCCGCGTTCCCGCTGCTTGCCGATCGAGCCAGGATTGTGCGATTTCCTGTTCTCTCTTTTCAAATATCTGCGCAAGTTTACTGTGCGTCGCTTCCACTATTCCTCCAGCTACACTCGGTAGGCGTGTTCATTGTAACAACCCAAAGCCACTCGCGGTGCTAGTGGTTGTCCTAGTCGTAGGGGGTATCAGTAGGGGTTATCGGGACGCGCGGGTTTCCCGGTCTGGCGGAGCGCCCAGGAAACTGCAGAGGGTTTCGATTTCGGTCAGCAGCGGCTCTTGCACGGGCGGGGGCAGCGAGCTTCGAACCCATCCGAAGTATCGCCGAAGTTCTCCGGCCGCAGCTCGCGCTTCATCGCGCGAGGTGAATGCCTGGCGGCAAACCTGCGCGACGGAGTGTTGAAGGAACTGCACCCGGATTCTTTCAGCAGCGTCTTCCACACCACACCCTTGGCATGCCGAGTGCCACGTTCCAGTACCCTCCAGGTTATTGTTTCGACAGGAGTATTTCCCAACGCGGCCGTGATATAACCAAGCAGATTTGCCCGGATCGGGATCGTTTGGGTAATTCTTACGATTGCTTCGACGCCACGCTTAGGTGTCCGCTACAATTCCTGGCGGTAACTGGGCCATCGGTCGAGCACAGTGTCTGACTATGCGGGCTCGCGCCAGCCGGTTCCGTTGGTGAATTCCAGACCAATCAAAAACTTTCCTTTGCTCGGATTACAGTAACGAACCACACCGCGTCCGGAGACGCCCATTTTCGGTGCACTGCACGAGACTGCGGTTTGGATTGGAATTCGTTCGGGGAGTTGCATTTGCAGCCCGCTCATGGACACATTGAGCAGTTGCGCCATCAGCATTTTTTCCCGTCCGGCGCTATCTTCCCATAAGATCTGCATGGATCCCTGGGCGCCGTGCCGCGTCTTACGCCGGGAATTGGATTTCCGTGAGGTAGCGTGCAGAACCTGATGGGCCCACAGCGTGGATTCCGAATAAGCATCGCCGATGCTCGAAGGCGCGATGTTTAACTTGCGCGCCAATTCGGACACGGCTTTCCAATCGCCTGCCTCATACCGGCATACCAGGGTATAAATGTCGCGGAGTGGGCCGCCTTTTCCTTCCGTCCCGAGCAAAGCTCCACTGATGGCGGTATGCACGCCGGCCTGCTGCAATGCCTGCTCCAGTGGAACGTCAATCAATGCGTCGAGCAGCGAAAACAAACCGACCAGAAAACCGCGGCTGTGTTCGCTGACCTGCGCAAGCTGCGAGAGCCTTTCGCAAAAGCGAGCGCGGACGAGCGAGTGTGTCACCAATTCGCCCGGCTTGTCTTTGGCCAAAACCGGCAGCGCCGCGAGAGCCGACCAATGGCGGATGGCATCGTCTCCCAGGATGGCAAGCGAGTGAGCGATCGATTGAATTTCGCCTTGTCGAGCAAACAGCGCCGAGTTGACGAAGCGGAGCAGTTTATAGCTGAGCGAAACGTCTTCGGATATGATTTTGCGAAGCTGCTCGTAATTCAAATCGCTCGATTGCATTTCGCGCAGCAGCCGGACGCAGTTGATCTTCGCCGCTGGAATCTGATGCCCGCGCATCACTGCGGGCCGCGCGAAGAAATAGCCCTGGAAATAATCGTATCCGGCTCTCTTGGCCCACTCGAACTCGTCGTGGGTTTCCACTTTTTCGGCAAGCATCGCGATCCCGCGGGGGCGATAGGTTTTCAAAATCCGCTCTTGCTCGGCGCGATTGGTGGTGCGCATGTCCACCTTGATGATCTTGACAACGCGAGTGAGAGGCTCAAAGCGCGCATCGCCTACATAATCGTCCAGGGCGAAGGTGTAACCTTGCTCACTCAAATCGGCGCATACCGCCAATAATTCTTCGGTTGGTTCCACAGTCTCCAGTATTTCGAGCACCATGGTTTCTTTAGGAAGAACGCCGGTCAGCCCGCCCATCAGCAAATCGTAATCGAAATTGACAAAAACTCTCTTGCCGCAGGCCAAGTTCTCTAAACCAATCGAAAACAGGCTGTTGGCGATTACTTGGGTAGTGGCTGAGGTGGAATCGCTTGCGTTGCACTCGTTGTGGAGTTCGTCGGACCGGAAAAGTAGTTCGTATGCATACAGTTCCCGAGACCGATCAAAGATCGGCTGCCGAGCGACAAACACATCCATAACTCCTTCATCGGCACAGACAGTACCGACATTTAGGTGGGACACCCGTAAGAAAATGTCCCTTGCCCTTCTAAGCTTCGTAGTAGTCAGCTCGGCTCTAGGCCTGATGGCTTGTGAGGGAGATCGCTTAAAGGACAGCAAGGGAAGCAGGAGAGAGCTATCTGGGACAGTGACCGACTCCGTTCAGCTAGCGAGGGGCACGGCGGCATTCCTCGCGTTGGAACGAAATCGGCTACTGTCCCAAAGAGCAGCGCTTGACCGAAGTAAGGAGGCTTGGCAGGGGGCGACCCGTCCCATTCGGAGTAAGACGGACCGTTAAACGGGAAAAACTTCCATGGCAGGAATTACGATCGTGTAGATTGTTCATGGTGGGGAATCGTGGATGGCCTCCTTTCTACGGTCAAACGCTTGAATTCACTAGACCGCTATTCATCCGATTACGTTGAACGCAAGAGAAAGGGCAATCGCGAGGCCGTTTACGCAGGGTACCGGCAGAGATCTTCCACGGACAAATTTCCACCGCAAAGAACCAGCACCACTTGGGAAGAGGGGTTGAAATGCGCGCGCAAGCGCTCCGCTGCCGCCCAGGTGCAGGATGCGGCGGGCTCGGTCAGAACTTTGGCTCGTTCCAAGATAAGCCTAAGCGCGCTAATCGCTTCCGAATCGGGGACTAACGTAACACTTTCGAGATATTTCTTGGCGAGCAGCAACGTTCGCTCGGTGACGGAAGGTGCGCCGAGCGTGCGTGCTACCGATGTAATTGACTCAAGTTGCACGGGATGGCCTGCCGCCAGAGCTTGGGACATGGCGTCGGCGCCCTCGGTCTCCACTCCCCAGATGCGAGCGGCAGGCTTTAGGCTCTTCACCGCAGTTGCGACACCTGCGATAAATCCGCCGCCTCCGATACTGACGATAACGTCGGTAACCTCGGGCAAATCTTCCACGATTTCAAGCCCGACGGTTCCCTGGCCCGCCATGACGAACGGATCGTCAAACGGATGCACGGAGGTCCAGCCGTCCTTTTCGTATTTGGCAATCTCGTCGAACGCCTCTTGGACTCTCGGAACCAGTACCACTTCCGCGCCGTATCCGCGAGTGGCTTCGATGTAGTTGCGCGGCGTTTTTTCCGGCATCACGATGACCGACTTGAGTCCGAGCTGGCTGGCCACATAAGCCACCGCCTGCGCGTGATTGCCGCCGCTTACCGCAACCAATCCGCGGCCGCGCTGGTCGTCGGAAAGGCTAAGCGCTTTGTTAAAGGCGCCGCGCACTTTGAATGAACCCGTCTTCTGGAACAATTCGAGTTTCAGCGAGACCGGCGCGCCTAATCGGTGGCTGAGCGTTTCGCTCGAAACGAGTGGCGTTCTTTTCACGCGCCCGGCAATTCGCTGGCGCGCGCTCAGAATATCCGCTAGCTCGAGCATTACGGACGCTTCGACAGATCGCGAATCAGAATATCTTTGAAACGGAAGTTGCCGTGACCGCCGGAATGAAGCTGCAGCGCGATGCCGCCGTCCGATCCAAACGGTTTCGGATCGGTGTAATCCACCATCAGAATACCGTTCAGCCGCGCGACGTAGCGGTTGCCTTCCACTTTGAGCAGATACTCGTTCCAATCCTCCGGCCGCACCACCGCTTCGTTCTCCGGCGCCGGCCATACGATCCATTGGCGGCCGACGTCATAAACGCCCGCCGTGTGGTGCCCGAGATTGCAATCGATTTCGAACTGCGGGCCTTGAATCACGTCGGCAGTGCCCGGCTTGAACTCGACATGGAAGAATACACCGCTGTTGCCATCGCCTTCGCACTTGAATCGCAGCGCCAGGTGGAAATCCTTGTAGTTCTTTTCCGTCTTCAAGTAGCCGTACTCTTTGGTCGCGGCCATGCCGTGGATCGTTCCGTCTTCCACCACCCACTTTTCGTTGCCGATGTTCACCCAACCGGTCAGATCCTTGCCGTTGAACAAAGAAACCCAATCTTCTCCTGGGAGCTTCGGCTTAGTGGTTTGTGCCGCGAGCGCCGCGGCGGTTAGGAACAGTCCGAACCAGAAATTACGCATCCCTTTATTCTGCCCCTAACTCGACCCGGATTTGGGAAGCGATGCGGCTCGCGAAATTTTCCACGCGTTCGAGGTCCGGCCCTTCCACCATCACGCGAGCCAGCGGTTCGGTTCCCGAAAAGCGCACCAGCACGCGTCCGGCGTCGCCGAAGGAAGCTTCTGCCGCACGGATTTCCGCCTGCACGCCCGGTAACTCTTCCAGCGGCTTGCGCTCTTTCACTCGCACGTTCACCAGTCGCTGGGGATAGACTTTCAACTCTTCGGTCAGTTCATCCAGGCCGGCCTTGGACTGCCGCATCGCTTGAAAGACCCGCAGAGCGGTCAACATTCCGTCGCCCGTTGTCGCGTATTCATGAAAAATCACATGCCCGGATTGCTCGCCGCCGAGCGCGGCGTTCCGGCGGAGCATTTCCTCCAGAACATATTTATCGCCCACCGGAGTTCGGATCATCTGGATGCCGTGCGATTGAAGAGCGCGCTCCAGGCCCAGATTCGACATCACCGTAGCGACTACCACCGGATGCCCGTTCCTGCCAGCCAATTCGCCGCGCGCCTTCATGTGGCGCGCGGTAAGCAGCAACACCGCGTCACCATCGATCCGCTTGCCAGATTTCGCGACGAACAGCGCGCGGTCCGCATCGCCATCGAACCCGACTCCCACGTCGGCGCCCTGCTTCAGCACCTCGGCGCGCAGCCCTTCCAGATGCAGCGATCCGCAATTCAAATTGATGTTGTGACCGTCCGGCGAGCAGCCGATCTTGTGCACCCGCGCGCCAAGCCGTTCGAATAACTCCGGCGCCAGGAAAGAAGCCGATCCGTTGGCGCAATCCGCCACCACCGACAGATCAGCCAGCCCATCGGGAACCGTCGCCGCCAGATGATCGATGTAGGTACGATCCAGCTCTTCATCCACGGTGAGCTTCGCTGCAGTGCCTGCTTTGCTCGATCCCAGGCGCGCGAAGATATCCTTCTCGAGTTTTTCTTCCTGTTCGTCCGGCAGCTTGTAGCCGTTATGTCCGATCAACTTGATCCCGTTATCCCGATACGGATTGTGCGAGGCCGAAATCATGACTCCAGCGGCGAATGGTCCGTTTTTCGCTAAAAAAGCCACGCCGGGAGTTGTCGTGACGCCGGCAAAATCCGATGTGACGCCATGCTCGGCCAATCCGCCGGCAACTTCCGCCGCGAGCCACGGTCCGGATTCGCGGGTGTCCATACCGATGACGACCTGCCGCTCTTCGCGCGATTGGGTGACCCATTTGCCAAGCGCCGCTCCGACCGCGTTGGCCGTCTTGTGATCCAGCGGATATGTTCCTGCGACACCGCGAATTCCATCGGTGCCGAATAACTCACGCGCCATTATTTGTTTTCCTTTTGCGGGATTTTTTCCAAGACTACTTTGAAGCTGACGGCTCCCGGGACTTCCAAGCGGACTTGCGAATCGCCGAGGTTGATGTGGGTTTGGAATTCCGCTTCGCTCACCACGCCGCTCAGATCAACCGGATCGAGCAATACGCGTGAAATGGTTTTCACATGGCCTTCGGGACCTCGGATCAACGTTTTGTTCGGTTCCACCGTATAAGAGCGAACGCGATACCCGTCCGGCGGCCCTTTCGAAAAGGGCGCGGGCACAATCTCCACCGATTTTGTGAGCAGCTTGTCGAAGCGCAATGTGACCTGCGACGGCAATGCGCGATAGAAGATGACGTCGGAAGGAAGATGGATGGCTGCCGGGCGAATATTGAAGGTGCGCTCACCCTGGGCGGCGCCTGCGAGGTCCAGAACGACTGCCAGGTTCGCCAGACTGTCGCGCGACAGACGGCCGGACGGTCCGCGAATCTCCAGGCGCACACGATCGGGTATGTTCGAAACGATATCCAGATCGTCGGGCATGTTTTTGAATTCGATCGGGACGGCGACGGATGTAGCGAGCTCCGGCTCGCGCGCGATCGCGATCCAGAGAGTCACGGCAATCGCAAGCGAAAGCAGTTTCCATCCGAAATTTGCCGTGATCCACTTCATGGCCGGTCGAAGCTCTGCTCGCGCGCCGCCGTGGAACGGGGAATCATCCCGCTGGTGGCAAGCAGATCTTTCCGCTCCAGGCGTCCGGTCAGCAACTGCTCGACGCGCTCCGGATCCACGTCCAACTCGATTTCACCGTAGGCCGCGATCGAGATTCTTCCGGTCTCCTCCGATACGATCACTGAAAAACAATCGGATTCTTCGGTGATGCCCAAAGCCGCGCGATGCCGGGTGCCCAGTTCAGTCATGCGCAAGGGGCTCGTGGTGAGCGGCAAGAAGCAGGCCGCGGACGCAATGCGATCGCCTTGAATGATGACCGCGCCGTCGTGCAGTGCGCCGCCTGGATAAAAAATCGCGCACAACAGATCCCGCGAGATGGCAGCATCCAGATGCACGCCGCTTTCAACAAAAGTGCGCAATCCGATTTTCCGCTCCACCACGATCAGAGCGCCCGTTCTTTTTTGCGAAAGGTGCGTGACCGCGAGCAAAATCTCTTGCGTGGCTTCGCGCCGTTCCAGATGACTGAATCCGAGCACGGGCCTGCGCCCCAACCGCGCCAGCATGCGCCGCAATTCGGATTGGAACATCACAATGAGCGCAATCGCGGTAAAGGGCGCGAGCGTGGCTAAAATGGTCCGCAAAACTTCCAGCTTCGCCCATACCGCGACCGCGTAAATCGCAGCCAGGATGCAGAGACCCACCATCACGTGGGCGGCCCGGCGTCCGCGGATAATCAAAAGAAGTTGATAAACAAGAAACGCGACCACCAAGATGTCAAGCGCATCCGTTGGTGTGAATTTGGGTAATCCCGCGGGCGGAAATGGGAACCAATGCACCATGCAGGGGTCGCTCTATTGATTATCGCCTGATGCCGCGCGTTACGGCGACCGCAAGCACCGCCGCCGCCACCAAACCAGCGCTGAGCACCACGGCATTCCGGAATCCCAACCAGCCCATGACCGCCCCCGCGGGAAAATCCCCCAGCGGACGAACGCACATCATCAGCAGAGTATTCAAACTCATAGCGCGGCCACGCATTTCGGGAGGAACGCGCGCCTGCAGCAGCGTCATGGTGGTTGCGCCCGCGGCATTCTGTAGCACGCCCAGAAAAAAGAGCGCGGGCACCGCGATCCAGAGGCTTGCACTCCATCCGAATGCCGCCAGCGCCAACGTCCATAAGAACATTGCGCCGAGCGCCAGCCGATCTTTGTGTTGCGGATCGCCGAGCGAAGCAACCGATAATGCTCCCGTCACGGTGCCGGCGCCGATGGCGGAAAACAGCAGACCCAGTTCCGTCGGCCCACCATGGACAACCTGCCGGGTAAAAAGCGGAACCATCAGAATCACCGATGGTCCAAGAAACATGAGCGCCGAGTAGGCCGAGATCACCGATGGCAGCACGGCATCGCGGCGGATGAAGTGCAGAGCCTCCGCAACGGCGCGCAGCAAACCGCCCTGCGGACGTGGAATCGCCGCCACCTCTTTCGGATTCAAAAAGTACAAGGCGCCGAGCACAGCGAAAAAGCTCGCCGCGTTCAAGAAGAAATTCGCCGAATATCCGAAGCGGCTCAGCGTCAGGCCCGCCAGCGCCGGCCCTAGCAGCGACGCCCCATTGAAGACAGCGGATTGCAGCGAAATCGCGTTCAGCATCACGTCTTTGGGAACGAGGGATGCAACTAAGGCGTTGCGTGCCGGCTGATCGAAGCTGAGTGCCGAGGCCGAAGCGAAAACTATGGGCGGGATCATCCAGAATCGAATGGCGCCCGTTGCAGTGAGCACGCCAAGCACGATGGTGAGGAGCATCATGAGGGTTTGCGTTACCGCCAGCAGACGCCGCTTGTCGAAGTGATCCGCCAAGCTGCCGCCCAGCGGTGCAAAGAGCAGGAACGCTACAGCCTGCACCAGCGAGATCGCGCCTAAGTAAACCGCCGAGCCGTGCGTCAGATCCAAAACCAGCAGGCTCTGGGCGACGATGGCCATCCAGGTCCCGACCGCCGAAATCGCGAGGCCTCCCCAAAGCAGCCGGAAGTTGCGGTAGCGCAGCGCGCGAAAGGCGGGAATACCGGTACTGCCCCCCTCTGAAGAGCCACTTGCAGGCATGCCAGTTCATTGTTAGTATAAGCATAGGGAAGCAACTGGCTGACCCATAAAGGATGCATCCATGACATGGGAAACTCCCCAAGTTGAAGAGATCTGCTTGAGCTGCGAGATCAACTCCTACAGCAACGGCGATTTCTAGATTCAAACTTCGCACGCCGGTAACGAAGCTTATTATCGGCGTGCGATTCTAGTTCCTTCCTGCAGTTCGCTCCCTTCCTCCCATGCTCGTGAAAGTTCTCGGCAGCGCCGCAGGCGGCGGATTTCCGCAATGGAACTGCGCCTGTCCGAACTGCCGCGGCATCCGCAGCGGCAAATTTTCCGGTAAGGCTCGAACACAAGCGCAACTTGCCTGGACGGTCGCGCCGGGCGAATGGACCTTGCTCAACGCTTCACCGGATTTACGCGTTCAGATCGACGCGACGCCGGAACTGTGGCCTGCTTCCGTTGACGGCGCAAGACATTCGCCGATCCGCGATGTCATTCTCACGGGCGCCGAAGTGGACCAAGCGCTCGGGCTTTTGCTGCTCCGCGAGTTTCATCGCTTCCGTGTCCACGCCACGGTGTCGGTGCGAAAAATTCTGACCGGGGACAATTCGATCTTCGGTGTGCTCGCGCGTTTCGCTGGACAAGTGGAATGGCACGATATTCCGCTCCACCGCCCCTTCGCCGCCGGAGGTGCAAAACTGGAAGTGTTGCTACCGCCCAACACAGGCTTCCCCGGATTCGTAAGCGCTCAGCGCGCCGCCGAACTCAATTCCGCCGAAGCCGCGATCGGATTGGTGATATCGCCTGGATCCGGCGGGGGCACTTTGGCCTTCCTTCCTGGCGCCGGTTTTGTCTCCGACGCGATGCTGGATCGCTTAAACGCCTGCGACATCCTGCTTTTCGATGGAACGTTTTGGAGCGACGATGAACCGTCGCGCATCCCGGGCATCACGCGAACCGCGCGGCAGATGGGGCACCTGCCAATTTGGGGCGCCGGCGGGAGCTTGGATCGATTCGCAAGCCTCACACGTCCACGCAAGATTTTCATCCACATTAACAATACGAACCCGATCCTGGACGAAACCAGTCCCGAGCGCCGTGCGACGTCCGACGCCGGCTGGGAAGTGGCGTGGGACGGAATGGAGATCACACTTTGACTGCTGTGAACGAACAAGAATTGTTGTCGCCCGCCGAATTGGAACAACGTCTGCGCGCCGTCGGCGCCGAGCGCTATCACCACAAGCATCCGTTCCATCTGATGATGCACGAAGGCAAGCTCACGCGCGGCCAAATGCAAGCCTGGGCGCTCAACCGGTATTACTACCAGAACATCATTCCGATCAAGGATTCCATCATACTGTCGCGTAGCGACGATCCGGCATTTCGACGGGCTTGGAGAAAACGGATTGTGGATCACGACGGTGACGGCACAAAACCGGGCGGCATCGAGAAATGGATTCAACTGGCGCAGGCCACGGGTCTCGATCGAGCCGCCGTGATCGCCGAGCGCGGAATTCTGCCTGCGGTCCGCTTCGCTGTCAACGCGTATCTCGATCTCGTCTCAAAACGCAGCTTCCTGGAAGCTGTCGCATCATCGCTTACTGAAATGTTCTCGCGCGATCTCATCTCGCTACGGGTGGATCGTTTGCACCAGCATTATCCCTGGCTTTCCGGCGGACTCGCCTACTTCGACGCGCGCCTGACGCAAGCTCCCGAGGACGCGGCTTTCGCGCTTGCTTATGTTACGGAGCACGCTCGAACGCGCGCGGAGCAGGAACTCGCTATCGGTGCTTTGCGTTCCAAGTGCGACATTCTGTGGGCGCAGTTGGATGCAGTGCACTTCGCCTACGTAACTCCCGGCTGGCCGCCGCCGGGCGCATTTCGTCCCGCCGAGGACCATCCGGCATGACCGCGGTGACGCTCGAAAGCGTACTGCGACTGGCTCCCGGATGCCGGCTCAACGAGCACGGTTCTGCGCAAGATTTGTTACTGATCCCGGAAGGCGCGATGCGCATGCAGGGGCCAGCGCGCAAAATCATCGAGCTGTTGGATGGCAAGCGGACGATCCGCGAAATTGTCGACGAGTTGCAGCATCGCTACGGAACCGAAGATGCCGCGCGCATCGAAACAGAAACGTTGGCGCTCCTCACTCGGTTGCGCGAAAGAGGCGTCCTCGAAGCGGTATGAAGTACGAACCCAAGGCGCTGATCGCCGAAGTCACGCATCGCTGTCCGTTGCATTGCGTGTACTGTTCGAATCCGCTCGAGATGCAGCGGCGGTCTGAGGAACTTTCGACTGAAGAATGGGCGTCTATCTTTCGGCAAGCCAGTGAAATGGGTGTTTTGCAGTTGCATCTCACGGGCGGCGAACCGCTGTCGCGTGCCGATGTGGTGGATCTGGTGAAAACCGGACGCTCGGCGAAGCTTTATATCAA
>Ga0070734_10003426_pt1 | contig 16647 bp, 18 predicted proteins | sample Coa_R1_8_FD_66444 | JGI IMG/M metagenome (GOLD analysis project Ga0070734, IMG submission 66444) | Surface soil microbial communities from Centralia Pennsylvania, which are recovering from an underground coalmine fire - Coalmine... | ecosystem: Environmental > Terrestrial > Soil > Unclassified ... | reverse complement strand
ATAGTTGTACCAGCCATAGTCGTGCCAACGATAATCCCGGTCATAGACCACGACGGTCGTCGCGGCCGGGGGCGGAGACGCGTCGTAATAGGCTGGAGCGGGGGACGAATATGAATAGGTCGTTTCGTGATAGGGCGGCGCGGGAGCGTAGTCATAGGCGCAACCGGCCAGGCTTGAGAATGCCAGGGCCACCGGCACCAATGGAATGCGGCGCATGTTCAACCTCCTATCTTGGCTTGTCATCGGCCTTATCGAGTCAGGCCCGATCGGGTCAGCCTTGCCGCTCGATCTCGCGTCCCGCTGGAGGACCGACAAGAGAGCTGGCCGCCTTTGACGCGAATTGGTCATGGCGGTGATGTGGCTGGACCTTAGCTCCCCGCCGGCGCAACCTCGCTGGCGCGATCACGCTCGGGTTTTTGGCCAGGCGGATCTTGATTCGTTGAATATTTCGGCTGGACCAAACATCGAGGGCCGGTCACTGTGGAAGTCCGAACATGTCGCCGGCCTTGCTGATCCGGGGAAGCTGGCCCCAAAGGATTGGAGATGTTCAAGCGCATCCTCGTGCCGCTCGACGGTTCCAACCATTCCGTGAAGGCGGCGGAAACGGCGATCGAACTGTGCAGCACCTTCGGCGCGGAGTTGACCCTTTTGCACGTGACGGCGAAGCTCGATCTGCCCGATAACCTCAAGGACTACATGCAGGGAGAGCATCTGACCAAGCAGGATCTCCTGGCAGTCGACCAGGCGGCCAAACGCGTCATCGCCGACGTCAGGTCCAAGGCGGAAGCCCAGGGCCTGAAGAAGGTCAAGACCATATATCGCGAGGGCAAGCCGGCCCGGTCCATCGTCGCCTATGCCAACAACGCGCGGATCGATGCGATCATCATGGGCAGCCGCGGGCTCTCGGAGTTCGAGAGCCTGCTCCTGGGATCTGTCTCGCACAAGGTTTCCAGTCTCGCCAAATGTTCGGTCATGATCGTGAAATAGCCACCGATGGCGAACGCAGCGGCGGTGTGGGCCGCCGGCAGGATTTGATCTCCATATGACTGCTCTCTCCCCGACCTCACAGCCATGGCGGCTGCCATTGCTGCTCGCGCTCGCGACGGTCGTCGGCTGCAGCGGCGTCGACCCACCCGCGGGCAAGTCGGACCATGGCCTCGACCACGACATGTTCACGACCGGCTATGAGGCCATCGACGAACTCTACGTCCAGAAGCCCGATTTGCGGCAAGCGGCGATCAGCGGCGTGTCGTCCCTTGCCAAGGTCGATGGCCGGCTTTCCGTGACGCCGGAGAACGGCAAACTCGACCTGGATTATGACGGCAAGACCGCCGCGACTTTCATCGCCGGCGGCAGCCTCGGCCCCGACGATTGGGCCGACCTCACGACCAATGCCATCGCGGCGGCGCGCAAGGTGTCGCCGAAGGTCGAGAAGGCAGACAGCGAGACGATCTACAAAACGGTGTTCGACGGCATGCTGAGCCATCTGGATCGCTTCTCCCGTTACGAGGGACGCGAGGAGGCGGCGGACGAACATGCCATGCTGGAGGGCTTCGGGGGCCTCGGCGTCGACATCACGATCGATGCCGGCGTGGTGCGCATCGTGGGCATCCAGCGCTTCACGCCGGCCGAGCGTGCCGGCCTGCTGGCCGATGACATCGTCGCGGCAATCGATGGCGTGGCGACCAAGAGCCTGGACGAGCAGACGGTGGTCGACCGCCTGCGCGGCCCCGTCGGCAGCAAGGTGACGCTGACCATCGAGCGAGCGGGGGCCGTGGCACCGCTCGAGATAACCCTCAGGCGCGCCCATATCGTGCCGGAGACCGTGGCCTACAAGCGCGAAGGCGACGTCGCCTATATTCAGGTTTCCGAATTCAATGAATCAACCGCCGCCAGCCTGCGCAGCGAGCTCGAGACCGCGCGCAGCGACATCGGCAGCAGCCGGATGCGTGGCATCGTGCTCGACCTCAGGGACGATCCCGGCGGGTTGCTCAACCAGGGGGTCGCCGTGGCCGAACTGTTCATTGGCAGCGGGCCCATCGTCTCGACCCGCGGCCGGGATCCCGACAGCAACCAGCATTTCGACGCCGCCGACGGCGACATGACCAAGGGCCAACCCATGGCCGTGCTGATCAACGGCGATTCCGCGTCGGCCGCGGAGATTGTCGCTTCGGCGCTCCAGGACAGCGGCCGGGCCGTCGTCATCGGCAGCAACTCCTACGGCAAGGGCACGGTTCAGACGGTGCTCGACATGCCCAATGGCGGTGAACTCGTCCTGACCTGGGCGCGCTTCTTCGCGCCGTCGGGCTACACGTTGAACCATCTGGGCGTTTTGCCGACGATCTGCACCGATGGCGGAAGAGGAAGTGCCGCAACCATCATGGCCGAGCTCGCGGACGGCCAGCTGAAGGCCGTGCCGGTCGATGAACGCAACAGCACTTCGCCCGACGATACGGCGGCGCTCGACCGGCTCCGGGCTCTATGCCCGGCCTATCACGGAACCAACGGCGTCGATCTGAAGGTTGCCTTGGGCCTGCTGGCCGAGCCCCGCCTCTATTCGACGGCCCTGGCTCTGGCCAGGCCCCCTGCCAGGGCCAGCGCGCCGCAGTAGGGCCGCGCATTTGTTCCAAATGAGCGAAGAACACCCCTTGAGCCCTGGAAACCTGCCCTATCTATCCGAACCCCTGCTCGAGCGCCTGTCGATAACGACCGGCGAGGCCATCGAATGGATAGAGCGGCTCATCATGGGCCAGCGCGACGGCAGGGTCTGGTGCGCGCCGAAATCCGTGCTCTATCCGGGCGACGAGCGCTACATCATGGCGACCCTGGCGGTCGCGGACGATCCGCCGGTCGTGGCCACGAAGTCCCTGGTCCTGAACCCGCGCAACCGCGAGAGGGAACTCCCGGTGCTTCGCTCGCTGGTCACCTTGCTGGACAGCGAGACGGGCGAGCCGCTGGCGGTGCTGGACGGCAATTGGGTCACGGCAAAGCGCACTGCGGGCCTGAGCGCGGTGGCGGCGCGGCGGATGGCGCGGCCGGATTCGGCCTGCATCGGCTTCATCGGCTGCGGCGTCCAGGCGCTGAGCCACCTCGAAGCCTTCCGCGACCTCTTCCCGTTGCGGGAGGTTCGCGCCTTCGGTCGTGGTGCTACGAACCGGGACGCGCTGTGCCGGGCCGCCGAGGCGCGAGGCATGAAGGCTGTTGCCAGTGCTACGGCCAGAGAGGCGATCGAGGAGGCCGACATCGTGGTCACGTCGATCACCCTCCTGCCCGATCCCGTGCCCTTCCTGGATGCTCGCTGGCTGAAGCCCGGGGTCTTCGCGACCATCACCGACCTCGCCACGTCCTGGCTGCCCGGGACCATGGCGGCGTTCGAGCGCATCGTGATCGATGACCTGGAGCAAGAGGCCAAGATGAGCAAGCCCATGGTCGCCCCGTCGCTGGTCGCCGGCGACCTCTCGGGCCTGGTTGCCGGCGAAATCCCAGGCCGCGCGAGCGAGGAGGAGCGCAGCGCGTTCGTGTTCCGGGGACTTGCCGTCGGCGATCTGGCGCTGGCCGCGCTCGCCTATCAGCGGGCCAAGTCGGCCGGCGCGCTTCCGGGTTAGCCCAAGCGCCCTGGCCGCTATCGGGTCAGGGAGATTCTCGCGCTGCGATCGATCTGGCTGTCGTCGAAGATGTTGATTCCTTCGCCGACGCCGCCTTGGAAACCCTCGCCCTTGCCGATCACCTTGATCGTCTTCGGATCGACGCCCTGCCGAATGAGGGCGCTCTCGACCGCCTCGGCGCGCCTCACCGAAAGGGTGAAATTCGCGTCCACGTTGCCCTGCTTGTCGGCCTTGCCCCGGACGCAGACGGTGCGGATGTATTGATCCTTGGCGATCTTCGCGGCTTGCCTGATCTTCTCCATGCCCGCCGCGTCGATCTGATAGCTGCCGACGGCGAACAGGACGTAGAACGGGCCGGGCAGGCCCGGTGTATTCCCAGGGCAGTCGGTGATAGCGAGCGCATTGGTCGCGGCGAGCGAGAGCGCCAGCGAGAGCGTTGCCGCAAACAGCGTCGCAATGCGAAACATGACCACCCCCAAGGTTGTGCGGCCGACCATCAATCAGCCGCCGCCTGCGTGATTATCCTCGCAGAACAATGGCATCGGCCCAAGCGGGCGGCAAGCATCTCCCGCCGGCGGCCATGAAAAGGCTGATTGCATATTATGGTCATGCTCGCGGCATTCTCGGGGCAAAGCCGCGATATTCCAGCGGCAAGGCTTGCGGCCGGAAGCTCGCACGCGACATGCAACCCCATGACGGAAGGAGTGGGCGCGAAAACAGGAGCGACCAATGAGCAAGGTCCCAATGAGCAAGGTCAAGGCGCTTCTCGCAACCGTTCTGCTCGCGGGCCTGCTGGCTGGCTGCATCGTGGTCGACCGGCACGGGGGTGGGTATGGCTACTGGCACTACGAGCACGACCGCTGGTAGGTTCCTCGAGGCCACCGCCGGCGGGCCAGGTCCTGGCCATGGCGCGCCGGCGGTGCGACCTGGGGGAGCCAGCGCAATCCCGTCCTGCTCGCGGCATTGCAGGCCGTGGATGGTTGCAAGCTCCACACGCTCAATCTCACATGCTCAATATCAAATGAATGTTATCGCAGGAACATGACTGACGCAGCGTGGAAATGAGTGCCGATAGTTTGAATATTTCCGCCTGAGACTACTCTCAGGCATTTCGCAAAGAGGGTCCATGACAATGAACAAGAGCGCGACAAAATCGCCGAGATGGATTGTCCTGATGTCCGGAGTGGCCTTGATCGCCATGACGGCGCCAATCTTCACCGGGACCTCGGCCCTCGCCGGCTCGGCCAACGCCAGCGGCTATGTGCAGATCGCGGACAACAACCAGCCGCCGCCGCCCAAAAACAACAATCAGTCCCAGGAGCACAACAACAACCAGGGCCAACAGCAGCAGCACACCAATCAGGGCCAGGGGCAGCAGTACAACGGTCAGCAGCACAGCAACCAGACCCAGGGGCAATACAACGGCCAGTATCAGGGCCAGCAGTACAACGGTCAGCAGCACAGCAACCAGACCCAGGGGCAGTATAACGGCCAGTATCAGGGCCAGCAGTACAACGGTCAGCAGCACACCAACCAGACCCAGGGGCAATACAACGGCCAGTATCAGGGGCAGCAGTACCAGCAACAGCAGCCGAAGAACAACCAGCAGCCGAAGGTCTATGGCCAGCCGCAGGGTCAGCAAACCAACAACCAGCAGGGCCATCGGTACGACTGGAGCACCTATCAGCCGGGCCACCGGCCGCCGCAATGGGACCATTATCACAACAACTTCGATCCGCGCCCCTACGAGGGGAACCGCTATGCCGAACGGCGCTACAATTGGGAGCCGTACCAGCCGCCCTATGGCTGGTATTACCAGCAATGGGTCTATGGCGAGATCTTTCCACCGCCCTTCTGGACCCAGAATTACTGGATCACCGACTATTGGGATTTCGGTTTGCAGGATCCGCCCTATGGCTATGTCTGGGTGCGCAACGGGCCGGACGCCTTGCTCATTGCCGTCGACAACGGCCAGATCTTGAGCGTGGTGTACGGGCTGTTTTACTGAGGCCTCAACGGCGTTCGGGACCCGCCCTTAATCCGGCCCGCGCCGGGTCCCATGGGGCTGGAAGCGCGCCCGATTCAACGGCCCGCTGTCCTGGCCGCATGGGCTCCCTCATAGCAGGCAGCCAGGCCCGAAAGCGCCGCGGCGCAATCGCCCGCATAGCAGGAGCCGTGCATCACCGCGAGGCGGCTGGGCTTGAGCGCCGCGAGCATGCGAATGGTGATCCCCGTGGCCGTCTTTCCGCCAGGTCGTTCAGCGATACCAGGCAGGCCGTTTGCCGCGGGGCTACGCTGCGCCGCTCTCCGCGGCGCCCGGATATCCGGGTCATCGTCGGCTTCGATTCTCCCTTGCCATGGGTTTCGGCCTCCAGCCTGTCTCCTCTTCAACACGCAACACTCCGGCAGGTAACGACGGCAAGGGAAGGGGTGGCGATCACGTGACGTTTTGCGCCCTTCGCTGACGGATGGTGCTGGCGATTGGGAACTCGCTTTGCCCATCGCAATCCGGGGCGGTAGAGTCGGCAGGTCTTTCACTCGGGAGAGAGCGCTTCAAGAGGCGGCGGCTCTTGGCGGCCAGATCCACGACTGAGCTCGGCGCCATGGCCGCGCGAAACACGCCATGCAAAGAGGACGGAATGCCGCAATGAGTGCTACGAACACCTTCAGCGGCGCATACGCTGTTCCCGAGTGGCCGCATTGAAGCCGACCATCCGAATCGTCTTTCTCAACGGCGTTGGCAGTGTGGGCAAGAGCTCAATTGCCAGGGAACTCCAGGCGATCGTAGCCGAACCCTTCATGCATGTTCAGATGGATGGGTTCCTCGATATGCTCCCGCGGGCCTATGAGAACCATCCCGCTTCATTCACGTACGAGACGGTCATTGAAGGTGGAAAGCCGGTCGTCATGATCAAGGGCGGACCGGTCGGCGAGCGGCTCATGCGAGGCATGCGGCACGCCATAGCTTCCATGGCCGGCCAAGGGAACAACCTGATCGTCGATGAGGTCATGGAGGCAAGCCAATGGGCGGAGTATTCCGAACTGCTTTCCAGCTTCGAGGTCTCCCTGGTTGGACTCTTCGCCCCGTTGGAGGTTCTCGAAGCCCGAGAACTCAATCGTGGCGATCGACGGATCGGCCTGGCGCGCGGGCAATTTGGACGAATTCACAAGGGCATGACGTACGACCTGGAAATCGATACTAGTGATGCCACCGCCATGGAATGCGCGAAGCTGATCAAACATGAATTGGGACTCTAGGTCATAGCGGCGGCGATCAGTTGCGCGCCCCTCAGCGCATTTTGGCGTGGTAGTTGGCACGGACTGCCTTTGCGGGATCATTCTGAGCGGACTTTTGCAACGGGGCGAAATGCGAGGTACGCGTTCCGCGCGGCAAGTGAGCCCCGCGGCCGGAGCTTCAACCCGGAAGCGCGGCAAAGCGCGGAGATGGCGGACAAACGATGCTCATTCTTCCGCTCTATGACGACAGCCCCGTTCCAAGGCCGCCGGTCGCCACATATGGGCTGATCGCCGGCTGCGCGGCCGTCTTCCTGTGGCAGCAGGGGTTGCCGCCGAGAGCGGCCGAGGCCGCGATCTATGGCTATGGCATGATCCCTGCCGTGCTGTTCGGCAATGTGGAGCTGCCGGCTCATCTGCGGGCGTTGCCCGCGCCTGCGACCCTGATCAGCAGCATGTTCCTCCACGGCGGTTGGCCGCATCTGCTCGGCAACATGCTGTTTCTGTGGCTGTTCGGCCGCGGCGTCGAAGCCGCGATGGGTGCGGGAAGGCTGCTGGTGTTCTACCTCGTCTGCGGCGTCGCGGCCGGCTTGACCCAAGCGTTCACGAATCCTACCGGCGAAGCGCCGATGATCGGCGCCAGCGGCGCCATCGCCGGCGTGCTGGGCGCCTATCTCGTCCTCCACCCGCGCGGCAATGTGAGGGTCTTCGTGTGGTTCTTCATCTTCATCCGATTCATCGCCGTGCCGGCGGTCATCCTGCTGGGCGCCTGGTTCCTGCTGCAACTGCTGAGCGCGATGGCGAGCGACCCGGGCGAGCCTGGCGTAGCCTTCTGGGCCCATGTCGGGGGATTCCTCGCTGGCATGGCCCTGGTTCCCTTGTTCCGACGCCGGGGCGTGCGCATCTGGCATCCGTCCAGATCCTCGGCCTTCTCGGTCTCGCGGCGGCGATCCGGGCCGTGGGGCTGAGCGCCAAGGAATCCCTGGAGCTAATGCCGGGCGCTAGGAACTCTCGCGGTCCCGCGCCCTGCGGGCGCAGCCAAACTGTCAGCTGATTGCGATCTCAGGACAGGCAGGACATCACGGTCCAGGACAACCAGATTCTTCCACGAGCGGACGGCTAGCCCGTGCGATCCCGACGCGATTGGCCGCCGAGCCATATGAGCCCGCACAAGCCGGTCAGCAGGAGCGGGACCAAAAGCCCATATTTACCGGGTTCTTCTACGGAAAACCCCGGCCTGGCATAGAAGCCCTTGTCGTTGATCGTTCCGAAGGGGACGCCAGCGGTCTTGAGCGTCGGATATCCCGTCGGGTTGGCCGCATCGTCGGCCCGCGCCGGGATTGCGAAGGCGACGAGCGCGAAGGCCAGGGCGAGGGCGAGTATCTGCATTCTGAATGGCATGCCCCCGCCCATAGAGACAAGGGTACGCCAAGTCAAGCTTCGACCAATCCTTCGACCGTCATACTTGCCCCAGGCATGACCGGATCTGGAGGGGGAATGCCTTTGACATGCGCCACCCAGTTCCAAACCTTCCCGCGTCGTGCAAGGATGGCTGCTCCGTGAGCAAGATCCTTCATGAGCGCACCGGCATGGCCGGCACGGCGTCGCGAACACGCCCGTCGCCGCGGTTGCTGTTTCCACCGCGGGCGGCGGTTGCGCTCGGCCAGGCCGTGCTGGCCCCGCTCTACAGGCTCTATGAGGCGCGCTTGCTGTCCCAAGTCCGGCGCCGAGCGGTGCCGCGCCATGTCGGCCTGATCCTGGACGGGAACCGGCGTTACGGGCGCCGGCACAACTTGACCGACCCACGGGAGATCTACGGCGCCGGTGCGGAGAAGCTCGACGATCTGCTGAGCTGGTGCGCCGATCTGGGGATTCCGACAATCACCCTCTGGGTCTTCTCGACCGAGAATTTCGAACGCCGGCCCGAAGAAGTCTCCGGCATTCTCTCCGCAATCGAGGCAAAGCTCACCATGCTCGCCCGCGACCCGCGGATCCATTCGCGCAAGGTCCGCGTCCGCGCCATGGGCCGGCTGGAACTGCTGCCGGAATCGACGCTGGCCGCGGTCAGGGCCGCTGAGGCGGCGACTGCCGGCTATGATGACATGCAGCTCACCATCGCCGCCGCCTATGGCGGACGCCAGGAGATCACCGATGCGGTCCAGGCCTTCCTCAGGGATCTGCAGCAGCGCGGCAGGCCGCTGGCGGAAGCCGTCGAACTGATAACGCCCGAAGCGATCAGCAGCTATCTCTACGCGCCCGACCTGCCGGATCCCGAGCTCATCATCCGGACCAGCGGCGAGGTCCGCCTTTCGGGGTTCCTGCTGTGGCAGAGCGCCTACAGCGAATTCTATTTCACCGACGTGTTCTGGCCCGCCTTCCGCAAGGTGGACTTCCTTCGTGCCGTACGCGCTTTCCAGCAACGCCGGCGGCGCTTCGGGCGGTAGGCCGTCCGCGGCCCCTCGTATTCCTGGTACGAGGGGCCGCGGTATCGGTCAGAACGGCAGGCCTGGAAGCTCCTGAGTGCCTTCCATGCGAACGGACTGAAGCTCGTTCGGGTTCAGCCCCAAGGCGCGCAGGATCGTCGGCGCGACCTGGGTGGTCTGGACCAAGGCCGCGAGAGTCGCCGCATGGAGGTGCGGGCTGCTGATCAACAGGGCGACATTGCGATCGTCCATGTTGGAGCCGCCATGCTCGGCGATCTTGGAGCCGCCGGTGAAGACCACCCCCGGAACGACCGCGACCATGAAGTCGGGCGTCCGGCTGTCGCTCGCCGGATCCTGGTACATGGCCGCCATGGCGTTGGGCGTGTAGAGCTTGCCGATGCCAAGCATCTTCATATTCTTGGTCAGATAGTCCTGAGCCGCCTCAAGGTTGGCCGCGCGGGTCTGGGGCTTCAGCCAGATCAGCGACGCATCGTCGGCGATGTGGAAGCCATAACCCGGCGTCTTCGTGTAGGGGTCGTCGTCAAGCGCCTGGAAGGTCGCGGGATCGATCGGCGCCTGCCCGTGCTTCGAGGCAATGACGATGAGCGTGCTGTTGTACAGATTGTTCGCCTTCAGCCCCGCCACCAGCTCGCCCAGCGCGCCGTCGACGTAGGCGAGCTGTGCCGCGAGGCCGCTGTTGGGCTTGGCGCTGGCATCGGCGTAACCGCCCAGCATGCCGGGGTCGTCGCCGGGACCAGCCTTCGGCAGCTTCTGGCCGACGCTGACAGCCTGGAAGTTCATGCCGAAGAGAGTCGGCACCGGAGCCTTGTGCGCGCCGGTGCTGTCCTTGCCCATCATTTCATTGAGCACGGCCTTGACCCGCGCCTCGTCGAAGTCCCGCTCGGCCTTGAAGCTGCCGGTGGTCTTGACCTTGGTGCCGGGGATCAGGGAATCCTGTTCCAGGGCATAGAGATCATCCAGCCCTTTGCCCGACGGGCCGGCGAGCCACTCATAGGCGGGGTGCTTATCGGACCAGGCGGTGCGGCCGCCATGCTTCTTGACGATTTCAAAGACATTGTTCACGCGCGGGAACGTATGGGGATACATGACCGTGCATTTGCCGTCGACCATGGCCATGGGCAGCTTCTTCGGGTCGATCTGGCTCTTCCAGTCGCCGGGCGTGCCGCCGGCGTTGAGCTGCTTGTTGTCGACGTCGACGTCCTCGGCGAAGGAGACTTCGGCGCCCGGATCGCCGGCGCAGTTGGAGTTCGGGGCGAAATAGGTGCGATCGAAGCTGTCGTCGTAGAACACGCCCGTCGACTTCGGCGTGCCGCCGGTCACCTGGGCCATGAAGCCGGGGAAGGAATCGGAGGGCATGGTCGTCAGCGCATTGGGATAGACGACGCCCGTATGGGCAAGGGCCGCCAGCGCGCTGTCCGGATTGGCTGCGACGTAGTTTGCCAGATCGATGGCGTGCATGCCGTCGATGCTGATCAACAAGACGTGTCTGTAGGAAGCCCCTGCAGCACCGACATCGGCCGCCGAACCCAGGGCCAGAGCCGACAGCGCGCCCGCCGCCAGCATTCGAGAGACGACTTTCATGACGATCCTTTCCCAAGAAGCCACGAATCCACATTGCCCACGGCCGGGCGGTGATTCGCTCGCGCCGTAGGTACCAAAAGATCGTGACTCTTTTAGGTAAGCTCAGGCTGGCGGCCTTGGACCGGTGAGCGGGGCGAGCCGGCAGCGACAACCGCCCCCGACGGCAAGGCGGCTTCCCTCGCCGATCGTGACCGGAATGAAACGGTCGCTGCGGGAATGCCCGCGACGCTAGGCAGATCTTGCCGCGACGACGCTCTTGTGAACCTCGACGGTCAGAGTCTCCACGCGCTCCGTGAGCATTCTGACGGTCTCAGTGAGAGCGGTGTTCTGCTGCATCAATTCCACCAGCAGGGATACCTGCTTGGCCGCTGCCGCCTGGCGTTCTTCGCTGGCGCGGTGGAGATCCTCCCGATGCTCCGCGTCGGCGATCGCATGCGCCTTGTCCCGGTCAGCCTGGCGCGTCTGGGCCAGAAGGATGAGGGGTGCGGCGTAGGCGGCCTGGGTGCTGAATGCCAGGTTGAGGAGGATGAACGGGTAGAGATCGAAGGTGGTGATGCCGACCGAATTCAGAAGTATCCAAAGGGCGACAACAAGCGTCTGGGCAATCAGGAAGACGGGCGTGCCGAAGAAGCGAGCGAAGGCCTCGGCCTTGAGGGCGAACCAGTCGTTGCCGAAAGGCCCGGCAAGATGCAGGTGGGGGCGATGGAATCGGAATAGATGGTGCTCCATTTTGGTCTCATGATTGTTCGGGTTCTGCGAGGGGCCGATGGATGTTGCCATGGTGATGGATCTCCAAAGAATGCGGGCCCGAAGGTCCAATCGGTCGACGATTATGTCTCCTCGGCGCGCCGCCGCAATGCCAGAGCGGGCAGCAGAAAGAGAACCGCCGCCACGAGGCCGGTGATGCCGAACATCCCGGCGCCGATGATGTCGGCGAGCACCGCGCCTAGCGCGGCCGGAGCCTCGGCGCTGGCATCGGAGATCGTCGAGCCCTGCACCAGCGCGTGCCCCGTGATGAGGGGGGTCGCAAAGCTCGCCACGGGAAACAAGATCGACAGGAAGGCATTGAGCGCGCTGAGCCAGCCGAACGCCACGGCAGCCGAGGGCGCGGAGAGGCCGATCGCCAGCGCCACGACCACGGTGGCACCTGCCGCCCAGAGAAAGGCATCGTTGGGAGGCGGCCTGTCGACCGCTGAGTACCCGCTGGTGGCGATCACACTCACCAGCGTTCCCGCCAGCGCGGCCGCAACGCTTCCCATGACAATGCTGGCGAGAAGCTTGAATGCGACGCCCATTGCTGCCCCAACTCCCTATTGAACCGCCCGCGCGGCCGAACCATCGGGCCCCGGCACCCTATGTCGAGCCGTCTTGTTCCGGTGGCGTCGCCTCCACCGCGACAACCCGACGCCGGCGTATGCGACGGGGAGCCGGCATGATCGCCTTCCTCGATTTTCGCTGCTCTTCCGCGTCCATCATCTCCGCGACCTGGGCGAGGTCAAGGGCCTGCAAGGCAAATTGCCTCCTGAGGCGCCGATCCACTGTTGCCCTGGCCTGATCCAGCAGCAGCCAGCCTTCCTCGCGCAGCATTGCGGCGGTCAGGCGTGTACCGGCTGGGCTCTCTGCCATCGCCCGATCTCTCGATTGTCGGCAATACTGTTCAGGTGCTTCCCCAGATCGCGAAACCTGACAGCGCATCATAGCCGCCTCAAGTTACCAATCTGTCATCGGAAGCTGCTCATCCGTCTGGCGCGGCCTCGTCCGACCGGATCTTGTTCCTGCTTGACCGGAACTTCGCAATTTTGCTAACAGCACGAGGCCCAGAGCGGGCCGAAAGGATTTCGCGTGAAAAGAGCCATTCGAGCCGCATCCCGGCGCGTCGCCGGCAACGACGGCGTCGCCATGGCCGGGCAATGCGCGCGCAAGCTCCTGGAACTGCGCCGGAATGCGGGCGAGACCCAAGCCAAGGTGGCAAAGCGGCTCCGGATGACCGAGTCCATGATCTCCCGTCTCAAGAGCGGCGATCATGTGCCGAGCCTGAAGACCCTCTGCCGCATCGCCGACGCCTTCGGCAAGCGCTTGGAAATCGTGTTCCACGAGCACCTGCACAGCCATCGGGACGGCACGCGCCATTCCCATCCCCACGGCCACAGCGATCCGGAGCACAAGCACGACCACGGCGAAAGCAAGTGATCCTTGGCCCGCAACTGCTGCTGGTGGGCGCCGTCGCGACCGTCGGCGTGCTGCATACGGTCGTTCCCGATCATTGGGTCCCGATCACGTTAATCGCCCGGCAAAGAGGCTGGTCCAGCGCGCAAACGGCGCGCGCGTCGCTGGTGGCCGGGACCGGACATGTTCTGTCCACGTTGCTGATCGCATCCATCGTCTGGGTGGCCGGGGTCGTCGTGGCGACGCGTTTCGGCCGGTTCATCGACACCGCGTCGAGCATCGCCCTCGTTGCCTTCGGGGGATGGATCGCTGTGTCGGCCTGGCGCGGGCTGCATCGACGCGGCGGCCACGGCCATAGCCACGCCCACGATTTTCCAGGTCTCGGTCGGGACGACATCCACGGGCCGGAGCTGCAGCTGATCCCGACGCAGCACGGAGTCTTGAAGCTGTCGATCCACGAGGCCGATATTCCGCCGCCGTTCCGTCTGACGGGAAGCGAGGCCGACGCCGTCAGGCTAGAGACGCGGCGATCCAATGGTGCGCGTCAGGTATTCGAGCTTGCCAGGCGCGCCGCCTACTGGGAACCCGTCGGAATGATTCCAGAGCCCCACGATTTCGACGTCTCGATAATGATGGAGCGCAATGTTCGGGCGGAATCGTTCCATGCTCGGTTCACCGAGCATGACCATGGAAGCGGCGAGGGTCACTCTCACAATCATGGCGGCGAGCAAGACGGAGAGTATGAGCCGCAGGACGATCCTCTCTACGCGCCGCTTCCCGGCGACGCCGCCGTCCTGACCCGGCACGTCCATGCCCATCGCCACGGCCGGGGCCCGGCGCACGCGCATTGGCATGACCACATGCCGTCCTCGACCCACCAGTTGACCGATGGCTTCGGAGCGCTGCCCCCTTTGCACGAGCACCGGCACAAGCTGTCGGCGCGTACGGCTTTGGTGGTGATCCTGGGCTCCTCGCCCATGGTCGAAGGCATCCCGGCCTTCTTCGCCGCAGCCAGGTACGGTACAGGACTCGTCATCGTGATGGCGCTCGTTTTTGGCCTCAGCACCATCGCCACCTACGTCCTGCTATGCGTCTACTCGGCCGCCGGCCTGCAGCGCGTCCGCCTTGGCGCCTTCGAACGCTATGGCGAAGTGCTGAGCGGCACGTTCATCGCGCTGGTCGGCGTTGCATTCTGGATCTGGCCGGTCTTGTAGGGACGCGCGCTGTCGCGCGGCTCGAATCCGAACGTTAATCAATCCCGGGGCGCGCCTGGCCGGAAGCGCGCGCCCTTTAGGATACCCCATTGCCGCGCCTGTCGGGCAAAGGGCCGGCGGATTCTCCGCGACCAACACTTGCGCTGAGCGAGCAGGCGCATGTCTCCCTCACTGCTTTTTTCATCGGCTATGCTCGTCGCGATTGCATTTTAGTGAAATGGTAACCTGAGAGGCCCATGGTAAAAATCCGCGGTGGCAGTATGGGACCGAGGATAGGGGAGAATCGCGATGGCAAGACGCCCGAGCCAGCCCGAGAACAATGGCGGCAGCCGCGCCGCGGGTGAACCGCCGGCCCACCCGCCCAGATCGTTGGACACGCCGGTCTTCGCCCAGCCGGAGCCGACGGCGGATCCGACGATATTCAAGATCAAGCATCCATCGGACGGGGCCGCCTACAAACTCATCGATCAGTTGAACAACGAGCATCGCCTCCAGGCGATGCCCTTTCCCATGCCGCGCGGCGGCGCCCCGGAACCGCAGCTGACGCTGAGCGAGGTCTTCGGCGGCAACAATACTGCGATCAGCACAATCTCGCGGGCGGGCCAGATCGTGTTTCACGCCACGGGCGACTGCGGCAGCACGCGCGGGCCTACGACCCAGAACGAGGTCACCGACAAGATGATCGGCGACTTCACGGAATCAGCCGCGATGGAGATTCCGCAATTCTGCCTGTTGCTGGGAGACATCGTCTACAATTTCGGAGAGCCGGAATACTACTACGATCAGTTCTATGAGCCGTACCGGAATTACCACGCGCCGGTCCTGGCGGCGGCCGGCAACCACGATGGCATGATCTCTCCGCTGGCCCATGCGACCAGCCTCGCCGCCTATCTCAGGAACTTCTGTTCCGATCCGGCCGGCGGCTATACCGTCACCCCGGAAGCAGGCGGCCTTTCGCGCACGGCGCAGATCCAGCCGGGCGTATTCTTTACCTTCGACGCGCCCTTCGTGCGAATCCTCGTGTTCTACAGCAATACCTTGGAAGATCCCGGCGTGATCGCCAACGGCACGATCGGCAACGCTCAGCTCGATTTCCTGACGGCGGCGCTCAAGCGGGTCAAGTCGGAGAAATATGCGGGCGCGCTGCTGTTTGCCCATCATCATCCGCCCTACGCCATCGGCGGGCAGCATTCCTCCAGCGTCGAAATGCGCCAGCAGATGGACCAAATCTGCGCCGAGGTCGGAGTCTGGCCGCATGCGGTGCTCGCGGGCCATGCGCACTCCTATCAACGCTTCACGCGCCATCGCCCGGACGGCACCGACATTCCGTACATCATCTGCGGCAACGGCGGGCATAACGTGCAAAAGCTGCAAGCGCCGGGCGGGGTGCCGCTGCGCACGCCGCAGACGATCAAGGCCCAAGGAGCCGCCGACGATCCGGTGACATTCGAAAACTACGACGACGTCGGTTACGGCTATCTGAGGGTGATCGTCGATCCCAAGCAGCTGCGGATTGAATACCATCCGGCCGGCGACGGCACCCAGGCCAAGACCCCAGACGACAACGTCACCATAGACCTCGCCACCCGCAAACAGGCCGTCTACACGCCCAACGACCTGGGCTACCCGGCCGAGGCCAAGGCGGTGCGCAGCCTCTATGCCACTCAATCGAACCGGCGGAGACGCGCTTCAAAATAATGCCGGCCAATCGCGGCCGCCCGTCAAGCGCCTGCAATGGTCCGCCGGCATACTCCGGCTTCGGAGCGGGGTGCCACTCATGGAGATGAGCCATGCGCCTTGACGCGGTTCGAGCTTCGATGTTCGCAATCTGCCTGCTCGCAGGGATCCCGGTGGTCTTGAGCGCCGCCGGTGCCCAATCTCAATCGCTCCAGGCCAATGACGGCGTGACCACCACGCCGATCAAACATGTCATCGTCGTCATCGGCGAGAACCGGAGCTTCGATCACGTCTTTGGCGCCTATCAGCCGCGGCCGGGGCAGACGGTGTTCAATCTGCTGTCCGAAGGCATCATCGGGGCCGACGGGTCGCCGGGCCCCAACTTCGCCGATGCCGCGCAGTTCCGGGCCGTTGTCCAGGGCAAGTACGAATCGGCGCCCGCGCACAAGCAACCCTATGACATGCTGCCGCCGGCCATGACCGGCTCGGCGCCGTCCGCCGCCAGCGACGGCGCGGATGCGCCGTTCCTTTCCATCGGCCATGCCGCCGCCATGGACCCGGGGGTACCGGGAGCCGATCTGCGTCTGCTCTTGAGCGGCGCGACAGGGCTGGCCAAGCACAGCATCGATACGCGGCTGCCCAATGCGGCAACCTTGCCCAACGGCCCCTTCCAGCTTACCCCCGGCATCCCCTATGACGCCTATGCCGCAAGCCCGGTGCACCGCT
>Ga0070734_10003424_pt1 | contig 16650 bp, 15 predicted proteins | sample Coa_R1_8_FD_66444 | JGI IMG/M metagenome (GOLD analysis project Ga0070734, IMG submission 66444) | Surface soil microbial communities from Centralia Pennsylvania, which are recovering from an underground coalmine fire - Coalmine... | ecosystem: Environmental > Terrestrial > Soil > Unclassified ... | reverse complement strand
TCGGCGTCGCCATCCTGCTGTTGCTGCTGGTGCCGCTGGTGCAGGGCCAGGTGGTCCAGCTGATCGCCAAGGTGCCGCGCCTGGTCAGCGCGCTGCAGGACCAGATCGGCCGCCTGATGCAATTGCTGCAGGAGCGGCTGCCCGCGGAAGAGGTTGCCAAGCTGCGCGACTCGCTGGGCGGCAAGCTCGGCGAGGCGGTGACCTGGCTGGCCGGCCTGGTGCAGGGCATGGTCACCAGCAGCTTTGCGATCCTCAACATCATCTCGCTGGTCATCGTCACCCCGATCGTCACCTTCTTCTTCCTGCGCGACTGGGAGATCATGGTGGCGACGATCGATTCCTACCTGCCGCGCCAGTCGCTCGACACGGTGCGCGGCCAGGCCCGGCTGGTCAGCGACACGCTGGTCGGGTTCATCCACGGCCAGGCGCTGGTCTGCCTGATCCTGGCGGCCTACTACTCGGTGGCGCTGACCGCGGCGGGGATCGAGTCGAGCCTCGCGCTCGGCGTGCTGATCGGCGTGCTGGCGATCATCCCGATCCTCGGCGTCGCCACCGGTCTGCTGCTGTCGCTGGGGCTCGCCGCGTCGCAATACGGCACCTGGACCCCGGTCTTTGTCGTCGCCGGCATCTTCCTGTTCGGCCAGCTGGTCGAGGCCAATTTCCTGACGCCGAAGCTGCTCGGCGACCGCATCCACCTGCACCCGGTGTGGGTCATCTTCGCGCTGTTCGCCGGCGGCACGCTGTTCGGCTTTGTCGGCATCCTGCTGGCGGTGCCGGCGGCGGCGGTGATCGGGGTGCTGATCCGTTTCGGGCTGGCGCGCTACCGGCGCAGCTCGCTCTACGACCAGCGCCAGCCGCCGATCGTGCGCGGGCTGACCCCGCACCGATGAGCGGCGGGGAGCGGCAAGGCGCCTTCGACCTGTCGCGGCAGCCCGGCTATCGCCGCGCCGATTTCCTCGTCTCGGCGTGCAACGCGGCGGCGCTGGCTGCGGTCGAGCGCTGGCCCGAGTGGCGGGCCCCGGCGCTGTTGCTGCACGGTCCGCCCGGCTGCGGCAAGACCCACCTGGCGCATCTGTGGTGCGCCCGCTCGGGCGGGGCGCTGCTCGCCGGCGCCGCGCTGGCGGCCGCGCCGGCGCCGGCCGCGGCGATCGCCGTCGACGACGCCGACGCGGCGCCGGAGCGCGCCCTGCTGCATCTCTACAACGCCTGCCTCGAGGCCGGCGGCAGCGTGCTGCTGCTGGCGCGCTGCCCGCCCGCCGCCTGGCCGGTCGGGCTCGCCGATCTCGCCTCGCGCCTGCGCGCGCTGCCGGCGATCGCCATCGCCGCGCCCGACGACGCCGTGCTCGGCGCCGTGCTGGTCAAGCATTTCGCCGACCGCCAGCTCCGCGTCGCGCCCAAGGTGATCGCCTATCTCGGCCGCCGCATGGAACGCTCGTTCGCCGCCGCCGCGGCCTTGGCGGCGCGGCTCGACCGGATGGCGCTGGCGCGCGGCGGCGCGGTGACGATCCCGCTCGCCCGCCGCGCCCTCGCCGAGGCCGCGGCTCAGTCGCCGAGCGACTTGGCGGTGACGTAGGCTTCCAGCTTGTGCCGGCTGCTGCCGAGCGCCGACCAGGGGCCGGCGACGGTAAAGCTGGCGCGCACCGCGGGCGGGAACTTGCCGCCGGCAAGGGCGCGGTAGCGCTTGCCTTCCGGCGCGGCGAGCGCGAGCGCCAGCTCGTGCAGCCCCGGGTTGTGGCCGATCAGCAGCACCGTCTCCTCCGCCTCGTCGAGCCGGGCCAGGCGCTGCAGCAGCCGGGCGGCGCTGGCGAGGTAGAGCCCGTCCTCGATGACGACGCGCGGCGGCGGCCGGAAGCCGGCCAGGGCCAGGCGCATCGTCTCGGCGGTGCGCTCCGCGCTCGAGCACAGCACCAGGTCGACCCGGCCGAGCGCGGCCGGCAGGTCGCGGCCGACGCGGCCGGCCTCGTCGCGACCGCGGCGCGACAGCGGCCGGTCGTGGTCGTCGACGCCTTCCTCCCAGCTCGACTTGGCATGGCGCAATAGATGCAAGTGATGCATCGACGCCTCGCAGGTTCACAACATGTCCGGCGTAATCACGTTCTGCGGATTATTGGTCAACAATGCGGCACGCATGGTCTCCGCCGATTTGCGCCGGGTGTCGAGCTCGGATTGCGGGGTCAGCCAGGCCGAATGCGGGGTGATGACGAGGCGGCCTTCGAGCCAGTCCTCGCGGGCGCGATAGGCGCGCAGCAGCTCGGGAATCGGCTCGACCGGCGGCTCGACCGGCAGCACGTCGAGCCCGGCGGCGGCGATATGACCGCTCTTCAGCAGGGCGGCGAGCGCGTCGAGGTCGAGAATCGGGCCGCGCGCGTCGTTGACCACCACCGCGCCCTTGGGCAGCAGCGACAACTGGTCGTAGCCCAACATCCCGCGCGTCTCGACCGTCAGCGGCGCATGGATCGACAGCGTGTCGGCCTGGCGCAGCAGGTCTTCGAGGGTGGCGGCGCGCTCGATGCCGAGCCCCAGCTCGTGCCCGTTCGGGTGCTTCGGGTCGTAGAACACGACGCGCATGTTGAACGCCTTCGCCCGCAATGCCACGGCGGTGCCGATGCGGCCGAGGCCGACGATGCCGAAGGTCAGCGCGCCGAGCCGCTGGATCATCGGGTGGTGGAACGAGCGCCACGGCGCCGGCGGGTCGTGGCGCTGGTATTCGTGGTGCAGCAGGATGCCGCGGCGCAGCGTCAGCGCCAGCGCCATCGCGTGGTCGGCGACTTCGGTGGTGCCGTAATCGGGCACGTTGCAAACCAGGATGTTGCGCGCCGCCGCGGCCGGGCGGTCGAGCTTGTCGTAGCCCACCCCCATGCGCACGATCGCGCGCAGCCGCGGAAACCGCGCCAGGTCGGCGCCGGTGACCGCGAAGCCCATGATCATCAGGCCGTCGGCGGCGGCGCAATCGCCGTCGCTCAGCTCCGACAGGGCGCCGGCGTCGCGCTTGACGATTTCGACATCGGGGCCGAACACGTCGCGCTCGAGTGCGTCGGGCTGCTGGCGGGCTTCGGGGTAAAGAACGGTGACGGGCATGGCGCTTTTCCTCGGTTGCGGCCTGTTCAGTCGGCGACGACCCTGACCGGCTGGCGCGCCGCGGCCGAGCGCACGATCGCCTCGAACACGGCGACGCCGTGGAGGATCTGGTCGGGCGGGATCGGGTAGGGCGCGCCGCCCTCGATCGCCGCGGCAAAGGCCTCGAGTTCGGCGAGCAGCGTGTTGACGCCGCGGTTCTCGACGATCTCGGGCGGCAGGGCGACATGGCGCCCGGCGGGCGGCGCCGACGGCGTCGGGGTGAAGTGGAAATCGAGGTTGGGGGTCAGCAATTCGCCGCACCCCTTGCTGCCGAACACCGCGAGGCGGTAGCCGACCGTGGTGACGAGCGAGCAGACCAGCGTCGCCGACATGCCGTTGTGCAGCGCCAGCATGACGCTGGTGGTGTCGTCGGCGTCGTAGGCGACGGCGCGGCGCAGGCTCGAGGCGTAGACCTCGTCGACCCGCCCGAACAGGTGGATCAGCGCGTCGACGTTGTGGACGCCAAGCGCGGTCATGCCGCCGGCCGGCGCCTCCGCCGCGGTGGCGCGCCACGAATCGGGCGCCATGAACAGCCCGGCCGGGGTGTTCTGCTCGGCATGGCAATGGGCGATCGTGCCGAGCCGCCCGTCGTCGATCCGCGCTTTCAATTCCTTCATGTTGGGGTGGAAGCGGCGGGGATAGGCGACGCCGACGACGATCCCGGCGCGCGCCGCCGCGTCGAGCGCCGCCGCGGCGCTCTTGCGGTCGAGGGCGAACGGCTTTTCGATGAAGGCGTGCTTGCCGGCGGCGGCGATGCGGGTGAGCTGGCCGGCATGCTCGCTGTGCGGGGTCGCGCAGACGATCGCATCGATCGCCGGGTCGGCGAGCAGCGCGTCGAGGTCGTCCTTCAGCGCGATGCCGTGCCCGGCGCAGAATTCCTCGGCCCTGGCGCGGGTGCGGGTGGCCCCGGCGGTAAAGCGGATCGCCGTGCTGTTGCCCTGCACCGCGTTGACCAGCATCCGCCCCCAATGCCCGATGCCGAGGATCGCCGCCCGGATCATGTTCCGCCCCGCCGCTGCCCGTTGCGCGCGCGTTCTATACCGGAAACCGCGGCGGCGGCCATGCCGCTCGCGCGGTTCGGCATGAGGGCTGCGCCCCGCGCATGACAGGTTCGGCCCCATCCGGTAACATCGACCGCCGAGTCTGCCGGCGCGGGAGAGGGACGTGGATACGGGCGCGCAGATTGTCGACATCCGGTCGGCCGATCCGCTTTCGCCGGCGCGCTTCATCAATCGCGAACTGTCGTGGCTCGCCTTCAACGAGCGGGTCCTGGCCGAGGCGGAGAACCGCCGCCATCCGCTGCTCGAACGGCTGCGCTTCCTGTCGATCTCGGCGAGCAATCTCGACGAGTTCTACATGGTCCGCGTCGCCGGACTCAAAGGCCACCACATCGCCGGCATCCACAGCGTCAGCCAGGACGGGCTGACCCCGGCGCAGCAGCTCGATGCGATTCGCGAGCGCGCCACCCGCCTGATGGAAGACCAGCAGGTGATCTGGCTCGCCCTGCGCCGCGAGCTGGAAGCGGCCGGCATCGCCGTCGTCGAGCCGACCGATCTCGAACCGGGCGACCGCGCCTGGCTCGAAGAGCGCTTCATGGCCGACGTCTTCCCGGTGCTGACGCCGCTGGCGATGGACCCGGCGCACCCGTTTCCGTTTGTCGCCAACCGCGGCTTCGGCCTCGCGCTGCAGCTCGAACGGGTCGGCGACAGCATCCGCCTGCAGGCGCTGATCCTGATCCCCGCCTCGGTCGACCGCTTCATCCGCCTGCCCGGCAGCCGCATCCGCTATCTGCCGGTCGAGGACATGATCGCCCTGTTTCTCGACCGCCTGTTCCCCGGCTTCGCGGTCGTCGCCAAGGGGCTGTTCCGGGTCCTGCGCGACAGCGAGATCGAGATCGAGGAAGAGGCCGAAGACCTGGTCCGCCTGTTCGAGACGGTGCTGAAGCGGCGGCGGCGCGGCCACGTCATCCATCTCGGCGTCGATGCCCAGATGCCCGCGCAGCTGCGCAATTTCCTGCGCGACAAGCTCGACGCGGCGCCCGGCGACGTGTTCGCCAGCGCCGGCATCCTCGGCCTCGACGACATCAAGGAGCTGATCGGCGACGACCGTCCCGACCTGCTGTTTCCGCCCTACAACCCGCGCTTTCCCGAGCGCATCCGCGATTTCGGCGGCGACTGCTTCGCCGCGATCCGGCAGAAGGACATCATCGTCCACCACCCCTACGAAAGCTTCGACGTCGTCGTCCAGTTTTTGCGCCAGGCGGCGCGCGACCCGGCGGTGGTGGCGATCAAGCAGACGCTCTACCGCACCAGCGACGACAGCCCGATCGTGCGCGAACTGGCCGATGCCGCCGAGGCCGGCAAATCGGTCACCGCGATGATCGAGTTGAAGGCGCGCTTCGACGAGGAGGCCAATATCCGCTGGGCCCGCGACCTCGAGCGCGCCGGGGTCCAGGTCGTCTACGGCTTCCTGCAGCTCAAGACCCACGCCAAGGTGTCGCTGGTGGTGCGGCGCGAGGGCGGCGAGCTGCGCTCCTACGTGCATTTCGGCACCGGCAACTACCACCCCTACACCGCCAAGGTCTATACCGACCTGTCGTTCTTCACCTGCGATCCGGGGCTGTGCCACGACGCGGCGCGGCTGTTCAACTTCATGACCGGCTATGCCCGGCCGGCCAGCCTGGAAAAGATCGCGGTCGCGCCGGTCAATCTGCGCAGCCGCCTGTGCGAGCTGATCGAGGCCGAGATCGACAACGCCCGGGCCGGCAAGCCGGCGCAGATCTGGGCCAAGCTCAACGCGCTGGTCGATCCGGCGATCATCGACCTGTTGTACAAGGCGTCGCAGGCCGGGGTGTCGATCGACCTGGTCGTGCGCGGCATCTGCTGCCTCAGGCCCGGGGTCCCGGGGATGTCCGACAACATCCGGGTCAAGAGCATCGTCGGCCGCTTTCTCGAACACGGCCGCATCGTCTGTTTCGGCAACGGCAACCGGCTGCCGTCGGACCAGGCCAAGGTATTCATCAGCTCGGCCGACTGGATGCCGCGCAATTTCGACGGCCGGGTCGAGGCGCTGGTGCCGATCGAGAACCTGACCGTGCATCGCCAGGTGCTCGACGAGATCATGGTCGCCAACCTGCGCGACACTTTGCAGAGTTGGAACCTGTCGGGCGACGGCGTCTATACCCGGGCGTCGACCGCCGAAGAGGCCTTTTCCGCCCACACCTATTTCATGACCAACCCGAGCCTTTCCGGCCGCGGCACCGCGCTGCGCCGGCGCCCGGCGCGGGCCACCGCGCGGTGAGGGATGCCGGCCCGCGGCGTTCGTCCGGTGACGCCACATCCGCTGATGCCCATTCCCTGATGCCTGGCCGCTGATGCCCGACCGCGCCTCGACGATCCCCGCCGGCCGCATCGCGGTCGTCGATGTCGGCTCGAACTCGCTGCGTCTCGTCGTATTCGAGCGGCTCGGCGCGGCGCTGCTGCCGCTGCTCAACGAAAAGGTCATGTGCGGGCTCGGCCGCGGCATCGCCCATACCGGCCGGCTCAACCGCGACGGCGTCGAGCTCGCCTACGCCAATGTGCAGCGTTTTGTCGCGCTGGCCCGCGCCCTCGCCGTGGATCACCTCGCGATCATTGCCACCGCGGCGGTGCGCGAGGCCCGCGACGGCGCCGATTTCGCCGCCGCGATCGAGCGCCTGTGCGGGGTTCCGGTGCGGGTTATCGACGGCGCGGAGGAGGCGCGGCTGTCCGCTGCCGGAGTGCTCGCCGGCATCCCCGAGGCCGACGGCATCGTCGGCGATCTCGGCGGCGGCAGCGTCGAGCTGGTGCGGGTCGACGGCGGCAATCCCGACGCGCCGATCGGCACCGGCGTCACCCTGCCGCTCGGGCCGCTGCGCCTCGCCCGCTTCGGCGACAACCAGCGCGCCATCGCCGAGGCGATCGACCGCGCCGCCGCCGAGGCCGCAGTGCTGCGCGAGGCCGCCGGCCGCAGCCTCTATCTGGTCGGCGGCGCCTGGCGCGCGATCGCCCGGCTGCACATGGAGCAGGCGCACTACCCGCTCCACATCATCCACCACTACACGATCGCCCGGCCCCAGGCGGAGGCGTTCTGCGACCTCGTCTCGCGGCTGTCGCGGCGGTCGCTCGAACGGATCACGACGATCAACCGCAAGCGCCTCGAAGTGGTGCCGCTGGCGGCGATGATCCTGCGCCGGCTGCTGGCGGTCGGGCGGCCGGAACGGGTGATCTTCTCGGCCTTCGGCCTGCGCGAGGGCTACGCCTACGGCCGGCTGCCGCCGGAGGACCGCGGCGACCCGCTGCTCGCCGCGTGCATCGGCATGGCCACCGAGCACAGCCGCTCGCGCAGCGACGGCGAGTTGCTGCAGGCCTGGACGGCGCCGCTGTTTCCCGGCCTGTCGCCGGCGGGCCGCCGGCTGCACCGCGCCGCCTGCTGGCTCAGCGACATCGCCTGGACCGAGCATCCCGATTACCGGGCCGAGCACGCCTTCACCCGCAGCCTGCGCATGCCCGCGGCGGCGCTCGGCCATGCCGAGCGGGTGTTCATCGCCTCGGTGCTGCATGCCCGCTACGGCGGGGCGCCGGACGATCCGGCGCGGGCCGCGACCCGGCCGCTGATCGGCGAGCGCGAGGCGGCCGAGGCGCGCGTTCTCGGCCTCGCGCTGCGCCTCGCCTACACGCTGTGCGGCGGCGCCCTCGACCTGCTCGCCGAGGTCCGCCTGGTGCGCGACGGCGACAGCCTGGTCCTCGACATCCCGCCGTCCGGCAGCCTGTTCCTCGGCGAGGCGGTGCAGCGCCGCCTCGACGCGCTCGGCCGCGCCCTCGGGCTGCCGGCGCGGACCCGCCGCCGGCGCAGCCGCAGCCCGGTCCCGGCCTGACAAGAAAACGCTGTAGCGCGAAGGATTCAGAGGAGACGCAGCGGACGCGGCGCCGACTCGGTGCCTTCGCGTCCTCCGCGTCTTCTTCGCGTCCTCTGCGTTGAATGGTTCCGCCGAGGTGACCGGCGTGGCGCGGATCATCCGGTTACGTCGCCGGCGCCGGCGAGCGGCACCAGCTCGATGCGGTTGCGCCCGGCGGTCAGGGCCAGCTTGCCGTGCTTCAGCGCCAGCGCGTCCTCGCCGAAAATCTCGCGCCGCCAGCCGGTCAGGGCGGGCACCTCGGCGTCGTCGTCGGCGGCGATGGCCTCGATGTCTTCGGCCGAGGCAACGAGCTTCTGGGCGACGCCGAAATCCTCGCAGCGCTGCTTCAGCAAGACCCGCAGCAGCTCGATCAGCGGGCCGAGCCCGGGCGGCGTCTCGGCCTTCTCCGGCAGCAGATCGGGCGGCGCCGGGTGGGCGAGGCCGTAGGCGACGGCCTCGAGGATTTCGGGGCCGAGCCGGCCTTCGGCGACGCCGTTCTGCAGCCCGCGGGTGCGGGCCAGCGCCTCGACCGTGCGCGGCGCATGCGCGGCGATCTCGATCACCGCCTCGTCGCGCAGCACCCGCCCGCGCGGCAGATCGCGCTGCTGCGCGGTGCGTTCGCGCCACGCCGCCAGCGCCTGCAAGACGCCGAGAAAACGCCGGTCGGTGCGGCCGCGCAGGCGAAACCGGCGCCACGCCTCGGCGGGATCGGCGCGGTAGATCGCCGGGTCGACCAGCGCCGCCATCTCCTCGGCAAACCAGCTCGCCCGGCCGTTCTGCGCCAGGCGCTGCTGCAGCCGGTCGTAGACCGTGCGCAGGTGCACGACATCGGCGAGCGCATAGTCGATCTGCCGCTGGGTCAGCGGGCGGTGCGACCAGTCGGTAAAGCGCGACGCCTTGTCGAGGCTGGCGCCGGCAAGCCGCCTGACCAGGGTTTCGTAGCTGACCGAATCGCCGAAGCCGCAGACCATCGCGGCGATCTGGGTGTCGAACACCGGATGCGGCACCTCGCCGGAAAGCTGGCAGAAGATTTCGAGGTCCTGGCGGGCGGCGTGAAACACCTTGAGCAGCGAGGCGTCGTTCATCAGCGCGATCAGCGGCTTGAGGTCGATGCCGGGGGCCAGCGCGTCGATCGCCGCCGCCTCGTCCGGGCCGGCGATCTGCACCAGGCACAGGATCGGCCAATAGGTGCGCTCGCGCATGAATTCGGTGTCGACGGCGATGAACCCCGCGCCGGCCTGACGCGCGCAGAAGGCGGCAAGCGCGGCGCTGTCGGTGACCAGGCTCATGCGGCCGGCCCGCCGCCCAGCAGCGCCTGGGCCTCGCTCCACAGCCGGGTGACGATGGCGCCGGCGGGTTCGGCGCGCGCCAGCGCGGCCGACTGCCCGGCCCAGGCCTGCATGCGCTGGACGTCGCCGGCCTTGGCGGCGGCCTCGCGCATCGCCGCGGTCAGGCCGCGCTGCACCGGATAGGGCGCCGGCTGCGGATTGGCGGGATCGGCGGCGGCGCGCACGTAATCGGTGGCGATAGCGCGGCCGAGCCGGCCGGAAAAGGCTCGCGTCGGTACCGTCGCCTCGGGCGGCAGGCCGGCCAGCGCATCGGCCCAGGCCGGGTTGGTGTTGGCCTCGGGGGCGCGCAGCAGCGCGGTGCCGATCTGCACCGCGCTGGCGCCGAGGGTCAGCGCCGCGGCGACGCCGCGCCCGTCGGCGATGCCGCCGCTGGCGATCAGCGGCACCGAGATGTGGTCGGCAAGGTGCGGCAGCAGCGCGAACAGCCCGATCGACTGGCGCTCGGCGGCGTCGCCGTCGAAGGCGCCGCGATGCCCGCCCGCCTCGGCGCCCTGGGCGACGATCGCATCGGCGCCCGCCGCCTCGGCCTGGCGCGCCTCGGCCAGGGTGGTCGCGCAGGCGAACCAGGCGATGCCGCGCCGCTTCAGCGCGGCGACGAAATCGGCCGGGAACAGCCCCATGATCGACGACACGATGCGCGGCCCGGCGGCGAGCAGCGCCTCGCATTGCGCCGCGAAGTCGAGCGGCGCCGCGTCGCCCGCCTCGGCCGGGACCGGCGGTCCCCACTGTCCGAGAAACGCGCGCACCCGCGCCTCGTGCGCCGCGTCGCGCACCGGCGGCGGATCGGGAACCCACAGGTTGATCTGGAACCCGCCGTTGCTCAGGCTGCGGAACCCGTCGACCCAGGCGGCGATCCCGGCGGGCGGGGTGGTCAGCGCTCCGAGGCCGCCGAGCCCGCCGGCATTGGCCACCGCGGCGGCGAGCGCGAACGGGCAGTTGCCCGCCATCGGCGCCATCAGGATCGGCGCGCCGAGACCGTATTGCCGGCAGAACCGTTCGGCGCGGGCGCGGGGCGACAGCGCGGCAAGGGCAGGCTCGGGCATCTTCGGCTCCTGTTCGGCGGGCGATATCGTCACATTAGGCGCCGGGCTCGGCTTGACAAGCGCGCACGTTCCGTGCCGTCTTCGCCGCGCTTTTGCCAAGCCCCGCAGGTCGCCGACACATGCACGCCTATCGCAGCCATACTTGCGGCGCGCTGCGCCTCGCCGACGCCGGACAGACCGCCCGGCTGTCGGGCTGGGTGCACCGCAAGCGGGATCACGGCCAGCTCCTGTTCATCGACCTGCGCGACCATTATGGCGTGACCCAGTGCGTCATCGACATCTCCTCGCCGCTGTTCGCCGCGGCCGACGCGCTGCGCCTCGAAACCGTCGTCACCGTGACCGGCAAGGTCACGGCGCGGTCGGCCGACACCGTCAACCCCAACCTCGCCACCGGCGAGGTCGAGCTGGTCATCGCCGAGCTTCAGGTCCAGTCGGCCGCCGAGCCCCTGCCGTTTCCGGTCAACAGCGAGGCCGAGACCGCCGAGGATCTGCGCCTGACCTACCGCTATCTCGACCTGCGGCGCGAGCGCATGCACGCCAACATCATGCTGCGCGCCAACGTCATCGCCTCGATCCGCCGGCGCATGCAGGCGCAAGGCTTCACCGAGTTCCAGACCCCGATCCTGACCGCCGATTCGCCGGAAGGGGCGCGCCCCTACGTGGTGCCGAGCCGGCTGCATCCCGGCGAGTTCTATGCGCTGCCGCAGGCGCCGCAGCAGTTCAAGCAGCTGCTGATGGTCGCCGGGTTCGACCGCTACTTTCAGATCGCGCCGTGCTTTCGCGACGAGGCGAGCCGCGCCGACCGCGCCCCCGGCGAGTTCTACCAGCTCGACCTGGAGATGTCGTTCGTCACCCAGGAGGACGTGTTCGCCGCGGTCGAGCCGGTGCTGTTCGGCGTCTTCGAGGAGTTCGGCGGCGGCCGTCCGGTGAGCCCGATGCCGTTCCGCCGCATCCCCTATGCCGAGGCGATGCTGAACTACGCCAGCGACAAGCCGGATTTGCGCAACCCGCTGGTGATCCGCGACGTGACCGAGCATTTCCGCGGCTCCGGCTTTCGCGTCTTCGCCACCATGATCGCCGCCGACCCGGCGGTCCGGGTGCGGGCGATCCCGGCGCCGGGCGGCGGCAACCGCGCCTTTTGCGACCGCATGAACGCCTGGGCCCAGGGCGAGGGCCAGCCCGGGCTCGGCTACATCTTCTTCCGCGACGGCGAGGGCGCCGGGCCGATCGCCAACAATATCGGGGCGGAGCGCTGCGCCGCGCTGCGCGCCGAACTCGGCCTCAAGGACGGCGATGCGGTGTTCTTCGTCTGCGGCGTGCCGGCCGCATCCGGCCCGTTCGCCGGCGCGGCGCGGCTGCGGATCGGCAGCGAGCTGGGGCTGACCCGCGAGCGCGCCTTCGAGTTCTGCTGGATCACCGATTTTCCGATGTACGAGCGCAACGAGGAGACCGGCCGGATCGACTTCAGCCACAACCCGTTCTCGATGCCGAACGCGACGCTCGACGAGCTGGACAGCGCCGACCCGCTGTCGCTGACCGCGCTGCAGTACGACATCGTCTGCAACGGCATCGAACTGGCCTCGGGCGCGATCCGCAACCACCGGCCCGATATCATGGTCAAGGCCTTTGCCATCGCCGGCTATTCCGCCGCCGATGTCGAGGCCCGCTTCGGCGGGCTTTACAACGCGTTCCGCTACGGCGCGCCGCCGCATGGCGGGCTGGCGCCGGGTATCGACCGCATCGTGCGGCTGCTCGCCGACACGCCGAACCTGCGCGAGGTCATCGCCTTTCCGATGAACCAGCAGGCGCGCGACCTGATGATGGGGGCGCCGGCGCCGATCCCGCCCGAGCGCCTGCGCGAATTGCATATCCGGCTCGACCTGCCGCCGCGGGGGACACGATGAAGCATACGCGCCTTGCCCTCGCCGCCGCGCTCTGCCTCGCCGCCGGCGCCGCGCCCGCCGCCGAGATCGCGCCGCACCGCGCGCTCTATACGATGAGCCTGGCATCGTCGCGCACCGATTCCGGGGTGACCGCGGCGCAGGGCACGATGGCCTACCAATGGGGCGAGACCTGCGACGGCTGGACCGTCGAGCAGCGCTATCGCCTGACGATGAGCTACGCGGAAGCGCAGGATGTCGAAATCCTTTCCAATTTCGTCACCTGGGAGTCGAAGGACGGGCTGCGCTACCGCTTCAATCAGCGCGAATTGCGCAACGGCAAGGTCGATCAGGAAATCCGCGGCGAAGCCAATCTCGCCGGCCGCGGCAAGGGCGGCACGGCGAAATTCGAGCTGCCGAAGGAACAGACGATGACCTTGCCCGCCGGGACCCTGTTTCCCAGCGCGCACACGATCCAGCTCATCGAGCACGGCCAGGCGGGCGACAATTTCATCACCCGCAAGGTGTTCGACGGCGCCACCGAGGAGGGCGCGGTGCTGGTCTCGGCGGTGATCGGACCCAAGGCCAAACCCGACCCGGCAAAATCGCAGATGAGCCCGCTGCTGCAGCGGCCGGGCTGGCATGTCCGGCTGGCCTTCTTTCCCGCCGACGAGAACGTCGAAAAGCCCGATTACGAGCTCGCCATGCTGCTGCTCGACAACGGCGTGTCGCGCGACATGCTGATCGATTACGGCGAGTACGCGATCCGCGCGACGCTCGACAGCATCGAAAAGGTCCAGAAGCCGCAGTGCTGACGGCGCCGCGCCGGCGCCGCGATCTTTGGGATAGCCGCTCCGGCCGTCCGTAGTATCTCCGGAACCAAGCTCCGCCCCCGCGCGTTGTGGGGGAACAATTCCCGGCACGCCCGTGGATTGCCCGATCACGTTCAAGTGGGGACGAAATGCTGTATTGGGCCCTGATCTTTTTTATCGTTGCCATCGTGGCCGCAGTATTGGGCTTCGGCGGGGTGGCAACGGCCGCTGCCGGGATCGCAAAAATTCTGTTCTTCCTGTTTCTGGTGATCTTCTTAATCACCTTGATCTTCGGCCTGCTCGCGCGTCGCGCGCCGCGACTCTAAGCGAAGGATGACCGCGCCAAGCCTGGTGGCGCTGCTGCTGGCGGCCGGGTTCGCCGAGCCGCAGGCGCATGCGATCACCACCTATGCGCACAGCCAGAGCGGCCAACAGCTCGACCCGTGCGCGACCTCATGGATGGGCGACGGGCTGTTCGGGGTGACCCGGCAGCTCCGCCGCGAGCTGCATCGCGAGGCGGGCACCGGCGGCTGCGTTCCGCCCGAGCAGCAGGTGCAGTTTCTCGCCCGGGCCTGGCCCGAGCACTACCCGCAGTGCTCGGCCCGCTTCGCCGCCGGCGACCTCGCGGCGTTCCAGCGCTGCTGGGGGCTCGGCATCGGCCGCTGAGTCAGCCGCTGCCGAGGCCGCGGCCGAGGCGCAGCGATGCGGCGCCGTGGCGCCCGCGGATGTCGTCGATCGCCTCGGCCAGGCGGCGCGGGCGGCCGTCCGCGTCGAACAGCGTCGGCAGATCGGCGGCGCCGGCATCGGCAAGCCGGTCGGCGCCGATGCCGATCAGGCGGAACCGCGTCGCGCCGTCGGCCTCGCCGGCGAGCAGCCGCTCGCCGGTGCGGAACAGCGCCTCGGCGAGCTGGGTCGGCGCGGCGAGCCGGCGCGAGCGGGTGCGGATGCGGAAATCGGCGGTTTTCAGCTTGAGCGTCACCGTGCCGGCGGCGAGCCCGCCTTGCTTCAGGCGGGCGGCAACCTTCTCGCAGAGCGGCCAGAGCCGCCGGCCGAGCGCGCCGGCATCGCTCTCGTCGCGGGCAAAGGTGGTCTCGGCCGAGATCGAGCGCGGGATAGATTCGGGCTCGACCGCGCGATCGTCCTCGGCGCGAGCGAGCCGGGCGAGGCGCAGCCCCATCTTGCCGTAGCGGGCGGCCAGCTCGCGCGGGTCGCGGGCGCGGAGCTGGCCGATCACGGTGATGCCGTCGGCGGCGAGGCGGCGCTGCATCGCCGCGCCGACCCCCCACAGCAGGCCGACCGGCTTGTCGGCGAGAAACCCCGGTGCCTCGGCCCGGCCGATCACCGCGAAGCCGCGCGGCTTGTCGAGGTCTGAGGCGATCTTGGCGAGGAACTTGTTGTAGCTGAGGCCGATCGACACGGTGACGCCGTGCACCGCCTCGATCCGCCGCGCCAGCGCGGCGAGAAGCTGCGCCGGGGCGGCGCCGTGCAGCCCGGCAGTGCCGGAGAGGTCGAGAAACGCCTCGTCGATCGACAGCGGCTCGACCAGCGGCGTCAGCCGCAGCATCTCGGCGCGGACGGCGCGGCCGACCTCGCGGTATTTCGCCATGTCGGGGCGGATGACGACGGCGTGCGGGCAGGCGGCCAGAGCCTGGAACATCGGCATAGCCGAGCGCACCCCGTAGATGCGCGCGACATAGCAGCAGGCGAGCACGACGCCGCGCTGGCCGCCGCCGACGATGACCGGGCTGTCGGCCAGCTCCGGCCGGTCGCGCTTTTCGACCGTGGCGTAGAACGCGTCGCAATCGATATGGGCGACGCCGAGCTCGGCCAGCTCGTCGTGTGCGACCAGCCGCGGCGAGCCGCATCCGCCGCAGCGCCGCGGCGGGTCGGACGCGGCGACGAGCGCGCCGCAGTCGCGGCACAGCACGCTCATTCCGCTTCCTCCGGCCGCCACAGCCAGGCGGCGCCGCGCACCCCGCTCGATGCGCCGTGCCGCGGCGGCAACAGGCGCGTGGCCACCGTGTCGGAAAAGACGAACGGCCGCCACAGAAGCGGCACCGCCTCGTAGAGCATGGCGATGCCGGAGAGCCCGCCGCCGAGCACGATCGCCTCGGGATCGAGGAGGTTGACGACATGCGCCAGGGCGCGGGCGAGCCGCTCGGCATAGCGGTCGAGGCTGGCGCGGCAGGCGGAATCGCCCGCCGCCGCGGCGGCCGCGATCTCGGCGGCGCCGAGCCCGGTGCCGTGGTCGGCGGCGAGGCCGGGGCCGGAGAGGAAGGTCTCGATGCAGCCGCTGCGCCCGCAATAGCAGGGCGGGCCCGGGCGCTCCCCGGGAACCGGCCAGGGCAGGGGATTGTGGCCCCACTCGCCGGCAATCCCGTTGGCGCCGACGACGAGGCGCCCGTCGATGACGATGCCGCCGCCGACCCCGGTGCCGAGGATGACGCCGAACACGCTGCGGTAGCCGGCGGCCGCGCCGTCGGCCGCCTCCGACAAGGCGAAGCAGTTGGCGTCGTTGGCGAATCGCGCCTCGCGGCCGAGCGCTGCGGCGACGTCGCGGGCGAGCGGCCGGCCGATCAGCCAGGTCGAATTGGCGTTCTTGACGAGGCCGTTTTCGGCGATCGTGCCGGGAATGCCGATGCCGACCGTAGCGCGGATCCCGGCCTCGCTTTCGATCGCCGCGACCAGCCCGGCGATCGCCGCGATCGTGCCGGCATAATCGCCCGCCGGGGTCGGCACGCGGCGGCGCCGGCTCAGCCCGCCGCCGCGGTCGATCAGGGCCGCTTCGATCTTGCTGCCGCCGAGGTCGATGCCGATGCGAAAGCCGCCGGCCATCCGGTTCCCCGCCTTCGTTCCCGCCAGGGTTACATGGCCGGCCCGGTCCGGCAAGCCGCGCCGCGGTTACCAAATCTTAAGCGGATCGGCGCTAGAACGCTGCGAGGGCAATGCAACCCGCCGCATACCGGGGCTAGGCGAGAATGACGCTTCACACGCTCAACGAGGCCCGCGCATCCGATCCGCCGTCTGCCAAGAAGGTGCTGATCGTCGAAGACAACGAGCTCAATATGAAGCTGTTCAACGATCTGCTCGAGGCGCACGGCTACAGCACGCTGCGGACCAAGGACGGCATCGAGGCGCTCAAGATGGCGCGCCAGCATCGTCCCGACCTCATCCTGATGGACATTCAGCTCCCCGAGATTTCCGGCCTCGAAGTCACCAAATGGCTGAAAGAAGATGCGGAACTGCGCGCCATTCCGGTGGTCGCGGTAACCGCGTTCGCGATGAAAGGCGACGAAGAGAAGATCCGCGAAGGCGGCTGCGAGGCCTATATCGCCAAGCCGATCTCGGTGCTTGGCTTCCTGCGCACCGTCGAGCGCTTCCTGTCGTGAGCCGGCTTCGCGCAACCCCCAGAGCGGACGGACTGCCATGACTGCCCGGGTGCTCGTCGTCGACGACGTGGAGCTCAACGTCAAGCTGCTCGAAGCCAAGCTGTCGAGCGAATATTTCGAGGTGATGACCGCGTATAACGGCCCG
>Ga0070734_10003423_pt1 | contig 16651 bp, 12 predicted proteins | sample Coa_R1_8_FD_66444 | JGI IMG/M metagenome (GOLD analysis project Ga0070734, IMG submission 66444) | Surface soil microbial communities from Centralia Pennsylvania, which are recovering from an underground coalmine fire - Coalmine... | ecosystem: Environmental > Terrestrial > Soil > Unclassified ... | reverse complement strand
TCGGACAGCTAAAATGCCGGTTTCGACATTGCCTGACGCCTGCTCAACTGGGACGGCACGAGGGGTAGACAAGCCGACGGGAAAGAAGCCGGCATTTTCTGGATTCGGCACCGATCCGGGCGATCCGGAGAAATCGTGGCCCTGATGGCATGGTTAACCGGCCGCGGTCAATGGCGCAATATGGCGATGGCCAATGGTTGTCCCGGTGACCGGCAACGGAGTAATCAGCGGCCCTGAAGGCCAAACATGGAACGGAGGCTCGAACGGAGATTGCGGGATCTGTGCGAAGATTCGGATCGGATCTGCACGATTTCCAAGGCTTACAACAGTCCAGCGGGCGGCACTGCGATCTTACGATGCGCGATTCAAGAACCAACGTCGTTTCTGCAGCAACGCGCCCAGTTCCCGTGCATCTCGCTTCAGCCCGGGAGGCGCGTTTTCGATCCGAACTTCATGTGTGACATAGTACTGCATCACTTCCCCGTCCGGTATTCCTTCCAACGATGCAACCTCCTTCGCTGCGCCCAGTGAGGCTGGGCCTTCCAAGCCAGCAACAACGACCCAGAGTTGACCGTTTTCCTGACGCTGGGCAGCGATAACCCCGTGCGTGGTCCACTGTTGGCTGGCCTCGTCTCGGTCAATGACCAGACACTCCTCGTCCTTGTCAGAACGAACGAGTACAGCTGAGCATCTGCCCCAAACGGTGAAGCGCTCGAGTTTCTGACGGTGAGCTATCAGCTCATTGTCAGTGACCGTGAAGCTGCTTGGTTTCTTTTCAGTTTGCCAAAAGAAACGAAACGGTAACGATCTTGGAGATTCAGAAGGGCTGAAAGGCGGAATGTTGTACATCTTGGACAGAAGAATTTCAGCGGCGTGATTCGCTCGCGGGCTCCCGATACAAATCAGAGAAGGCGCATCCTCACCCGTGAGAAGCTTGAGCCATGTTTGATCGCCAAGAGAATCGTTCAATACTGTCACAGGATCTTCTCGGAGCAGCACATCCTCGACGATGATATTGATGCCAGGGTCAATGCGCTCGAGTTCTCTCAAGATTGCAATCATCGCGCGAAGATCCCAGTGAATAACCGCAGTCGTACCCTCAAGCGGCAGTTGTTTGGAAGGAACCAAGAAAGCTACCTTCCTTCGGTCTGCGACTGATCTCAACAGCGTCGGTCCAGTGAGAAGAGATCCAAAACCGCCTATTCCACGTGACAAAAGGTAGGCGTGGAGCACCTGTAATTCCGAAAACCGAAGTGGTATATCTGAGTCTCGTCGGTCCGAGCCGAGGATCGCGCGCAATTTGCGGCGTTCAATGCTACCAATTCCCTGTGCAGCATCTGCTATTGCTTTAACCAGAGCGACTTCGGACCCTAAGGCATCCTTGTGAGCCCTTAAAACGCGCCGTAAGTTCTCCAGGACTTCCAAGTTCTCCACCTAAAACACCTAGCTTTTACCCATTGGATTGCTTCTCGGGAATGTTTGCGATTTCGGATGTTCAACGCTCTGAACAAGCGTCCAGCCTACTCTCGTTTTCGTAGAGAATTTGTAGCCAACGTCTCCGGCTGGCACATATGCCCAAACAGACTCATAATCACTCAAGCCAGTGCATGCTTGAGAAACTGGTCCGTATACTACAAAACCGTAGAAAGTGTCCTTCGGGGCGATCTGCAGGGTTTCGAAAAAGTTCGCACCTTTAATGAACACAGCATCTGCCTTAGCAATGAGTTCGCGGATATCAGGCGTCAAGAAACTTGTTTGGAACGAAATAAATGGGCAGTATGTTTGGACGACACGCAGCCGCGTTCCCAAAAGGTCGGCGAGGGACCGGAGACTCGGGTGCCGTATCACCGGCATAATCATGTCAACTGAAAAATTGATGCTGATCTGAGCAGTGTTGACAATCAGATCTACCTCAAGGAAGGGAAAAATCTGCAGTAGGTCTGACACCCACCATAAGTCCGCTACGGTCTCTGTTGCGTCATCGAGGACTACAACAAGGGAGAATGCATCTCTGGAGCAGCCATTTCGTTCTAGCAGGCTTAGGAGACTCTGCCGATGATCGATCGCCATCGACTCGTCGAATTGCCACATTGCCTCCTGTTGCTCGTCCCTCGATATTTCCGCATTTTTGCGGCAGAACCGCTCCTCGACAAAGGAAACCCCGCGCCTGACTGCCAAGCTCATTTTTTGCGAAGTTGACAACATCTCCGCAGCGAAAGAGGTCTGCAGCGCGACTTCAAGAGCTGCCCTCGTCGTTTCCATTTCTTGGTTCTCTGCATCGTAGATGCGCTTCCCGACCATCAACTCGACGGTCTTAGAAATGAGATACATATTAATGTTGTTGTTGATGTGTTTCAAAACAAACGAATCATCAGCTTTATATATGTACGCTAACGTTCTACATGCACGATCAAGGAGCTTGGGGACCTGTTTGTTGCTGATATGGCCTCGGTCGCGAAGGTTCAGGAGAATCCGGAAGAATGCATTCGTGTTGTACGTGAAGCTGCGACAGATATGCCGTGGATCAGCATCCTTCCAAGAATATGGAGGCTGGAAGTGGCTGGGCCCGAGCACGAAGTCCACTCCGGGGATCCGTGGAAAGAGTTTGCGAGTGAACTTGGTCCAGCGCTGTGTATCACGATGGGCGGGCAGTCCATCCGGCACACTGTCATCATTGGCAAAAATCTCAAGAAATCGCGTCGGACTGTGGTACCTGCAGCCTTTAACAGAAATTGCGGATTGCGCAAGTTCTTTGGCATCGATTACGAGGCGGCACCCCGGCCATAACTCTAGAGATGTGCCGATTGAGCTTGGCGAAATCGGATGTTGATCAGGACTAGACATCCCAGGCATGTGTCTTTCAATCTTCACTGTTGCGGGCGCACGGGAATCGAGAAAGCGGTCTTCCAATTCCAGTTCGGACTGCCTACGTGGCTTGCGACCGCACGCCGTATAAACTGACAGGGCGCCGGGAATTCTAGGTTGTCGACGACGATGTCGCACCCATGCTGGTCCTGATAGTAGAGGTATGAAGACGAGACCGAAGAGAGGGTGGCGAGAATCTCACCAGCACCATGAGTAAGGCGCCCATCGATTATATTTGCCAACCACGAAGGAACCGGTGCCGCTAGCGGGAAAAAATGGAGATGGGCATGATCCACGCAACAGCCCGACGACGGGCCATCGCCGGGCCCATGTTCAAAAACGAAAGGGCGGCCGTACTGCCTTTCCAGTTTGAGTTTGAGACGATCGCACATCACTCGAAACTCGCTCGAATACGCAACCGGCAATTGCAGGAACGATGGGATGTGGAATTTCGTCACGAGCAAAGAATGCCCCTCGACCAAAGGTTGAAGATCAGGTAACGCCACAAAATGGTCAGACTCCTCAAGTGGTTCCGCAAGCCGGCCGCGAATCAATGCCGACAAGGCGTGTTCGCCTCTATCGATTTCATCGCACAAAAAGCATCGATTCCTCATGATTCCTCTAGATAAAGTCGTGTCAACGAATTGACAGAAAGGTCCGGATTTGATCAACGTGTCGATCTCTTGACAGAGCTGTCATTCCTTGTACTTTATTCAGCATAGAGCACTTCTTCGTATTGTTTAGGGCACGCATTCATGGAATAATCGCTGTGCTGACAGTGACAGCACAGATCCAAGCTCTAGGACATCATACCGCAGTTTTGTCGTGTAGCGAAAACCGATCGGCGGGGGCGACACATAAGCGTTTGATGCCATAGAGACTTGGCGAAGAGCTTCCCCGCGGAGGTATTGCGATGCAGCGTGTGATCGCCTTCGTTGGTCGATCAGGATCGGGCAAATCCACCGGAGCCGAATTCTTGCATCGAGTTGCCGGTGCAGACGTAGTTCATGCCAGGTCCGCCATTCCGGCCAGCATATCGGCAGAGGAGTGGGCTCGGCTCAGTAGAGGCGCCAAACTAGTCCATGGCATAGAGACAGCGGTCATTTCGAGAATCACGAATTCGCGCTCCAAGATAGTCGTCCTCGATGGTTTTCCCCGCACCGCGGATCAGTTGAAACTTCTATTTGATACGGCTCAAGAAAAAGGTTGGGCGCTTCAACTCATTTATGTTGAAATGCCGAAGCTCTTCGGGATCGTTCGGTCAATCGCGAGGCAATTCCTGCGATGCTTGCGAGGTGGCGGTAGCTGGTCGCGGATTTTACGGAAGCTGGCGCGGGATAACAGAGCGATACCGAGTGTTCTCGATGCCGCTGCGAAGATCAATGTTCCGTTATCGATAGTCGATGGCACGGCACCACGCAGGATTGTTGACGAGCAGATTCGACGTCACGCGGGGTTCGACCTCCGGTCTCTTCCATGGGACTTAAAAATCCTTCAACTGGTGGCCGGCGTGGCTCCCGATGCGTGGATTACAGGCGGAGGCCACATTTACCGACCGTTCTTTAACAATCTTTTCGGCCCGCCCAGCGATTCATGGGACGTCGACCTTCGGGTTGCGGGTAGTCAGCGCGCGGCAGAGGTTCAATCGCAACTTTCGAGGCTGGCCCCGAGAGTTCGATGGCACGTCAAAGACGCCCTTTCGTGGGCATGCACCGAGTTGGGGCGTGGCGCCAGTAGCGTCGAGGAGACGATTGGAATGAATCCCCTTATTTGTCTCTGTATGGGAATCCGCTGGAAAAAAGACGATATAGAATTCTTCTTCTCCCATCCCGAAACCGAGCGGGACCTCTGGCGCGGAGTCTTGCGCCCGAACCCGAACGGTCAGTTGGCCTTCGCTCAGGCCAAAGCTCGGAAGATTGCAGCTCAGTATCCTGCAGTAGGAGCTTCGTGCTGGGGCCACGAGCCTCTCCAAATTCCCCTAACGTTCTCGGCGGCGATGGTTCACGTGCACTCGCTGGAACAATCTGTCGCGTTCCACGCATTGCGGCTCTCGCCGACCGAGTGCATAGCCGCCGAACAAATCCGACAACTCTTCAAATCCTTGTCTCAAAGATGTCAAGCGGTCCCTTGGCCGGCAGCCGCGCCGTTGCCGGATCGTGATCCTTGGGCCGCGCCGGACGCTCAATTCCGAATGTGGGTGGTGAATCAGACCCGTTCTCGGAATCCTATTGGCGGCTCCGATTCCTACTTACGGAACGCGTTACAGCTTCAGGCTGGAATCGCGCAAAAACCCACTCATCAAGGTTCCGATCTCCGGACCCACGCGATTCGAACTCTACTGACCCTAGACACTGATCACTTGCCGATCTATAGGCCTCATCTCCGGATCGCGATGCTTTGGCACGATATTGGAAAGCGTTGGAACATAATCAATCCGGGTTGCCACGCGGCTTTGGGCGCTCGAAAATGGCGGGAGCTTCAAGATCCCCGACTGCCGGGCATAACAGCCGAGGATGAGACCCTGATTTCTCACTTCATCGGCTGCCACGACCTGGTCGGGCGCGTTGCCCGTGGTATTACAGATGCGACCTATGCTGGCGGGCTTTCTCCCGCCCGCGCTCGGAGCGCGATGCAATTGCGGCCCGTTGATCCGCTCGTGATGATCGAGATTGCCAAGGCGTTATGGTGTGCTGACGTGGGATCCATCCCCATGCTCCGATGGCTGCTTCCTCTCGCAGACCCGGTTGCCGAACTACTGCGGCAGGACTTGGACGGTCGTTATGCTTGCTAAATTTGGCGTAGACATAGGTGGTGTAATCATCGACGGACATGTGGGGCGAGGCGAAGAAGGATTCTTCGACGCAAATCATTTGCGAACACCCCAGATGAACGGTGCATTTGCGGCATTGCGCCGGATGAGACTATCGCCCCAAGTTTGTTGCGTACACCTGGTTTCCACAGCGCGCGCTCCCGTCGAGAAGAAGCTTCGCGAGTGGCTTGTAGCGAACAGGTTCTATGAGGAAACCGGGATCTCGCCCAGCGATGTTCATTTCTGCGCGGAACGGTCGCAGAAGGCTTTCATCAGTACAGAACTAGGATTGACGCACTTTATTGACGATCGTCTTCAGATACTAGGCAGTTTGGATGGAGTAGATCATCGTTATTTGTTTCGTCCACGACGGCAAGAAGTAGAACGTTTTCGGCACCTAAATTCGAACGCCATAACGCGTGTTAGTCATGGGATGACTTCATGGCTCGTTTCGAGAAGGCGAACGGCACGTAGCAGAATTCAGCCTCGCTTAACCTGGCCTTCGGAAAGTCCCCCTCCGTTCGCCCGGTCGCGGAGCCCAGCACGTGCGCACCATTTGAGCGCGGGAGTTGGGTATAATTTCTTCCACTCCGGAAACAGCGGATGCTGTCGCTGCCGCGCCTGCATATCAATCTCCTCGGCGAATTTGCGACACCTCTTTACGAGTAGAAGAATGGGTCAGCCTTGCAGTCCGCAACTGGAATCAGATGCCTTAGCCTTGAAGAGGCGCTCGAAGTGTCTCAGGGCCCGATTCCAGCCCGCAAACCCGCAAGCCCTTTCGGACAGCCAGATGCAGTCGGGGTTACTGGCAAAATCCAACTCCGTCGGGTGGTGGAGTTCATTTTCGTCGCCAACGAATGGAACCACGTTGATCTTTATCCCTGGCTTGAGTTTGGCCGAGAACCATATGTCATCGGCGCCAATCCAATTCGTATGGCCCGGTTCCGCAAAGCCCCGATCCTCGAAGGGGAACACTGAATCTTCGAAGAATCCTCGCTCGAACAGCGCCGTCCCGCTGCCGATGTAGATGTCGGTCCTCACCGGCGAAGACACAGTGCACCCGTGAATCCGCCGGCCCGAGGCCCACGTCATCGGGGTACCTTCCGGCCAGACCCGTCCTGCTCCGCAGACGACATGGCCCGGAAGCCGCTCGGACCAGCGCACCAGGTTGTCAAACCATTCCGGCGGGATGACGCAGTCGTCGTCAATTACGATATAGCGGTTAATGCCGAGGCCGAGATAGCACGGCGAGTGTTTCTTGAAAGCGCCATAATCCACCGACCGCACGATATGAATGCCGGTCTCCCTGATGGTAGTGGGCACCTCCACAGCGTCGGCGACGGTCAAAAGCACCCGCTCGGGTGGCCACTGGTTCAGCACCGATCGGATGACGGGCTGAATGAGACCAATCCGTGCGCCATGCGTTGTCAAGGACACATAGACGTCGCTGCCACCGACAGTCAAGTTCCTGTGCGTCGCGTGATCCTCATTCTGGTGTGTCATCGTGTATCGGTGCCGCTGGCGGACGAGCACCCTTCCATGTACGCGAGTATCGGCCTCAACGACAACGACCAATCGAATTGTCGTTGAACAAGTCGGAGTGCGTTTTCCCTGATCGACGATCGGAGATCGGATTCTTCCAGAAGGCGGCAAACCGCATCCGCGAACGAGGCCGGCGTATCGGTCACCAGAGCCTCCCTCCCCGCAACGAGAGGTAAGCCTTCCGCCCCCTTGCTCGTCGAGACGACAGGCGTGCCAAGCGCCATGGCCTCCAATATCTTGACCCGTGTGCCGCCGCCGACCCGTAACGGCACGACGCAAACGGCGCTGCAGGCGACAATCGGCCGAACGTCAGGGACAAAGCCTGTAAACTCAACGGAGCGATCGTTTGCGGGATTGGCCTCCCGACGCTGCGCTTGCGTCGCCTCGCCCGTGATCCTTAACCGAATGCCAGGGTGCCGGGCGCGGATCGCGGGCAGGATCTCGCCGACAAAGTAGCGCATCGCGTCACGATTGGCGTGGAAATCGATGCAGCCCGGATACACGATCGTGGCCTCATCAGGCGGGCCCCACTCAGGGCGGTGATGTTGCAGGTCCACGCCATTTGCGGCAACGAGGATCTTCGCCGGAGGAACGCCGAGCGAGATCAGCAACTCGCGCTCCTTTTCCGATACCACGGTGGATGCGTCAAGGCGGTTGACAAGCGACGCTGTGAACCCTGACTTTTTCCGCCACTCCCACCAGGCCCGCACAGGCAGACGCTGTTTGGTGTTCGTCCATGCGTCCTTCAGGACGGTCAATTCACAGTTGTCCACCAGACGCGGCAACGCCTGAATGTCAGCAGCGTAGAACCCCGCCAGAACCTCTGCCGCGATGACAAACTGATACCCGCCCGTTCGAATCTCGCTTTCGATCTGCAACCGCATCGAGTCGCTATGCCAGCGCGGATCACTGAACCACCATGAGCCGCGGCGTGACCCCGGTTGGATTTCAACCGGATCATGAACCGTGCAGATTCTTGCCATCTCCCGGAGGTGAGCACCGCAGACGGGCCCCGACCGCGCGAACGAGAGCATCACTATTTCATGACGCGCGGCGAGCAGACGCAACAGATTCAGAATGCGTATCTTGCCGCCAGTGTCGGCGGGTAGCGGGAATCGGGACGAAATGAACAGCACTTTCATAACGCGCGGCACACCGGTTGATACACAAAGCGGCTCAGGGTGTGGTGGCAGGACTTTCCGGCTGGCACCCACAGGCCGCACAGACTGTCAGGGGCGACCTCGAAGCGGGCCGATGTGCGCGCTCCTTTGGCGGCGAACAAGAACAGCATATCGAGGCGAAGACCGATCATGCTGTCGAGATTCGCGACTCCCTTGACAATGAGCAGGCCGCCCTTCGCTTTGATATGCCGAAGGTGAGCCTCGGCCTTTGCGCTGAGGCGATCGAGCCTGTTGCCCTGAACGCGCGATCCAGTAGCCACCACCCGAACCCTGTCTTCGTGATGCATGCGGCGCCAGAGCGCCCTGACTGATGCAACTGAGCAGTCGGTCTCAACCGCCTGGGACTTGGCGAAGGCGCAAACAGGCACAGCATACACACGTAAGACCCACGACAGAAACGCCGTATCGAACACGACTTCGCCGTGATTGTCCGTAAAAAGGCCCACTGGCGCACCCTTCCCAAGGCGTTGGTGCAGCCGGCTCGATAGGGAATCGAACGGGTCGCTGGTGCACGGCGGCACGGCAACACGGTTCTTGAGGAACAGCGAATCCGTGCTCGAACCAGGCCACACTTCAATCAGGTTTGCGGACGCCAACTGGCGCAGCCAGCTTGCCAGGGTTGTTGGAAGCGGCATGTCCCCGGAGTCGAGGAGATGCTCACACACGGCGTCGACCCTTTCGTTGTGGGCCTGGAATTCCTTTCCAATGGGCGGAAGACCCTCCCGCCGCAGAACCCGCTCGATCGCGTCCCGCAATTCGATTCGCGACCACTGGGCTACAGCCGGCCCAAAGCGCCGCGCGATGGCCTGAACCTCGGGCGTCATGTTCGTCCCGGCACCCAAGTCCAGGCGGTTCCGGAATTCGCATGAAACCGTCCGTTCGATACAAGCGGGGACATCGGACCAGAAGCGGGTGAGCGGCGATTGCGAGCTGGTCCACACACGCGGCGCGACGAGATCAGCGGGGGGAAGGGCGCGCAGTTGCATCGGTTCCATGGCGAATCAGCGAATCATGCGTTGAAGACACCCGAACAGCGGGCGGAAAGCGCCGAGTGAGGTTGCGCCCGGCACGCTTGCCGTCATATATGCATGCACCTCCGGCAGCCCCCGCTCCACAGCCGCAAGCCCAAGCCGCATGCGGTTCTCGAAGCGGTCAAGCTCATAGCGAACCTTCCGCACAACCGCCGCGTCGATGGCCGGACGATGAGAGTCGAGATCCCGGCGCCACTCCTGAAAAAGAAACCAGTCGTCTCTCTCTCGATCGGCGATCCAAGCCATTAGGCGATCCATTTCCTCGAAGAAAGGCTTTTGCAGTCTGCCGCAAAACCCGAGTTCACTTTCCAGCCTGGCCTCCAGCCATGGACTCCATTTGAAGCGCAGAGTCTTGTGGTCCGGCACTGTACAACCCAGGTAATAGACGAGTAACGTTGCGGCGAGTTCGGGTAGCGAAATCACACGGCGGCGAAGCACCGGATATTCATCCCAAGGCAAGGCGTTATCAAGCCAGCTGGCGAGATTTCGCTCAAACTGGCGGGCGGCTTCGGCGGACCGCTCCTCGATGGCATAGGCTCCGTCCATCCAGCTCACCCGCCGCCACCAGGCGGGATGCGGTCCGAACACGCGCCAACTCGGAAACCGGTGGAGCGCCCGGCGCGTGTGGTCGTTGCTCCTGAATACTGGTTCGAACCGGTCCGGCGAAAGCCAGGGGACGTCTTCGAGGGGTTTGAGTTCGAAGAAATCCGCAGCCGCGGCATCCAGGAACGTGTGGCGATCGGCCATGGCCACGACGGATGCGAAAACTGGTCGAAAGTCCTTGCAGAACGCCCGGCCAATCGCCTCGATGGCGAAATACGACCCGCCTCCCACCGAAATCTCGTCAACGAACAGCGTTTTGCGCGATGAGAACCATCTGGCAGTCATCGTGCCCTCAAGCAGCGCGTTCAGGGCGCTGTTGGGGTAGCGCAGCATCCCCCGGAGCTCGTGGACGGTCTCGTTCATCTTGTCCAGCAAGACGCGCAATTGCACCGGCCTTCCCCCTCGCGTCGCCCGCTCGATCATCGCATCCACGGCACCCCGAATGAGCGGTGAGCAACGCGGATATTTGTCGGAAAAGGCGTCTCGCAGATTGTCACCGGCCACAGGTCCGTCCAGCAGCAGGTTTCCCGCAAGGAAGACAGCCGACTTCAGAGCATGCGGAATGTCCACGCGAGGATCGAGCCAGTTCCTTGAAAGCAGCGCCACGAGGCTGCAGCGCGAGCCGTCAAAGCGACGGCCGTCCGCGCCCAGATCCAGTCGGTCGATAAGATGCCGCTCCTCGGCCGTCGCTTCGTTTTCCAGCCAGGCAAGATCATCGTGGTTCTCGGCAGCAACAGACATCAGATTGGTGAAGAGCGTTTCGCGGCTGGGCGCTTTGACACGGATCGACGACACTTCGATGTCTTGCCGTCCGAAGAGACGGAGCAATTCTTTTGTGCTGAAGAGCCAGGGCCGGGCACCGCGTTCGATGAAGACGGCCCGTTCGAATCCTCCCCTCAGGAGGTGGCGGACCAGCGGAAGGGCAAGCAGTGGCACTTCCTCAGGCAGGATCAGCCGGTTGTGCAGGAACCGGTCGTTTGTGGAGTAGTGCTCGATAAACTCCGCGTCCAGCGGCTCCTGTGTTCCGAGGTCCTCCCACCACCGTGAAAACAGTAGATCCGCTCCGCCAAAGCTCGCGGCGACTCGCGGGTTGCGCTCCCTGAAGCTCTGCTGAATGCCTGCCGCAGCCTGAATCATGCTCGTTTCTCGCACACGAGCAGCATATTGCTCAGACCGTAGTCGAGACCACCTTTGAAAAGGATGCGCTGTCCGTCTGTGTCATGCTCCAGGCACGCAAGACGGCCGCCGTCGTTCAGAATGATCCGCGGGTCTCCTGAACTCGAAAGGAGCAACGCCTCCCGGGCGTCGTGACCCAATGAACGCGCCACACGCCGCGCCAGATCTGCCGTATCCTCAATCGTGAAACCCTTTCGCGAAGCATCCGTGTAGGTGTTCACGAGAATCAGACAGTCCGGATCCCCGGTTGAGACTAGGACCGAATGCCCGAGCGTCGCCCGCAACGGAGCGATAGCCATGTGCCCAGAGCTGTTGACCGCAACATCACCGGCCAGCATGCGACCGCCCCAGGCTATCTCCCGGTATCCGTGTTGGCGGCAGCTATCGAGGATGGTCTCTCTTTCGTCGGCATCGTCGAGACCGCATGTCACAGGGAGCCCCGCCAGAGCATGGCGCAGCCACGGGCTCACCTGGGTTGATTTGCAATACATGCCGTGCTGTGCGGGCAATCGCTCCGCTGTTTCCTCGAAGAGCCGCTGCGCGAATCCCAGGCTAAGCCGGAATCCGCGAACGATGTGGGACAAGTCACCATAGAATTCGGTTGCAACCGGGCGTCCGGTCTGCGGGTCCGTCTCCAGGAGATCAACAGGGTCGCCGCCGCGCAGGATGCGGATACCGCTGACAGCCCACGACGATCTACCGAACGCCGCCACGTCGATGGCACCAATCCGGGCACGAGGCCCGTCTTGGACGAGGGCTATATGGACTCCGGCGAGATGCTCGCGCACGTGGTGAAACACCAAACCGTCGATGCACACGAAATGGCCGAGGTTCCAGAAGAGATTCCCATTGCCATTCACGATGGCTACTAGCCTGTTTGAGCTGATCGTCTCCCCCGCCAACTCACAGGGGTTCCTTCTGAAGCAGGTCCGAATCGATTCCATGTGCGCCGCATCCCATGCCCGCATGCCCCGGACAATGTCGTCCCGCCAGTTCACACCCTGCCCCTCGCGATTCACTGACGGCAGAAGCTCAAACCTGTCCAGGTCGAGGGGAAGCGCATGCACGGTGATCGGAACGGCGTTGCGGCTGGAGATCGTCGCTTCCCACACCTTTAAGCGGTGACCGCCGCTCGCCGATCGCCACGAGAAAGCCGGTGCGGATTTCGCCGGTCTTTCGATTGCCTGTGAGTGGGCCAGGACAAGATCCGCCTGCGCGCGCGCGTCCGCAACCGGCCCGTTGGCCGCATCGCTTGTCTTACGCGCGGGCAGTTGCTCTCCCGGGCTTAAGGGACGGTCGGACACGCGAAGCGCTGCGCCCCACCGAAGATCGGTATGGCCTGAAACGTAATCGGTTAGGGGACCGAGTTCGAGATCCACGACCGCAATCCCGAGTTTTGCCAGATGCAGGAGGTCTGCCGCGCTTTCTCCAGGGATGCACGCGACCGAGGCCGCATCGCCGACAGCCACGGCCGTGCCGCCGGATGATTCGTGCCGGCCGTCGTCGGACCCGTCAAGGAAGAGATTTCCAGCGGTGCGCGTGCCCCGGCTTATATTGACGACCGACCGGGGAAATACCCAATCGTTCATGGCATGCTCGTGAACCACGGCCCCGCACGCCCCGAACAGAAATACCCGCCGAAGGTCGAAGTGCTCCCGCAGCGCGGCAACGAGCTCCACGCATTGCGTTCCATATACCGACGTGATGTGGACGAGCAGGACGGATGATCGAGGACTACGGACCAGCACCGCTCTCAGCAAGGGCGACGAGCAGCTTGAGAGAGATCCTCCGCATCGTTCCCGGAGCACCTCGGCAACGAGGCGAGGATTGAACGTCAGAACCAGATCACTGATCTCTGTATCGGGCGTCAGCGTCAGCAGCGTGTGGCTGTATTCTGCCCTGAACGTGTTCTGGTCGAAGATAACCTGCAAACGCTCTCGCGAAACGCCCAGCAGCCGGAGAAGCACCAGGGTGTGCAGGCACCGCGTCTGCCCGACCACATTGCTGATCAGACCGTCTGGACCAAGCGAGAAAAAGCGTTCCTGCAGGTTGGGATGCGGAAGAGCGAGTTCGACGGCATGATGAACGCCGGGTACTGCGCGGTCGAGGGCAGACGGGGTGAACAACCCGCCATGAACAAAGATGCGGCGGGCTCGGCGCCATAAGGATTCCGGCACAGCCGTCTCGGCGTATTCCTCCGGTTTGATGCAGACGTCGTCGAGCTTCATCGACCACGCCATATCCAGCAGGCGCTGTCCCGCTTCCTCGTAGGTGATTGCTGTCGTGGTATGGCGCTGCGGCGTTGACAATCCGGCCACCTTTCACATAGGCGAGTAACGGAGACAGCATTCCTCTTCCGCCCTATGGACGGCGGTTGCGACCGCTTCAAGGATGCCTCCAGTCTGCACGCGCTCGGCGATGGGCCAGGCCGCGTTGTCCGGCCACGCCTGGACCAGGGCGCGAAGGAACAGGACTGATCGCAGGGCCACCGACAGGCCCGCTCCCCGATAGTCGGGTATCCACTGTTCAACCAGCCTCTCGTGGGCTGCGCTCACAGCATCTGCGAAAGATTGCATGGGCGGGGAGACGATCAACCTGTAGTAATCGAGACTGGCGCTCATTCCTCGGGTGTGATACTGTTCGCGGCGCACGTGACCGTCGGCAACCAGGGCTGAAATCGCGGGCGTCAGACGTAAGTCGCCCAGGTCAAGACAGGGCACGATATTCACGTACGCGCCTCGCCTCAGATACGGCACGACGGATTCAATCAGAACACGCGTCTTCGCGAAGTCGATCCCCGGCACGAGCCAGATCAGGTTGATGCCCGGCTTCATCCCATGCGCGAGAGTCGTTTGCAGCGCGCAATGGTTGTCTTCGACCGTTGTGCTCTTTCGTAGTCGGTCAAGAGAATCCTGTGCAAACGCCTCCACGCCAAAGGCGATAATCCGAACACCAATTGCGTGAAGCAATGCCGCCCGCCGCGGCGTCAATTGGTCGGTTGTGGTCTTGACGAGGACCGGCTTGCTCGTCAGTCCTCGCTGGCGGAGCTGTGCGGCCACGCGCTCGAAATTCTCGGGTGCAAACCAGATTTCGTTGTCATCGAAATGCAGGCTGTCGCACGAATCGTAGTGACGTTCGATCTCATCGGCAACCGCCGCCGGACTCCGCGGGTCAATGGCTTTCGGAGACCGGCACCAGTAACAGGGCTTCGCGCAGCGCTGGCTGGTCACAACGCGATACGGATGCAGGCCGATCATATCGTAGGGGAGAAGCCGTTGGCCCGAGGAGCCCAGCACAGCCCGCCGCCTGGCATAACGCGCCAATCCCCAGACGCTCGGAAGCCCCTCCTGCAACTCCGAAATCTGCCGGCGATCTGGTAAAGCGATATGGTGATGCGTGATGCCCGTCAGACCACGCGCGGGACCGTTACGGGCCGCGTCACGGCTCAGGATGCCGGACACTGGGCCGCCCCGTCCAGTTCTCAGGGCGGCCATGAGTTCAATCAGGGCCTGCCGCCCGTCACCGATGATGATTCCGTCGGCTGGAACTGCCCTCAGGTATGCGCCGACATCGGCGGTGCCAAAATGGGGACCGCCGAGATAGATGCGGGCGCGAAGGGCGCGTTCGCGCATGCCGCACAACAATGCCAAATCGTGTTCCACATTGAAAACTGTTTGCACGATTACATGTGGCTCTTCCTGCCCGATCACCCCGAAGAGGCGCAACTTGGTCGCAGGGAATCCCCTGATGATCTCCGCCGGTTCGAGGTTGGGATCATACACCGAGGCATCCACAAAGTCCGTTTCCGTCCGCAGGACGGCCGCCAGGCGCTCGGTTGGAGGATACGGGTAAACGAACTGGAGGCTCGGCTCGAACGAGTTGACGAACAGGACTTTGACGAAATCTTGGCGGAGTAACCCGCCACGCGCAACGTATTCCGATGGAAAATCAGAATCATGCCACACCTCCTCCCAGTCATCGGCGGAGAAGTGGTGCGCAGCGAGCAAAACTTCAGGTCTATTCAGGCCTCCCAGCCAGCACGCGACAGCGGATGGCAAATTGTCCCTGGACTGCAGGCTGTTGCCGCCCAGTCTCAGCCCGTGTTGCTGGCTGAGCACGACGCTGGCGCGCTGCTGCGCGAGCGTTTTCGCGGCAGGGCCCAAAGCGCTTAAGACCAACGTGCTTGTCATCGGGTACTCCCGGGTGCGGCCACATCGTCGAGCGGCGCGCCGATAACCAATCGGAATCCATTTCGGTCGCCGACTTCTGTCGCCGGCATGCGGCCGCGAAACGCGCTGAGCATGCGCCCGGCGGCCGAACGCGTTCCCCAGGACCCGCCGCGAAGAACGCGCAGTTCGTTCGAGTGCTCGTCGTAGAGGTCAGCGCACCACTCCCATACATTGCCGGACATATCAGAGAAGCCCCACGGATTTGTACGGCCCTCTCCGGGCCTGCTCGTGTCATCGATTGGTTCTGGATTGGTACGGTTCGGGGCTCCGAGGCAACTGTGGATACTGTGCTCGTCGTCCAATGTGTCGCCCCACCAGAACGGTTCCTGAGTTCCTGCTCCACAAGCAAATTCCCATTCCGCTTCCAACGGCAGTCGGGCGACCACGCAGGGAGGAAACTGAGGGTCACGGCTAATCGCCCGGCTGAACCATTGGGCAAAGGCTGTGGCGTCGTGCCAGCTCACGCAGACGACGGGCTGAGCCAGCCACGAATTCATGTCCGAACCCTTATGAGGCCGCGTGTGCCAGCATGCGCCTGACACCCAGTGCCACCGACGGTGATCCAGCACCCACGCCCCGCCGCGCTGCTCGGCCGTTGTGGTGTAAGGCAGTCCTGCGGCCCTGGTGGTATCGATGAATTCGGCAAACAGTGCGTTAGTTACCGGGAAACGTTGAACGAAAAGCGGTGCCCGCAAACTGACGAGACGCAGCGGCGCATCGCGGTAAGCGGCTTCCGTCGACTCATATCGCGCGATGAGTGTTTCCGGATCATTTCGATGGCCAACCCAAACCGCAGACCCATCCACCCCGGGCGGCGGAAGAGGGATGAACGCCGCGGCAGTCCGCAGGAGCGGGCTCGCGGAAAGCGAAGCAGGCGTGACCTCGCGCGTCTGACTGGCATCGATCATAGGAACTCGATCCCGTCCGGCGATCCGCTGCGTCGGAGATCATCAAGCACACCCTGCGTCGCAGCAATCTCGTCCTGACGAAGCGGTCCGATGGCCACGAGCGGCTCCAGCCGCTCGTTAAGTCTTCGGGCCTTGCAGACCGGGGGTTGCTGGCAGCCGCCGCACAGCACAGCACGCCGCAAGGCCGAACCCCAGATGTCATCGAGAGTCTGGTCGAGCAGGTTCCCGATGCGATTCGCCGGACTGCCTTTCCCTTCCGAACAGAGATAAACATCTCCTGTGTAACCCACGCTAGCCATCCACGAAT